>Ga0214480_100037_pt1 | contig 46933 bp, 28 predicted proteins | sample M1_20Mar14CPVII9_3_FD_165042 | JGI IMG/M metagenome (GOLD analysis project Ga0214480, IMG submission 165042) | Marine eukaryotic communities from Monterey Bay, California, United States - M1_20Mar14CPVII9sort6BwellE17 | ecosystem: Environmental > Aquatic > Marine > Unclassified | place: USA... | reverse complement strand
CGCCACCAGACTGTTGCATATCAGGAACAACAGTTTTTAACTGTTGCATGTTGTTCTCATAATAATAATGATACCGCTGCCGCTGACTATTGTTAGTGTAGTAACCGCCGTATGGATGAAATGACATAGTATATAGATTCATTGATCACCTTTTCACTATTCACCTTCTTTGCCGACACTGAGATGATACTACCCACCGTTTCAAACAACTGCTACACAAATATTATTATCATTGACATAAATCTATTTTGATTTTGAACTTAAGAATGATACACTATATCTTGCAGTAGTAATACTAAGTATTCTTTACTTGATATATCCGCATGTGATATGCAGCATCAACGCTATCTCTAATACTGATTGTTTCGAGAGAACAAATGTATGAGCAGCAAAGTTATTATGTTTGCCATCAGCCATCAGCCATTGTCATTTACAATTTGTATAAGGCCGGTACATACACCTAACACCGGGTAAACTGCTCCCGCCTAAGCGGACTACGGTAACATCAAGGCCTGACGGCTGGCAGTTTTCACGGAGATCGAAAGTAGAAAGATTGATAGGTGGTGGTCTTTGAACACAAATAAATGGCGATCAAGCGATGGAAGTTCACTTAAAAGATATTAAACCTAACAATTATCACAAGCAGATACACCCTCTCTTTGTCTTTTCGTCTCCGCTACTAAGAGACTGTGACTTACAAAGCCATCTACATACTGTTCCCATAATTTGTGTACCCCTTCAGTAAGTCCTCTCATATTTTTCTCTAACATTTTGCAAGTGACGACGTAATTGTTCATCATTCATACCATCTCCGTCCTGTACTTTATTTGGACCCTTCATTGACTTAAGCAAGTTTATAACATTTGACTCTGAGACTGAGTAGCCATGCCCCTTCTCCCCTCCTTCACTAACTGTATTACCATGCCCCTCCTCCCCTCCTTCACTATTTACTGTATTACCGTGCCCCTCCTCCCCTCCTTCACTATTTGCTGTATCACCATGCCCCGCTTCCCTTGCTTCCCTTAAACTTCTTTCTACATGACCTATTTCCTCTTTTGTATATTCCCCCGAATCCTTTACTTCACCCAATATAAACTGTCTGATGCAGTATTCCTCATCTGTTTCGTACCCATTCGTTTTTAACGATTCTAATAGAGCTTCCTTTTCTTCTGCTTTCATCTTTGTAAATTTATCATTAGTCTCTTGAGTGATAGTTTTATTTATTGTTCTATTCTTATTATCCATGAGTACCTGTCACACACAGTATTCGTCTTTACTGGCATCTATTATCCCTAACTGAGTAGACAGTGTGCCGCCGCGTAAATGCCGTCGGTTGATTGTTGAAGTTGAATGTTGTTGCAATGTCGTCAATCATCCATCAATGCTAAAGGTACCTTTGCAATTGCATTATCGTATGTCACTATCGTGTCGTCAGCATAATATATCGTCATCGTACTCGTATATCTATCATCATTATCGTCAGCGATACTAATACCATTATTACTAGCAATATCTATCTTCTTAAGTTGTTGTTGTGCTGCATATCACATCATAAACATCATCGGTTGAGTACTGAATCTTTATCAAGAACAACTACAATAACTTTGCAATACATACCTAACTTTGCAAATCATATTATCGTCGTCATCATGTTTGTTTATGCTCATACTTCTTCACGGCAAATCATGATATGGCAATAGTAAGTAACTACATGCAGATCGGATATATCAAAGTTGAGTTGATGGCCGAAAAGTTCGACAGATGATGATACTTTGCAGCGTTGCAAAGCTCGTCGAGAAAAGTAAGTAGATACTTCGTATTGATTGTGAGCGGGTTTTTAATATTATTTATAGCGGGATATCATATATGTATAATGATACAACTTCTAATCTATTGCAATAGCAATAGCAGTGCCTTGGTTGTTGTATTGGTCCAAGCATAAAGTACCAATTGTGTATCATATGTCTAAACTTCACTTTTCTGCGACGAAAAACAGGTATGTATCTTACTAGGACATACTTTGCGCATCTTGTAGCCGTTTGGGAATAAAGTAGCAAGCGCTGCTAACCGATAATCGCTTGGCAACCCCAGCAGGAATTCCACAAGAAGCACAACCAAGAAGTGGTGCATCAACGCTCTTTATGTCATTCCACATGAAATGTGATATCTTACCCCAAGGCAAACCACGTCCTTGCACTCTATAAAACTTCTCCATCAAGAGTTCAGATATCTCTGATCCTATCTTCTGAGAACGTATGTAAATGCTTACTTCCTCCACAGCATGAATGCAACATATATCAAGCGGACTACAGAAAAAAGTGAGGGATGAAGAACATTGAGCTTACATGTGATACGAATGCCAATACAAGATGCCAACCAAAGTGTCGAAGAATCACTTAACATACCTTTTGTTGCCTGGAACACAAAGCAAGAATGAAAGAATTGTTAGACTCCCAATATTTTAATACAAGCCACCAAAAGCAAGATGCTATCTCACCATTAGGATCCTTCAACCTACGCAAAGTCTGCTCGCACCTAGCATTAAACTCCTGATCGATGGAAGGTTGCTTTTCTGGTAGATCATACTTGGGGTAATCAACGTGGTCCGTATCCACATACTTCTTGATAGTTTCATACTTGATCCAGTAGCGTACACCATCCCCATGACATTTAATCCCAAAGTACTTTTCTTCTTTGTCTGTATCATTAATGGAATCAATTTCACACCGCCATAATTTTGATTTGTCTTTCTTCTTACATCTAGTCCACCAACGTCCGGGCACAATCAGATGCAGTCCAATTAGAGTCCGGATCCACGGTATACTTATCTTTCTTCTAGATTCATCTAAAGAGACCACATCAGATGTAACAAGCCATTCGATTTGAGACTCGTCCCGATCCATAATCTGCCTGTTACTAGTCTGTTCCTTCCAAGCAAAGTATTCATTAACATGGCCCTCACTGACCTTGGATGCGGTCTCCATCAAAGTCTCTCTCCTCTCTAAGCTCAACTCATACAACTGCACAAGCTTTTGAACCGCACCTTCATTCTCCCTCTCATTCGAAACTCGACCCGCAACATGTATGTATGCCAATAAGGTGAAATATTGCCATTCACGCCAGTGACTGCCCTTAAAATAAAACAAAGCCGCTGCCGTAACAACATCGTCTTCGTGTCTTAAAACATTAAAATCTTTACCAGGTACTGCAAATGCTGGCGTATTAAATGTTGGATTGTTGTCCACAATACTTGCCTTCTCCTTAGCCCTCTTCTCAGCCCTCTTCGCAGTCTTCTTTGCATTAAGTGCCTTATTTGCAGCCTTCTGATCTGCTTTACGTTCTGCAGGACTCATGATCTTACACCTCAAGCGAGGAAAGCCTTCATTCCTATGTTCTAGAAAGGTGTCAATCATTTGCTTACAATTCTTTTGTTGATAATTCCCATTAATGGTCAGTCCATTAAGCTGTACTTTGAAATCGTTCAACAATTGCTGTCGAACCTTATTCGAAGACAACGATCGGATTTTATTAGCAACCTCCTCGTCTGACATAGACCCGTCCAAGCCATGCTTCTTGTACAACTCGAGCTTCTTCTGCTCCAATCTTTCGTCTATGTCTAGAGACATTCTCTACTTGTAGTAGTATATTATAACAGATAATGATGTGATTAAGTAGTCAGGCAGCTAAATGAAGTTTATGTAACTAATCATGATGTTCTTGTTCTTGATTCTGATATGTCAAGTTCAATATCAATTACAAGACTAAGACCAAGTATAAGAGTAAGACCTACTAATAGGATCATAGCTCTTTCCCATTTGTTATGTATTATTTTATAATTTTGATTGTAAATCATTTAATTGTATCTAATCTAATACCGATAGACCTATACCGACTATTATTGCTCCACCGAAGATACCTTGTTGTTATTTGATGGTCGTTATTTAATAAGTAAACATTTGTGCACCCATTGCAAAAGTTTGAGCACAGTATAACGAGGATATTATATATATCGGCGGCAGCGACAAATTGCATGAAATACTACAAATAATTTTACAATAGCTCTCTTCTGTGAAGCACACAGTTGATCATAATTTGTTGGTGTTTGTATTATTTGTGTCATTGTGGATTGATTTTACTTGTTGCACGACGATACTGGTGTGCTGTTGGTAATAAACAATTAATTAAGTTGTTTTGTTGATAGTAATGATGGTATTACTATAATTTATTAATACCACAACAATTGTTACGCTTAACGTTGATTTGCTATTGTCCGTTAATGATAATTTTGATATTGCATATACAAAAAAGGAAGATGATGGCGGCGGCGGCGGCGATAATTGTCTACAAGGCGGCGATACTGTATGAAACGAATATACGGTTAAATTATTAGCGGTGGTGAACGATGCCGGATCGATAATAATATTGCAATGGTTATTGCAATGGTACGGTATAGGCGTTGTTTGTTATTTTATTGCAAATAGCAAAAATTGCAGCACAATAATGGCAGTGGCGGTGATGTGACTAAAAAGGCGAATACAATCTAAAGAAAGTAGAATATACTGTTATACTTGCAATACACAACATGATTAGTATATGAAGATAAGGAATGATCTGACTTCTTCATAACACTGATTTTGCTTTTGACTTCTTCATAATTGGGAGTCCGAACACATGTTTTTTTGTCACACATTAATGTTATCCCCGGCCTACCCCTTCGGAGTTTTCAATTGTGAAAACTGACGCTACTTCTTAATCCGCCTTGTAATTTAAAGATTAAAGTCAACATTAACAAACAACACTGACATATAAAAAGTACTCATCACCACAACTCTGGCGACCACAACTTGCGAAACAGTGAGAGTCTTCCTCCTAGATCTGATCAGAATCTTTTAAATGACGGCTCATCACCACAACTCTGGCGACCACAACTTTAATGTTGATCGTTATGAAGTGTATGGTTCTGCAGGAGCAGAGAAGAAGTAGTCTTATTCGTATACGAGTTAACTAATTAAGGCCTGGGTTTACTAGTAGTATATCTAGCCTGTAAAGTAAGTAGAGCATTGTCTTTGGATGGAGCGAATGGAAGAGCTGCCTAGGTAGGTATGCTCTGTTCACTTACTGTTTGATGTGAAGGATACCCCTACCTTACGGTATCCTCACCTTTCCATTTTTTTCTATTTTCTTGAGTTGATGAAGTCGAAGTGTAAGAAGTAAGTAAAGTCTCTCTGTGGATATTATTACGCGGCAGCGGCAGGCTTCTTGTCATCTATCTGATACCCTATCTAACAACAACCAACAATATATCGTATCATCCTAGATTATCAAGAGTATATAATATGCCACCAGTTGTAGTACCACCTCGTGATAATAATAATGCAGGTCCACCACAACCGAATCCAGTGCTAACAGCATATGAATCCTATTGTCGGGATACACCATTAGTCACAAGATATGTTCTCAATGTAACAGTATTATCCTTCTCAGCAGGCTTCTTATTCAGCCCTGCATATTTATTAGCCAATATTCCCATATTTACAATCTTCAAATTCCAATTATATCGTATCATAACATCACCACTAATATGTACTGATATACTTTCACTGTTCTTTACTTTCATGGGGTTCATGAACCATGGTGTTAAACTCGAAGTAAGTAATTTCAATGTTGTTTGTTGTGTAGATAATATTGGTACAAATCCCGACTATAATATGTCATTTCTCATATCTTCATTCTTTTCTCAAACTTTCTACTCTAGCAATCAATGGGGTCAACATTCTTTGCAGTACTATTCTTTACATTAACAATTGTTACAAATATATTATTCTTAATTATATCTATATTACTGTGGGGATTAACCAATAATGAAGGATATCTAGCTTCAGCGTCAATGGGCATTTGGACAGTACTACTGTGAGTTTGGGGGGTTTAAGGTATTGCATTATCATTTTGTTGTTGGCATAACATATCTGACATTCTTGTTTCTCTTGCAACACCCCTCACCAATCAACTCCACTTAGTGGTATTATAGCAGTTGAATGTGCTAGTGCTCCACCAGATACGAAACGAAAACTCTTCTTCTTCGATGTACCAACAATCTATTATCCATTAGTTTTATTGGCTCTATTTAGTATGTTTGCAGGTGTTAAGTTGGCATACTGTTTGGGTGTTGCAGTAGGATATGCATATGGGTATGGTAAACTGGATCGATTCAAGGTTAGACCTGAGACGGTAAGAAAATGGGAAAATCGTGAAGGCGGTGGTTGTCTTAGTGGCTTTGTACAAAGAGCTGGATTTATTGGATTGGATTCTTCTTCTGGACCTAACGCATGGCTTATTAGCAGTGGAGGTAATGATAATAATAGTGGTGGAGGACCAGGAGCAGTTAGAACTCCTGATGATCCTGCTGTACCTTCGGCACCCTCTTTCCCCTCATCAGGAGGACGATCACTTGGGGGTAGCTCAAGTGGCGGGGGAGTGTTTTCAAGAGGTAGCAAGGCAGCTCCAAAGACACACGAAGAGAGGGCGGCCTTACTTGAGAGAGCTGCAGAAAGACGGAGACAGCAAGATGCAGATTCTGGCGTTTAAATAGACCACTGCTCATATTATGTTAAATTTTATATTGTATAAGAGGTTGTTCCAGTAACTAATTTCTACATCTATTAATCCTTATTATTGCTTGCTGGTTAACACCCTATGAATAATCACACACTCTTTTTAAAAGCCACTCGATTTGCGATAAACTGACTCCTCAACCTCCTTCACTTGTTTGTCCCCGTCATAATGTTCGAAAACGCGGCCCTCTTTTATGTCCATAGATTCGCGAACCTTCTGTTCAATATCATGCTCATCAATGACTGCTTGATATCGCAAATTATTCTTAACACCCCATTCTTCTAGCATTTTCAATTTAGGAAATAATATCCCTATTGTATGGAACAACGGTTTGACCATGAAATTGAAAAAGCCAATCTGAAGCTTTGATATCTTATACTTCGAATCCAACCCGTCCATAAATTCGGTTACTGGCAATTGCAATTGTTTCTCCTTTTCTGCCTGTCTTGAGAACTCAGTAACAACACGTATAGCCCAGTCGGCTGCAACGTCAAACGAAGATTGGACAGGGTTGGATATATCTGCAGAGTGAAGGATGAGTCTCCCTATAAATTGGCGGTTTTGGGGATCACTTCTGTCAAAGTAAGAGGCTTCCGAAGAGTCTGATTCCCCTATGGTAGAGGAACTCTGCTGCTGATAATTCTGTGGTCCCTTCTCAACAAATTCTAAAGCGCCCTTTACAATACCTCCATGTCTTGCTGGATCGGTGGCCAAAACGCTCTCCCCAACATAGTGAGCGATATATTCCTTCTCCTTCTCATTAAATGGACTCAGACAGTCGAGTTCGGGATTCTTCTGGCACATACTCAATCCCATATTAATAGAGTGTCTTTCCAATACTGCATCATTATCATATAACTTGGCAAGTGATGTACTTCTCTTCACTTCAAAATCACTATTTGTGCCTGGATGATCTAAATCATGTATCAATGCTCCAAAGATGATACAGAATAAATCAATAGGATTAAGGTATTCATCAGCACCCCCAAGAGTAAGGAATAAGAAGGAAGTGTGTACACATGACATGGCATGATACCAATTATGATATTCACATAATATAATGTCAGACTTGGAATTATTCCTTTCTTCTTTGTCCTTCTCCTCATCCGCCTCTTCATCCTTTTGTTCAATATCAACCTTTTGATAATAACAATCCTTATGATGCATATTCATTACCTCATTGGCATACCTTGCCAATGTATCACGATCTAAATTGAATGTCTCCAACAAATTGTAATACTCGAGTAATTTAATAAATACTTGAATTAATACTGTATCCTCAAATTGTAATACATCAAATTTCCAATCTCGAATCTCATCTATCGTGGGTATATCACTTCGTAAATCTAATTGACGTAACCATCCATAATCTTCTAATTTTCCTGAACTACGCCGTACTGCTGTTTTCTGTGTAGCATTATTATTAGAGGAGGCTCCTTCATCAAGAGGGGGAGTTGTTGACTCCCTCTTTCTCATTTCACTTGGATGACAATTCTCTGTTAATACCACATCATAGCCATGCCAAACTGTATATATTGGTTTATTTTTGTCCTCGGCCTCGTCATTATCTTTATTTGCATCACTCATACTTCTAGTATTATAAAATACGGCAAGCCTCGAAGTTGATGACTGATGAGTTTATTCACTCAAAGAGGCCTATGTGCCTTAGATGCTAGTACGCGATTTTTCTCTAACAAGTTGCCCCCCGTTACTAATAACTAATATCCAGTAAATATGATATTCAGTTACCCCTTCGCGACACAGATAAGCTCAGTCAGCAGCACACGGCGAGGTGTGGTAGGAAAGTAGTAGATAGTGGAAGTTGAGTTTGTAAATGCTACAATGGCACTATGACTCGGTATCTTTCTGCGGCGAAGAATGATATCCCTCTTTTTAAAATATGCAGTAATTATAATTTGCCCTTGCCCATGTTATAATGATAGCTGCTGCTAGATGTACAATAGTTGGTTGGTTGGTAATAAAGGTAATAAGTACACACTGATGTTGGCAACCACTCACTATTATGCATCTCATTATTATGAAAGAGATACGTCGGATTTCCATATTTATGCATATGTATCCTAGAAATTATGAGAGTAGTAGAGATTGTGTTGTTTGAGAGGTGTGTTCGACTTTACATACCATACCTGGAGATACGATGATACATCTGATATAATAACACATAGCTAGTTACTATTATGTCAGTGTATTGCTAGGAAGATACAACATATATGTGAAACAATTTTGAAGGAATCAGAGATAATGTGAAAGTGTACCACGACATCAACGTCAACATTACTATTACTATTTCAAAAGAGCCGATACTCTGATACAATACTCAACTCAATGGTCGTTATTTGTTTATAGTATCATTATACGCATGATCTAATAAACGAGAGTGAGTCGAGAGTTTAGTCGAGATTTTTATTTTCAGTTTTCTTTGCATTACTTTTTTGTTCAAAAAATTACGAGTGCTGTTTTCCCTTCATCTTTACGATTTATTTGGTGGATGAGTCTTAGTAAAAGAAGATGAATGAATTCTAAATAAGTTGGGCTTTAAGCCCTCGACAAATGGTTTGTGATATTCATTGTTGCCAATTAGAGGGGGGAGCTCATTGAGCTCCAACGAACCAAATAATGAGAAAAGTCCAATCAGAACTTTCATCAGAGAGAGAACAAAATGATAATAATAAGAACAACACCAACGCTACAAAGAATAATAACAAAGTAGCTGATCGAATTGCAAAGCGTTTCTTACCAGATTCGTATATTCGTTTAGCATGGGATGGTTTCATCTTCATGGTAATTTGGTACAACTCTGTTATAACGCCAATACGAATATTTATAATGTCGGGGGGTACAACACCGCAGGCACTTATATCTTTGGATGTATTATTCGACTTTATATTCGTGGCGGATACGATTCTACGTTTCTATCGGCCATATGTAGATGAGAATACGGGTGAAATAGTAATGGATCCACAGTTGATTCGTGCAAAGTATCGTGGATCATTAACATTTATTATTAATGCTGTGGCTTGCATTCCCATCATCAAATTACCAATATCTCCATTGTTGAATGCCGATCAACAAATCATTATCAATACATACTTCAATGTACTCCGTATGATTCGTGTACTACATCTACCCGATCAGTTTCAGGAATTGAAAAAGTTCCAAGAACGCAAAGGACCAGTAAACGAACCAGTGTTTAGAATGTATATCATTCTTTTCTTCATGCTGCTCTTCATGTGTGAGTGTGGATGTTTATACTTTGGCCTGTCAACATTACTGGTAGTAGATGATATCTGTCCACCACCCGATGACTTTGTAGAGGATATTCTTGGAGAAGAAATGTGGGTGGCTGACGACCCGGTTATCACAGATGTCATGGATACACGAGTTTGTAAGCCAAATCCAGAGATTGAATGTAATGATTGTCCACAGACTATATTCTTCACAAGGTCGATATACTTTTTGATGCAAACAATCTTTACCATTGGTTATGGCGATGAGGTAGTACCATCGAAATCATCTGTTGTTGAAATGGCACTTGCCTGTGCTTTCATGATATTCGGAGTCTTTGCCTATGCAATGACAATTGCCAATATGACGTCAGTACTAGCCAATCTGGATGTAGTGAATATGCAGTTCAGACATGAGATGGACACGCTTTCACGATGGTTGACACTTCGATCAGTTCCAGCACAGTTGAAACAACGTCTAACGACATACTTTAGTTATCTCAGCAGATCACAACATGGAATGCTCGATGAAGTTCTCCTTGGTGAATTACCACCTCGATTGTCAGTCGAGTTGGCTGAGCTTCACATTGATTTGTTGACAAAAGTACCCTTCTTCCGAAAAGATAAGCGAAGTGATGTATTTCTATCAATGATTGCCACTGCATTGAAACGACGGATATTCACACCCGGTTCATTCATATTATATCAGAGTGAGATGCAACGCGAATTAATCATTATTACTAGTGGTAAAGCTGACATTCGTGTGACTGGTGTACCAGATGCTGTTGGGACTTTGTTACCCGGAGATTTTATTGGTGATTATCAACTCCTCTTTGGCAGTACAAACCAAGTGGGTGTTCAAACTGCCGAGTTTACAGAGACATTAGTTCTTACATTTGACGCCTTTAAACAAGTTATGGATCATTCGCATAATGCACACTTTTCGTTCTCATCACTTGGTTATACATTCCGTCAAAGTGATGATGAGGGATGTGCTGAGACTATAAAGGCCACAAAGGAAACAATCAACAAGTATCAAAGCACCGCAACGACAGTATTGGCCGGGAAAGGTCGAAACAAGTTGAAAAACATGATGGAAGAGAATAATATTGTATCAAGAGAGTTTAGAATTCTACCAAACTCCAAGTTACATTTATGTTGGGATTTTATAGCCATTGCTGCGATCTTGTATTATGCAATCAATTCACCAGTTCGGATTGCAACTTATATTCGGTCAAATTCTTTATCAACATCATATGATTATTATTTCATCATTGATTACTGTATCGATGTGCTATTCATTGTGGACATGATCCTTCGATCAACCATCTACTCCTACACAACCCATGAAGATGGAAAGACTGTCATCATATCAGATTCAACAGCAATTAGGCATAAATATCTATCATCCAAACAGTTCAAGGTTGACTTGTTTGCAGTTGTGCCCTTTGATGTGATATCCGCTGGAACAGGAAGCTTGTATTCGATGTACAGACTCACAAAGTTGATTCGAGTTGTCCAAATTCCACAAGTTATATCCAATCTCCAAAAGCATCTAGATGGATGTTTGGGTATAAAGATGAATGAAACTCAGCGATCAGTGCTCCTCATGATATTGTATAGTTTACTTCTCATTGTATGGAGTAGTGCTGGATGGAATGCCCTAAGATCGGGTGAGAATGCAATTGTATCCGTTTATTGGGCTTTAACAACACTATCGACTGTTGGCTATGGCGACTTGACACCGCTTGACTTTCCTGAAACATGTTATGCATTAGTTGTGGGTGCTGTTGGGGCAGTGTTCACTGCTGCGGTTGTTGCCAATGTTACCAGTTTCTTCCATGATGCCGAGCTATCCGAGAACAACTATGAACACAAACTCAACTGTATCAAACGATTCATGGATCGTCATAAAGTTTCCAACGAGACCTCTCAAAGGGTTATTGAATACTTTGATTACGTCGAGGAGGAACAGGATGGCTTGAGCGAGGCCGTGCTACTACGGGAATCTATACCCGATCACATCTCAGCAAACTTGTTAGTACACATTACACAGCCAATGGTTGGGACTTGTGACTTCTTTGCTGAATGTGAATCAGGATTTATCCGTAAGATTATGGTCTCAATGGAACAAGTCTTCTTTGGTGCACATTATACGGTGTTGACGGCTGATATACCATCGGATAGAATGTACTTTATCAAGAAGGGACGTGTCGAATTGATGACAGAAAGTAAGGCCACTAAAAGTCTTAAGGTTATCCGCAAGCTTGATGCAAATGATTGCTTTGCCGAAGGATGTTTAGTTGAGAATTGGAGTAAGAATCCCTTCATTGCTAAAACTGCCACCGAGTGTGAGATGTGGACACTGAAACGATCAGTATTCCGTAATCTTATTCGTGACTTTCCACGGTCTCGATCCATGTTGAAAGTGATTGTAAAGAATGACGACGTGCGCCGGCGTTTGTCGGTACACAATGCTGCCAAGGCTGCCGAAATTGCAAAGCGTCATTCAGCTCGATATCTCCATCCTCATAGCTACTTTATGCAAGGGTGGTTTACTTTGATATTGACGTTGACACTTTATAGTATGATTGTATTACCCTTTCGAGTAGCTTTTCTTGAAAATCATGACATATCATTGGCTTGGATAGTCTTTGATTACTTTGGAGATCTTGTCTTCTTTGCAGACTTTATCTTTCGGGCAGCATTCTTGGCATTCTATGATGAGAATAACAACTTGATGGTAGGACGTAAAGAGATTTGGAATAGATATGTCAAGTCTGGCAAAGTCAAGTGGCATGTCTTGTGTGCAATGCCTGTGGAAGTGTTGGCATTAGTCGTACCAACATTGTGTCCATTTTGGAAGCTTCAGACGTGGTCGCTCTTTCGATTGAACAAGCTCCTCCGAGTGATTGAAATGCCAGCACTTATTAAGCATGTTGAATCAAGCTTGGCCAAAATTGGTATCAAGTTTCCAACGAGACTTCTCAAAGTATTGAAGTTGTTGTTGATCATCTTGCTCTTGGCACATTTAAACTCCTGTGTATTCTTTGCAATTGCAAACTACAACCAACATGCGAATAGTGGTAACATTGACGAGCAACACAACTGGGCAAACAATGAAGGACTGCTTGGTCATTCTCCAACATGTCCAGGCCTGGCCGTGCCATTGACAATTGTTAGTCAACAATACACTGCAGGTTTGTATTGGGCAATGGCAACCATTAGCACTGTTGGATATGGCGATATCACGGGCGATTTGAGTTCCATGCAAGAGATTTTATATTCCACACTCATTCTTCTTGTGGGTATGATGGTGTACACATTGGTGATTGCCTCGTTAGAAGATATTGTAGCACAGCTCGACGTCACGTCAAGTCTATACAAGATAAAGACTGACAAAGCCAACACTTATGCACAAATACAATGTCTTCCAGAATCACTAAAAGCCAAGATTGGTACCTACTACGAACAATTATGGCGTAGTCACTTGGGTGTCAAGGGAGATAAACTCATGGATTACATACCATCTTGTCTAAAGTCCGATTTAATTACAAGCATGACAAGTCCATATCTTCAAAAGACATTCTTTATCAAGGATTGTACACCTGATGTTATTCAACAAGTGTTGCATAGTCTTGAGTTGGAAATATATTTGCCTGGAGATTGTTTGTTTCGAGATGGAGAAAAGTGTGATACGCTATACTTTGTCTACAGTGGAGCCATCGACTTATACACGGCCCAGAGTGTTAAATTCAAGACTGTATCTCATTGCTCATTAGGAGAAAGCTCATTCTTCATGTTTGAGCCACATATTTGTACTGCCAAAGCGGTTGATACATGTGAAATATTCCAACTTGGTATGGATACATTCATGCACATACTTGAAGATAATGACCTATCCATCACATTTAAGGAACATTTATCAATACATCATCCAAAACTTTTAGAGGCAAAGGCGGCGATTGAAAAGACCATTCAAAACTTGAGTAGTTCCAAGATGGTCAAATTTCTAGACGCTGATGATGGTTTAGTCAAGGTCTCAAAGGGAGTGATTCTTCCCGATAGTAAAATGAGAGTAGCATGGGACACGATTGCCTTCTTTGCTCTCATCTACTTGCTCATGTCTATACCACTTGAGATTTCATTTGCATCAACAGAGGATAGGGTTAATCTTGGTAGTTTCATTGTAGACTTGATTGTCGATTGTTTCTTCATGGCTGATATATATTGCAGATTACGCAAGTTTGCCATTGTCAAGGATGGTATATTGGTTTCATTCCCAAAAGATTTTGGACAGATTTATCGCAACGACGAATTTAGTTTAGATAGTATGACTGCATTTTCAGCATCACTCATCTCCCACATTGCAGGAGCACCGGGTCGTTTATACGGCATCTTACGATTGGTTCAGTTTTTACGAGTTGTACGATTTGGTAAATATCTCTTGGACTTGGTGGAAGTGATTAATGCGCGAACACGATTCGTCGTTACCACAGCTACATTGCGTGTATGTCAAATCTTTATCATTATTCTATTCCTTTGTCACTGGTTTAGTTGTGTCTTCCACTTTATGGGGAATCAAGAAGAAACATATGATACATGGATTGTTGCCGATGGTGGTGGTATGTTGCAAGATGATGGAGGAATGGGAAGACGATACTTGAGATCCTTCTATTGGAGTTTGTACACAATCACCACCATCGGGTATGGCTCAGTCCCCATCATTTCAATCCAGGAGAGAGTATTGGCCATGGTTGCAATGGCCGTAGGGGCAGTGATTTGTGATGCTGGCTTGACCGCAGTACTTGCATCAATTGTGGCAAACAAAGATCGTCAAGCCGGGAAGAATAATCGTCGCATTCAGTGTAGCAAACTCTTCATGACTACACATGGCGTGGATGAGAATCTTCAAACTCGCATTCTTGAATATTATTCATTTGTCGACAATGAACTTAAAAACATTGCCGAGAATGAGATTATTAATGATCTTTCATCATCCTTAAAGAATCAGATTCTCTCACATTTCTGTCATGATCCAATACGTGACTGTCCATACTTTGATGAGTATTCCGACGGTGCCATATTCAGTCTCATCAAGATGTTAAAGCCTTACATTGCCGTTCCTGGAGAGCACTTATCAGAGATTGGCAAGGAGTGTCATTCTCTCTTTGTGTATCAAAAAGGCTCACTTCGAAGCAAGGATGCAACCGGGATGATTGCTAATGTTGCTGAGGGAGCAATTATTGGACATTTGGCTACCTTGGCATCCTCAAAGAAGGAAGGCTTGCCCACACATACACTTCAACTCGAGTTAATCTCGGCTAGCCTGACAAAGTCCAAGAATGGTAATCCATATGTGATTGTCGAGAATGGAAGGTCTCGAGCTAGAAGTCTCATCAAGAATTCTAGGAATTGGCTTGAAAAGATTGATATGAAAGTCAAGGTGGGCAATGGCAAGAAACACAAGACTGAGATTATCGTCAAGGAATGGCGGAAACGACAAAGCCATGCCACAATTGGAACTGGTGATATATTCGTCTCTGAATCATCAAGGAAGGATGTTGAAACTTGTTCAATCTTTGATGAGAGGGGTAAGAATGCAGGATCAATCCAACTACGGACAAAACTCACTCCATTGTCAGAGGCAGATCAACTCTCAAGTCATGAATTGACAACTACTGCATCAAGCTTTTCACATTTGTATCAGTTAGATGTTTCGGATGAACAATCACTCTCCAAGTATTATTCCAAGTCAAGGTTAGATGTTGATTTGATTGCTGATAGGATACCGCCTCTGCCAGTGGGTGGAATTGATGACGAAGCGGTGGTGGATTCCTCTGGTATTGATTGGAATAATCCCGTCGGACCCTTATCGTTTGGTAATTCGAAGCGAATTAATGGTCAGAGAGGTTCTGTCTTCTTTACAGAATGGGCCGACAACAAACCTCAAGAGGGTATTACTTAGATGAGAGAAAATCTGGAAGTATGATCTTTCGGATGGAATGAGTCCATTTGAAATAGCATATCGATGTGCTTTTGGTTTGGTTGATAGAGATGTTTGATTGATAGAGATGTTTGATTTGAGTCGGCCGGTGTGTCTGCTGTTCAAGTCTGGGTGTTGTAATAGAATGCGACCTAACGTTGCATTGGCCTACTACACACAACTTGCCATTGTGAATAGTACCAACTTAATCGACGTAGATTCCTTTGTTTCTATCTGCTCTCGGGCTTACTTATAGTTTCTAACTTTGAAGTTTCAGCAATTTCAATAAGTTTCGATTAAGCAAATACACAGTATCGTACACACGTCTAATAAGAACAACACAAGGCAAGCTTTAAAGTTCACCTACTATGCTTATAAATCATGTTCAATATTTAAATAATACTAATGGCAGGTCTAGATAATAGCGGTAGTAATACCGGTCAATCGAGGTTACTCTCGACAACAGCGGCGGCATCAATCTTCCTGTCTACAACACTAATTCTCATGGTCTTTATGTCAGCAAATGATACATCCTCTTCTTCTTTTGGATCAAATCATATTGTATCCATTCTATCTCAAGATAATGATGCAGCTACTACTATTTCTTCTTCTTTTGATGGAGCAAATAATATTATATCCATCCTATCTCAAGATCAAATCAACAATGATACTACTACCAACAACTCAACAGGAACTGCAATAATCAATAATCATCCTTCTGATCATGATAGTCTTATACCATTACAAATAAGTGATTTTGTAGGGTTCGCATGTGCAGCGTTAGGATTGATAATTGCTGCAGGTGGAGGAATAGGTGGAGGTGGTATACTCGTACCTATATACATTCTCATCTTGGGATTCTTGCCCAAGCATGCAATACCATTGAGTAATGTTACAGTGTTCGGAGGAGCTATTGCAAACACTTTACGGAATAGTAGGAAGAGACACCCAACAGCTGACAGACCATTAATAGATTGGGATCTCATTGTGGTTATGGAACCCCCGACATTGGCAGGGGCATTAATAGGAGCCAATCTGAATAAGATGTTGCCAGAGACCATCGTGGCAATCTTGTTAGTATTACTATTATCATTTACATCCTACAATACATTAAAGAAGGCACGAAAAATGTATAATAAGGAGACCGAGGAGATTAAACGAGAGAATGTGGGCATGCGGAGTATCGATGTTGAATCAACCACTATGATTGCTGACTCAAAGTTTACAGAAAGTTCACATGAATATCTGTTATTAAATGATACTCATGATGGTATATCCTCAAGCAGTGATGATGAAGCAGCTGACCTATTAGATAACTATGACTTGGACAGGGGTGTTTCATTGCATAACATTGAGAACATCAATCATCAACCAACATACCGTCATGCATTTAGTGATATGAGTAGTGTACTGCTTGATGAGGACGAACTGGCTGAAGAGGATGACAATGATAGTAGAGATTTGCCTGAATTTGGCAATGTGGTATCAATAGATAATATCTTAGAGGAAGAACGACATCCCAAGCGACGAAATGTGCAGCTCATTGTTGGAATGTTTGGCATAGTCTTACTTATCAACATACTCAAGGGGGGTAAGTCCACCTTGATGTGAATGTATATATTGGGTACATACCATATGCATACTTACTTATACACTTATCTTCTTTTAACTATACTCTTGCTATCTATCCCTTCAGGCGGAGGCTTCCCGTCACCATTGGGAATAGAATGCGGGTCTGTATGGTTTTGGTTTGCACAAGCACTCCTACTGGTTTGGATCTTGTTCATATCAGTACTTGGCCGGAGATTCCTGCTGAAGGATACCGCCAAGAAGGCTGAGGCAGGCTACGTCTACTTAGACGATGACCTAAAATGGACTAAGAAGTCCACTATAATATACCCTCTTATCAGCACGTTGGCAGGATTTGCCGCGGGCATGTTTGGTATCGGAGGAGGTATCATCAAAGGTCCTCTAATGCTAGCGATGGGAATCCACCCCGCAGTGGCCTCTGCAACATCGGCCTGTATGATCTTGTTCACAAGCTTTACTGCTACAACGACTTTTTCTGTATACGGCTTGATGGTTCCAGATTATGCAGCTGTTGGCCTTGTGTTGGGCTTTTGTGCTACATTCATTGGTCAGACCATCATGTCTCGATTGCTTGCAAAATCCAAACGAAATTCGTACATTGCATTCTCGATAGGATTCGTTGTTTTGCTGTCGGCATGTCTAATGGCATTAGAGTCAGTCCTTCATCTAGTATCAGATGAAGAAAGTGAAGAGTTTGGCGGTATATGTGATAGCCACCTTAATGGTCATCATACATAAATATTGAGTGAGGTCAGGGAGACCTTGATAACTTGTACAAAATATGTATATAGTAAATTAATCTTATGTACTTTGTATGTTACTAAATGGAAGTCTAAGTAATACTATATCATCCTCTTACACAATGACATGTTGAGGAGTAGGTAGGATGTACTTTGGGCAAATGAGTGCCGAAGGATATCACCAGTAAGGATACCTCAATTTTATGAGAGTTTTGTGTTTAAGTGTGGCAGGTTATTAATATCACATAGTACTTGAAGATGATGTTTGTTCTATGTGAACCATAACGCTGCTATATTAATTGCCATACTATTGTTACGTGTGTCTATTAGTATTAGAAGAATAGAATATAACTGACATGACTTCTCATATACTCAAGAATTACTGCAATCCAACAACAATAGCTTCAGCATCTTTACTCCTCTGCAACTCATGGAATGATACTACTCAATGTGAGAGAACTTACAACAAGAAGAAAGGTTTATTATTCCTAGGCACTGGTTCATCAACAGGCTGCCCTAGGCCTAATTGTGCTCTTCTATTTAATCAAAACATAAATTCAATACCCCCAACAATAGTAGTTGATGGCGAATTCGAAAAGAATTCAATACCTCCAACAACAGCAATTGATGGCGAATATGTCAAAAAGATGCACAAGATGTGTAGAGTTAGTAGTTTGGCAACTAAAGGTCATCCTCCTCTATATAATAAAGATTACAGAGGAAATCCTTGTCTTATGATTGTTCATGATAATAATGACTCTGTAGAAGACGATGGCAGTGATAATGGTGATAAGAGGAGATTGAAGAATGTTGTAATCGATGTAGGCAAGACTTTTACTGAATCTGCACTTAGATGGATGCCGCTATTTGGTCTCACATCCATTGATGCAGTGGTATTATCACACGAGCACATGGATGCAATAGGAGGCTTAGATGATTTGAGGGGATTTCAAGGAATACCAGTAAGAAACAAAATCACTGGACTACCTGAGCAAATACCACTATCAGTATATCTTAGTCAAACTTGTCTCAAGGAACTTAAGAAACAATTCTTTTATCTATTTCCGAAAGATACATCATCGGCGCCGGGAGAGATGAAGTCGAAAGATGGTACAACTGTTCGAAGATTTGTCTCAAAACTAGATTTTAGCGTGGTAGATTACTTCAAACCTTTTGTTGCAGCAGGTTTGAGAATGGTACCATTGCCGGTAATGCACGGTGAAGATTTGATATGCAATGGATATTCGTTTTCATTAGACGGAAGCAATGGCGAGAAGACAAATGTAGTTTATGTAAGTATCTTTATTTATTTGTACATCACATGTGCACTCTCCACAAGCCCAGCTAACACTCTATCTTCATTCACACAGTTATCAGACATAAGTCGGATGCCAGAGGAAACAGAAACATACATACTTGAACAATTACCAGCAACTGATATACTCATCGTTGATGCCTTGACATTAGATAGGAAGGCGCCGACTCACTTTAATCTTGGACAAGCACTTGATGTTGTTAGACGATTGAATCCCAAGCGTTCGTACTTAGTTGGTATGAGTTGTGACTCTTTCCTCCAACACGATGAAATGAACAAAGAGCTGGAGAAGTTGGATGTTGACATACAGTTGGCTCATGATGGCTTATTTGTAGAAGTTTAATAAATAATCTCTACTAAGCTTTATCAGCACTCCTTACTCCTTAACCCTTTACACACACTCAATCAGACTACATCAAATTCAACCTCATTTCACACTCCACACACCCAGCAATTTAACGGCTCGGACTCCTTTCTCTTCTCTTCTTCTTCTCGCGTCGATCTGATCTCTCTGAGTATGACCCAGATCTGTCCTTTTTCAACTGTTCCTGTTTACGCTTGCTATCCCTGTCTTTTCGCTTAGGAGGTGACTCGGATCGACTGACACTACCGCTACTTGAACTGCTATAACTACTGCGACTGCCACTAGACGATGATGAGCTGCTTGAATAAGACCGAGATCTCCGTTTATCTCTCTTTGACTTTCTTCCTCTGGGTGACGGAGAGCGTTTCCTGTCATCATCTTTGGCATGCTTATTGTCAGGTGATGGAGACCGTGACTTCTTTTCAGGCGACGGTTTGGCATCCCATTTGCTCTTCCTCTTCTTACTTTCCTTTTCATTATTGATTACTATCCCACTATCTTTTTCAGCCACCATCTTTCCATTATCATCACTTGAGTTACCATTAGAAGAAGGTGGTGGAACTGGCGGTGAAGGCGCGCCAGGGCTCGTTGGTCGGCTTTCAATATGGTTATCTACTGGAGGAGATCGTTTGGGAGGTGTGGTATCCTCACTTCGAGATGTGTTTCTCTGCTTCTTTGCTTTAGGCTTTTTGTCACGGCTGCTTGATCGAGAAGGTGATCGTGATAGACTCTTACTGGCAGAGCTCTTCGTCTCGATTTCACGAGGAGGTGAGGAATTTCTCTTTCTATCTCTTCTTTTTTTTGCCCTTGGCTTTTTGTTACGGCTATCTGATCGTGAGCGAGATGAATAACTACCACTACTACTGGACGATGACGAGGAAGAACTATAACTCCTGCGGCTCCTTCCCCTATCACGACGAGATCTACCTCTACTTCGACTAGAATAAGATGACGAAGATGAGCTGCTGTATGACCGACTACTACTACTGCCAGATGACGATGAAGAATAAGACGAAGAGCTTCCACTTGAGCTGCTACTTGAACTGCGTCCTCTCCTTCTACTGCTGCGCTTGTCATCCCTCTTCTTATCCCCACCTCCCTCTTCACGACGTTTCAACTTGTCTTCTCTCCTTTGCTCACGTATTTTGTCTCTTTCTGCTTTCCGAGCTGCCTTAGCAACTAGTTCTTGCTGTTTTAGCTTCTCATCTTTTTTAGCTTGTTGCAATTCGCGATTAAATGCATCCCCTTCCTTATGTTTAGAGGAATCTATACCGAACGCATCTCTTAATCGATCATTCCGCTGATTTTGATAATGTTTTTGTTGTTGGGCGTTTTTTCCTCCCCGTCCTCTACTATCACGTTGATTGAACTGATTGCCACCTCCGTTATTATCCCAACGTCCCCTGCGATCAGACGGGGGATTATCCCACCTACGTTGTCTGGTGGGTTGTTTATTCTCTTGTGGTGGTTTTGAGATGCCCTCATTTTTATCAGATGTATCAACCTTATCAACTTCTCCGTCCTCTGTAATTAACTTAGTACCATTACCATCATCTGCCTCTTCACTACCCTTATTTTCCCTTTCCTCTTGCTGTTTTAACAATCTCTCCTTACGTTCTTCTTCAATCTTTTTATCCAATTCCCATCTATCCATTGTACGTTTCCTTTCTGCCTCAACTTGTTTATCAATTTCACCATCATTTAACTGACCGCGTTCCTCTAATCTATCACGTAATTCTAACAAACGTACCTCCAATTGACGTTTCTTTTCATGAAGAGCTAATGACGATGCACCTTCTTTTAATGCCTCGGAGGTTAGTAATTTGTTTTCATCTCTATAATTATTTCGACCATTATTATTATTTGTGTAGCCCCTACCATCGTTAGCGTTGCGGAATGTACGATTACGTCTTGAGGAATTACGTACATGTCCAGCATTATATTGTACATGACCGGATGTGGCCGTACCACGTACTGATTGCAATCCAATTCCGTTGTACATTATTATATGATTGATGTATTTATTACTAATTTATATTGTGCACGTCTTGTGTATGTTTATTTTTATTTTTGATATCCTTGCCGTATATAATATACAGTGTATCCTCTAAGTACCACAAAAATACAGATAAATAGCAACTAAATAAGAGAAGTGTGACAATATAATACGAGATGTGTTGATACGAGAGGATTGTAAGCATGGGCAAGTAGGGTATGTAGAATAGGATTTGTGGATGTTTTTGGTGTTAATGAGTTGAAGTTTCTGAACTTTTTTACAGATATTAGAAACTTCCCAATAAAAGCCCAGTCTGAGTAAATATTTGGAAATATGTATGTTTATCAACAAAAGTAGCAAGTATATTCTTAGACTTATCATACTTTCTGTTTCTATCAGTTTGAAGGATAAATGAGGATTTACTCCACATCTTTGCCCTCTGCTAACACCGATCTGCTATCAAGCATAGACAAACATAGTTCATATGTTGGAAATATGATTCCATTTACAGGAAATGCTCGTAAGACAGTGATACCTAAACCTCGATACAATGATTTCCATCCCTGTTGTTGAATAGTATTCTTTGCAACACTCAAAATAGACAGCTCTGATGTTGTTGTTGTTGATAATGGAATTGCCTGTATCCTACTCTTTATGTAGTCAAGTGGGTATACTACGCTCCATGATACGCTTCCAGAAATACCCCCAGCTAAGATTGATGATAACCAAACGTGTTCAGATCCAAGATGATATCTCAGATGATCTTTTATTGTATCATATGATGCAAAGTAAACTGAAAACCCAAGACTTTGACGTAAACAAGTACTAATAAAACCCCTGTATAGCCCTTGTATACCATAATTTGAAAGTATGCTTCTTGCCGCATGTAATGAACTTCGATATGCAGTTACTGAAGCATTGTTTTGAGTTTGCATTTGTATCTTGAGAAATTCTGTCGGGCAAACGATGAAGCTACTCACAAAACCTGTGAAGGCTCCACAGACAAATTGTTTTGACGGTAAAACATTCGTGCTGTCAAAGTTTATGTATCTATCCCAAAGTCTTGAACTTTCTCCATAAGTCATAAATACTGAAGCGTTAACTAATGCTGCGGTTGTCACTGGAGCACCGATTCCTCGAAAGAGTGATGAAACATTCATTGTTGGTTGTACTTTCAATGCAGCATTAGAAGACGAGCTAGCTGTTGATGCTGCCATCTGATATCTAACTTTGATAGAATCAAAGGGATGACCAACTATGATACCAGCAATTCCTCCAATACCTCCTGCAATCAGATCATTCGTTATTGAAACTGATTTCCTCTTCTCTTGACTTACAACAATAGTGTGATGCTTGATTAGATTATCAAGAGGTAGTGTTAAACGCCGTTTGATTTCATCTACATTATCTTCTACCGCCGTTGCTCTCGTCATTATTCAACCTGCCTTGATCCTAATAGGCAGAGTTACAAGACGTATGATACTACTGTTTGAGTTTGCAGATCTTCTACTATTTGTTGGATTCTTACTTGACCCTTCAAAGCCTCTCAGAGCATTGCATCCACTTGAGCGGCACGCACATTAATTGATAGACCGATCCAAAGTACTTATGAGTGTAGTAGATAAGTATTGCAAATTGCATGATTGGCTGCCGCGCCATGCCGCTTGTCATCGCTGTAATGCACTATTGCAATGAGTCAGACTCAGGTAGTCTCGTACATAATAAAATTACTAAGTGCTGTTAATTGCTGATTCGTCTATTTACAATCGTCAACTGGCGTTTGTTACTACATATAATATAAGTATCTAATGTTTCATGCCTCTAAGATGTTGCTATCAGTAATAAGACAAAAACCTAGTCCCTATCACAGCCAGTTTAAGTATTTTCTTTATCATATCTTATGGTCTGAAGAGTTCGTTGGGTACAGCACTCTTTGGCCTGGAGACTAAATTGTTTACGAGCTAGAACGAGAGACGCATCCATGACATGACATATACAGTGAACTCATCGCACATCATTAAAACCCAACCCATTTGTATTGTTCCTAGCATATGTTTTTTTTAATCCTTGTCTCCAGTACGCTTGGTTATCAAGATCAAATGCTCTCCAAATTGTGTAGAAACTGGTCCTTGTACCTCACCAACTTTCTCTGAGAAACATACTAAATCAAAGTTCTTAACCATCATACCAGGACCAAACTCTCCAAGATCACCTCCCTTAGATGCTGAAGGACAACCAGACCACTCCTTTGCCATTTCAGCAAACTTTACTGGATCATTATCAATCTCTGCCTTCATTTCTATCATCTTAGCCTTGGCATCATCTTCTGCGAATTGACTTGGTTTGAATAATATATGTGATGCTGTTACTTTCTTTCCCCAGTTATTCTTTAATGATGAAATAGTATCAATTAATGAGTATTGTTGTGTTTCAAGATTTGACCGTGCAATAGTACCAACTGCGGGTTGTGATGGGACGAAGGCAGAGCAACTGCCAACGATAACAAGGATAACAGATAGGATGGATAGTAGGAAGCGATTCATGGCTATAAAGTAGACAAATGAAAGAGCTAAAGTCTGCACTGTTGGGGTTGTTGCAAAAAAATAAAGATTTGCTTGGGGGTATCCTTCAACTTAATGGTATCCTAGCATTGACTTTCTGACCCTAGATCATGTCAAGAGGAAAATGACGACGATGGTAGTATTATCAGCTTGTTTCCTGGTAGTGACATTATCTCTTTGTGTAGTAGAAGGATTTGCCTTCACGACGACGACGATCCGTCCACATAAAAGCACATCTTATGCATACAACTCGGCATTGTTGTCATCTTCTAACGATATAGAATCTCCATATGCTTTGCTATTTGATTGTGATGGAGTAATCATCGAGACTGAAGAGTTGCATAGACTAGCATACAACGCTGCATTCAAAGAGTTTAAGCTTCAAATAGGGAATGAACCTGTAGAATGGACAGTGGAATATTATGATATACTACAAAATACCGTCGGAGGGGGGAAGAATAAAATGTTTTATCATTTTAGAGAAACCAAAGGAGCATTCCCTACATCAGAAGATGGTAAGCCTGCTCCTACAACGCCAGAAGATGAACAGGATTTAGTTGATAGATTGCAGGCATTAAAAACAAACTTATATAAAGATTTGATTGCAGAGAAAGCGCAAGCTCGACCAGGAGTACTCGAATTGATGGACGAGGCATTGGCAAGTGACAACATACGTGTTGGTGTTTGCAGTGCATCTACCAAAGAGGCAGTGACTAAGGTATTAGATGTTACACTTGGAGAAGAACGACGGAAACAATTAGACGTATGTATATTAGGTGATGATGTGTCGAAGCTGAAGCCCGATCCAATGATATATGAGACTGCCGCTAAGAAGCTAGGTATTGATCCTTCAAGATGTGTGGTTATAGAAGATAGTATCGTCGGTTTAAAGGCAGCAAAGGGTGCTGGTATGCGATGCATTATTACATATACAACTAGTACTGAGAATGAAGACTTTTATGGCATTGGCGCCGACGCAAAAGTTCCAGAGCTTGGGAGTAGAGGAGTGAACTTAGACATGATCTTCCCACTGAAAGATGAAGTTCTCGTAGGCGTGAAAGACTAATATGACAATTAATTGAATACTGAAACATATCGCTCTCTTATTCGCAGAAGAGAGAACACACGCCTGGGATGCAAATAGTAAGTGATTGTCACACAAAAAAATCACTATGAGTAGTAGTGTAGAAAAGGATACCATTTAAGGATACTGCAACCCAGGAAATTCAGTATGACTAATATAATCTCAACTCTCAAAAATTGACATGACACAAAGGCAATACCTAGCAGTCAATAAGAATTGATTACAATATAAAGAAGTAAACAGACATCATGATTTCCATGATTATGATCCTTAATCAAAAGGGAGAGATCATGATCTCTCGACAATACCGTGACGATGTTAGCCGGGTAGCCGCCGACTCATTCCGTTTACAAGTTATTGCAGCAAAGGAGGCTAGTTCACAACCTCCAGTGAAACGTATCGAGGACTGTTCATTCCTATACACACGTCATCGTAATATGTACTTCGTGGCATTAACTAAATCCAATGTTAATCCAGCATTAGTATTTGAGTATCTCTTTCAAAAGATTCGTGTACTTAAGGCATATTTGGGTGAAGAGTTTGATGAAAATTCCATGAGAAATAATATGACATTAATATATGAATTAATGGATGAGACTATGGACTTTGGTTATCCACAAAATTGTGCCGTGGATGTATTACGATTGTATATTAATTTGGGTAATGTTAAGCCACAGGATGAACCGGAGCCACAACAGCTAACTAAACAAATTACAGGTGCTATTGATTGGCGTAGGGAGGGTATACGGCATAAAAAGAATGAGGTATATATTGATGTATTGGAGTCGGTTAATTTATTAATTTCATCCACGGGTAGTATTTTACGAAGTGAGGTAACAGGACGGGTACAGATGAATACCAAGCTAACAGGTATGCCAGAGTGTAAATTTGGATTAAATGATAAACTTGTTATTGAGAAGGAAACGGCTGCGGGGAGGAAGAAGTCGGGTGTGGAAATTGATGATTGTACCTTCCATCGATGTGTCAGGCTTGGGAAGTTTGATGCAGATCGTACCATCACTTTCATCCCGCCTGATGGCGAGTTTGAATTGATGAGGTATCGTGTAAATGATAATGTGAACCTTCCTTTTAGATTAATCCCCGCTGTTCAAGAAGAGGGACAAACCAAGTAAGTTTTGTTATTGGTGGTATGGGGGTTATTTATATGTCTAAATATACTCACATATTATCTTTCTTTTATCCCGGGATATAATCAGATGTTCAATCAATCTTAAAGTGATTGCCAACTTTTCAGAAAAGTTATTTGCCACACATGTTGTTATTAAAGTACCTGTACCAAAAAATACATCCAAATCAAAGATTAAGAATTCATTTGGACGTGCTAAGTATGAACCAGAACAAAATGCAATTGTATGGAGGATTAAGCGCTTCCCCGGAAAGGCAGAATGTATGTTATCAGCAGATTTGGAATTGGTACGAACTGTCCGCCCTAAGGCATGGGCTCGACCACCAATTAATGTGGAGTTCCAGGTACCAATGTTTACGGCATCAGGAGTGCATGTAAGATTTCTACGAGTTTATGATAAGGCTGGATACCATACGAATCGATGGGTGAGATACATTACCAAGGCAGGGGGTTATCAAATCAAAATATAACAACCATATTTAGCTAGGGTGCGATTTATGTGAGTGGATGGATTACATGTTGATGATGCACTGTAGGTATTAATTGTGCATATTACCTATATGTTTCTTGTTGTAAGTAAGAGATAAATGTATTGTAATCAGGATCTTAAAATGATTGTATAGCATACTACTGTATCTACTGGCTCTTTGATTTATTCTTCTTTGCCTTTGCTCTTTCTTCTGCTTCTACTTGAGATTTAGTAACTTTTTCCACAATAACTACTTCTTCATCTAATATTATTTCATCACCTGTTAGCAGTCTACTAAACCAACCAAGTAAATAAACTGCAATGATACTTGCCGAAATGATACCTATTTTGTACACCAAACTTGTTAGGTAAAAGCTAGTTGAATCTTCACCTTTCTCAAATGAATTACCAATGGCTGTGAAGAATGATGCTATGTGTAACTTCTCTACTATATTGATTATACCTCCTGCCCACGTTATCTCTCGCCATTCTTGTCTCAGTCTTTGTGCTTCTGCCTTTCTCTGTTCTCTCATCTCTTTTCTTTTAACACTATCAACATAGTCCATGAAGTCTGCATCTTTATCATTATTTGTCATTGTGTATAGTAATAAATGTGCTATTTGAAGTATGACTATTGTAAATGAGAGTATGTTTATTACTACCAAAGTTCACTTAATATATATCTACCAATACAGACAGGATACTTAATGATATCTATCATTACATACACAACATGCATGAATTGTTGTTGACGGACGGCGCCAATAACTCTCAATGAGTTATATCAGTTTTCATGTTCGATGTAGAAGTGTAGAAAACTCTTTAGAGGGGAAGAATGGCAAAGCCAACCAATTTCACATCATTTTTTTCCCGACGACGCTTGATATATCTATTAGAAGGAGACTAGCGGCGGCACAAGTTGCAATCATATAACATAGCATCATCAAGAAAACAATACTAAACACATTCTTCAAGATGGATCAACCAACTAAGATAATAACCAAACAAAAAGACGGTACACATAAATTAAAATACAACACAACCAAACATCGTACTAAGTATGCAACTGCTAATATATATCGTGATACGAATGATGTTAGGTCGTTTAATAGTTCTACTGCCTTAAGAGAGAAGCGTGTTCATGATACAAGTGGTGGCAGTGTTGGTAAGAAGAAGAAGAGAAGAAAGAGAAAAGATAACGAAGAGGAGATAGAAGAGGAGATTAAATATTTTGGCAATGATAATGATGCCGAAGGCTTGAATAGTATTGGACGTACTGCTGTTATTATATCAACCAAGTCCAAGTTGCAGTTGGAGTCACCCGCTTTTCAAGACGATGAGCAGCAAGATGATACAAACATGCTTGATAGCAATAACATCAACATCTCACAAGAAGATACCAAATCAGAAGAAGAATCAGATACAAATGAAGAATTAATAACAGGGGGTACAATCTTCCTAACAGAATTAGAATTATCATCACAACGTAACGGATCACAATTATTTCACAAGTTAGTTCGTCAATTAAATCCAATGTGTAAATCAATTGCCGAGTTGGTACATTATAGTGAACAGATTGTTAATTTGTTATATGCCTATTTGTTATCACCTCGCAGTACTGCTGCTGATAGTAGTAGTAGTGAGAGTGTTACACCAACCAAACGTCCAAATGAATCATGGAAGGCATATCAAAAACATTTACAAACTACAGTATCAGCGAATGGATATACAGTCAATGTATGCACTATTGATGTATTGCACTTATTCGGTGTGTTGGGACGTGAATTACAATCAGAGTTGTATCCATACTTATTTACTAGGATTGTTCCCCGTATTGTTGATGATATGTTAAATCCTCCTTCTACTACGACAGTAGGAGGTGATGGGGAGCAACGACAGAATGTCGTACCGTTGGATGTTAGTTATATCGAAGCGGCATTCCGTACTATATCGTATCTGTTCAAGTATAACTCCGATCAAATTATACACAATCAATTACCGAAACAACCATCTGATTCTACACAAGGAACAAAGAAACAACAAGTAGGAGATGCAGATATATTACGTCAATATTACGGCACTACAATATGCAATAAACGAGATGTCATACGACGATTATCATGTGAATCATATGCACCAATACTACGCAAATGTACTGATAAAGGATTGAAACGTCACTTAAGTAAAACTATTAAAGCATTGGCTAGTAGCTTAGCGAATGCAACCACGGTAGATGAAGATGGTAATGAAGAAAGTATGACATTTAGTGCTCAACGAGCTAAGAATGATGCAATTGACGGCGTGTCTACATTATTATATGAAATTGCAAAAGGTAGTCCAGGTCGTATACATTCCAAGAAGGGTATATTGGTTGTTAAGATTATATTTGATACTTTACTTAGTTATACCGGTGGTACTGGAGGGAGTAAGAAGAAGAAGGATGAAAAGAAGTCTATTAATGTACAATTAGAAAAGAACAAGGCAGAAGCAGTATACAACGTCACCTCTCAATTTCTATACAAGTTACGTGGTCATGTAGCACAACGTACCCAGAATACGGGTGGCGAAGATACAGCTTCCAAGTCATTTCAAGATGTATTGGATGAGTTGCATAAAGCTTTGAATGGTGTTACTTCCGTGATGAAAGACAAGTCGTCGACTGAAACAAGTGCTCTAACTCAATGTGTATCAGGACATGTTATTGATTTAATGATTGAAACTATCAACTTTCAAGATGGTAGATTATTCATATCTACTGCTTCCAATAATAATAGAAACAGTGGTTTATCATCAGCATCAATAGATCGTGTTGTAAATTCATTACAAACATTACTCAATAATGATGTTTACTCAAATGTTGGTAACAAGTTGCAACATCAGATACTGAATTATCTATGTTCAGCTTGGAGACATAATCCATCGCATCCTTCATTTGCATTACGACTTGGAAAGTTCTTTCCGTCGATTGTATCGGCTGTGAATAGCAGTTATGATGATGGCGACGATACCAGTCTTGATCCAGCACTGTTTCTAGGTCGACATTTGCTGCCATATCTACCCAAGAAGGTTGCGGCTACATATCTAATCCCAGCACTCTTGAGTGCAGCAGCGGCTACATCCTCTTCTTCTACAGATTCTTCATTGGTATTACTTCAGACAATTGCAACAACAGTTTGGCCAAATAATAATGATGCAAATGAAGTTGATATTGATGACACGGCCGTTGATGCAATGTTTACATTGGAATCAGCCGAGTATTGTCCTGCATTTCCTGCTAAAGTACGCAGTTCTCTCTTTGATATATGTGTATCATCTTCAGATGTTGAAGATCTTGCTCGTTTGGGGTATATTTCTCGGTGTATCCCATTCTTGGTCTGTCTTGAATGCAGTGGCAGTGGAGAGGGTAGTGATGAGGAAGAAGAAGACGATGACGAATCTGCTGATGATAACTCACATTTAGAGGAAATTCTAAATCGTGTCTTCAAATGGTATGCTACAGTATTGAAGAAGCTTGGTGCAAAGAAAAGTAAGAAGGGAAAGAAAGATCATGATAAACAAGGTTCTTTCATTGTTCAGGCGTTTATTCTAGAGTCCTTTTCCAAGTCTGTAATAGAGTGTCACAAGCGTATATCATCATCAAAGGTAACTTCTCAGATGGAGAAGATATTAGCCAAGGTGAAGACATTTGCAAATACACTTTTATATCAACATCCAACATCACTCTGGGTTGTCAAGGGTGTTGCTGCAGTGACAAAAGCATTATCAACAATCGAGCCAGGCTCAAAGCTCAATGACAAATCGAATGATACATTTGAGTTACTTGTAACAAATTTGGCCCAGCCGAATCATTATTTGCGTATGTACACATTACAAATATTGGATAGCTACCCATCACGACCCTTCATTACTGATCATGCCGAGCTCGATTTGACTGACGACCTTGATGAAGAGCCAAGTTATAAACCGCAACCAACGGCAGTAGATGAAGAAGATGGAGGGCTAAATCCTGATGGCAGTACTCCGGTATCATTATTGTCAGGACCGTGTAATGTCATCTCGCTAATGAAAGTACTGGAATCAATTCCGATTGCACTTCCAAATGAACGAAAGTTCACATCTCAGTTGAATCGGATTGAGGTATATGCTCGGACAGGGAAACTGCCGATTATATATGCTGAAGCTGTCGTCTGCCACATGTTGGGGTTATTACATGTCAAGTTCTCCCCTATTTGGCCCTTTGCAGTAAAGGTTATTGTTTCCTTATCACAAGCACAAGAGGGACCAGCCTGGCCATACATTGAAACTGCACTGAAAAAGTCAATGAAGAAACCAGCAGTACACGATAATACTGATTCAAATGCCTTGGATTTGGATGATGAAGAAACTAGTAGTGATCATACAAAAGCAATAACTAACCATCACAAACTTTGTATTGCCTGGGAGGTATCAAAGGGGAAGATCGTTGATATTTTCAAGCCTCAAGATAAAGATAGGAATGCTCAAGTATCTCGTCATGTCGTGTCGGATGAGTTGACACTATTTGAAAACATTTGGTTGATTATGCAAGATGGTCCTCATTTGACATCCACAAAGTCAAAGGTTGTTGTTCCTATCTTCTTTGAGTTCCTTGTTGCGCAGTATTATGTATTTCATCAAGATGAATCCGATTCAAGGGAGACTGACTTGACTGGCTTGGTTGAGTGAGTGATATTTAATTGGTATGTCTTGTACATTTGTCTTTCACAAACTCCTCACACTCAATATCCTCTACATCATTCAGTTGTACCACCTGGCGGAAAGACGAGTTGGGACGTAAAGCATTACAGAAGAAGCTTGAGAGCTTTCTTAAAATGTTTGCTGCAGTGAAAGGACCACAACAACTCTTCAAACATAAGATTCTTCTTCAAATCTTTGTCTCGTTACTTGCTAACCCAGACGCAAGGCTATCAAACTTGGCCTTCGCGTGTGTTTCAATATTCAAACTACCATATCTCACACCCTATGTTGACTACATACATCCAATGTTAAAGAGAGAAGGTCTACGAGAGGCAATCACAAAGTTCGATTTGTCGGGAGAGAGTGAAATTGTTGATGTAGAGCACAGGCTATTACTTGTACCCATTGTGACACGAATTCTCTTTAGCAGATTCTCATCTCGTGGAGGTGGTACTAACAAGTCATCCAAAGACTCTCCAGCAGCGCGAAGAGCGGCAATATTATCCTTCTTTTCTGGTATTGGTAATGAAAAGGGTGAATTGGACTACTTTATTTACATGATGGTCCGAGCTTTCATCCCTCGTGATGTTAGTATGCAGCATGATGGAGTGCAGATTGATAAGGAGTCGTTAACAACTCTGATTAAGTCGTCAGAAAGAATCACAGCACAAGAGCTGACAAGCATCCCTGAAAAGCGACAGGAAGGTTTTCTAAACTTGCTATCTGATGTAATAACTCAGATTGGCTTTGGGATAAAGCCCTTCGTTGGTACCTTTGTAAATCTACTTCTTTCAATATGTGAGCAGACTGAACAAGCCTACCTGACAAGTATCCGTAATCAGCTTGCACTGAAAAATGAAGAAACCAACAATGAAACAACTGCTTCTGAGGTTCAAGATGGTGTACAAGTAAACTCTCGTATTGGACGGATCAGAAGTTTGGCCTTTCTTAGATTGGCTGATATGATGAAGAAGTTTGCATCAACGGTAGATTTCTCTGGCCATTCTGAAAGACTGTGGACCTCAATGTCAACCTCTGTTACAGCTCTTCCGCAGACTGTAATCAATGCAGAGAATACCCCCAGTTTATTACAGCTCATTGAAACAATCTCTGTACATCATAGATTGATACCTTTACTACATCAATCTGATGATGCTGTTGTTGCAGTGTTCAAATGTATTGCTGGTACAACTCGAATGAAGGTCATGTTTTGTGTTCTAAGAATCATTGATGGTCTCCTCACGGATGGTGGCACCTTGAATGATACAATTGTATCTATGAATGAAGAATCAATGGGGCAATCCCTTATACTTCAGCACATTCATTTGCTAATTACACAATTCACTGACCGATTAACAAAGGAGTCTCAGCAGATTGTAAATCTGGGGGAAAGTATTGGAAGCAATCCCCATGCCTCTATGAATAGATCCTCAAAGCATAGTCCAACAGAGGGAATGCAGTTGAACATATTATGCCGTGTTAGCGAGCTTCTTGTATCTGCTGAACAAGCCGATGATGACCACGTTGCTACAATGAACGATCTCTGCGGTATGCTCGTTCCATTATTAAAGTTCGATTCGCATCCAAAGCAGCTCTATGTTGTGCGAACTGTGAACTCTCTAATTCCAAGGTTATCTTCGGCAGAGGCCGCCATGACCCATTTCCATACTCTATCCAAGGTGAGTTGCATCATACACTCTTCTTATTGTTTATTATTGCCTTTTCATAACTCATTTCACTCATATTCTCCTCTTAAACATTAGCTACTTGGACCAAATAGAAATCAAGTTGGCATCACATCAAATGAGCACCGTCAAATACTATCTTCAGCAATCAGTGCCATTTGTAGTAGAGAATCAGAGTGCCCCAAGTGGAAGATGGTTGCGCAGGCTGTGGCAGATGTAAATGCAGTAAGCACGTCGTATGTTGGCGAACATGATTTTGAGAGGATATTACCAGTATTGAACAAATTAGGTGACACTGAAGAAGGGAGCTGGCTTGATCTATCCATGATCAGAATAGAAGGATCATTTATTGACGGTACTCGAGTACTACTACCATTGATTTATACTTGTTTCCAACTGCTATATGATTCTGATGGAGTCGTTAGTAGGGCGGCCAATAAAGCTTTGAAATGCCTCTTGACAATTAGTTCTGAACAGGCAGCAGAAGATACACAACAAACAAAGCGAAATGCATGGGTCAAGTTGATTGAAACAACATTTGTTCCTTGTCTAAAGATTGGAATCACCACAAAGGATATGACAACAAGGAGAAGCTTCATCATGCTTATATCGCACCTCGCAAGAAACTTTGAAGGATGTGATTCTGTACACTTGTATGGAGACTTGAAGTGCCTGATACGTGATGATGATCTGGAGCTTGACTTCTTTTTGAATGTGACGCATGTTCAACTTCATAGAAGGGGAAGAGCGTTCAATAGATTGAGGCGAATGCTCACTACTGCACATGAAGATAACTCAACAGCAGCAGACAAATCGCCTCTCTTTTCAGATCAGACGCTTAGTAACATTTTATTGCCATTAGCAGTCCATCCCGTCTACGAGTACAAATCCAAAACAGATGAAGCGTATGTAATTGAGGCAGTAGCAGTTGTAGGCGAGATTTGTAAACATTTGTCTTGGAGCAAGTACAACAACATGCTACAGTCACTACTCAATAACCTTACAAGATATCCTGATCAAGAAAGAGTTTTAATTGCAATGCTGTGTGCAATTGTTGATGCATTCCACTTCACTATTGATACTGGAAGAGCAGATGGTGGTGAAGGAAATGGTGTAAGTGCCAACAACAGCTAAATCTGATCATGTCTTACTCTCGTTCAACTCATTCATATTATTCCTGCTCTTCAATCCTAGGTGTGGAGAACGCTGAACAATCGAATAATACCAAAGGTTGAAGCATTTTCAATCAAGGAGAAGGTTGATAAGTATGGTTCAAAAGTAAAGACACTCCGTGCGTCTGTTGTGTTGGCATTGATGAAGCTCTTTCAAAAGTTTCCTACCGATGCCTTTGAAGCCAAACTGCCAAAACTCATTACAATTGTCTGTAATGCCTTGAAGAATAAAGATTCAAATACACGAGATATTGCTAGAGAGACAATGTCAAAGATGGCTGTGGGTCTTGACATGAAGTACTTGCCACTTATTCTGACTGAACTCTCCGTATCACTATCTGAGGGCTACAAGCTACATGTACGAGCAGCGACACTTCACTCAATCCTGGTTGCCATTTCCAAAGTATATAAGCAGCCAAGTGAAAGTGATGTTTCGTTATCAGTAGGCGAATCTACTACCTCTTTGCCATTTGATCGTTGTGTACCTGCCATGCTAGATCTTATCCATCAAGATGTGTATGGGAAAGCCAGCGAGATAAAAGAAGCCCAACACGTTGAAAAGCGATTGATCAAAGAGGCAATGGGCAAGAAGAGTCTCGATTCTTTGGAGATAATTTCAAGAATTATCCATTTCAAGCCTTCTGTTGCTGCTGAGCAAGGAAGACAAGCGTCTACAGTACATGCCCTAGTAACACCCTTTCTTGATCGTCTTAGAGATCCTGATGTATCATCATCGACAATGAGAAAAGTGAAGGAATGTCTACAGAGGGTTGCTGTAGGCTTCTCGACTAACTCAAGTGCCAAGTATGATGAAGTGCTTCCATTCATCTATGCAACAGTGTCGCCATTTGTACACGGTAAAAGGAAGCCTGCAGTTGATATAGATGCCGACTTGGAAGATAGTGATGATGAAAAGGAAGCACCAATTCAAGTGAGCAAATCAAATGGAAGTACATCGTCGTCAAGAAAAGCAGAGACAAATGAAGTTAATCAAGCCGTAGCTGTTACAACTTGGACACCATCAACTCTAGGTGCCGCAGAAAGCAAACGATCTGCATTTGATATGAAGAAGAAGCAAAAGAGAGCACTGCATAAAGTGATTGATGGAACTGCTGCTCCCAAGCTCACTGGTAGTTCACGACACTCTCCACTTAAATCATCAAAGGCTAAAACTCTCAACAATCCTGCTAATGCTTGTGCGGTTAGCTTTGGATTGACGTTACTGAATTCTTCACTAAAACGCTCAAGACTCGATGTATCAAATGATAAGTTGTGTGCAATGGCGGATCCCTACCTCTCCTTACTCTCACACTGTGTTAGCTTCTCGAGTGATAATCAAGCAGTGATGTTATCACTAAGATGTTTAGGCATCTTTCTTCGAATGGATTTGCCCTCTGTTCCGCAAGCTGCAAGAGATTTAGGCCCAAGTATCTTGGACCATCTCACAACAGCAAACGCAGCTTCAAACACTCAGAGTGATATGGTTCAAAGTTGCTTCAAGACCTTAACACTTCTCATTTCTCATCCAAAGTTTTCATCTTCAAGTAACAAACAACAAACTTCTTCCACTGTAGCTTGTTTTGATGATGTACCGTCGTCGGATATACAAGGCAGTAAAGAGACTTTACCACTCACTTCAGACCAAATGCAAGCTCTTCTTTCCTTGCTCCATTCTGCAGTGAGAGAATACGACCATCATAACTCGACCTTTGGTTTGGTCAAGGCTATTTCAGCCAAGAGGTTCATCTCGTCGGAGTTGTATGACTTGATGGATATCATTTTACAATTGTCAGTTCAAAGTCAAAAGTCTGCCATCCGATTACAAAGTTCGCAAATCTTTCTACAATATCTTTTAGAGTATCCAATGGGGAATCAGCGCATGGACGGTCATCTTCATCAGATTATACTTAATCTCAAGTACGAGTATGAAGAAGGGAGGTTGTCGGCAGTTGCTCTTCTAGCATCTGTCATTCAAAAGTTTCCTCCTCCAGTTCTTGAAGAGCGTTGTCAATTCTTCTTTCTTCCTTTGGTACTTCAACTAGTTAATGATGATTCAAAGAAGTGCAAGGAAGCAGTTTCTGATTGTATTTCTTTGCTGCTGCAACGTGTATCAACAGAATCTGTACAATCACTATTTGATTATGCGAGGCGATGGTCCCAGTCTACTGGAGCTGATTCTCTTCCAATGCAAAAAGCGTCTGTTCAGCTGCTTGGGATCTTTATTGATTCTAGGTCTGATTATGTAAAGCGTGGACGTAATGCATCTGATATCATGTCTATTGTGTTGAATGTAATGGTAACACAAGATGAATGTGAATGGGAACTATTATACCATAGTCTTATTTGTACGGAGAAATTGGACAAGCAGATGCCTTCATTAGTGGCTGCTAACCATGAATTATGGGGAACCTTGGTTAAATTCATGGCATTTCCTCATCCTTGGGTTATCGAAGTTTCAACTCGCATCATCAGTAGTCATTTGAGTACTATTGAACCGAACAAATTGGATGAATCAGATTCGTTTGTTACAAAGATTCCAGGATGCATTTATAAGCTTGCCAGTAATTCCTGTCGTCAATTAGATGTTGAAGATTCTCACTTTGTGGAGACAACGTCCACACTAGCAATCAAAACTCTTGTCTGGGCATTCCGTGCAATGAAACAATATCCAGACATGTGTTATAATGATGGAGAAGAGCAAGAAGTAGACCATAAGTCGAAAGACCCCTGTCTCTGGGTAATAACACGTCTTTCCAACATTGCAAAACCAAAAGGAGATCGTCGACGTGGATCTGTTTTTAAGTGTTTTGCTGCCCTATGCACATCATGTAATCCAGAGCATTTTAGTGCCTTTTTGGAACTAATGATAGATCCTATTGATAGAGCTATTAGGGAGGCAACTAACAAACTTATGTCTGATGATGTCCCTGAGAATGACCCGCAGATTGCCTTGTCCAAAGATGTATTGCAAGTTCTTGAAGACACCTGCGGTACTGAGCCATTTGTGAAAGCATATGCCGAGGTTAACCGCAAGGCACGTGAAAAGAGAGATACACGCAAGCAACAACTAGCTTCAGAAGCAGTACACAACCCAGAAGCTGCTGCTCAGAGGAAGATTGCAAAACAACTAAGAGAAAAGGAGAGGAAGAAAAGAAGAGTAGATGAAAGGCGTGGAGCAAGAGGAGCAGTCAAGAAGAGACGTTAAACCCATTAGATCGTAACAGCCTTTGGACTTGTCTTGTTGTTCCTGCTCGCCCTTTTCTGACCAATTTGATTCCACCAGCCATCGACGGAAATGTCCAGTGAAGATCGTTCCAGTCATAGGATATCCGCCAGAAAATGGTGGATTCGACACAGGTTTCATAACAGTTAGACTACCATTTGCAACATGTTTAAATAAACAAATTAATCGATGACACATTCCTCCTTTTCGCTCTCTCATTTGTACATCCCTCAAGAGCAAATTTTCTTCACAGGTGTCCTCGTCGTTGCACCGTGTCGCTTACATACCCCTCTACTCTGTACTTGATTAGTACATCCCTCAGCAGAGCAAGTCTTCTTTGGGGCACTAATTGTATATCCATAAAACTTGAATCCAATTTTCGCAAGACGACTCTTCTTGTTGGTTGGATATAGTGTATTCTCTGCTTCTCGGCGACGTTGCTCAATATACCATCGAGACAAATCAGGATATTCATCAGGTGATGGGTCAGATTCATTTCCATACTTTTCAATATATTCTTTAGCTTGTTGTAATGATTGTTCCCAGCTATCATCAACGCTAACAGGCTTACTTGATGATGAAATAGCACTTGATGATCGCCGTTTCTTGTTCAATGGCGTCAGTGGTTGCTGATCATCTGTTGCTCTTAAAGATTCCAATCTTGGTGATCTTCTTTTAGGAGTATTTAGATCAATTCAGGCCAAGACTATCAAGTCGTGATTCATTGCGTTTGATCTTATATTGACGTTCTATTTCATATGGTGAGGGTTGATCTAGGCAAAGGTAGATAGACATGAGCAAATGAGTTCATAACAAGATCACAATATTTCAAACAGTAATAAGTGTAGTAGTATGGTAGGCATTAAAAATAGGTGTTACACTGATATTGACATTTAGATTAAATACCAAGTAGAGAATGAGCTCTCGAGCCCTCACTCATAGATAATGGATAGATTTCGGAGCTCTTGGTCTGATGTGAATATAATACCCTGATGGTCCAGGATATATTCTCATACACCTTTTCCTTGTGTCATCCACGCCGGCTTGTTAATATCAGCACCTCTGCCCCTACCTCTTCCCCTTCCTTCATTGTTAGCAAACTCCCCTTTAGAATGTGATTGAGCCGAGTTCGAGTGTGCAGGAGGAGGAACATATTGTTGCTGTTGAATATTGTTTTGTACCTGCTTAGGTTGCCCTGTCGGTGGGGCAGAAGATGTGGTAACTGTCCCCGATGTCATCCAAGCAGGCTTATTGATATCTGTACCACGTCCTCTACCTCTTCCCCTTCCTGCAGAATGTAAACTTGCGGGAGGAACATACTGTTGTTGTTGTGGTTGTTGAATGTTGTTTTGTACCAGCTGGGTCTGTTGGGTCCGAACAACTGGTGTAACAGAAGATGTGACAGCTGTTCCCGATGTCATCCAAGCAGGTTTGTTTATGTCTGATCCTCTGCCTCGTCCTCTGCTTGCAGGTTCAGCTGATGTTGGAGCAGTATAATTGTTAGTGGAGGCATAAGAAGGTGTTGGATTTGAGTTTGCTGGTATTTTTGCTGGTACACTTGCCAAGCCATCAGAATTCATCCATGCAGGCTTGTTGATGTCAGCTCCCCTTCCTCGCCCTCTACCTGCAGGAGGAGCAGAGGATGTAGCACTTTCTGGACCCCTAAATCGTTTCTGCGGTCGAATCTCTCCTCTCTCATAATCATTATCTTGACTCTGACGTTTTGAAGCATACCCAGCGCCACCAGAACTGCTATATCCATCTCGACTACTGCGTGTTGGTTGGCGTTCATTCGATCGATAATCGTCGCGATATCCACCTCTTGAACTACTAGGAGCATCATCATAACGACTATCTCTTCCTCCGGAATTACTACGAGAATATGAGTCACTATATCTCCCATCTTGTTGTCCGCGATCTGACTGTCTATCATCGTAACGGCTTGATTGTCTGTCATCATAACGACCTGATGAAGTACTAGAAGAATTATACTGATTTCCTCTTGAAGAGTCCCTACTCTCATATTCTCGACTGAGGCTTTGACTACCACCATCGTCTCGAGAAGGTGGTGGTTGAAATTGATTTGAGGAATTACTACTAGATTGCTGATTTCGAGGTGGCTCATAATCAATTGGTAGGTTTGATGAGAGTGTCCCTCGTCTGGAAGGTGCTCCCGTTGTTTTATATAGCTTGGGTCCCGATCCGTATAGAGATTGTTCTTGTTGAGGCGGTTGTGCTCGAGGCTGTACACTTGATGAAGTGGCTGCTTGTTGTTGTGGTGGTGGTGCAGCAGTGGAAGCAGTTCTAACATGACCGTTGTCGTGAGTGGGTTGTTTAGGTGGAGGTTTTCTATTCTCTGGCGGTGCCTTCCTTTGACTGTGTTCTGGAGGAGAAGCAGTCTTCTGAACAACTAATGACTCTCTACCGACACCAGCATCAGTTGGAGATGGATCTGTCGGAGCAGCACTCACCCTGCTGTTTTGTTTTCTCAACTGCTTTGCTTTCTCAGCTCTTAAATCTTTAATCCTTTCAGCTCTTCTTGCAGCATCACTCTCCTTTTTCTTTGCTGCGCTGTCTTGGGCTGATGGTGCTTGTGGAGGTGGCGCTGCAGTATTATTGTCTGGCGGTGGTTGTTCATTGTTTGTTGTTTCAGCTGATTTAGATGTCTTCTTTATACTTTCAACATGTGCTGCAACTTTAGATAACTCTTGTCCAAATGATGGCGAAATCTTATCTCCCAAATGATCAATCACCTAGAGATTATAGAAATACACTTTGTTAGTAAATTATGGGAAAGCTCAAATATAACCACATATATACACTCCTCTTTCTTACCTTTTGTGTAGTTTCTACACCCTTTTCCCAGTCGATCCCAAAGCTATCCTTCAACCTTGATAGTGTCTTTGCACCTGGTTTTACAATCTCCAAGTCTTCAGTAATAAAAGAGAAGAGTGATTTCATAATCAAAATGGCAGTATAATCCTCAAATGATTCTCTTTCCTTCTTATTCTCATTAGATAAATCTAATAAACGCTGTAATGAATAATTCCACCATGGACCAAAGATGACACCACCACCTTTACTCTTGAACATTCTATTCTTGGCAGCCTTTTCAGATCGTCGTAATACATTAATCTCAAGCAAAATATCCTCTTCAGTTGGTTCACCACTACCTGTGCCTCCATCGTGAACCTGATATATAGGACGGTCAAAGTAATTCTTCTCTTGACCCTTTTCAATACAATACATCTCGTAGAGTGGTATATTAAGCGCCAGGCCTTCCTTTTGTTGAAGTGGTGGTACCCCAATATTTTTAATAGCACATTGGAGTGTATCTTCTGAGTATTTGCCATCCTTTGTTACTTTGATATCACATTTGTTTATTGCAATTCTTTCCTCGATTGTGAAAAAGTTGGTATCTCCACTGTCATTATCATCACTGTCAGAATCTGAATCTTCAAGGAAATTGCGTTTTGACATGATTGTGTTATGTGTTGCTGTATTGATTACCTAGTACCTAAAGCTTTGGTAACACAAGATTTTTTCTGTGTGTCTGTGATAGAAGTTGCAATGTGCGTCAATTAAATGACCGCTGGTACCGTCAATCAAAAGGGCAGTGTAGCAGCTTATTAGGAGCAATTGCAATAGGTATACGAAGGCAATTCCGTCGATTGTTAGGAGGTGATTAGATATCCACCGTCAAGACTTGGGATTTTGTGGTTGGAAAAGGAGAACTGCTAGCGGTATCCTAAATAACACTCTCATAAAAAAAAGGACAACTACACTTTTCTTTACATATCCCCGCCGATACATGGCTATTGTATATAAGCATCAAGTCTTCACGGTTTATTTATTGCCAGTTCATGTTGATATTAGATAAGAGATGAAGAGGAGAACTATAATAATATCTCTTCTCATAAACACATCATATGTTTGTATCGGGAGAAGAGATTATACACCCATGCAACAATATAATAAGCACAACATTAATAGAAGAAGAGAGAATATAATATGTTTTATATCAACTCGTCATCAGCCATATCCAGCTAATGTACTGTATTATGAAAACAGTGCAGTAAAGGATAGGATAATCAATAACAATAATGATGATATTATTGAGAAAGAGCCAGAGTTCTTTGTAAGAGAAGCTCTATTTGTCCATCTTAGTCCAGCAGCCAAGATTCTAACTGAGGAATTCTATGCATATAGAACCAACTTTATCACATTTCAAATAGAACGTCTAAAGACTGTCTTATCATTAGAATCTACTTTTCCTAATCAAGATCCCAACTCATTGAATTATAACAAACGGATAAGACGACCATTGCAACAAATGTTAGTTGCCTGTGAAGCGAAAGGAGGCAAGGTAATTGGTTTTGCTGAAGTAGACGCAAGATCCTTGGGAAGGAATGATGATGGAACAACGAGAATATCCGAGGATGGAACATCATCAGACGATAATATTCTTAGATCATACATGTATATCTTGCAATAGACAAAAACTGGAAGAGAAAGGGCGTTGCTTCAAACCTTGTAAAGGCTGCAGAGGCATATGTAATTGATATGCATGAAGAATGTGTAGAGAATAGACTCTACCTCAGAGTTAGAAAAAGTAATAATGCAGCTATTGGGTTATATAAGAGCTTGGGATATCGTGAAATGGACCCTAAATCAATTGATTTAACTTATCAAGACATAAATAGTGGTTCACTTGAAGAAGGTGAATTGATTCTGTTTTCAAAAGATTTGCCAGTGGATGAATTCTGTGATATATGAAGTCTAATAGAATTTATATCCTTATGCAACACAAATTATACATGCAGTTAATGTTTATCATTTCAATACAACTCTACTCTCTTCTTCTTTTGTCGATGATGAAATCTCCTCCTCGTCTAGATTTTGGAAATCTGGTACCTTAAGACTCACTGCTGCTTCTGAGCCGATTGTATTCTCGTCAAAGTCATCAAACGCTACAGGAAAGAGCTCGTCGTCTGGGATGACACATTCGTCTTCTGTCCCAATCACGCAGTATGTTTCGTGCTCAAGTTCTTCAGTTGAGTATTTCTTTGCACTTCCAGCCAATACAGAAAGAATGAATGTCCACACTAATCCAGCTACACTTAGAAATGGAATCTGTAAGTCTGTAGGTATATAACAGAATTGAATGAACTGCACTGGGATCCAGAATAAAAGATTCCTCTTCATTAATGGAATGAAATTGTCTTTTGCTCTTTTTAACCCATCATCGAAATCAAGACCTTGTATATAGGCAGTGAATGTGAAGAATACTGGATAATAAAAGAATGGTACAACAATAAGTTGACTCGCTAAGCTTCTTTCCATTGCTGTTAATGCTGAGATATCAAATAGCTGTGTAGCCCCTATTGTTGCCAATGTACTCAAGAGAAATTGACCTTTACACAACTCCACAATAATGGGAAATACATAGTGCTGAGCAGCACGATATGTGGCGTCGAATGCTGCAAACGAGCTCCCTCTCGATGGATTATATTCACCATCTTCTCTTCCTTGCGCTATTGCATCTCCTACTGTTGCCAAACATCCCCCGGTTATCATCTTTGTTGGTAATGGAAAATCACGAAGTGTAGACATGTACTTATCAAAGATATTTGCTGCTGCTGGATTAGTACTTGTTGCAACTAAATTAGATAAATCTTGTAGAAGAGATGGTTGAGATATAAAGGGTGCAGTATGAGTGTGTATATCACCAATACCAAAGGAAGTCACAGATTGTATAAATGTAGTTGTAATGCATACTAACATTATTGTCACTATATGGTGCTTCATGTTTGGATATATGTATTGTATTGTATTGTATTGTATTGTATTGTATTGTGTTGTGTTGTGTTGTGTTGTGTTGTGTTGTGTTGTGTTGTGTTGTGTTGTGTTGTGTTGTATTGTATTGTATTGTATTGTATTGTATTGTATTGTATTGTATTGAATTGTAGGTATTGCAATAATTTGTCGTAGATGATAAATTATGACAAAGTTAAGGTGAATGTAGATATGTTGACTATCAAAAGAACTTAGCAAGTAAAGACCTGCACTAATGAACAATACAAATGGCTAGCAATCGTCGATTTATTGTGTTGTTGCTACCTACATTGAAGCTGCATCTATTGAAGCTGCATCTTGAATGGTTGCCATCTTGCTTGTACATATTTGCATTTTGTAACACGTAACACGTGTCCTGTCTTTCTCATTGGTATGTTAGGGCGGGGAGATTGTCATTGTCATTGTTGTTACTCTTGTTACATTGTTCCCTCTTAGAGTTGTTGAGATATAGTTCGGAAACAGAAGAGATTATATCTATATCCTTTATACAAATTATGTGCACAATATTATCACTACTCGGCGGTTTCATATCATTGGTATCAGTATCATCCTTCTCCTCCAATACAATAATATATCAAACAAATAGATTTCATTCATCGTCCACAGAATTATTTGGTACTATACGCTTCGTAGGCGATGCTACAGCAAGCTATGATACTCCACCTATAGCAATATCTACAGAGGATAAATCCCTATCTCAATTTTTATATACTTCAGCATCCGACGAAGTATTATGTGGAGCACAAACGAATACATTATTGGAAGATGATGGAAGTGGTGATCAGTTGTGGAGATGCCAGCAGGCAGGAGTTGAATGGTTTGGTATGACTGTATTGCCAATCTTTATAAATAGGTGAGTATGTGTGCGTTTTGCTTCAATGAACACATTTTATGCACATATTATCTTACTAATACAAAATACATTCTCAGAATTGAAAAGAATGAAGATATCACTGGAAAAGTTGTAGTATCAATTATTGAAGCACAAACAGAGGTTGAGAACGGTGGAAGGTTAGGCAATACGCTTGCAAATACAATGCATAAGTCTCAGTTTGAGGGGAGAAATTCAGTTTCTTGGACAGAACAAACTACTAATGATGATGATACTGCTATGAAGAGTTACAATATAGAAGGGAGTCTACAACTGACGTTGACAATTGACCTTCCTTCCTTTCTTCCTGTACCTGTGAGTAAATACAATGCATAACTCATATATCTCTTGTTCTTATCTCATATCCACATTAATCTTGTCAATGTTTCGCAGCCTGGATTTAATACTATCGGAAGCAAGATTGTTCAAACGACCTGTAGAATAAGACTGAAGCAGAACTTGGAGGACATTTCAAATGCTTACTTTCAGTGGCACTCTTCACAAGATTCGTTAGAAGAAACAGCAGAGACATCTACTATTGACACTGTACAAGTATCGACTAGCAAAGGAGCGAATATTAATGTAGAAGAAGAGGATGACAATAACAGTATTTCCGAAGATAGTGACAACCATGTTGAATCATCAACTACTGCTGAGATCAATACATCTGCAGTATATGATGTAGCTGCTTTGGAAAACAATATTGATAAAGATGACGATACTAGTAAAGCCGAAGATACTGACAATGTTGTTGAAAGTAACAGCGAGAGCGATAACAACGAGGGTGAGAGGATAAGAAAACGTGATATTATCAAAAAAAAACTACTAAGCATTATAAAGTAGCTTTTTTTTCTATAACTCCTATCTCTTAAAAGTTTAAGCATGCATAATGAAATCTAGCTTACTGATCGACATAATTATGCATGTACTTATTCAAGTGCTCACTTCTTACTCCTGACCATTACTGAAGGAACCATATGGCCGGATGCTTTCTTCTTCTTCTTTTCTGGAACAGGAACGGGGGTAGGTGCGGGCTCTGGTGTTGGTTCAACAATTGGCTTGGGCTTTGGCATATTCTTTGACTCTGCTGGGGTTGGGTCGCTATTTGGTACAATAGCAGCAACAGGAGGCTGAGGAGGAGGAGGGGGGATACTACCCATCATTCCATACATAGGTTGTGCCACAAAAGCTGGAGGGGACATCATGTTGGGAGGTGCCATCATACCGTTTGGTGGCATTGTCATCATCTGTGGTGGTCCACCCATCATCATTTGTGGTGGCTGTGGTGGATGTTGTTGTTGTAATGGTTGTGGTGCTTGTTTTTCTTCTGGCTGTTCCTCTTCTCCTTCCTTGACGTATGAAAAATTAAAGCCACCAGATGATTGCTGTTGTACTGGTACCTGGGGTGGAGGTGGCATGGGAATACTGTTTGACATCATCATTTCCATGATCTGATCAGCAGCGACAGAAGGTTGAGGTGGAGGTTGTTGAGCCTGATTCACCCCCAGCATCGCCTTCAACCCCGCTGATGCACCTGCATCTTTATTTGTCACTGGAACTGCATCGCTCTTAACTCCAAGCAAAGCTTTGAGTGCACCCTCATCTTTCTTTGCATTACTCTTTGCGACCAATTTCTTCCACTCAGTGAACCCTTTATTTGCATTTCGTCCGTAATTTGTAAAACCTTTATTGTTCTCAGGTGGTCCTTTGGCTTGCTTCCAAGCTTCTTGCCTATTACCTCCACGAGCATTAGAGCCAGATCTAGGATTAGCAGATCCCGACCTGGGTGGCGATACCCAAGGTTTCTTGGGATCACGTCCAGACGGTGTTTGTGCCTGTCCATTGCTCTCAGCTTCCTTTGCTGCAACATCATTGGTGGTAGTCACTGGAGCAGCTTGAGCGTCTACTTTGATATCTTTCACCAGCTTATCCATGATAGCCTTTCCTGAGCCAACCGGCATTGCATTGTCGACCACACTCTTACTGTCGGCGGCAGAAATCTTTAATAGATGATTCCAAACACAAAGCTTTCCACGAAAGTTGCCACATGTTCCCTGCAATGTTGAACCTCCAATGAATTCTTCATCCATCACTACCTCTACACAGCCCTCAGAAGCATCGTGGATAGCAACAACAGTACCCCTTGCACCAAACGGGACGCCGTTAGCACATAAATTAGCAACTCTATCTCCAAGCTCAGGTGCGGCACTAACACTATGTTCCGAGGCAAGCAAAACATCGGTGGCAGCAGTCGACCCTTCACGATATAAGGCAGAAGGAGGAACCTTAACATTGCTTTCC
>Ga0214480_100036_pt1 | contig 46967 bp, 38 predicted proteins | sample M1_20Mar14CPVII9_3_FD_165042 | JGI IMG/M metagenome (GOLD analysis project Ga0214480, IMG submission 165042) | Marine eukaryotic communities from Monterey Bay, California, United States - M1_20Mar14CPVII9sort6BwellE17 | ecosystem: Environmental > Aquatic > Marine > Unclassified | place: USA... | reverse complement strand
TTCTAGGGCCCTCCATCACGCTGTTGTGTCCACTTGTTGGCAGTTCTCTTGCCTCGGATTGGGTCTGATTTTCGAAATCGAACCGGCTCTTTGACAATGTATCACCAAAACGTGGAGGTATACAGCCACTCTCCTTCTCATATATTGGTAATTCTATTATGTATATGTATAATAAAGGCCAATGAACACTATCAGCAGGATTCTAGGGCCCTCCATCACACTGTTGTGTCCTCTTGTTGGTGGTTCTCTTGCCTCGGATTGGGTCTGATTTTCGAAATCGAACCGGCTCTTTGACAATGTATCACCAAAACGTGGAGGTATACAGCCTCTCTCCTTCTTATATATTGGTAATTCTATTATGTATATGTATAATAAAGGCCAATGAACACTATCAGCAGGATTCTAGGGCCCTCCATCACACTGTTGTGTCCTCTTGTTGGTGGTTCTCTTGCCTCGGATTGGGTCTGATTTTCGAAATCGAACCGGCTCTTTGACAATATATGGCCATAGCGCAAAGGCATGCATCCCTCTCTTTCTTAGATATTGATGTTTTGCCATTGTATATGTATATAAAAGCGCAATGGACACTATCAGCACCATTGTAGGGCCCTCCATCACACTTTTGTGTCCACTTGTGTTGGCGGTTCTCTTGCCTCGGATTGGGTCTGATTTTCGAAATCGAGCCGGCTGTTGGACAATGTATGGCCATAGCGTAAAGGCATGCATCACTCTCTTTCTTAGATATTGATGTTTTGCCATTATATATGTATATAAAAGCGCAATGGACACTATCAGCACCATTGTAGGGCCCTCCATCACACTTTTGTGTCCACTTGTTGGCGGTTCTCTTGCCTCAGATTGGGTCAGATTTTCGAAATCGAGCCGGCTGTTGGACAATGTATGGCCATCAAATGCACTTTTTTACCATGTTTGGCCATCAAGTGGTGGTAAGCAGGTGCTTAAATGGCTTTTACTTATTTTAGAACTCTTTATCCCTCTTTGTTTCACTGCTCACACACGTCTTTACTCTGCTTCACACACATCTTAGTTTATTATATACACCTAACCTTACTTTGTCTTTTCCTTGTACACTCCCTTCTTTTGTTCTTATATTTGCCATTGCTATATACACTCTAATCAATGACGAGATAGAAACAAAAGAATATACCTTTTATCCAGTATTGCCCATTCCATTTGCCACACCTGTAATTGTTGTAAGCAATGCATCTTTCAATACCTCTTCTTCTGAGCTATCTTCATTTTCTCGAAGACGCTTCAATGTCTCAGTTTGAAGCACATTCAAACAGTCAACATAGGGATTCCGAACCTCCATAAGACGCAAAAGCAAGTGATCATTCTCAGATAGCACACTGTGACCTGAAAGGTCCATAATGGCTTGTTCAGTACCCTCATGAATCTTGCGTATTTCACTACCTAAATCCTTTGCCTTAGGATCACTTACAAGGACATTTTCATAGTGTCGCGCAATGCTGGCATCGCTTTTTGATAGAATCATCTCCACCAAGTCAATTGTAGTACGAAATGTGCCCCATTCTTTATACATTGTACGTAATGTCTTCTCATCTTCGCTTGATAGGACTTCATTTATCGCCTCACCAACTCCCAACCATGTGGGTAGATTTAATCGAGTCTGAGTCCAAGCGAAGATCCAGGGGATAGCTCTGAGACTTTCAACACCGCCAGATGCCTTCCTCTTGGCAGGCCGCGAGCCGATGTTAAGATTTGACAACTCTAGCTCTGGTGTAGCAGCTCGGAAATAAGGCACAAATCTCTCATCACCTCTCACAATTTTACGATAAGCATCACATGAAATATCAGATAACTTGTCCATCATATCTTTCCATTCCTTTGTAGGTAGAGGGCGGTGGGTGTGCTGCTCAGCCAATACAGCTGCAGTGTAAATGTCAAGGGTTCTCTCTGCACGGTCAGAATAACCAAAGTTCTGGTTGATCATCTCACCCTGTTCTGTTACACGGAACTGGCCATTGATTGTTCCAGGAGCATGAGATACGATAGCATTAAATGTGTTGGGGTTCCCACCTCGACCAACAGTTCCTCCTTTGCCATGGAAGTATACAAAATCAACAGAATGTTTCTTTGCTACCTCAGATAGTTGAACCTGTGTTTCATATTGTGCCCACGAGGCCGCAAGACGTCCAGCATCCTTTGCAGAATCAGAATAGCCAATCATTACTTCTTGTTTCCGCCCCTCAAGGCTACCAATGTAGGAAGGGATACTAAGAAGCTTGTCCATTGTTGCTGCAGCTCCCTGCAGATCATCAAGTGTTTCAAATAATGGTACTACCCTAAGAGGTCTTTGGACACCAGCATCACGCTGAAGAAGGAGCACAGCCAAAATATCGCTAGCTGAAGTACATTGAGAAATAACATACGCCCCTAAACTGGCTTCATGTTGTTCTGCTATCATCTCAAATGTTTCTAATGTATCCTTGGCAGTTGCTGTGAAAAACTCTTCACTACCAGGTTCATTCCACGTCCCTCCAGATCGTAGTAGTGGGCGTTTACTCTGGAGCTGTTGAGTGATCCAATTAACACGCGCTCCTTCATCCCACTGCAAGTAACTGCCAAGACCTAGGTACTTGGTAATACAATCAAGAGCCTCAGAATGTCGATCACTTTCCTGTCGAATGTCAAGTGGAACGAGAGTGAGTCCAAACGCGGACACTACCCGAATAACATCAGCAAGTCTTCCATTGGCAACGACAGCATTTCCAGTATCACAAAGTGATTGATGAACGGTCAATAATTCCTCCACAAGCTCATCCTTGCTCAGATATACCTCATCTTGTGTAATGTTACTTGTGGTTGATTTCCCTTGGAGAATTTCAAGTTCTTGTTTTGCCCATGCTGAAGTAAGTTTCAACTTATTTGCCACCGGATTTAAGTAACTGCGAAAGGGTGCCCTGCTATCAGCACCAGCTCGTTCACGAACTTTCTGCATTGCATCACTTTTGTAACGGCATTTATCATCTAGTCCACGGGGAGGATTGCCACTTATCAACCCCATTAACTCACGAACATCGGTCTCTAAGAGCCTTGCCGCTTTGATACGGTTTGCCAAACATACTTCTCTTGTAACATTTGGAGTGACGTTAGGATTACCATCGCGATCACCACCCATCCAACTAGAAAAGATAAATGGACTCGATGTGAGTGGTAATCCATATTCATCCCCCATCAGAGACTTCATTGATGCATCAAGCTTACGTAAAAATGATGGCAATACTTCCCAAAGAACTGTTTCTAGCACAAGTGTACCCCTTTCGGCCTCACTTTGTGGTGTGGGCTTGACACGTGATACTTCATCAGTTTGCCAAATACTAGCAATCTCCCGCTGTAATGCCTCATCAAGCTGTTGATGTTGGAATGGAGTGCCAGTATCACGAATATTGTCCGCCTCATTAAGAATAGATTGGACCCTAAAATGTTTTTCCAACAAAGTACGCCGATTTACTTGAGTGGGATGCGCAGTTAATACCAATTCAACAGTTTGATTGATCAAGGTGTTGTATAATTCATCCTTGGATATCTTCTTCCCATCATCTCCATTTGCCAGAAATTGTGATAGAACACCAGCAGTAGAGTCACGTTTTGTTTCATGTAATGCACCCAGTAACCCTTCCGATCCCTCAACTGTTAAATCCATCTTAAGACGACGACAACGTTGATGTGCCTCGGCTGCATTCGCTACACCTAAGAAGTGAGCAAACGCTCGAGATATGACGACTAATTCTTTGGAATTGAGACCTTCTACAAAGTCAACCAATGATGTCAACCGCTCTTCACCACTCTCTACCTTTGCACGACTTTCCTTGGCCATATTTCTCATCTTTTCAACCTTATCCAAGACATCTTCCCCATTATGCTGAGATATGACATTTCCCAATAATTTGCCCTTTAATTATTTAGAGATTAAGAAACGTGCACATGATGTGAGCATGAAATAGATGTAAATTAATGTGCATAAGATATGGACTTATTTATGTATGTATGCCAATCTTAAACAATACGTTAACATGCCACATCAAAACAGATAAAACATATACACTTATATAGATATGTCATTATCCTACACACCACCACCCATCAACGTGCAATACGTAAAATAGACATACCATTGTTCTAACATCAGATCTAAGCATTACATCGTCATACTTGGATGTAGATTCTTTGTCTTTGCCCATTTCGTCCGCGGATGAAATAGTAGGGAAAAGAGTTGTTGGTTCATTAAATGAAGAGAACCATGCTCTTTGTTGCTGTTCATTATTCTTTACCAGATGTTGGTTGCAATTATTACTTGTTGCAATTGCCGCTGTTCGAAGACTTGAAGATGATAATTTGTTGCTGGACCGACGCGCAGCTCCGACGATTGCGGCTCGACGAGATGCTGCCGAGAGCATCATGATACTGATACACTATGCTCTTCTTATTAGCTAGAGGGTAAGAGGTATCAAAGATCTGTCGGCACTACCAAATCACAAATTTTGAGAGCATTATTCCATTTGGCGATCAAACTTTCACTACTCCATCTTGATTTGCTACCGTATGTTTGGAATGTTATGCAATAAAATTTTTTCAGACGAAGTTTCCATAGCCGACCCATACATCGATGGAAAGCTTATGTAAAGACCTATCCATTGATGCATCATATAGTGCTATAACACTTATGGTGCGTGAGTTATGTTGCATCCAATGTTGAGCTGATTTTTCATATTCGTCTGCGAAGGAAGGTATCCATATAAATTTGTATTCTTGAAAATAGTCCACGAGTTCGATCCTCCATCGGTGATAATTTGACCCACTCCTAAATTTAGCGAATTTATTTAGCAATGAAGATATGTACTAGGTCCTTTGTTATTTCAATGGGAACTAGTTGAGATTATGAGCTAGTTCCCGTAAAAAGAACGAAGCTCTAACTCTATATACTTCAAAATAAATTCGCTAAATTTAATTTTTGCATTTCATTCCAACCATACGGTACTGCTATGCCGATAACGATGAAGAAGTATATTTTGTTGGTATTGTCTAGTTTCCTCGCTGTTGAGTGTCGTCAAACAGCAATCACCCCAAAAGTTGTTGCAACAAAACAAAGATCAAAAAGATATTGTGTCGAAGAAACTACACATCAACTCGTACAACGCGGTGGTGATGGCGGAGACATTGATACCCATCAACAAACTAAAGTTATATCAACCAAAAAAGCAGTTGCAATCGGATGCTTGCTAGCTTTAAATAGTGGATTAATAAATGGCGTATGCCTTTCTGGGTTGATACATCCGACTAAACAGGTACGAATGTATCTTATCTTATGCATGAGAAGAATTACAAGTATACCTAGGTAGCTGAATGCATAAAAAGAATCACAAGTTTACCTAGCTGGATGTATTGAGGAATCTAGCTGGATGAATTGTTGATCAGTAATGTAAATGGATGTCGGAAAATCCTCGAATGATGTATACTATACTAACATTAACATATACATCTGACTCTACTCTTTCCCAATGAATTGGAAGGCATCTGCCGCCGTAACAGGTGCTTGGACAAACAGTGCACTAGGGGCCGCGGCTGGCAATACACAAGCATTCACTTTCAACTTTAGATGTATTCTATCATACTTTGGGGGATCTCTCATCGCCGGCTTGGTGAATCCAAACCCAACAACATTTGAGATTGCTTCATCATCAATTAGAAGTGCTCTTTGGATTGGATCATTACTATTGTACTTATCATATAGAATTGCCGAGAAGGGAGGAGTAGAGTTCATCTTCTTGGCCGCTTCAGCCATGGGTATTCAAAATAGTTTGACTAGTACCACAACTGCAAACCTCGTTCGGAGTGCTCACTTTAGTGGCATTACATCAGATATGGGAACTTTCTTGGGGCAAGTATTGAGAGGCAATACTCAGAATTTAATCAAATTGAAAGTATTCATTTCATTGGCAATATCATTCTGGGTTGGTGGATGGCTTTCATACTCACTAACGAAGCAATTTGGAACGCAGATGTTATTGTTCAGCTCCCTCTTATATCTTTTATTGGGCTTTGGTTCTACTAGCCTTTAGACTAGGGTGCGTTGTTATGTAAAGTTAGCTAAACATCTGTATAAGAGTAGATACAACTTCATTACATATGTAGAAGCCACTAATCGTCTATGCTAATAAACTTTACTATGATGGAGGAGGACAGCGATCGATAATGACTTTTAGGTTGACATGTATCCGAACCCAACCACGTCACGAGCTAACTTGAAGTAAAAAAGAAAAAGATGGTCCTCAAATCTCACACCTGCCCTCTTCCTCTTCTACTATCAATAGCGAGTGGTTGGCGCCGTCTTGTATATCTCTTGTGTGGAAGCGAAGGACATGGATAGCAATAACTGTGAGTACTTTAGTGTTTGATGTTTGTCAGGCGGCGGCGTAGGAAGTAAGATGTGAATGAGATGCTATAGTACCACTCCGACTGCTTGACAATCTTATTGCAACAATTCAACATCTCCTCATGCATTGCAATCGATAAATACCTTTCTCTCTCTCTTACTTATAGTCCTACAAGGCATGGGTATGCAAATGCCCATGTTTACAAGTGCTAATCAGCAGGTGAGTTCTTTAGATACACTTTAGATCTATAATTGAGCATATCTTATGTTTTCACTCTAATTACATGCACTTATCTTATCTTTCTTCTCAATTGCAATACCCATACAACAGGCCGGCAATGATGATATAATCGATTTGCATGATATCTTCTCCGACTTTTTTGCTGAAACAAATGTTGCCGCATTTGGTGATCAACAGACACAGCAAGCGCAATTTGCTCACGCTCAAGCTACACTTGATCAACAAGTACAACAGCAACTTACTGCTTTACCCACAGGACAGGGGATAAAAACTGCATGGCATACGGGAAGTCTCCCAGCTATACAGAAGCAACAGACGGGAGGAGATCAAGTGGTCGAGGAACCACAGGCTAAGAGATTGCGTACGGGTAAGAGTTATTTATGCTTATAAGATATGTTCAAATATTTGATCATTCATATGCTAACCAATTATGCTCTTCTACTCTCTATATCAGCAGGCGAAGACTTGTTCTTACCATCTGGACAACAACAGATACAACAGCAACAGCAAATGCTACCAGTAGGCGCTGGAGGTCTATCAAGTAGACTTGGCTTCACACTTCCAAATAATAGTAACAATACTACTAACAACTTGGTTGGAGCAACAGCAAACCTTCTTGGACAACAGCAGCAACAGTCAATACAACAACAAATGACAGGAGGGATTAATTTACCAATAGGAATGGGGGTGAAGTTTGGAGCGGGAGGAGCCGTCATCACACAGCAGCAGCAACAACAACAGTCAACTCTGGATGCAACTGCTGCAGCTATACTCGCAGCCAATCAGGCAGGCTTCTTACTATCCAATACATCCACATCTAATAATCAACAGCCATCCATGGGTATACCTAACTCACTTATAAATCAACATACAGTTGAAGAACAAATGGCAGAGGAACGACGGCTACGTAACCGTGAACATGCCAAACGATCACGAGTACGGAAGAAGTTCATGTTAGAAAGCTTACAACAACAAGTACGGGAATTACAAGATGAGAATTCAACATTGAGATTATTAGTACAGAAGCATATACCGCAGGATGCACTTAAAATTATCGATGAGTGTTGTTCGAAGAGTGTACTGTTTGGTGTTGGAGAGAATAATGATGGTACATCGGCACTTCCTCAGCAGCCCGATAAGAAGAAGAAAGGGAATAACAGTAGTGTGAAGGAAACATCACTATTACAAACAGACTTTTCACTTATAACATCACTTACATCTGGACAGCAGAACTTTGTCCTGTCAGATCCAAGATTACCTGATAATCCAATTGTATTTGCATCACAAGGGTTCTACGATCTCACGGGATATACACGTGATCAAGTATTGGGCAGAAATTGTCGATTTCTACAAGGCGCTGGTACGGACCGGAAAGCTATTGATGTTATTCGAACAGCTGTAGCCAATGGAACGGATGCCACAGTTTGCTTATTGAATTACAAAGCAGACGGTACACCATTTTGGAATCAATTATTTGTTGCTGCTCTGAGAGATGCCGATAATTGCATTGTCAACTATGTAAGTGTTATCTTTCTTGATACCAGTTGCTGTCTGATCTGAGTCTTATTTTCAAACTAATCATCTCTGACATCTCACCCTTTCTTCCTCCTTTAGGTTGGAGTACAGGCAATGATTGAGCCAAATGCTGGCGCCACAGCTTTAGAGGAGAAGGTCGATGCTGCCTTCCCGATTACTGTTGGCAGAGAAGAGGGTGATACGGCCAAGAAGAAGTGATATATGTAGTCTTTTATTTGTTTGGTACATATTCTTGCTCACACATCAGGCAGAACTTACTCAAGTTCTCTGGTCGTTGAGGCATACCAAAGGAGATAATTATATTCATATGGCATATATCCACAATTAGGTAACACCAGTGACATGTTACTATTTAAGAGTCATCGAAAAACAAAAGCTTGTTAGAAGCAACTTAAATGGTAAACACGAAGCTGATAGGACAGATCAACACTTCTTCTGTATGCAATATTCAAGCTAGTTTTATATCAGCTCTTTCTATTCGCGTTTACGAATGTTCGTGTTGACTACACCTACTCTGTAACAACACTAAATGAAAGGTTGATCAACTCGAACTTCCTAAGTGCAAACCCTCTAAATCCACTATGCTTGAGATAAATGTATGCTAACAATATCCAACCATCTAGGCACACTTTTCATATGTTTATTTCTTCCCACCTGGCTTTCCTTTGGCCATAGCATCATCGGCCTTTGCCTTTGTAGCATGTTCCTGTGCATGTCTAAATGCCTTCTCAGCGTACTCATCTGGCTTTTCCACTAACTCTTGTGCAACTGGAAGATGCGCGTTATCACGATTTATGATGATGAAAGAGAGATGATATTATTACATTGTGTTAGTACAGTGAGTTGCAAAGTCAATCAAATAAAGGCAAAGTAAGGTCAAAATGAGTAGCCAAATCGACGAGACTTCATAATTGAAACCATGAATTCAAATGATGAAGCAATACTAACGCGAACTTTCGGTCACCTTCCAATGGATGGTCTGGATCAGGATCACATACTATTCAAGAAGTTGTATGGTATATGAATGAGAATTGTTGAAAAACATTCAGCTCATTCAAGCCATATTACGAATCACTATCACATATCACAATAACTCACAAAATTTTCGCAAACGTGCGCAAATTTTCTTGACACTAAACGGTAATGAAGAGGAATATTGATATTGTGTTAGTTTGGTATTATTATCCAATACATAATATTTACATAATCACAAAACAAAATCATTCTTTCTGATCAACCAATACTTCTTTACTTTAAACTCACTTCAGTGTTGGACCCCATCCATCTCCAGTTAGCACACTAAACACGGAGTGGAAACATATAGTTAGAATTGAAGTAATAACATAACACGAATAATACTCAAACAATTTAAAAGATCATCATATCATTTCATATCACTCAAGTAACACTCTTGAACTTACTCATCACACATGGCACCCGTATCCTGTTTGACATTAGGATGATATGTTGTACCCAATACTGTAATAGTAGGTGGTTTAAATGGATAATTTGGCGGAAAGTCTAGTTGGAATGCAAAGTATGCAATATTGGTATCACTATTAGATGACTCGTCATTGGATTTAGACTTTTTTGCTCTTGCTACTCCTGATAGTATACCACCACTCTTCTTTGCCGTAGATGGTGGTGGACGACAGTACGGACTATCAGCGGCTTTACCAATTTCAGATGCCTCACCAAGCGTGTCATGCGCTGGATCAAGTGCTAAGACAAACTTCCAAGTGCTAATATCCGCAGATGCATCACTCATGGCATCATCGTCCTCATCTTCTTCAAACGTGACGTAGGGGATTGGAGTTCTCGCCACACCAGCACGCTCCTTGAGTAGACGTTTAGTAGATGCCATTGTATTGTTTATTATTATTATGTTGTAGATCCCCAGTAGTTTATGTTTGTTATCAAAGTTATCGAGTTCAAAGATTTCTGATTTCTTGACTTAAAAGCTGAAAAGGATACCGGTGGATCATAATTTATTTGACTTCCGGGAAGGAGGTCAGACAGAGCTAAGTGTTGCTATCTGTTTACTTCTATATGAGCTGTTCTTAGCACCGCCAATCCATCCCTCTCCTCTCGTAGAATAAGATCATAGCTGGCAATCAATTAAGTTCGAAGTATATATTACTTCTATGAGCTTTTCTTACCAATCCACCCCTGGTCTCTTGCAAAGTCAAACATATTTGTAATCTTCTCTTTTTCTTCATTTCTAATATCTGGATGCCATAAATCTAGTAGAAACAAAACTCGGGGTTCATCAGTGTCATTCCATACATCATGAACATAACTATCATCTAATATAATAGCTGATCCTTCATGCCATTCACGATGTTGATCTGCGACTCGTATTCCCACTTGCGGACGTGTATTGTCAGTCGATGGTTTCTTCTTTGGTACTACTAGTGGTAGATGCATTCTCAATCTTAGATTCATTGGACCGGAGTGAGCCTTAATTGATGACTTTCCATGAAGTGTAGAAAAGAAGCAGAAACTGAAAGGACTTCCAAATAACATTCCTTCCCGTTCCAACTGAATTTATACAATCGCATATAAGAAAAGTTGTTAGTAAGATATTCATATAGAGTACATATAATGCATATCATATCAACCAACAATCTAAATGCAATGCAACTTACATCATCCACAACTTGTGCAGTTTTGGGACATCTAACTTTAAATTCTTCATTTTTTACACCATTTTGAATATATGAGTGCCAATCCCAAGAGCCGGTATGTAATGCATCATCTGAATGTTCCCCTCCTTTCGTTGCAGTGTCGTAATCAGATGGCTTTGCCACTCCGGTGCTTGGATCAATCACATTACTCTGACCAAGGACTGCATCGAAATACTCTGCTTTGATATCATTGAAGTTTGATTCTACATGCTCAACAGCATGTGTAATCAAGGGATCATTAAATGCAATCCGATGTCTGCGCTGTTGTTGTTCATCTGATGATGTATTGACAGGTGATGTCCAAAAAGGTAATGAGCGCAGACCAGGTAAGTGAAACAATGAAGGACTCGGACGATGTACTCCTAGATAAGATGCGCGTGTCATTTATGATGATAAAAGAAAGGAGATTGAAATTTCTGTTAGCATATGATTTGCAAAGGCAGTCAATAAAATACAAACGCGGAATTTCCTGTAGATGCAAGTAATGAAGGGCCTTGAAGAATCGTAGCTGAATTGGCTGGAGGTTCTTCACTATCAGAGGAGGAGGAAATAGAGGAAGATGAAACATGACGACGATGACACTGTAATCTTATTTTGGTAGCCCTTTGCAACGGTATACTTAAACTATTCATCATATCAATGATAGCGCTGAAACTTTACTGCCAATGCTGATGCTAACTCTTGATATACTACTAGATAAAGCCGCTGCCAACCACCACAATCTTGCGTGATGGCAAATGCAAAATGGACAAAAAGTAGAGTGAATTTCAATACAAGGCCCACCTTAGCAGTATCTTGTCTAACTTAGTCAATTTTGACTCTATCAGCTATCCCTTGATTCTGAGAGATAGAGCTTGGCCAACTATACATGCGTCCACTTTCAAATGTATGAAAATATTATGTTGCCACCGAGATATGGACGTCCGAAGATATGGCCCTGGCGTCGGCCATGCCGATTTTGCTTCAAAACAAGGCCCTTTCACGTTTGACGCCATATTTCGGGCTGTAGTGGTCCGTTTGGCACCATTCTGAGTATTCAGTCCTGTTCTACTGTGTCTGAACTGCATGTTGACCACTCACACTTGTCCTAGGTACTCAGGATCATGGTGAAATATTGTCTTGAAAAAGTTGTCTCTCTTCATTTTTTTGCGATTTTTTCATGAAAAAGTCGTATATTGCATACCCCACACCCGTGTTGTCCTCATAGAATATGTATTTAAGGCTCTAATGAGTCTGATAGGCACAGTAGAGATTATTTCATCATCAGCAGTTTTATTTCATACTCTACTACCCCATACCAATGCATTCAAGATGCCTCATTCTCGGTTTGGGTCAAGTCCTGCAGAGAGTGTCACATCTCCCTCTCTCGATCTTTTACTGCATAGTTTTGTTACCAACTCAGTAATAAAACTATCTAACATACTTTATTGTTATCTAAACATTCTAGAGTATCAGGAATAGATTTATGCCTCCATAAGTGGGGATGGGAAGTCTCATAAGACGTGTGTACAATGTGTCGGTGTGTAGTGCTCGGCTAGCACTGACCATATCACACAGTATGTGGTCAAGGAGTCTTGCCCCCTGCTGATGACAGAGTCCTGATAAACATTGAAATTACCCTTCTTTAAGTAAGTAAGTTGACTCATTTGCTGTTAAGTCAACTCACCAGATATACCACATCTCCCCTCAACCATCATCAACTTGGTGGTGATCAGACTCAGACTAGTAGACATTTGGTAAAAGCATCCAGTGTATAAATGTATTTTTATGCACTTTATGTATTTGATTAAGGATTTATTGTAACTAATCACAAATATAAATTGCATTCTTACATAGTTTATTATATCAATTGATCTATTCAAGGTAATCTCTCCCCCTCTTTAGCATTAGCATGTTATGCATACATAAGATATCATATGATTGTCATCATCTAAATCCCCACCATTAAGAACTAAAACTCTCTTCATTGCGCCTTTTGAGCTGCAATCACATTGATATCTTCTACTTTTTGTGCGTCTATTCCTTATGCAGTTGATTGTTGAATGTAATCAATGGATGGTATTGTACTTCGATAAGTTTCCCACAATTAATAATATGATTCTAATATCATACCTTCACAAATAAAACCATCCTTTTAATACATGTAATTCGATTATTCATATATATAACTGAAGGGTTTGTGTATTACCAATGTTTGGGGGTGCTGCAATTGATGTGTTTGAGTGGTTATCACTATCGTATGACCTTCTTATTTCTTATATACCATATAATGTTTTGCAATAGTCTTCCTTCTATATCCCAATTATTATGAATACAATCCGGCTTAGACGGCTTGTGCATCAACAATAGCATATAATCCGCCTACTCATCGACTTATATATTGTAATATACTCAATTAATAGTATCAATTACGGAGGAAGGTAATACGAGTTGTAGATGATGCATCATTATCGGGTGTATAATTAGGTTAGCGACCCCCTACGCAATAGACATGGCAAAACCGGCCGACCAGTATTGTTGTAATATGATAGGTCGTCGATGGATGCGATATGGGTGTTCTACGGCGGCGGTAGACGGCGTAGGAGGAGGCATTAGTAGGCGATATTGCAATATTGGGGGTGGGGTGGTCTAAATGAGCGGGGCTTAGGGGGCAGGGGGAGAAAAAAATATGAAGTGACTACGTAAATTTATGACGGGCAAAACACTTTATTTACAAAAAAAATGGGCCTGTTTTGAAGCGGGCCTTGTTTTGAAATTCACTCTAGTGGTCAGGCGTTGGGGCTAGTGGCTAGTTGGCTAGTTGAAAAAAATACTAATTCCTACGTAGATTTCTACGGGCTAGTTAACTGGCTAGTTAGGAGATTGACCATTTTACTAAGTAAATTGTACGTAGCTAGTTAGTCGCTCAACTAGCTCGAGCCGAGTTCGATCCTCGATGGTCATTTGCAAAAAAATGTTGTTTCATGCTAGTTTATAATGCTTTAAAACACTAGTTAATCATCTAGAAATACCGCCATATAGATAATCCGATATCTTGAATATGTATACTAAGCGCCGATATGCTCACTTTTATACTAGGGAACTTTTATCATAACAAAAAAACTCACTGAAATTGGGCTAGTTAACTGGCTAGTTAACTGGCCACTTAACTAGCCCCAACTACTGACCACTAGATAGAGTACAATAAAGTTTAGCGGTATCCTATTGTACTTTACACTTCATTTATAATATAATATTGTTACGCGGCAGCTGCAGGCTTCTTATCATCTATCTGATACCTCTATCTAACACCTTATCATAATAATCTATCGTTCTAAGAATCCTATTATCATCCTCATTCGTCATCAATCAAAACTTCCCATTTAGTTATTAAAGACTCCCAATTACAATAAAGTGAGACAAAACAAAATGCATATCAAAAATTAGCCGCCCAAGATAGAGCTCTAACCTTCTACGAAGCCTGGATATGTATTAGAATAGCAAAAACACTGAGAGCTATCCATCTCACAGGTAACAATTGGTATTGATAGAGAGCAGGTAATATACTGCTGGTGCATTAACTTATCAGTTTTTAATGATCTTTCGATGATATTGGTATCTTGATATACTTCTCAATGAATCTAACCAAAAATAGATGATACAATCAGATACAATATGAGTTATGAGTTCTCGTTAAAGATCTTTGCGCTACTACCATACAATACAATCACAAATCACTGTTTAGTATTACAATAAAGTTGTTCAGTTAACTGCAATATAGTGACAATATTAGATTTATTAGTGGTAGTATCATGTCAAAGTCAACACTAATGGACGAGGCTTTTACTATCCTTCGGGAGGCCAGTGACTTGGAGAAATCAATATCAAGTGTATCAGATACATCTGATACATGCAGAATACTAGAGGAATCAGCTGCAAAATATAATGATGCGTGTTTCTCAATGAAAGGGCATATTAGAAGCGAAAGCTGTGATAGTAAAACAAAACAGCTACTTGTTAAAAAGATTGATCAATATGAGCTACATGCACAACAGCTGCTGCGCAAAGTCAACAGCATTAAAGTACATGATGAGAGTGTAGTTCAAGGTGTTGCTAATCAGATAATTGCCGATGAAATAGCCGAGGAGCAGAACAAGAAATTCCCTGGCGAAGAGAAAGAGGCGGAACATGCCGACAACAATGGCGAGAAGGTTAACAAAGCAAACCAAATTCAGAGTTCTCACAATAACATTAAAGTTACCCAAGCGGAAGGAAAGGCTAGGAGATTGCTAGATATTGCAATTGATCAAGATGAACGAGGGGAAAAAATTGAAGCACTTCAAAACTATGTGCAAGCTGCCGAATGCTACTCACAAGCTATTGCTTTACTATCATCTCTTCAAGAAGGGGGAGAACACTCAGCAGAGTCTCCACAGAAAAGTAGAGTGACAGCTCTTGAAAGGTTGAAAGCACTCACAATCAATCGAGTCAATGAGTTGAAGAATAGAATCACAACACCAACTGAAGATTCTTCTTCTAGTGGTATTGATTCTGCTCAATCAAAATCTATTACAACCAACGATGCACCATGCAGAGTAATACAGTCAAATAAAAAACCTACAGTTCAATCAGATAAGTTAACTCCAGATGAGATCAAGATATTAAGTTGGTCCTCACAAATAGCATCAGGAATATTTTTACCCTTTAGTGAAGATGAAGCAAAAACATATAATTATTCGCCTAATAAACCCGACAAGGATGTCACTGGTATTATACCACTGTCTGATAAACAAAAGAGTAGATTTCACAAGTGGGCACGGCCTAATGAGATAGTCTCCATGCGACAAAAGCTATGCAAAATTGCCATGATCAACTCCATATCACCGTATACTATCAAGCAATATTGTGTATCTGACTGCTCATTCATTTGTGGTCTTATAATTTCAGCTGCATATGAACGGAGGTTTAAGCGCAGATTAGTTTCATCACTCATCTATCCACAAGATGAAAATGGTATGCCAATCTATAATCCTGCCGGGATATACATGGTGAAACTTTGGCTAAACGGTATTGAAAGGAGGGTCTTGGTGGACGATCGATTGCCAGTTGACAATAGAGGCAACTTACTCTGTTCACATACTAAAGCCAAAGGAGTACTTGAGCTTTGGGTTTGTATATTAGAAAAGGCCTATATGACACTCTGCGGTGGATACGATTTCCCAGGCAGCAATTCTGGAGTTGATCTTTTTTGTTTGACCGGCTGGATCCCAGAGAGACTCTTCTTTCCGGAAGATCCAAATCATGTTAAAGACTTTGAGACTCCAGCGGAAAGAGCATGGGAACGACTATACAGTGCAAACTCATATGGTGATTGCTTGCTTACAGTATCTACAAGTAAGGAGCTGACTGAAGAAGACGCCAAGCGTTTAGGTTTATATACAGACCATGCTTATGCGGTATTAGGAGTAGTTCAAACCTCGAATGGTACGAGATTGCTACAGCTCAAGAATCCATGGAAATCTCATGGTTGGAAAGGTAAATTTTCAGTACACGATACGGAAAGTTGGAGCGACCCAGCCTTCTGTGCTGAAGTAGGATATGATGCTAACTCGGCAGCCAAATACGACGATGGATGCTTTTATATGTCATGGGACGATCTTCTTCTTTACTTTCGCAACTTACATCTATCATGGAGCACCGCTCCAGAGCTCTTCAGGTAAGTTCCTATGGGATGACTGCATATACTTTTATTTCATACTTTCAGCTAACATTTGATTCATCTCTAGATTTCGGACAGCAGTTCATGGATATTGGGACGCGAGAACAGGACCAAAGGACGATTCATTCAATGTTGGAGAAAATCCACAGTATTCAGTAACTCTGTCTGATAAAGCAACAAACGCAACTTTGTGGCTGCTACTCTCGCGACATGTAACAAAGCAAGAACAGGAGGGTGCCGAGGTGACAGATTTCTTGACGTTACACATTCATCGCACTAAGAAGAGGAAGCAGCGAGTGTATTATCCCGATCAAGACTGTGTACTTAATGGAACCTATACGAACAATCAGCATGTCCTCGTGCGTTATGATGCTACTGGACACAAAGATAAATATCTCTCAATTGTTCTCTCTCAATACAAGAAAGCAAATGATTCGGGATATACTTTGACCGCCTTTTGTACACAGAAGATTGAACTTTGCAGTCCTATAAAGCTACCTGTGTGTTGTACACTCAATGGTGGATGGAAATTGAGAAGTAAATCATCCGACGGACAAAGATATTCTCTTGATATTGGTACATGTGGGGGGAATCCTGAGCGAGGATCCTTTGGAGCAAATCCGCAATGGAGTGTAAAAGTACCAAGCGATGGAATTCAAATCAGAGTTAAATGCATGGCACCGAAAGAGGTAAGGATATAATGTATGTGTGTTCCACTACTCATCTTTTAACTGTAGCTATATTCTAATTCACGTCTCTAATCAACTTGTTACTAGTTGGCAATCAATGTGATTCTTGCAAGACAAAGAGGAAGTTGTAGACGTGTTCATCAAATACATGAGGATCCCGTTATAGATACTGGTGACTATAGACATGGGTTTGCAGTGTCGGATGCTACTTTTGTTCAAGCTGGACTATACACGCTGGTAGCTTCTACATTTGCTGTCGGCCAAGAAGGTACCTTTATCTTAGAAGTAATGTCATCCGACAAAGTCCATGTAAAGGAACTGGATAGATAAGTTCTAATGATTAGATATCTATTTATCATTATGTCATAATAGGCTTTTGTAATAACAACGTAGGGGAACCCCAGACATCTACTAAACAATGGATAGATATTCAAATGCCTTGGTGTAGTGAGTAGTAGAAGTGGATGAGGATACTTCAATACTGACATAGATCCACGATGCTGATTGATAATGGAAGATGATGGTTCACTACTTGGTACTTGTGTATATATGAAGAAAAAGTACTGATTGCCTTTATAGGCTTTGCCTTGGATGATTTACTTGTGAACGTTTGGTCTGTAGATAATGATGTAGAAGATACCTTGGTATGACTTTGAAGCACGACTATGAATTGTGAATCATATGTTTGAGTTGACTTGTAGGCGGATGACGCTCATATAGTTGACGTGAGCATTACCGAAAGGTAGTATTGATATGATGTACTTGATGGATAAAGGCTTCATTATTGTGTATTGACTGTGTAATACATTGGTATGATGAAAGCGCTGAGATAAATATATGAGTAGTTGTAGTTAAGGCATTTTATATGTGACACATGATGTGCACAAAGCTATATGATATGATATAGACTAGTAGGCGGAGTTGCAGAGAAAACTGTACATTTGAAAGTCATTACAAGAAAGTCATCTTTAGCAATAAAAACGGTTCGTGCATCACTACGTACAATCTACTAAGTAAAGTTAACTAAGAGCTTACTAACAAAATGAACCACGACTACTCCGCGCAAAAAACACACTTGAACTCTGCTCATAAAATTTACATAACGATACAACACACACCTCGCTCACATACGCCCACATACTATCTCTTCTACATTCCTATACACCACCTACATATATATCATCATGTACTCTCTCATCCAATCACTACCGACATTACTACTACTCGTCTCTTGTCTACCAACTATTGTTCAGTGTCAGCACCACCGGCAGCTTAGACATGCACCATCAAACGACAGTAGACAATCTAATGATTACATCGATCCAATCATTATGAATGAACCTTCTACTCAATCATTAGACCCACCCACACTACCTCCTTCATCGTTTCATATACCAGTAGGAGAGGATACTTCTCTACCCCCAACATATGCATTCACGACCACGACAACTTCTTATGATAATGATAATGATGATGCACCTTATCCGCCTCTACCTCTACCAATATCAGCGTTTCAATCCAAGATGACACCATCTCTTGTTCAACTTCATAGTACTGAATCATCATCACTGCAAACAACAGCAACTGTGCCTACATCTCAGCCTCCATCAACTGTCGACGAACTATCATCCACGATCACATCTTCTACTTCATCAACCAACAAGCTATTCAAACAGAATGAACAACTATCATTCACTACTTCATTATACTCTACATCTAATACGGATGATGATGATACATCGGCTAGTACCGAGTTAGTACACTGCAATAGCTCATCAGCAGCAGCAAAAGATACCTCAATTGAACCCTATCACATTATTGAGTTGCCATATTACTATCAGATTGAAACCACACAACTACGATCTACAGTCATTCAAATTGCAATTGTTGAACAATCCATCTTATCTGCAATGGCTGATCATATTCTTACTTGTGGTGAACACAATGATAAAGAAGAAGATATTAGGCATCTTGCATTATCGAATGAACAAATGAAAAGTCGTGTAGTTGCAGTATCTTCAGATCAACCAAACAAACGTGAATGTAAGTAATCTTCTTGATATATATATATATATGTTGTGTTTATTAATAATATCTCATCTCATATGTTTTATATCAATCATTCCCATACAATAGATGCATGTTCGGATACTTCTACATCACAATATTGTCATATAGTAGAAGGCAAGCTTACTCTCTTTGTTCAAGATGATATGAGCGATGATAATGAGGAAGATAGGATCATATCCAAGGCATATACTACTATTGAGCTAGTATTTCATTCTCTTGATAGCAACACTAACAGCAATATCAACCGAGATACCTCTGATCGTTTGAGTTACATTGGCAACAATCCACTTTCATTGTTACCGACTGATGAGCTCACCGAGGTATCTCAAGATACATCTTCTTCATCTTCAGAGGATGCGGCAGGTATATTCATCACAATCTTTCTAGTATTGTCTGTTTGTGGTTGTCTCGGTGCGATTGTAGTACTGTGTACTTTCTCTCGACGACTTATCAATAGCAAAGAGGAGAGTCTATATGATTCAGATGACGAGGAATCACAAATGAAGTCAAGAGCTTCCAACAACACTCTCTCTTCAAGTTCCAGAGGAAGTAGCACTGATCCTATTGATACACAGGAAGTGGAAGAGGAGATAGATTGGAATCGAATGGTATATATTGAAAGTCTTGCACTATCACAACCGACAACATCGTCTTCATTGAGTAGAGTTCCAGAGGATACGTCTGTTGACTATGGATGTGCTGATGAATGGAGTATTTGAGAAGTACTGTGTTGCTATGTATAGATTTTGTGGATGTAGAAGTGTGTGTATATACATCAGTTGTAACTTTATGTACAAGACTCTCGTCAAATACTACATTTCCACACTTTCAATCAGCTCCACTAGTTTCTCTATACCATTTCTGAGACCACATATGCTATATAAGCCAAACCCTATACTTAGAATCGGCGACCACCGCGGCCACGTCCTCGTCCACCACCGCCTCGGTTAGCCATAGCGGCCTGACGAAGCTCATTTGGAACATTCTGATCAGTTCTGCTGAGGATTTCAATCAAATCCTTGGCCATACGACCATTCTTCTCAGTGACGAAGAAAGATACAGCTACTCCCTTCTTACCCGCGCGGCCTGTACGTCCAATTCTATGGATGTAAGTCTCCGTATCGTTGGGAAAGTCAAAGTTGACAACCATACGAATATCATCGACATCCAAACCTCGTGCAGCGACATCTGTAGCGATGAGAAGAGTTGCTTGGCAAGATTTGAATTCCTTGAGAACCCAATCTCGTTCCTCCTGACTTTTATCACCATGCATGGCACGTGCTTGGAAGCCATCCATACGGAGAGACCGGGTTAACATATCACAACCCTTCTTCGTTTCCACGAATACTATCACACGATCTTTTTGTGAGAGATTCTCTTTGAGATAACGGAGCAAGTTTCTGTACTTATCACCGTCGCTACAGCAATCAATGATCTGGGTAACGTCTTTGTTACCAGCCAAATCTAGTGAACCAACAGTGACCTGGTAATACTCATGCAGGTAGTCACGGGCAAGGTTTTGAACTTCCTTCGGCCAAGTAGCGGACCACATCAGAACTTGACGATCAGGACGGATCTGAGAGCAGATCTTGCGTAGTTGAGGTTCAAATCCTGTGTACAATCGCGAGGTAAATGTAGGTGAGATACGAGTTAGATCATATATCATATTATAGACACTGAAGGGTAGGTGTATAAATATAAATATCACTCACCCATGTCCAACATTCTATCGGCTTCGTCTAGCACTAAGTATGTAACTCGCTTGAGATTGGTATTGCCCTGCTCAAGATGATCAATAAGACGACCGGGGGTAGCAATAACGATCTCAACTCCCGATCTCAAATCTCTCAATTGTTTGCTCTTTGGCACTCCACCATAGACAACAGTGTTCTTGATTTCTGAACTACTTCCAAACTTATCACACTCTTCCTTGATCTGCACGGCTAACTCTCGGGTAGGAGCGAGAACGAGAACGATAGGCCCCTCCCCAGGCTTGAGATATTGCTGTTAAGAGGTGTCGTATTAAAAATAAGGGTGGATGAGGGTTGGTGATAATACGCAAAAGGAACATATCAACTAGAAAACAAGAGCGAGCGGCGGAGCGATTAAAGGTCTTCCTGACGTTCTCAAACTTCAGATTGCGTTCGACCTGTGGTTCTTTAGCATCATATCCTCATTGATTGCATGCCTAGAGTTCTGTAAATCACTTCACTTACAACATATATGGGATAAATCAGGTATAAAGATATATCAAGAGAGAGAACGAGTTTTCATAGCAAATAGCCAATAAAATAGTGATATTAGTATACCACTAAGATTATATCGCTGCTATCAAAACTACTAGAGGATCTGACTACAAGACAAATTGTTATGCGTCGTTATATCCTCCACTCTCTCTTTTCGGAAAGTAGTTTCCATAGATATTACTTTTTTGTTGATTGTTCTGTTGTGGAAAAATGAGTGTTTGTGTACACTCCGTCTTCTCTCCCAGATATGTTCAGTGTGAGAAACTAGATCCCCCCAGACACATTGCACAATTGTCCAGTCAAAGTCCCGATTATGCCACAGCCACCGCAATGCACAATATATGTCAAGTGTCCTAGCCATGTGATGAGACTTGATTTCTCATATAAGGGACAAAGTGCAATGGGTTGCCCTGGCGTGATGTCACATCTTTCATAATGAATGACAGGTAACATATTATGGTCCCACTGAACTTCGTGAAAATCTAGACTTGAGGGACGTTGGTCTTTGTTCGTCTTTTACCAACTTCGGGAAGACATGATTCACCCCAACCGGAGGATTGATCACGTATTAATAATACCCATGATATGATCCACAAATACTCCTTCAATAATATAAAATAAATACAAGATATAATACCAACCCATCCTTTATTTCACATCAACAAGTGCCATCCAATAACATTAAATTCTAATTAACTCTACAAAAATATAAACATAACTTACCTGAGCATTAATATGAATCATTGCAGGTAGTAAAAAAGCTAATGTCTTTCCACTTCCCGTGGCACTAACACCCACCATATTCTTCCCCTTCAATGCCATGGGCCATCCCTGGCTTTGTATAGGTGTCGGCTTATCAAATCCCTGCTTTAATACCTCTGATAAAACATATTCAGGCATGGAAGCTTCCTCGAATGTTAAACACGGTTTGGGTACATCAGCACCTAAAATAACAATCTGTTTCGATGCACGCCATGCCTGTGCCTCGCTATCGGGACGGGCTGTTACAGCTGGATGTTCAATGTAAAAGTCCTTTTCGAAGGGAATTAGTTGTTGTTGAGTAAAATCGATATTACCCAGTGATCCACCTAAGTTGGAATTTTGGAAGCCACCACCACCTCCCATACCTCCACCCATTCCCTGTCCACCGCCATATCCTCCTCCGCCTATATTAATTGTTTGACGGGGTATAATTTAATATAAATATAAAGGGTTGGTTAGTTTTCTCCCAATGACAAAAATAAAATTGTTTTGTGTGGGCAAATTACTCACCGCCGTATGATGATCCTCCGCCACCATATCCGCCACCACCACCACCACCTCCATATGATGATCCTCCATATCCACCGCCAGTTCCAGCTCCGTAATACGACATTTTATTTGTTTACTTGGTATGTTGTTAGTTGTTAGTGTTTTGCACAACTCACAACAGAGTGGAGAAATTATTTTTTGTTGGTGAGGTATCCTTTATAAAATATACTTAGCGAGTCAACCGTTGAAAGAGCTAGCTTCATTCACCGCGCGGCGAGATACACGATGCAAAGATCTCTGAATGATAATGATACTTAGATTCAGTAGAGAGTAGTTGTCTAGAATTCCTCGGATGTAGGCTTGATAGTGTTGTCGAGCATCACAATAATATGTCGTCAATTAATTCTACATCATCTTCATCTTCAGATGTCATTGACCTCACCTCGTCATCTTCAAATGATGATGACGGGGAAGCCATCACTACATCAATGCCATCAAGAAGTAGAAGGAAATCTATCACACCCGATCGATATACTGATTTACCTCAAACTAAACGGACTCGTGTATCACGCCAATCTTCCTCCATTACTCGTCAAACCAAACGGGCTTCTACTTTGAACAAACAAAGTGAAGAAGATACTACTTCTACTTCTACTGTTGCTGCTGGAGGTTCAACACGGAAAATATCTTCAGCAAGGCAAAATCAGCGTGCCTTTTTAAACCAACGAAGTGAAGAAGGTACAGGGGGTAAATTTTACTTCAAAAATACCGATAATGATGATGATGCAATGGAAGCAGCAGCTTCCAATGATACTACCTCAGAGTATACGGGTAAGAACATTAACGGGTACTTTGAAGTTGATGAAATCTTAGATAGACGTACTAGGAAATATGGATCGGAAGCTAATGGTTTACGGCTTGTAGTCGAATATTGTAAGTGACTACTACAAAATGATGTGTGTATATGATATGCATGTCATAATATGACTATGATATGATTGTGCATATTCATATTATATCATATTATATGCATGTGATATGTCTGAGTGTATATTACTAATACGTGCACGTGTTATGATATGTATGTTGTTATGTTCTAATAATTTCTAACAATACTTCTACAATTTGTCTGTTTGATGTACATTATACATTCACCATCTTCACAGTTGTTAGTTGGAAGATCCCAGAAAACTATACAGGAGACAAATCATACTATGATCCATCTTGGTTAATTGCCGAGAATCTTGACCAAAATTCACTTGTTGATGCTTTTCGTAAATTTCCAATGGATGGCGATAGCATGGAAGATGAAGAGGAGGAAGAAGAAGACGCCAAGATAAAAGCAGAAGAGACTGAGTATTTCGAACTAGAAGATGAGTTCAATTTCAGTGATGACGAAGATGAAGAGGAAGATTTTGATGATGAAGAAGATGGCAAGTCTACCTCTATCGAAGAATTGCAAGAGTATGAAGAAGACGAAGGGGAATTCACGGATACAATCAAGAACCCTGATGCTGATGTATCTCATTTAGGAGAGTCTGATTACGACAGTCCTGGCACCGTTGAGCTTGTTCTCACTCGAAGGACCTATCGTGTAGGCCAGTCGTACTATGCAAGTAAAGACAAATCAATCATCTATATTATCTCGATGATACATCCACTACCTCGTCAAGCAGCTTGTCAGAAGTATATCATGATGGAAAAATCGTTTGTTTGTCCAAAAGGAGAACAAGGCACATATATAAGGATGGAAGACGTGGTGCTAGACTTGCCACTTTTGAAACTGCCCTGTAAAACTTCATTTAATAAGTTCTCAATGAGATACAAACAAGATGGTGATAAGCAGCGCTCATTTGCCTACTACAATGAGACAGGAAAGATTCAGCATCACGTAATAGGTAGACCTAAAGCGTTAGATATGTTTGCTGGAGCCGGAGGTATGAGTCTCGGACTCGAAAAGTATTTTGATGTAAAATGGGCAGTCGGTGAGTTATACCTGTTACTTTCTGCTGCATGAATATCTTACCTAACTTTTTCCTCGTATCAATGCACTAGATAACGACCACTTGGCCGCTGCAACACTCAGGGCTAACAAAACAAGTGACGTGAAAGTATATGATGAAGATGCAAAGTCGTTTCTGAAGAAGTCAGTCCAAGGAAATCAATGCTATCCTCAAAGTGGAGAGCCCGATCATATTCATTGGTCACCTCCATGCAAAGGTTTTAGCCGAGCTAATCGAAACGGAGGGAAGGATGATGAGAAGAACAACAAACAAACACTCCTTTTCATTAAGGCAATCAAACACTTCCAACCTCAGACAGCAAGTTATGAGAATGTACCAGGACTTGTCTTACCAGCTTACAAACGGTATCTTCAATTTGTTGTCGCAAACTTGTTGCATATGAACTATCAAGTCCGGGTTCAGGTCTTGGTCTCATCCGACTATGGAGATCCACAAAAACGACGTCGGCTGATACTGTTTGCTGCAAGATGTGACTGCTTTTTGCCAAAGATGCCGAAGCCTACACATGGACCAGGTGGCCTTCTCCCAATCAAAACTTGCAAGGACGCACTTCATATGCTAGAGAAGCATACCCCTTCATCCTCAAAATCCAGTGGTTCAATACTTATTGGTAACAAAATCATCTTTAACCATATCATACCTGGTAAAAAGACTGAAGATGATGACTTTACCCTAATTGAAGATGAGCCATCCAGGACCATCCTTGCCCGAGCGAGGCCTCATCGTCATTACAATGGCAAAAGATACATCTCAGTACGAGAAGCGGCTTGCCTGCAATCCTTCCCCATCACTCATCAATTCCATGGCTCTCTTACAAATCAGTATGCCCAGGTGGGAAACGCGGTGCCTGTGCACTTATCCACTGCCATTGCTCGAAGTGTAGCAATTGTCCTTGGATGTCCAGTCTAATGTGTAGTCACTCACATTATGTGTCGTTTCAATAGCTGTGAATAAAGAGACAACCTTAAGGTATACTCTAAAGTTAAAGAGATAAAGTTGTAAAGTGCTTCACTTGTACATGTATATGTCTTATTATTCTGGATGAGATCCAGCGGTATCCTTTGGTACACACAATTAACAACAACACATAATGTGATCAGATTGTGTTCAAGTTACGCTGTGACAGAAAACACACCGCCTGGGGCAACGCCTGCAGGTACTTGTACTAATAATGTGGCTCCAGTATTGGGGTGCGCAATCTGAAGCTGCTGACCGGCCACAACACCAGGCGGAACCTGCACTTGAAATGTAATTTGTTGTTGCGGTACAACTGCTGCAGCGACTACCGGTGCAGTACCCATCGACGGTGGAGCAGAAGCTGATGGTGGAGCCATGACATGTAAAGCACCAATACCTGCTTCATAAGAGTTGTCAATATGGGCTCCAGCTTGATCACCATTCAATACAATCTCTCCATCATCATGATAATCCATTGACAAGTCAATATCTGCCTCTTCGTTGTAATCTTCTGCGACTATCTTACTCATGCTCCATTGCTCCTTCTGTGGCATGATACCCCTCTGATAAAAGAATTGAACAAGTTGATCAGGAATTTCTTCGAGTGTCGCTCTTGTCAATGATGTCTTGTTATGTTCATGTTTCCTAAATTCTACAAATTGGACAATATCTCTTAGATTTGGATCCGAGCGTTTTTCGAAATCATCAAGAAACTGCATTGCACTAAAGTCTGCATTACCAATCCCGACAATTACAATACTCAATGGAGCATCTGCAATAGATGCAAGTGTTTGCTTGGTAGCCTCAACATCAGACACAGCTCCGTCAGTCAAAAGCAGAAGTATCGAATATGATAAGGGATCCTTCTCGTGATTACTTCGAGCTTGAGCCGCCGCAAGTCCAATAACTTCAGTGAACACGGTAGGGCCCGACATTGTGAGAGGTGTCTTGAAGGTACCCTTGTAAGCCTCTAATATTCCCGTAACTCCGTGCACTTCGGAACTTTTACCTACTTGGAAGCAATGTCGAACGACACCACCATACTTAGCTCCAAAGCCCCAAACTGGAAACATTTGATTAGAATCATACTTACCCAATATTCCACCAATAGCCGAGATCGCCTTCTCATATCCATTCATACGGCCGTCATGACTGAAATGATGTAATGTTCCTGGAAGATGCGCGTTTTACGGTTTACGAAGATGGAAGAGAGATGATAGTAACTTCTGTTAGTACATGAGATTCGCAAAGGCAGTCAAATAATGGCTAAGAAAGGCCAAATGAAGTATCCAAACCGCCGAGTCTTCATATCGAACACACGAAATCATATGATACAAAGATACCAACGCGGACTTTCCTGGTTTTCTTGGATCTCCGTTACTTCCAGTGAAATCAATTGCCACAGACTGAAAGTGTGGAATGCATTGTCAGTTGCATACAAGTCGGAGAATGAAATTATAAATAGAGCTGTTCTTACCATACTCAAATCACAATTACCGGTGATATAATCGACAAAAGTAGGCTTCTGAGGCGGTGGCACTGGCATGGGTAATTCACCCATGGTCATGTTATTAAACTGTTCTACTGGTACGGCTGATGGCACTGTAGCTGCTACAGTTGGTGCTGTAGCCGGTTGTACTACTGTTTGAGAAGTCTCCGCACCAGTGATCTTACATTCCTCCACTGAAATTGTACCATATGACTTAGAGCCCTTCTTTGCAGTAAACGTACTACACTTGAGCAATTCATTAACTGATGATAGAATGGTAGGGTTGACGTATGTGACATGAGTATTAGTTGAGGCGCATTTTTTCCCCCCACGAAATTCTGGTCACAAACACATATAATTAGGCAAGACAAATTTACATACCTGTAGTAGTAAATGATCCCATGGTCTCATGCTTTCCTTTCTTATCATGATCATAGATTGCAATTTGTATCTTCTTATCCAAATCACCATCGCATAAACTGTTCACATCTATTGTGGCTGGTTCCCATCTTGGATTTAAATCGTTCTTCACATGTTTGCTACGATAAATGGCCTTCCAACTTCCACCACCAGGGCCATCATATGTTCTCTTTAGCTCAAAGAATGGATCCGACTTATTGAACATCCCATCTACATTCTTTAATTTGATACCCTTCATTCGTAAAGCAAGTTTACCTGCTGAGCGAGGTGCTGCTTTGCAGATCCTTGCGTATAACGTTCCGCCCTTCTTAAGTTTCTTAGCTTTGATACTACCCCTACTCCCCAGGATATCACCAATCTCAAAGACTGCTGAACCCATTGGTTTATCTGAAGTCTTTCGTACTTCATCAATAACTGATATGTTGATATGTGTTTCTTTTCCAAACTCGTAGTCAAAAAGAAAAGCTGGAAGATGCGCGTTATCATGATTTATGATGATGAAAGAGAGGTGATCATAACTTTTGTTAGTACATTTCGGTTGCAAAGGCAGTAGAATATAGGCAAATTAATACAAACACGGACTTTCCTGTTGTCCAGTTTGGAGATAGACTGTTTTTGATAACCTCTGTTTTCCCAAGAACCCGTGGAGTCTCCCCAGGACCTGTTGCTAACAATGTAACAACAGCAAATGGATCAGATGTACCTTTGCCTGAGGTGTAAAAAATGATAATATATTATAGTATGGGAAGTTAGAGATTAATGTAGATAGCAACACAACAAAAGTATTTCGATATATCTTTCAAGATATTTCAGATAACATACTAAACTCCACCCTCTTCGATACTGATTAAGCTCTTGCTATTTGTAAGGTTTCATGTAGCAAAGCGAGGAAAAAAAAACAAAGCTAAACTAAATAAAACTAAACTAAACATACCTATGCCAGCAACATTTTTTAGCTGGAGATGCGCGTTACAACGATTCATGACGACGAAAGAGAAGATATAGTAACATATGTTAGTACATATAACTTCCAAGAGCAATCAAATAAAGGCAGTTAAAGGTCAAATGAGTAGCTAGGTGACTCATATCAAACATCACATATGTATGTGGTAAAACAATACTAACGCAGACTTTCTTGAGTGGCGTGAAGAGTAAGTTGCAATTTCTCGAGAGTCATTTATTCCAATATGATATGTGCTATAGTTATGTGTTTGTATTTGTGAACTTAGATAGCACAACACAAGTTATATATGTAATACCTAATAGAATATATCAATATATGTGTATTTATGATTGATTGGGCCAATCTATCGCTCTCAACAACCACTCAGCTGTGCAATATCTTCCTTACTAAAATTGGATCTTTTACTCGTCTCTAGGATACCCCATCCAAAGGGTATCCTTTCAATCTCTCATCTCACTCAGCTAGTACATATCACGAATCACGACTACCTCTACAACTCGTGCGCAACTATCTCACCCCCTCTATGGCACTCTTCCTCCTCTATCATCTCCATGAATCATTCCGAATATCGTTATTCCATCCTCCCCAAGTTGCATCAGCGGTATCCTTTGGTCTGGCGCGCTGCATTGGGGCAAGGACATCACATTGGGGCATTGGCTCTACTTGCTCGTGCATCTATCCTCCTAGATGGTCGATTGCCACCATTCCAAGCTCTACTAGTCAGAGCCGCTACATACAAGACAGTTTGTTTAGTACATCTAGACAACATCTTAACTACCTATATAATATACATATAATATACATACACCTTTTCCTATACACTAAGCCCACTACCTCTTTTTGTGAAACGAAGAATGCAAACTTGCATCTAATGATAGTCCCTCACCTCTATTTCGTTGATACTCCTTTATGATTGCCTTTAGCTTGAAGATGGTAACAAAGTTTACAATAACATCAAACTCGAGCTCCTCATCCTCATTACAAAGTGCCACAAGGCTATCATGATCTTGGGCATCTAATGGTTGCAGGCCGAGATATGCGCGAGCATCGTCAAGCTCTCTTATCTCCACAGCTCTATCCCCGTTGACATCTACAAAGTCGAAGAATTTCACAACAAGTCTACGAATCTCTGGCATGTGTTTTGATATCGTACCGAAGGCTATGAACTCATCAAGATCTATATCTCCCGACTTATCAAAATCCATAAGTTGAAATGCTTCACATGCAAAGTCAAGACCAACTGTTTCTCTCAGACCAACAGTCTCTTTTAGGAACTCTCGAAATTGTTTCTTTGTAATCTCATGTTCATTCTCTTTATCAATGTAGGAAAAGATACGTGCATATGAATCTTTGATAGAGTCACCATATGACTTACTCCTCATTGCAAAGGACATCCGAAAACTAAGTTGACTTCTAAAACCTTCAGTAGCACTACTGTTAGTCATTTCTCCACTTCCTGAGCTGTTCATCTTAAATCTTTGGAATATTGATCCAAACAAACCTCTTTCTTTTTCGGCGCCATGCACAGATTCACGGTGTTCATCTAGCGCACTTGTCATTCTCTCAGTCGATGATCTATTTAGGGAAGCACGAAGGAATGATGATCTACGATGGTGGCTTCCCTTGTATGACTTCGACCTTATCGCGCCATACAAGAGCTCAAAGCCATTCGACAATTTCCTTACACGTTTCTGATGATCCTCTGCGATGCGCGTTATCACGATTTATAATGATGAAAAAGAGGAGATAGTAACATTTGTTAGAACATTTATGATTTGCAAGGGCAATCAAAGATAACTGAGTCAAATAAAGCAGTCAAATCGCCAAGACTTTGTATTGAACACAAGCATTCACACGATAAACGCGGACTTTCCTGGGGTCGTCATACTGGATAATGGTACTGATATCACATTGGACGTCGTTCCCTGAATAACGATGAATGCCAAGGCCGCTATACAGAAAGGTAAAGTCATGAATGGAAGTCCCGTTGGATTTAAAGAGGCTGCAAGCGCAAGTTGTATGAAGACAGTGATGATGGATGCAGCAATACCGATAGATATCGACCCGATAGAAGGTACATAAAACATGAGCATCGCGGAGAGAGTGAGACTTGGGTTAAAGCCGTACATGCCATTTTCTATATCACCTCTATCACACCCAACTAGAGCAGCCACACCACAACCAATGACAGAGCCTACAAAGGCACTTATCGCACTAATGCGACTGCATACTAAAATACCAATGAGAACCAGCACACCAGCAATGATATCATTTGCTAGAAATACTTGTCCGACACCTCTTATAGACCCTCTGAAGAAAGCCTGCGCTGTGAGGTATTCTATTTGGTTAACATCATAACTTGGCAATTCTGGCTGACGCACTGGCTTAATATCCACATTGTTCATTCCTCCCATTCCAAGAAGAAAAATAATTGTGGATATATTGAATGGTAAAGTGAAGGGCGGTGTCTTATATGGTGATAATAGCTTTCCAAGCATGACGAATAGGACACTACTGAAATATGCAAATACAATAACTCCAATGACTACTGGCCAATAGTAGTCTCCGTGCTTTTCGGAAGAGTAAAATGTTGCTTTGGAATTGATTTAAAGGATATATGTCAGATAAACTCAAAATGTATGTTCATTCTCATTTGATTTGCGCACTATACTTACCAAGAGCTAGCCCAACAAGGAATGAATTATATCCAAATAGCCCACAACTAAGAAAGCTCTTGTCAAACCCCATCAATAGGCCTGTAAGGTTACCAATAACAATAGCAATGAGACCATGCACGGCTACTCGACTAGATTGAATACACATGCCGATCAGGATGAATAATCCCGAGAGTGGATTGTTTTGAAAGTAAACCTGTGCCATTCCTCTCAAATTCGCCTCTGCAAATAACAATATACTAACAAATGGAGTTGGAAGTGATAGTTGCGATATATAGGATGGTAAATGTGGCATAGTACCATTAATCATTTGATATAGATTCATCTTCTTTGGTTGTTTATTACTACTCCGAGTGTTTGTATTGTCATCTGAATCATTGAAATACACATGAAATATATCACGAGCTAATTCACAGACCTCTCGTACTTCTTCTGACTGCTCCTCTTCTTCTTTCTTCTCTGGTGCTTCTACATCTTTGGTATCGCCATCATTCTTTTTCAATGTTGATACATCATCGGTACCAAAGAATAATGCATGTGACTTCCCTTGACTATTATGATGTTGTCGAATAGAGTGCATATATGATAGAGAACAATAGTATAGCACCATAATGTTGGATAATATATGATATAAGTTATAAGAGACAACACAAACATAGGCATATATGTGCAGAGCAACAGAGCAATCATCCTCGAAAGATCTTACCTATCAGTTAATGACGGACGTCGAGATTCTTTCGTCGCAGCAGCGGGTCTACGACGGATAACTCCTGTATTATTCCCTCCTAGTGATCTAGCATTTTGTGTTGTACCAGCCTCATAGGCTCTACAGAAGGGAGGTAGGTGATGTTTGTTGAAGTTGAATGATTGCAAAATTACAAAATATGGTTAGGTATAGATAAATGAACAATAAAGCTTGCAACAATTCTTACCCCCACGCATTGATCTCTTCCATTTCTTAATATATACTTTATTTCCCATCTGTTTCCTGTATATGGATAACAGTACGCCGCTAAACATAGGTAAGCATGTATAGTACGATACAGTCTAGAGACAAGTCCATCAAAAGATTTTGAGGAAAAACCTTCTCACGGTCAAAGTGCCATCAACATAGAAGTACATACCACACAAACGCCACGACAGTACAGCAAATAGTTAGTAAGAAATATTGCAGATAATCTTTAACTCTCTTGTTTGGGAATTGTATTGCAATACATCGATCAACAAGTTCAACTCTCATAATTTAGACACAACATCTGCAAAGACACAATAATATCAACAATATGACTTGCTTGCAATTATACTCTATGCTATCAATATCCATTATCAGCTGTTTCCTATTAAACGCGGTAGAATCAAATGACTTTGGGATAGGCAGCATAATAGGTAACAATAACAATAACAACAACAATATCAATGGAGCATGTCGATTGGTTTCAACAACCAACGAATGGGCTGCAGGATGTATACCAGCCGTCAACTTCGTCGTCAAATTGGTAAGTAGATTGTGGGGAAATATTTGTATATTTGCAGTTGTATCATGTGATATGTGTTGTTTCATGTAACATGAGTTGACATAATATATTATATGTGTTTTCACCATAATGTATATTGTATTTAATATATTAATATTTCTTACATTATTACCTCTTATGTAAAACAGGTGGACTGCGGGGAAGGAACTGCAATGTAAGTACATACATTTATTTTGTGCTAAGACATTATGTCAATGTACACAGTTTATATACAAACCTTTTATACTAATGCAATCGAAACCTCCAAATATCAGGAATGACATAACAGTACGCTTCATTGATGAGAATAACAAAGAGTTAGGACGTGACTACTTTGTAGCACCAAACAATGGTCAATGTACAGTTAGTGGATATGGAAATATAAAAACCATAACGCCTCGAGGAGGGAACAATGTATATTTGGTAGCGAGTGCAGATCTGTGTGGTAAAATGGCAGGCATTAATATACAAAGCTCTCAGATGGCAATCAATGGTCAGGTTGCTGACTGTTTTTGATAATATGATACAGCAATGGGTACATAATATCTACATCAATAAGTGAATCAAGATAGACGCCTGTGCCGTTATTACATCGAAATAACAATTCATCTTTAGCTTTATACATTAAGGTAATCCATTGTACACCTCAGCTGCTTTCGAGCCGAGGGGGATTGTATACAAATTCTATACATAAGCTAGCTTTCTATACATATATACATGACTGTACAAGCATGACTTGACTCGACTTGGGGGCGAGGATGACGGACTAGATGACGTCTGGGGCATCCCAATACGTTAGAGCTGATACTTCAGACGATTGCCTTGTATTTGATTTGCCGAATACATATCTATTGCCTACATGAATAGGATGTATCAACTCTCCAGTTATGCCACATCGATACATCTCTTCTTCAAGCACGACGCATTTCCAGTCTCGGTATTCTATGAAGATGAAAAAAAAAAATCAAACAGAGGTAAGTGATGGCCAAAAGAGTAGCCAAGTCACAGATGCTTCATATTAACCACACAAATACACACATGATAAAAAAAAATACAAACGCGGACTTTCCTGAGTTGAATTCTACTAGGTTCCTCTCAATGTTCTCTTGCATCGTTATTGAGTCTGTATATAAACGATCCCTCATTCTATATGAGTATTCTTGTATCATCGGGATGGGAACAGCGACTACTTGTTCATTGAAACTAACAGACTTAGATGGTTTCCTCTTTGTTGCAGATGATAAATCAGCAACCGATTGGGGACTAGGGGAGTACGATCTTCGATATCGTGATAAACTCCTGATTCGCTCTTCTTCTTCATCATACAGTAATGGTAGAATATATCGAGGCATATGCCTTATATCTCTTGTTCTTCTATCATTATCATTGATAGTAGTTTTGATTATTCCAAGTTTGGACAACAATTTACTTCGAAGTTCATGACTTGATGATGGCATTGCAAGATGATTTATATATTACGAGGTATCTTCCCCTATTATTTCATTTCATAGATGATTTGAGCTATTCATTATTATCATCCTATCTGCATTACCCAACACCATTTGTATAACTGATGTTCCTTGCTTTCAGGAAGTGGTGCATTTGCATAATGCCATAGAGGGGGAAAAAGATACCTTCATGAAGTAGTGTCAACACCAAGACCAAAAATGTCCCATGAATACTACCTATGATGAGCAATGTGAGCGCTTTCAATAGGAAGAGGCCCACTACCTTACATCTTTGTTTATGTGTTATGTATGTAGTATGTATTAATGGAGATGTTAGACTGCCCTGTTGCTTAAAACAATATTTCAAAAAAGTAGGTAAAATGAGAGGGTTCGAGCTAGCTGTATCTTATAGTCTTTATGTAGTAGCTCTGCCTCATTCCCATTAGAAGCATGTGCAGTATTTGGACCCACATAGGCGAGGTTGTTTCATTTTGTCGTATATACCGATAAGATCAGTTTCTTTTCGTCCTCATCCTACAAACTGTACTCCGGCATTTTCATGTAATCATACAATATCATATCTTATTTACTCTGAAGAAGCAACGGCCTCTGCAGCTGGTGCAGCTTCTTCTCTGAATAGGCCAGGGTATGTCCTTTTGTATGCAGTGAAATTTGGAGCATTGATATCTAACCGAGTCACAGGACTCTTACGTTCAAGAGTTAAACGCTTCTGGGGTGGGAAGGCAGATGTCATTTGAGTTCTGGCATTTGCATAACGTGCATCACGAGCAGCCCTGGCAGCAGCTGATGGTGCTCCGGTTTCCCAACTGTATAAATAATATATCCAATAGAATCAGTTTATTGTTTTGTTTGAAATAACATATTTGTAAAATTTGTAAAACGGTACATAAGTAAACCAAATGCACAGTGTGCCTCAATATAAAGCACGGTGAAAATACAAACCATCCAGACAAATATAAAGAGACGACTTACACCTCAGTAGGATCAGTAATCTGTTCTTGGCCCATAGTACCAGCGGAAGCTACCAATGGAGTTGCAGCAACTAACGAAGCCCCTGCAGCTGCAAGGAATGCCTGACGATTCATCTGGGCATTCAATGCAGTAGTCTGAGGACCCTGTGCAGCGGGTGCAAATGCCGCAGCCGAAGAGAGAGCAGCTAGGGAGACAATGGCGGAGAGCTTCATGTTATATTATTATTATACCTATTGTAAAACAAAGTATAAAAAGAAAGGTGAGAAAATCAAGACATATGATATGTTTGATATCAATAAAAGCTACAGCTTCTACACGATATCATCCCTAGTTTATCCTTCGATAATGCAACATTGGCCTGTTGTAAAACCCTTACTAGGGGGTCGCCATGATCCCTACCTTCTTGACACTTTTGTTTTTGATGAAATCGTACTACTCAGCCGTTGTAGCTAGAAGGGAATAAAAAATAAGATTTCTTCAAGTTTGATGGTGTTTGTCCTTTAACACCAATACTGAGTAGGGTATATCGCCAAAACCTTCCATTTATTCCCAATTGGCCTTCGAACCATCCACAAGCCATAATTTTGGTATCATCACTAAGCAAAGAGACCTACGCCACCACACATCAATATAAACTACAAACATGCCAACCGCTCCTACAGAAGCCGACCCTCTCACGGCAGTTCAGATGGGCATAAATGGTTTGAAGGTACGTCCACAGAGATATGAATTTAAGATACCAAGTTATCACCATTTTTTTATATCAACTCATCTTTTGTCTTTTTTAGGTGATATTTACAGTTTCAATATGTGTGTCTATATCGTATCATAACATATTGAACTTATCCTACTAATATCTTTTTGTTTCTCTTTTTTCTACTGAAAATCACTGCACACACTACAACAATGCAATACAAACAATAAAAACACACAACAACACAGTTATTATTCGCCATGTCACCATTGATTGTATTATTTTATGTCATTTACACCGGATTTGAAGGAGAAGACGCAGAACAAGAAAAGAGAGCACAAAAAGGGGACTTTCAATTAGATGGCCATGCAGAGTAGTTAGAGGATAGTAAAACAAGTGTTAGGTAGTTTCATCTTTTGTCGTTATGTGTTTAAAAGTATTCAGTATCAATTTGGGGGCGGAATTCTGGCTACTTCCAGCTGGTTATTGCACATTATCAATGCATCGATCATGTGAAGCACTTTTCTATAGACACGAATATGATCAATCTGTGTTAATTGGAATTCTAGAAGATAATAATTTGGATTGAAACAAATTAATGGTAAAAATTTCCTTGGTCAAATAAATGTTCTGAAGTGCATCAAAGGGAAAGATATTCCTTTATACTCCTTCTTGAATACTGTTATTCTTCTGTGTTATACTCTTTAACGAATCAGCCACCATTATTGGGAGGTAACATCTAATTCAAAAGGGATTCATTCTTTCATTCAAAGACTCAAGGATACCAGAGGGGTATCTTTAGCATTTTTTTTGTTGTCGGCGACCTCCTGCTTCATACATTCCTTCATGCGATGTATGTTAGTTGCTTATGTTGTTACATTGCTCTTCTACCTCCAGTATAATTATATTATTGAGTATCATTACTAGAGGATTAGTTTGCTCTGGATTCTCTAAGGTAAGTTGTTAGTTGCTGTTGTTATCATACCAATCTCAAATCATTATATCAACTTTATACTCATCGAGTGCTTCTTCTCTCATTCCCTACCATTACCCTACCCAAACTATTAGTGTACATACATGCAAAACAACAATATCGACACTAATAATAATAAAAGAATCAAAATGTCTTCTTCTCTTGCGGCTACAGCTAGTAGAGCAGTGGGTAAACTCTCTCCGTCGAACACTGCACTCTTGGTATGTGATGTACAAGAACGATTTCGTCCACTAATACACAAAATGGAGACGGTAGTTAACACAACAAAGTTCATGACATCGGTTGCAAAGGAATTACAGTTTCCAATAGTTGTCACTCAGCAATATACAAAGGTATTCGGACCGACAATCACAGATGCATTCGAAGATTCAAATGATATTGGTAGTACACTGGCTCCAATATTTGAGAAGAAGAAGTTTAGCATGTGTACTGAGGAATGTACGCAGCATATATCATCTCTAAACAAAACATCCTTCTTATTGGTTGGAATTGAAGCACATGTATGCTTACAGCAGACTGCATTAGACTTATTGGAGAAGGGGCACGAGGTACATATAATCGCTGATGGGGTTAGCTCTCAACAAAAATATGATCGTGATATTGCACTAAGAAGGATGGAAACTAGCGGTGCTTATATAACTACTGCACAATCTGCAGCATTTATGTTATTAGGAGGTGCAGATCATTCTAATTTCAAGGCAGTAAGTAAGTTGGTGAAAGATCATATGATCAATACCAATGAGTTCAATGAGTGAGGATTTCAGAGAATCAGAACTATGCGGAAGATTGAAGATTGGGTGAAGGATAATGAATGGTCTCTAAGCCACGGATGAGTGCGCAAATTAGAGAGAGGATCAAGGGCAACTTAGTAAGAGAAAGATAGAGAAAGATACTATTTCAAAAGTAAAGGTATCTAAACTGTTCTGTAATCAACTGTACTTTATGGGCTACTTCGCCTCTATCTGATTGAATATCAATATATGTATGTTTATGATCCTTTTATTTGATTGAATCCTTTACTTCTAGCCCTACAGTGTAGCATTGCTCTCCTGTCGTTGTATTAGGGTACCGTTGTGACAGGGCTGTACTGTGTACTACAATCTCATGACCAACTCTCATAACTCACTTAATTCCTAATCCGTTCAATGGTGCTAACTAATAGGCGGCAAACGGATTAAGCTGCGGATTACTACTAATTGCAATAAACATACTCTCCAGCTTAATAATATCCTCTCATGCCATTAAACCCCGCCGAGCCAATAGATTACAACCAACCATAACATATAAACAACGTCTGAGAATGTCACCCTCAATTGCCACATCACTTATGGTGGCAGGTGTTGCCTCCTCTCTCCTCATTAATCCTGTAGTAGGAGATAGAGATATTATTCATACATCTAATGTGCAACATCCAGATAATAATATTGAGCATCATCATGTTGTTAATCTTCGCCATACCGAGGATTCTGATAGAGGAGATGATCAACAAACACTCGAGTTTGAGGATGCAGAAGACAAGGCAGCCTACCATCGACAATTAGAAGAATCTGCCGCACAAACATTTGCATCCTTTACACCCGAAAAAATAATGCGTGCAATGCCACTTGAATTACGTATAAATGAGGACGGTACGGCATTTGTAGAAGGTCCATATGGTTTTCTAGAACCTTATGCAGAATCATTTGCAAAAGGTGGACAACTAGGTGGCGACATCTATTGGGATCAACTGTTAAATGTTGATAATATTATGCATGAGCCTGATGTAGTACATGTCAAATCAACACATCGTGCACCACCACCTTCGGATAGATTGTATTATAAGATATTAAAAGAGGATGGGATTGATGTTAATATGATGAGGAATAATCATGGATTGAGGGGACGTCGTAGGGCTATGAGAGATATTGATATGAAGGAAGATTATAATAATGGTGTTATTCATTTAGACTCTATAAATCCCAGGTCTCCAGAGGAAATATTGGACGAGAAAGTGTCTGAAGATCCTCAAGATAGCCGAGCTCTCCAAGATATCACCCCCCATCATAAAACAAGTGTTGCCGCTCAAGATCCCCAAGAAAACGAAGAAGAAATTTCATATTATCATAATATGACTCCTCATAATAATAGACAAAAGTCTACATATAAAAAGAAGGTTCCTGACATAAGACGTGTTAGGCCGAAGCAAGGGACTATTGTTAGCAATACATACACCTTCTCGGCCAAGGTATCACCCGCACAGGCAACTAAGTCACCCGTAAAGAGTGTAGTCTTTCAACTTCAAAGACAAGATGGTACGAAGTCTGATAGTATAGATATGAAACCCATAGGCGGTGGTATCTATGAGGCAACTGTCGATGGATTCAATAAGCATAGGGGCACTCAGTGGTGCTATCAAATATCCGTCAAGGATGAACGAAGCAAGAAGAGACGGACTGGATGTACTTCATTTTCAGTTGCTGGTGTTGGTGATAGCGGCAGTCACTTTGTTAATGATGACAAGGAGGGTGAAGATGATGAGGTAGAAAAGGCTCCGCCTGCACCCTCATCCACTGGTGGTGTAAAACTTATGTCTCAAACCAAGGAGGTATCTGATTCGAATTGGAACCATGGTGGTTACATCGCGGGTGCTGTTGGCCGGATTTTATTCAAGTTTAAGGAAACAGGAGATCAAGTATTCGTATGCTCTGGTACTGTCGTGAAAGATGGTCGAGATGGCGATACGAGCGATACGTCTGACGGTCGTACTATCATTGCTACTGCAGCTCATTGTTGTTACTCGGACATATATAAAGAATTCGCTAGTGAGGCTATGTTTATTCCAGATCAGGATAGTACTAGAGGGGACAAGAGCGATCATAATTGTAGAAATGATAGGTATGGTTGTTGGGCTACAAGTTGGGCAGTCGTTTCAGAAGAGTGGACGAAAGGCACTTTTCCTATCAATGTATCGGTAAGTTGGAGTTGCCTTCCTTTATTCGTCTTTACTCGATATCTTTGAGATAAGATATCTCACTTGGATTCTTCATATTTTGTACTCTATAACAGCATGACTATGCGTTCTATGTTATTGAGAACCATTCAAGTAACCATCAAGCAGGATATGAGTCGGGAAGTCATATCTTAGAAGAACGAGTGAGCCCAATGAAGATTGATTTCGAGCACGACCTCGACAGAGAGTTTATTTACTCAATAGGCTATTCTGCCGATACAGATCCAAGCTTACGCCACTGTGCCGAGAGGAATACCGTGATTAATGGTATACCTAGTTACCAAAACTTTTGGTTAAACCAATGTGCAATGACCGGAGGTGCAAGTGGAGGAGCCTGGATAAAAGATATGGATGAAACTGGAAAAGGAACACTCATTAGTCTTAATTCATGGGGTTTCTCACACAAGGTTGGTATGGCAGGTCCCAACCTACAAACAAAAAGTGGTAGTTGTGCCCAGACGTTGTTCAACAAGGCAAGAAGGTCAAGCAACCCTGGGACTAGAGTGAAGGGCTACATAGTTACAACCTGCGAAGATTAAATACAATTACATAAGGAATCATCGTTCTGCTATCTATTAAGTATTAGAAATGTGTATATTTCTGTGGTAGGATAAACACTTCTCCTTGATCATTTCATGTTGTTGAAAGTTTACCACTTGAGAGAAGAGCCGACGTAGCATACAATCTTCCACCCTTTTATGCAATACGGTAGATTAAATGATAGCCGGAATCTGTTGATACTATTGATGACATTTCACCCACGTTTAGTCCAAAACTTGAATCCTCGAAATTCTTTTGCATCATACCTCTGCCAAAGAAGCCTAAGTCGCCGTTATTTTTACAACTTGAGCAGTCACTTCGTTCAGCAGCTAAGTATATGGACACCAGACTGTAATGTTTAGTTATCACAACATATTATGAGTAAGTTATGATAAAATGATAACACGCACCATATTTAGGGAATGAACTCGAAACTCCCTCCGCTCTAATCTTTGCTTCATATGTTTTTAATTCAGCTAAAGCATCATCAGGGGATAATGTTACCTGGGCTCCTAATAATTTTAGGTGTTGAGTGATGAGACAATTCAGAAAAAAAGATTAATATGTTGCAAATAACTTACCAGTACGTCGAGACACTGGATTTCGACTACCAGTATGCTTAATGAGTAAGTGAGCAGTACGGACTTGATCTGACATGATATACGGCGTGATTAATGGACATCAGGGCTTTTGGCTTTAGTGCGCTGTGCGCGTGCGCACAAATGACACCTCAATGTGGTGAAAATGCCCCTATGGAAATATGAGTATTTGGGCTCAAGTTTCCAATGTTTTGTACCATTCTAGGTTGTTTGGCAGCTGTTGAAATTGCCAGGTTTGCTATTGTTCGAAAGCTTAGAAATAAATTGCTCAGGTATGATTCTGCTTCTGAGCGAATTGCGGCGTCGAGTACTTCTAAAAAGTCGCATAGTTCTAGACGAAGTAAAAAGTCAAGTCGAGATGATATGACTGAGCCATTGATATTGGGAAGTGATGAAGAAGTATGAGTATAAAAATGACCAGACAATACTTGCAAGGTATTTGATAACATACGCCACTGAATACTTGTCAATGATATGATACTAAGTTAGCGAGTTTTGAGTTTGCTGTCAACTCTCTGTCTATGTCATACATTTCTCACCCTTCTAATGCGCTACCTTTTGCGTGGTAGTATATGAGAATCATTTTCTACGCTGATACATCTATCAAACACCTCTCTGTTCTTCCAATGAATGAGTTTGTTATGCTCACTTTACTTCTTCATTCTTTCGACTCATTCTTGTTAAACCTTTTCTTCAGATCTTTCATCTTCTTATTGCCTTTTGATTTAACTTTTGATCCGAGTGCTTTAATCTTCTGTCTAGTACCTCTGGTTTCTACTTCACCTGATTTGCTAGAAACCTCATCGTCACCGTCGTCAACAACATCATCATTGCTCGTTGATGCAATATGTTTCATAATGACCTCACGAGTTAGCTCTAAATCATCTTCCGGAGATCTTGCAGGTTTGCCATTTAGTTCAGTGGTAGTAGTAGTTGATGACACTGAAAGATTGGATATTCTAGTTGGAGGAGCGAATGCTAATATGGGAGGTAACACAAGGAACAATGCGAAGATTGTATAATATAGCGATGACTTCATCTTATTCTATTAAGTACTGTGAAAATAATGTATTATTGTTGTTGCAATTGTCTCAAACGTTAAGCGGTGACGTTTATAAGGTATGAAAATGTGTTGAGTGGAAGATCCAAGAGTATATAATATTTTTGTTTGTAGTATCCTTTTACTGACAACGCCGCTGGTATATTATTAAGTATCGATCACAAATGGATGTTGGGAGGTATGTTTTCTGCTGTTAATAATATTTATTTGCGCTCAATAGAGGTTGAATCTAGCAAAAGGGAGGAGGAAGATAAGAGGAGAAAATAAAGTGAGTTTACTACTAGAGAGGTACTTACTGCGTTGCTTGGAAAAAAGGATACCTATGGTATCCTTTTTCAGCCCAACACCATTTCAGAGAGTTGCTTCCTTTAACCATACATAGTAGTAAGGATACAGCCTTGCCTACGCATTGCTTGTATAAGAATATAGTACAGTCAATAGATCAGTTTGATTACTCAAGTGACTCTAGAGGCGCCTAATGATCAAAACATGAGTCGAGAAAGGAGTCATGGTACTGATCTAACAATGACTTTGAGTCATTGTAGTGCTACCTGTTTTGTTCTAGCTAATATATGAAAACCTTTACATTTAGTATTATGAAAACCTCCTCACTCTCTTTCACTCGGCGTCATATTCACACAAGTTCTAAACTCTAGATGAGCAAGAAAGGAATGCCAAATGCATATAACAACCCAAAGCAAACTGTTGTAGAAGTCAACAAGAAGAACATCTCCTTGTCAGGATCAAAGAATCGTGGGCTAGGATCGCCGACCAAATCATAATATGCTTCACGTGAGATTGTTGCTTGTAGATACTTGTCATCCTGAGCACTCATGATACGCCTTTGTCTCAAAAATGTTGGACTGGCATCTTCTTCTTCTTCCTCCTCCTCTTCTTTCTCTTCTTCAAGATCACTATGCAATTCTACTTTATCCATCTCACTTGACCAACCACACTTCTTTGCATTTGTAAGCCAATTCTTAGCTTCTTCAGACTCAATCTCCAAACTAGCAATCCAATTGAGCATATCCTTGGCATATGGATTGTCAAGGGCAGAAGTGACACTAGGACAGGCATACGAAAACCCAGTCGCAACTAAATGAGCATCTCGTTCCTCTTGTAACTGTCGGCTCGGTAGATTCTGTAGAACCGAGTCTGTAATTTCACTCCCGAGATATAAATATGTTGATACGAAGCTATCAACACATTTGTAGCAGATGAAGAAGCTAAATAAATCGAGTACATATTTGATCTTTGGACCCCATTTCTTTTTCTTACTTTTTCGAGCCTCTCTTCCTTCTACTGCCTCCTTGTCGGTACCGCTGTCATTCTTCTTCGTATCATACTTGTTTGAAAGTGCACCCTCATGGAAATAGTCCATCAACTTGGTATCAAAACATTTCATATACCACTTGTTACGTACTTGAAATGCAACTCTCTTTTGGTACATTCGATTTTCATTCCAATCAAAGATTACCCCCGTCAGCCTGGCGGCTACTAAACTAAAGAATAATACAATTGCATAAAATACAAGTTCATGATTGGTGGAATCAAACCAGTTCGTATTGGCATCCCAGCCGGTAAAGTAGATAATGGTAACATCACATAATTTAGTCAAGCTTTTGGAAATGATGGCGTAGACTGTTAAATATAGAAGACAATGTATAATGAGAGAGAATGCACCAGGAAGAGTGTGGTAGTATTCATCGACAAGGATTGATTTGATTCTTTGGAGTGCAGTTGGAGATGATGATGATGTTTTGGAAGCATCATCCTTCCCAGATAACAATTGACTATTGACCATCTCTTCCTGTTCTTGAACTAAAGATGCATATAAACTACCCTCCTTGCCACGGAGTAGTTTTGATAATAATCTTTGACGTGAACTAATCTCACTTTGTAATTCTTGTAATTGACTTGTTTCATTTGAATTGTCAATAGGAGTTGGAAGATCAGATGCCTCAGATTCTTCTTCTGAACTGCTGCTACTGCTGCTGCTTGATGATTCAGATGATGCTACTGATACATCATCATCATCAGAAGTATTCAATTGATCCTTTTGTACATTTACCACCTCATTATTTGTACTACTAACCTTGATGGGAGACAACTCATTACCAATCATGGTACTTTTATTAACCCCTTCACCCTCTTCTTCTCCTTCCCCAACATTGTCTACACCATCATCTCTGCTTGATTCTAATGATATCTCGGCATGTAAAAACGATAATTGATCAAGATTATTAACTGCACCACCATTAACTGCTGCGGATGATGGTGTTGTGGCGGTGGATGGATTAGTAATGGATGAATATTGTGTCATACAATCTATACCATTTACGGTGGTAACTGCTTGACGTTTTTCAGACGATAAAGCAGCTTCGGGTGTAGTAGTAGAAGACTTTGATTGTTGTGGTGATGGTTCACGTGGTGAAAGTTCAGGTAGTGCCACAGATTGATTCACGTGTAACGTCTCTTCACTTGTTTTACCACCACTAACACCATTACCAATATTTTCATCTTCCTCTTTTGAATTAGTAGTAACTTCTCCAGGTGTTAGTATATGACCAAAACCTAAACCATCGTCAGAATTACCTCCAAAAGAGTTATCTGTTATTGTTGTTGAAATTGGTTTTAGCCGAGGGCGTACTTTCTTTTTCTTTTTATCATCCATTGCCGACATATTTATTTGATTTCTCTTTCTTCTATTGTCTTATCCCCTGTCAGGAACAACACCGCTATTCAACAAAGGCAACAGACACAACAAAAAACGATTATTGAGAGTAACAATAAAGTTGAGAACAGTACGACTCGTACTTTATAAAAGGTATCCTTTTTGCCCACGCATAAGCGATTAGGATATTGCTTCAACTTTGGGCTTTGACAACTTATCTTTTGCAGCAACTTTAGACGATATCAACCATGAAGAGTGCCATCCTAGCATCCATCGTTGCCTCAACGGCAGCATTTGCTCCATCACAACAAACATCTAGCCGATCGGTTACTTCCATTAGTGAGTCGAAGGCAGACCTCGAATCATTAGCACAGAAGGCCAACCCTACAGTAAAATTCTATGATCCATTAAGCTTAGCTGATCAAAACTTCTGGGATAAGGGCAACGAGGCCACCATTGGATGGTTACGTCAATCAGAAATTAAGCATGGACGTATTGCCATGTTTGCATTCGTGGGATACATTACTCAAAGTAACTTCGTCTTCCCATGGCCACAAACATTGGCTGGAGATGCTCATCCATCGATTGATCTAAGTCCCGAGGCACAGTGGGATGCTATTCCCGAGGCTGCCAAGTGGCAAATCTTTGGTGTTATTGCCATGTTGGAGTTATGGGATGAATGTGGTGGTGGAGGAACGGTACCCCATTACACAAATGGCCGCAAACCTGGTCAATATCCTCCTTTCCAATTGTTTAGGGATAATGTTCACTTTGTTCTTGGTAAGTAGTAGCTTGTGTATCATGTTTTATACAGCATAGATATCAATTCTAACTTATGTACATTACCTCTTCTTCTATGATAGATTTATATGATCCATTCGGCTTCAGTAAGAACAAGTCAGAGGAGAAGAAAGAGCGAGGATTAGTCGCAGAACTTAACAATGGACGTCTTGCTCAGCTTGGTATCTTTGGATTCTTATGTGCTGATAAGATCCCAGGATCTGTCCCTGCATTGAATGACATTGCTATCCCTTATGCTGGCGACCCAATGATCCCATTCGAAGGACAATTCTCTTACTTCCATTAAACTGCTAACCTTTTGCACATATGATGTGTCTACTGTATGTACTGTGTAACGCTCTGAGGCTGGTCATACTCGACAGTCTTTGAGCACAACAAACTATGCCTTTTGATCTATATTACTTTGAGGCTCAAACTTTCCAGATAACACTCTCTGATGACCAGTCGCTTGTATCAACAATTAGAGATACTTTGTGATGATGATTGTTACAATTGAATTATACCAAATTTCATGTGATAATAGTTTAGCATAGCTTTACCTTAAGTTAGGAACTGGTGATCTATGCAAACATATGCACAGGTGTGTTTTAGGAGTCCTCCCATCCTCACCTCTCTAGAGAGTGAGACTCTTGCACTGCACCTTCACCACTCTTTATAACCGGTATGTCGCCAAATAAACCACTTCGCTCCCACATAAAATCTATAATATCACAACCTCGACACTAACCACTAACCACCTCATATTGATGCCTACTATCTCAATACGCTGCTTCATCACAATATCATCTATCACAATTATAATAATAATATTATCTGCCTAAATAACAACACACTTAAACATCAAACATCAATCATTGCAATTAAGGTATATCAAACATCACACATCAGCCATCGATCACATAAGTATATATCATCATGTCTAACATCAAATCATGGGCCGATCACTGCTCCTCCGATGAGGAATCAGACGATAGTGATCGTATAGCACCTCCACCCTCTGGTTTACCCGGTTCAACCTCCTATCACGATCTAGCCCCCGATAGTGATGAAGAAGATGATTATATTATACCACCAAGACAATTTGATATACCAACTGAGCCACCATTTACTGCCTTCCTTGGTAATTTACATAATGAATTACGTACGAATAATGATTTGGGACGTGAGTTAGATATATTATTAAACCGTCGAAGATTAGAGGCAATTAATGCCACTAATGGACAAGTTTTGGGTATTGTTCGTATTACCTCGGCAAGATTAATGATTGATAAGACTACTAATACTAGTAGGGGATAT
>Ga0214480_100035_pt1 | contig 47006 bp, 31 predicted proteins | sample M1_20Mar14CPVII9_3_FD_165042 | JGI IMG/M metagenome (GOLD analysis project Ga0214480, IMG submission 165042) | Marine eukaryotic communities from Monterey Bay, California, United States - M1_20Mar14CPVII9sort6BwellE17 | ecosystem: Environmental > Aquatic > Marine > Unclassified | place: USA... | reverse complement strand
GAGGGGAGGTGTGGGGGGGGGGGGGGGGGGGGGGGGGGGGGGCAGATAAAAAAATGGGGAGTTTATAGTATAAGAGGCAGACATGAATGAGTTAATTAGTCTAAACAAACTAAATCAGTTAATCAAACACTGCTTTATATAATATATTTTACTTAATGAGGATTAGATAGATCCTACCATTGTGAGAGGTTTTACTTACCTTTTTTTAGTCTTAAAGGTATCCTGAATTGAGAGAGATGAGATTTGATAGGAGACATATAGAGACATATCATACCATAAAAGCAATAGCGAGTCTCTCTATAAAGGACCTTATAGATAGATCAACAGGAACATATTAAAAAGGATTATGAGTAGTAGCTGCAGTAGTAACAATGGTTCTATGGAGTTCAATCAAGTATCAGATAGATTGGTATACAAAATGCCTGATAAAAAAGATTTCCCAACAAAAACCACTAATTGGAAAGATGGCTTGAATAATATACTTGCGGCTGTTGAAAAGTCGGATGAAGAAGGGAAGAGTAATCCAATTGTTCTATTTAAAAATGATAGATATGTGTGTACATATGATATGGTGAGTTGTGTTTTTTTTCTTTTGCGTGCCACATTATATTATTCATAATATGGTATTTGAATCATGTCAACATTATATTCATATGGTATGACTGTATATGGTATGCGATGATTTTGTTGGTGCATGCATCTTAAATCTATATGGTACCAATATTCTCTTATATTTATGAAGTACCCCAAAGCAAAGTACCATCTTTTACTAATGAGTCGAAAGAAGAATGCTGGAAAATTATGTCACGTCGACACATTGAATGATTTACAACCATCACATCTAGACGAGATGAAAGAGTTTCATACATTAGCAAAGAATATTGCATCATCCATATTATTATCCGCAAATGAATCATCATCCACTTCATTCAAGTTTGGTTATCATGTCTTACCATCATTTGAACCGCTACATCTTCATATTGTATCCTCTGATTTACAGTCATCATGCATTACTAATCGGAAACACGTAGTTTCATTTACTTCTCCATTATTCTTTGTGGACTCGACAGCATTAGAGAAACATTTAGAGAGTGCATTTGCCGATAAGTTAGTATTGAGTGTCAGACAAGAAAGAGCAGCAAGTGTACGGGATAGTACTCCCATGTTTTGTCCAAGGTGTAAGAGAGTTGCATCTTCGGTACCCGACTGGAAAACTCACAATGAACAATGCAATATTATTGGACCGATGGAAGAAGATGAAAGTAAAGGTGCACTCAACTCTCTTCTTGGATGGAGACGAAAAGTTTGTACAGATGAAGTAGACGAAAAAGAAGACGAGACGGAGAATGTAAATCCAACCGTTAGCGGTGTCAAGAGGGCGCACCCATCAGAAACGAGAGTAGCTGACATAGAACCACCAATACCAACAAGATTTATGATCAGTGCAGACCCGCAGGTTCGTTTTGTTATATTTTATAGAATATTGTACAAATGATATGTGTTAAACATTGACTAACAAATTTCTCGTGTTCTTCTAGCATTATTTCATCTATATGGCAATACGAGAGAAAGGAGATTCGCCATTTGCACGTGGTCTAGAGAAAACTAAAGCTTGTTGTCCGGATGAGATGGTACACTGTCTTCAGCATGATCAGACACGTCATGTTACTATGTTCAGTGGAGAGCTAACAGCTAGCGAGGTACGGAATCTAAAGTTTAGGGGACAGCTGGCCTCAGTGTCTATCTCTTTTTCATGTTGGCAACCTTGGAGTAGTTGTTGCTTAATGTTGACTCATGAGAGTCAGAATGAACTCAGGTATTTGTTGTCAAAGATTGAAGGATTGCCTCGGTTAAAAAATAACGATGATCAAGGAATGTGTGATCATATATCACTGTACAGGAAACGAAGCAATACTACATTACCTTTTCCTGAACTGAAGGAGGGTTTCGATCATATAAAGAGAGCTTGGTCACGAGACTTTGGTACTGTAGAAGGTGTGAGTATTCGGATATCCTCACATGGTACGAAAGGAAACTATGAACAGTGCAAGATATTGGCCGAGGTACAAAACGGGGCTACTTCTCCTTCCCCAAAGAAGCAGAGGCCTAGTACACCACCAAACATCCAGAGTGCTGCAAATGACATCTCGATTGCTACCAAGCTGCAGTTAGAAATGGGTGAGAAGCCACATCCAATTGATCTACTTCTGCCTTGGGAGGAGAAGCTTGTTGCAGCTGTAATTCCCGATTTGCTTAGTACCAAGGAATGCAAGGCAATCATAGAAGTATGTGAAGAAAGCGGCTTTGATCAAGCTTTGCTCAATGTTGGTGGTGGAAGAGAAGTACTTAGCACGAACTTCAGAAAGTCTCTACGATGTATTATCGATGATAAGGAGGCGGCTAAGATCATTTTCAGTAGACTGAAGCACGTTATTCCACAAACATTGACAAAGAATGAGCAGTCATGGCAATGTGTTGAACTGAATGAACGGCTTAGGGTTTTAAAGTATGAAGTTTCTGACTACTTTAAACCCCATACAGACGGTAGTTATCAACGGCAGAATGGTGATACTAGCATGTTGACATTGATGTTATACCTCAATACTCCGATCGCAGGAGGGGACACCAACTTTCTATCTGATGAAGGACAACACCAAAAAAGAACAGTCAACCCAACTACAGGACAAGGTCTATTGTTTGACCATACTCTTCGGCACGAGAGCACTGAACTAGAGGCTGGTGTCAAGTACGCAATCAGAACAGATGTGATGTATCGACGAGCTAATAACTTGTCTACGGAAGACTCGTCAAAGAAAAGAAAGCAGACTGGTAACTATTCTGATTACGATACTGACGAAGGGTATTGAAGTGGTCAAGCGGCCACTGATGGTCGTATGATGCCTGTCACACCCCAATCGATAGTGCTTTCACTTCACACTCGTGCATGGTAGCTCTTTGATGTGTGTGGACACTACTTAGTTGGCACATAATCATATAAGCAAATGTTTTATAAACTAAGATATGAGCACTAATATGCCACCGGTAGTATGATATCCAAGAATTCGTATCGGAGAACTTGTAACGACAGAAACAACTAGACTGGGCTGTTATCTTTTAATTGGCTTGAATAACTCCAAGCCTCAAGTTTGCCTTAGTTGTGGTGTTTAGAATCAAGTCTACATCGAACATACACACTTACATTTACATACCTACGTACAAATATTTTTATTAGTAAGATCTTGTAAGACGAAACTTAGAAGAAGTATTCAATCGAGGATTAACCGCATAACATATACACTAGCTGCACAAGTAATATAATACATCATAATAGCTAATATCAAACAATGGAATCATCGTCATCACTTGAATTCTTGGACGGCTTAATCGCAGAAGAGCCATTATTAGGTCAGAATCCAAATGATGCTGTGCTTTCAGCATACACTACTCAGGGAGGAGACTCCTCCTACGCTCCACTGCCGTCACAGCAAAGGTTTGGGATAAACACTCGACCAAAGTTTATTCCTTCCTCTAGTAGCAGCAAATCGGCTGCTGCTCAAGCAACACAGAATCAAACGACTGCCACTTCAATGACAACAACAATGACAACAACTACAATACAACAACCAAGCAAAGACACTAAGGAAGTTGAATATATTTCTGCATTGGAAATGAAACCTCATATTGACATTATTTGCGTTAGTGGTCTTCATTCAAGCTCGGCTAATAAAATATTCCGACAATTTACAACCAGTAACAAGCCTCACTTTGATACGTTATCAAAGGAAGACAAGAGTAAGTTTGCCGTCAGCCTTTGGCATCAATTATCAAGCAAAGGCCATCGCTTTCTCAAACCAACGAAGGATCGTCGATATGAACTGTTTGACTATGACAGGTCCACCAAGAAACTTCTTGACACATTAACACGCAGCCGCACAAAGACGAAGGCCGGTGCTAGTACGGATGCTGTTAGTCTTGACACACTCATGAGTAAATTCACCTTTGAGACTGTAGAGCCTGCTCGTGATGTATTTGCTTCTCTTCCAAATAAGAAGCAAAAGACTGCTGTTAGTGTGCCGGAGACAGATGTTGAGCTCCCGCCACCAATGAAGGAGAAGACGTTTGATGATATTGCCATGGAAGCTATCACTACACTCTTGAGTAGACAAGAGTTTGCAGATACATTAGATAAGAATTGGGGAGATGATCCTGAAAAGAGAAAGATCTGCGAAGAGCAGGTAAGTCGTCAAGATCTTGTGTGCTTTTATTCTGTCCACACTAATACACGCCCTAACACTATAACATCCAGATGTTGAAACGGTATAGAGCGGCAGCAATGAATGGAGTGTCAGTTCAAGAGTTTACTGAACGACTTTTGCCCATTCTTTCAAAGGAAATCGAGGTCAATCATAGCGATAGTGAAGACCCCGAAAAAGACAAGGAGAACTCCGCTGAAGAAGACAACGAATACCAAGAAGAAGGAGAAGAAGAAGAAAATACGAAGGAGAGCCAATCAGTCTAATCTGGTGGTTGTTGTCACTGTTATATGATAACCTTGAGCCTCAAAATTTATAATCCAGCTTGTCGAAGGACTTCGTCTGCTGCCAGAGATAGCAAATCTGATTGTTCTTGTCTTGACTTTTTCATAACTGATGTCTTGGCGTCTTCTAATACCTTATACTTCCATTGCTCAAATGCATGATCAATAGTATGGTTGATTTTAACTTGCATGTCACTTTGATCATTCTTATTTTGAACCTCGAATAATGTCTTGGTCGCTGCTGCACTACCAACACTACCATCTTTAGCGCTGCTACCTTTCTGACCAGGTGCACTAAGAAGAGCAGAGTTTAATGTATTAATTGACACTGTGCCTTCTGCAAGAATCTTACGCAAGTAGTCAAGTACTTGCTTGAACATACCTTCCTGTAAATTGGCCGCTCTGATGATATCCTGTTCATTCAATGGACGATCATCGTCTTCATTGTCATCTATTGCATTATCCTCTACATCTTCTTCATCTTCCAATCCTTTACTACTTTTCTTCTTTGTTGATTTAGAAACACTGTTGCTAGTAGCAGCAGCAGCAGCAGCCTTCTTACTATTGCTCAAATGGAAACTTTCACCCTCACTCTTTTTAACTGCCAAATAAAAGCATGCTGCTTCATATTCCTCTTGATAATGTTTCATATCATTAATCAATTGATACCTACTTATTCGTCGGCTTGATTCAAAAGTATTGGTATTGGATTGTTGCTGCTGTTGCTGTAAACTGTTTATACCATCCATACTTGATAACAACTTAAATAACTTTATTGCATAAGATGTTGCAAAATCAGCATCTGGTATCATCGGACCTAGCTGGATACATAAATCTCGAATTAAGTTGGTGGGTGATAAAGATGATGATGCAGCAGTGGAAGAAGATGTGGTACCGAAAGCCTGAGATGACGATAGGACAGATTTATCATATTTCCTCTTTGTTTGTTTATTATTCCTCCTACCCCTTTGTTTACCAATCGATGATCCATCTAGATATGATGCAATCAAAGTTTGCATTGTTTCCAGCTTTTTAATGTCTGCCTTTTTGTTAAATCCAACTGTCTTAGCCAAAGCTGGAATTGGTATATTTGTTTGCATATAACATACATTGTTACTACTACTATTGTCAGACGATACATTCCTACTCATATAGTCAATTACCAACGCTGCACGTACTATTGGATTGTCTTTTATTAATGATACCCTTTTTGATTTGAGTATACGTAATGCTTCTTCGCATTTTGATATTAGTATTCCTCGACGACGGATGTAGTCTGGTTCGAGTTGGGATGCAAAACCAAATAGCTGAATATGTATATTAGACTGTAGTTTATCTAGAACAATGTCAATATTGCTCTTATGAGCGCCCTTCTTCGACATGGCGATAGAGTGAAGATTGAGCGTTGCAATAGTTGCAGTTGCTTCCTCTCGTGATGAAACAATTAGCTGTTTTCTAAAAGTCAACAGGTGCACAAGTTGTGTACTTTTTGCTATAATATATTTATGTGTATGCTAATGTAGGCTAAATGCTATTTCTTTGATTGAGCAAAATATCAATATTGCGGCCAACGACATTGACCAAATCACTACCAATCAAAAGAATGTTAATGAGTTGAGTTTATTATTTGCAGTGTACGACCCCTGATTATCAATTGATTCATAATTCGCTCTGAATCTCTGAATGAAAGCCGGAAAGCCGTAAAGGATACCGCTTGTATTGAAACCACAGGCGCCACCACCAATCAAATTTTAACTCACCACTCTATCTTCTTTTACTAATCTATAGGATATCTTGATGATGTGGCATGACACAAGTCAACAGAGTCTCCTTCCGAGGAAGATGATGAGCCTTAGGAGAGGAAGTCGAATAGAGGGATCATACACAGATATTTTCGATCTTGATCCTTCAAGATCCGCCAGAACTACTTTGTTCGGTTGCATATGGTCAGTTCAAGCATGAGGGTAAAGAATTATTTAACTTATCGCGGGGGTAAGTTCTGTTGTTGTTTGGTTGAGATTGATGCCGTCATGTATGTATCAATCAAATCTTACAATTCATTCAAATCTTACATTTCGGTCCATCGAGCTATCTCTATAAGCAGAACAATCAATGACTTAGGAATATATAAATCTGCAGAACGAATACATAGTGGAGTTGTGTCATCGTCATATTCATATCTTCTCTAGCTGTCGGCTTAAAACAAGCAAAGAAGAGATACATTCACTCAGCTCTAGAGATACATACACTCACTCTACCCGTTTCTGAGAAGACTCTAACCAAACAATTCATCAGTGTCATCTACAAACTCCACATTCACAAAGTAGCTTAATTTTGGAAAATTCCTCTCCAAATAAGTTATACCTTCATCCTCAATCTTGAATTGATCAGGATCTTCACCATATTCTGAGTAGAATTCATCAACTACCTCTATACCGCCATACCCTTCACCTGAAGGTAATACTTCTCCTATTGGTGCAAAACCTTGTTTATCGAGATAGCTATTATCATTCGTATTAATAAATAATTGTGAACTCCTTGAGTTTAGTCCCGATGAGGCAAAGGAAATTGTACCCCGATTGTTTGACGCAAGAACAGGGTCATCTATTATAGCACCCATTGCATCCCACCCTTTTTGAATCTCTACATCAGAACTTATACCCCTATAAATGATGGGAACCATATGAGTAAGTTGTTGCGGTGCACAAATATTAGTTGAACGACATAATAGAACACAACTTCTTACCATTGAACAATGAAGTTTGGCACAACCCTAAAGATACGATTCTCATTCCAAAAGTTGGATGTTGTCAATGCTTCAAATCTGTCTACACCGATCGGTGCCCAATGTGGATGGAGCAGTATTCTAAATTTGTTTGTTGATACATTATTATGTGTGGGTATACATTGTGTATCTTTTTTATGTGTACAATTATTTGAATTGGTATATAAATTTGCAACAGTAAACTCTACTATCCTTTCTATTCCAATCTCCGCTTTGCTTGTAGTTGAATCGACAAGCTCATTACTACTTTGTTCTTGTTGTTGGTGTTGTTGTTGTCCATATATTCTTGTCTTTGAAGATAATATTCCACCGCCATTATTGCTTCTACTGAGTAATACAGCCAATAAACATATGATAAATATAAGCATTGACAATATGAATGCCTTAACATGAGGCCGTCGTCTTTGTCGTTGCTGTGCTTCTTGCAACGCTGCTAGTTCTAAAGCATGTGATAAAGTGGTTATATCTGATACAATATCCTCATTAGTATGATCGCATTCAAAGTCATATTCGTCAGATTGATCATCAGCTTCTTCTTCCTGATTGTTACTATCAAGATATCTATTAGTTGTTAAGTTTGTACTTGTTGCAGTACTAATAGAATGCAGTTCAATGTTTTCTTTCGTCAATTCAGCACTCATATCTTAATTTGTTGAAGTAACCCTACATTAGATAAACTAATAATATTATCTCTTAAAATAGTAAGGTAGAGGCCCAACTTTTAATTCTACTACCGTGCACATAATTACAACATATTATTAGTTATTGCCGCGTATTTCTACATCCAACAAAGAACAACTTAATGTGATGTCGATGGCAAATCTAAAAATCCCATGACCTCAGGTGGTCTACTATATTTTCCGGTCGAATACGAACTCAAAAGAAGTAGGTATCTTTCTTCTATTTGGCGAATTTTTTGCGAAAGCTACTCGAACGCCAAGTCAAGCTGGCAGACGACTACAGGAGAAGAGAGTTGAGAGAGGGATAGAGAAGTTGACGGCGTCGTGGCATGTGAATGTGTGTGGCTGTGCCTTTTATCAGTCCATTGTTGGAGACATATTTACGGGCAAGCCCGATCCACACCCTACGTAGCTAACCAATGCAGCAACTTGAAGTTGGAGCTAGTGGATATCCCCACTCATGCGCACGAAAGCAAATCCAAGGAGTAGAAGAAAGCCTCGTGAGATGTGCACACATCTCAAACAAATCTGACCAGGGCATACGGCTGCAGTGTGGTTAGACCGACCGATCATCCGCCACTACACTGTTGAGTCCTTGCCCTTTTTCTTTATATTATACGCCGTATCTCCTCCTGCATCCCTGCCGCCTCGGCGGGGTATGTATGGGGGGGGCTGATTATTATTATTATTAACTGATGGAAAGTTATGTAGGCGGAGTTACCTGAATATTAGCAGAGGCTGAATCGAAGGCCGGAGTGGTATCACCTCACGTGAGTATCTCTTTATATATTATTTTGTGGCTGCATTAAAGGGTGGTGGCGATATCAAAGCCTTGCTTGATTGCAATAACTGGGAACGAATCAAATAGCCAACAACCTCCAATTGCTTGTAAAGGTGTAGGCAGATAGTGGCGTACCATACGCTTGGTGGATTGAATCACCGCAACGATCAACAAGGTGTGCTGGCCCTTTGCCGTGTCTATTACCTTTTGCAATTCTCCCGGGTGATCATTCGGTAATGATATCTCTGCTACTTTGCAATGTATGTTGCAGGAGAGATACATCACTGAGGGTATGTCGTGATGCGCTTGACCTTAGGATTTGGCGTGTTCAGATGAGGTGGGCGTGTAGGCCCAACCGACATTCCCATATTATAGTTCATTGCATGCCATTAAATGTTGGAGAGGTTATTTGGTCAGAGTATCCAGGGAGTGGGGCGTGTATCAATTGCAATGAATTATTAGTGGGTCTAGGGTTATATGAGGGGGGGTTTTGTTATTATGCTGCTGAATATTCGGGAGCTGTTAAAACTGATTCATCATCGGGGATTCGACAAATCATACCGTCTGTTATCTGGATATTAGTATGCCGCGAGGTGTAGACCCCCATGCTGATTTCTTGGGATTGGTTTTGGTTTTGTTGGATTGATGTGATTCATAAACTTTGTTGCGGATTGGCTAAGAGAGCAACTTAATGATGTGTGATGATAGTGCGGCTAGATTGGAAGTTGATGTATCTAGGCAGTATTTGCATGTGGAGTACTCCCCCTATACTGTCTGGTATGTCTTCGTGTCTGATTAGTGGAAGTAACGGTGGCTGAACCTCACATACAAAAGGAAACGTATGAGATAGGTGGTGGTAATGGGATATTCCCCCCCGATATAGATGGAAATGATACTAGGTTGTGATGAAGGATAGGCCTTTATTGCTGCTGTTTTATGTTATTTTATAAACTGGAGTGGCTTTTTGCGTTACTACTCAACCTATCTTTCCTTCTAGTTCTCTTCTCTCATCCTGTGCATATCTTATGTTCGTCTACCGCCGGACTTTGATTCACAAGTCTTCTGAGTGTCTATCCTTGTGAGACATACCAGTGTCTGTGGCCATTGGCTGAGGCAGCTCAAAGCGTGACACATATCTTTCAAGTGTTCGGTATGGACGTGGCACAAGACCGTGTTGACTAGATGCATGTTGGTTGTGTATCATTCATGCTAGTATGGTACGTGCCTAAGCATACAACGTTAATGCTGAAAGTTCGTGTCAAGTCTGAGTGAAAGGCTCGTAGCGAGGAGAGTATCGAGACGGCTGAACAACAAGAGACTTGTGTTTCACTTTGTACCGCGTCAAGTGATGAGCAAACGAGAATCGATGAGCCGCCTACAGTATGCCTACTCGAACGCCAAGTCAAGCTGGCAGACGACTACAGGAGAAGAGAGTTGAGAGAGGGATAGAGAAGTTGACGGCGTCGTGGCATGTGAATGTGTGTGGCTGTGCCTTTTATCAGTCACATTGTTGGAGACATATTTACGGGCAAGCCCGATCCACACCCTACGTAGCTAACCAATGCAGCAACTTGAAGTTGGAGCTAGTGGATATCCCCACTCATGCGCACGAAAGCAAATCCAAGGAGTAGAAGAAAGCCTCGTGAGATGTGCACACATCTCAAACAAATCTGACCAGGGCATACGGCTGCAGTGTGGTTAGACCGACCGATCATCCGCCACTACACTGTTGAGTCCTTGCCCTTTTTCTTTCCCACCCACCCACCGCTGAGAAAAAGATAGTGATGTTGGTCTGGGACGACATCACTTGCTGAAAGTTGGGTCATGGTATATTGGCCCCTGTTTAAAAACTGTTTGATACTGTCGCGTGGTGTAGACAGTATGCCATAATGGACACGCGCGATTCTTAACCTTAACGCAAATTACGATATCTTAAAGTAGCATTACCTCATTTAATTGTTTGCTTGTCAACAAGGGATCTACAAACCAAGTAATGATGATGAATACAATCACTCCCCATTTCGTTAAATCTACGCCGGTACATCTAAAGTCAACAATAGTCGGTGGTAGTAATAGGATGCTCACAAGAGATGATCGAGAGGAGAGTAGTAGTATCATGATTGATACTATACCTTCTGTGGATGGTGGCAGAGGCGGTAGCACAATTACCAGCAGCCAATCATATGTCTATCAAGATTCACGAAATGATAACTTTACATCAAAGATACAACATGAGATGAGGAGGCTCGACGATCGTGTTCATCATAATATTGTCACACCTACCGAGCAATCCCTCCGTAATGGCAGTGGTACTCATGATGCATCAGTAATGATATCATCAACAACATCAAATAGTTCAATTCAAAGTCAAAGAGCCGCGGAGGAAACTATTGAACGTCTTCAGAATGAAGTTGACATTGAACGACAACGTGATGCTGACTACAATCTAGTAATGCAACATAACAAAGAGTTGCAACAACAACTCTCAGCTAAAGATAATGAAATTGCAAAACTAAAAAGACAACTACAATCGGCCAATCATACAATTGAATCAACTAAGACTAGTATCACACAAACTTATACACGAGATGTGAACAACATTGAACAAGAATATAATGCAGCATTAAAAGAAGTTGTTGATGACAATAAACGACTACAAGAGGAGTTATTATCAAGTCAACAAGTTATACATGAACTACATGATCAGACTGAAGAGCTACACAAGCTACAAAGTGTCAATGCAAATTTCAAACAAGTACTCAAGATAGCTGAAAAGGATGTAGCCCTTGCTAGTGAGGATGTTGAGTCATCACAGCGTAAACTTGATGAAATTCAATCTCAGAATGAACATATATTGACAGAGAATATGCGCATACAGACTCAGTATGCCGATATAAAAGAGAACTACAAACACCTCATGGAGCATAAGATTCAATTTGAACAAGAAAATGTTGTCTTATCAAATGAGTTGGAATCTGTAGTTGAAGAGTGCAAGGTTATGAGATCCAAGTTGAAGCTATTAGATGAAGTTACTGATGCATTGGAGAATACCGTCATTGAGAAAGATAATGTTATACTTAAATATGAAAGGCTGCAAGAATCGCATGCCTCTCTTGAAATGGATGTAGGTTCAATGAAGAATGATCTTAGAAATACTCTGAAAGAGAATGATAGAATCCGTTCTCATTATGATGAATTGGAAAGGAAACACGCCAGGTTGCAGGGTACAAATAAATCAGATCATTACATGACAACGCTGATAGAACAGCAACGTGATAAGATGGGAGCCATGGTAGAAAGATATATGAATGAAAATACGAACATACTGAGGGAAAGAAATGAGTTGAAGGAAGAGTTGATATGTGTTCTTGAGAATATTGCGTGTGTAGATAGTGTAGAATACTAGGATACTAGTTAGATGTACTTGGAAACAATACTCCCTTCCCGATCTAAATATATCTTTTTAGATGTATTAGTACTTTTTATATGGATTGAGATCGGATTGCTGTTTCATCCTCTGCTGACGTCTCTGGAGAGCTTCTTTGCGTTTAGCTTCAATCATTGCTCGCTGCTCTGCTGTGAGTGTCACGGGCCGGTTGATAGGAGGGGCAGCAGCAGCAGCATCAATCGGTGCTACTTTTGACTCGACCATTGAAGCCTGAGTTGGGGATTGATTGTTATCTTCGGAGGCGAGTTTATGATATGCATCTTCGAGTTGACTTGCATGTCCTCCCGCTCTATGATGTTCTAGCACACTTTTAATGAAATTCATTCGACCAAGACCTTTTTGAGATGATTGGGTGTGTTGGCTGGTAGGTTCCTTACACCTGTTGAACACCGGTGTCTTCCATTGATTATCTATTTCATGCTGATGATTGAACTGCCGATGAATGTTATCTTCTGCCTCGCCACATATCTCAACATCATCATTAGCATTTGCACGGTCTAAATCATCTTGTGAATATCCAAGTTGACTGGTATCATTGATGAAGCTATCATGACCCGTTTCCTCATCTTCTATCTCTCTAAGTAGGGCAGCTTCTTCGTCTGAATCTTCCGAATCGTCATTAGCAGCCTCACAGTCGAGAAATTGACACCTGTACTTGTCCTCGAACCTCTGACGGAGTCTATCCTTCTTGGGGAGCTTTGGCGAGTTATCATTATTCTGTGCCGGACGAAGGCGTTTCCGTTGAGGTAATGCCTTTGTATCACGTTGATGAGGTGTATCGGTCAAACTATCAAAAGACTTCCGTGGTTGCTGAGATGAGTGGCACTGTTTGAGGGGAGTATCAATCAGACTCTCTAGTGACATACGTTCTAACTTTTGTGGAATAGATGATTTGATAGGTGTATCAGTCAAGTCTTTCATAGCCGACTGCTCAAAGTGGACATGACGACGTTCTGGGTTTCTGGCAAAGTGTTGATCTTGAAGAGAAAAGTTTGTTGCAGTGCTTTCAATGGGGTTGTCAATTTCTTCCGGACGTTGAGAAGTGTCCAATATTGTAACATCAGCATGAGGCTTGTTGTTAGGTTCAGAGGCAACATCACTCTTATCCACGGCATCATCTTCTTCCTCTTCAATGTCATAATCGTCAGAAGACGACGAATCCTGAGTTGGTAGATGCAAGAAAGCAGATGCGGCATTATCATCATTATCAAAGTGACTTGGCTCGTCCTCGTCTTTACCATGGAAAGGATTATTTTGTGGTGCGCTCTCTTCATTGCTACACTCATCCTCGCTATCATCATCGGAAGAAGGCGGTGGAGTTGGTAAGCGAAATGATGTAGAAATAGGACTATTGTTATTTTTGTTGTTGTTGTCAGTTACATTGCCAGTGGATGATACTTTTCTATCATCACCTGCATATTGCTTGTCAGTATCTTCGGCTGGTTCCTCTTGTAACTGCTGGGAAAGTTGTCTCCCTACCAATAAATTGTTGTCTTGATTGCTTTCCCGAAGAGGACTGAGTGATAATTGGGAGTTGACATTCTCCTTTTCACCAGCCAAACCAATACTTGCTTCTTCTGCTTGTTTAGGAGACAATGTGTCTGTATTGTGCAAACTTTCTAATTGATTTCCTCCATCAGCAATAACCAGTGATGATTCCAAAGATTTACCTGTATCTTGAATAGAGTCAAAGTCAATATCCTGATGATTACCAGCTGTACCAAAATCATCTCCGTCTACATCATGATCAAAACGAGGAGTCTTCATTTCGACAACTTGAGACTTTTGTCTTTGTCCGACTCTCGCATCACTACATGTATTGTCCTTGTTATTGTCAAAGAATGCACACAGGTCATCATTAATTGACATATCATCAGACAATGTGCTTGACGCAGAGATGTCAGATTGTCCGTCGTCATCAGTGTCATCGATCTCCATCCCAGGCGGCGCAGCAACTGAGCAGCTCTTGTGATGGGCTGCATCAAACAAATTTGATATATTAGAAGTATAATTAGGAGCCATCTCATCTCTGATTGGACCAAATATTTCATCTAGCGTGCTAGGCTTGATATTTGTTTTTGGATTACTCTTAGTACCAACATCATTATCACTACCAAAGTCTACTGATTGACAATCGTTAATATCAGAATCAATGAGCTCGACAATTTCATTTATACTCTTTGAATTCTTTGTTGATATCTCTTTTGAAGGAGAGCGGACTCCTTGTGTCTTCTCTTCAATTGCTAGGTGTAATTCTTCAAGCTGTTTCACAATCCTTAACGACCTTCCACCACTAGACAAAGATATCTTCTTTTGATTGCTTCCTTTTGTAAGCATGTTGTTATAGATAGATGATTGACTCCGTGAATTTATGTACCGTCTTTTGAGTGATATGGGAAACATATTGCTTTTGCTTTCATAATCACGACAAGAAGAAGGAGGTAGTCGACCAAAGAGATTATTTCGCTCCTCTTCTTGTACAGAATTAAGCCTCCAGTTACTATCAATGACCTTTCCTTGACCACCTTGTCTTCTTCTAGAAGCACCTTTCTGCCCATTCCGTTTGCTCTTGGGAGTATGTCCGCCAACTTGAGATAAGTGGAATGAATCAACATTCATCTTCTTCCTCAATAGATTCGGCTCATCCTCAAACATGGGTGAGTTTTGACGCAACTTGAAAACAGTCGGATCTCTCAGCGCCCTATTGATCTTATTTTTGTTTGTAATGGATAAACGATAACTTGAGATGAAGCATGTGTGAGATATCATATATTCAAGGAAGGAGGCATATACAGGAAGAATGTTATGGTACTCACTTCTTCTCCTCGTGCTCAGCTAATAATTGGACTACCCTCCCGTTCCTCGCTCTACCAGTTCTTCCATTACGTTGAATAGAACGTATGGCACTCTTCTGTGTATCAAAGTTGACTATTAAGTCCACATCCTTTATATCAAGTCCTTCTTCTCCTACACAAGTACAGACTAATACATTATATATGCCCTGATTGAACTGTTGTAATACCCGTTGCTGCTGTGCTTGGTTCATACCCATTTGGTCTTGTCCAGTATTGTAATTGGATGTTGATGGCGCACTACCCTTCTTGTTATTCTTATTCTTCTTTGATTTACCACTACCCACTGCCTTCTTACTTGCTTGTCCAATGAACTGTGCTGGCTTAATCATTTCTGAGTTATGTATCTGTAACATCTTGACAATACCTCCTACTGATTCACGCCACTGTGAAAAGACAATAACACGTGTGGATTGACCAATAGCCTTTTTTCTCTGAAAATGTTCAGTCAACACATCAACCAGCTTACTTAATTTTGGATTATTCTCAAATGTATCAAGATTATCTTCCTCTTGTTGACTAACACCACTAGCAACAATCATCATATCACGCATTAATGATTGGAAAACAGGCGTATCCTTCATATAATGCATATAATGTTTATGTGTCGACTCTGCTAATTTCATTCTTGACATTTGTACTCCCTGTTCTTTTAGCATACATCGGGCATTAGCTAAGTCACGCAATATATTGAACTGTCCATCAAGTCGGTGATCACCACCTGAACATTTAACATACTCCTGCTGAACCTGCATAACTGAGAATGGTTTAATGTTGGCACTATCATAAAATAATCGTTGCTGAATACTAGGATTCATGTTCACATTAGTCTCGGACCGTAATCGCTCTAATATTGGTAATATCAATTGTGAGAGTTTGTTATCCAATTCTTTCACAACATTGGGCTGTTTCACTATTATGACCTCTTCCTCGCGATGGTGTATGTACTTTTTGACATTTGGGTCGTCTTCTGTCCGTGCCTCAATACGACAGATGTTTAATGTGTCAATTAGACATTGTATACTTTTAATATCTGCACCCGGTGTGGCACTTAATCCGACAAATCTATATTTGGCACCCGAATTGTTTATTAATTGTACTAGTGTTGTATTGGCATGTGACCCTGCAAGTTGTGTGGTTTCACGAAAGGTAAAGATGGAAGAGAAAGGACATATCTTTCGGTTAGTAACATGTGGTTTTGCAATGGCAATCAATACACACCGAGACTTCCACAATGAACAACACACGAATGATTCATACAGTTAGTTATACACAATACTAAAAAAACAATTAACTTTCCTGTAGCTCGATGTGCTTCATCCATGACAACACAGACAATGTTTCTTGGATTACATCGATTTTCTTGTATATCCTTAACTAGTGTTTGTGGAGTACAGAAAAAGCATTTTTTATTAGTCCACATGGCAACACGTGAATCTGGTTTTGATCTACCTGATATTTCAGCGGTATGTACTTCCGGTATACCCATAATCTTATAACAGGCAAGTATCTGTTGACTAACTAATGGACGTGTCGGTGCAATGAAGACTACCTTGCCCTGTGGAAACCAACGGTAGTAATTATACATAACGACAGCAGCGACTAATGTTTTACCTAACCCGGTTGGTAATGAAACTAACGTGTTTGACATTATAGACGTGTATGACATTTGCAATTGATACGTACGTTCGGGAAAGAGTGTATTAATTGGATAGATCCAATTATGTTTCGTGTTTTCGCATATTGGTATTGGACCTGCTTGGTATTGCTTTTCTTTAACAAAGGTACCATTCCTATATGTTATTGATGATGATTGTTGCTGTTGTTTCTGGTTGTGGTGTTGTTGTTGCTGCTGCTGCTGTTGATTCGACATTGGATTAGTAGCTGACTGCCGAATAAATAAGTGAGATGATTCTTTTTCATTACCACCATTTAGATTGCCAACATTCATTCCTACCTGACTTCCTCTAGCAGATGTATATGGATTATTACAGTTACTATTATTGCCAGCAATCTTCGCAACACTTTGTAGACTTGTACCATTATGGTATGGATTATTTACTATCCCTCTATTAGCGCCTACTACTGCTGGCTGTTGTGGTGGAGTGCGTGCAATTGGTAACAAGTTATAATTACCATTGTTATTTGTAGTTGTAGTTGTAGTACCGACAACATTTGACTGTTGCTGCTGCCTATTGTGAGGAGTACTATTACTCATACTACTTTTGGCACTTGAAGCGTATGGATTGGCAACCCTAGTTAATTTTGCTGTATCTGATGGCTTTTGTTGTTTATCAGCGGTATTGTATGGATTAATGGCCTTCGTTGTTGCTGTTGCTAATCCATTCCTAGTAGTAGTAGAAGATGATGACTTAGACTGTTGTTGGTGTTGCTGACTATTAATTTTCGATTGATAATTGTTTTGTGGCAGTCCACCGCCACTAGCTGATACCGACCCACTAATATTATTAGCATTATGAGTAAAATTGTTGGTACAAACTGATGATTGTGTATCATTACTCGACTGTTGTTGAGCAGTATTATTATTATTATTTGGACCGCCAGCAACAAAGTCTCTCATCTGTTTTTTTGTAACACGCAATGCCGAACACATTGTACATCGTTGTGCTGGATATTTATGCAAGAAGGTACATTGGGAACAACTCCATGGAGATTCCATCTTAATACTTTACAGCTTTGTTTTGCTTGTTTTGATGCAGGGTTGCAGGATGGATGCACCACTCACCACTCAATTTTAATTTTATGGTTGACCCTTTTTATTGATGTTTCTATTAGAGATAAAAACAAGGATGGTGAATTACGTACTCCTCAAAGTGGTAAACGATGTAAACTACTACTATGCAGACAAGTATAATATGATATTCATCATCAATTAGTAAGTGTAGTATATCTTATCATTAATCATTATCGTATCGTACAAGATAGAGGTAGTAGCACAATAGATAGCTGCCCTGCCCTCCATTTGAAGGGCAAGAAAAAAGGGGACCTTTATCGTACCTCCACCACTTAAACACACACACACATACCGAGAGGGTAGGTAATGCTATTCCATTGCAAATCACAGATGATCCGATGATTGTTCAATACATTTTACTATGAAATGAATGGATATCTATCATCCACCGTTCCACTTTCTCTCAACAATCTACAAAGACAAACCAACAACTCTCACGAATACACATTCCTCGATTGAAATAACTTATTACACTCCACTATTGGGGTAGAATTCGAGCCATGTCTCTCTCATCTTCCTACTAAGTTCTGGATGATTTGCTTCGAACTCTGCCGGTCCCTCGGCGAAACAGACAATCACAGCATTCACTGCACTACCAATAGTACTCATCAAGATACTCGAAAGAACCAAACCAACGATAAAACCAAGGCCTGCACAGGTGGCACTAACACTATCGGGACTAGGAGAGTTTTCAAACCATCCCTCGGGAGATGTTGCATTGAAGGCGAAGCCAATACCCATACAAATCAAACCAACACAAAGACTTAGGAAGAAGAAGACATTGCTTATGAGATCATCTGCAATAATTGCCTCCCAACCACGGTTTTTGAAGAGAGTAATCACATTCTTCCCTGGAAGATGCGCGTTATGACGATTTATGAGGATTAAGAGAGATGACAGTAACAATAGTTAGGACATGTGGTTTACAAAGGCAAACAATAAAGGCAAACCAAGGCCAAATGAAGCACTCAAAACACCAACACTTCATATTGAACACATGAATTCACAACAAAACAACACAAACTCGGACTTTCCAGCTTCAATGTACGAATATCCATAAAGTCCAACGTAGACAAAGGCCCATTTGTTGAAATATTCAAGGATGCTTTGAAGGCAGCTCAAAAGGCAATCTGCAATACAAACGAGAATTTGATTATCATTATTCCTCGCGGCCTCGGCAAGTGCCCTTGTAGCCTGAACGATCGCCACCAATAAACTACCGAAGCAAATTGATCCAAACGAGGTGGTCATAGCACGGATCAAACTACCAATCATACCCGATGAACAGCATGATGTGGCATCCTCGGGAGCGAACCCTATGAAGAGACAGAGGCAGGTGAGATGTGCATATCATATATTATTCTGGCACAAGACACACACACACAAACACACAAATCCTTCACATTCACAAAATAAACGTACACCATGAACCAACGGTTCCTGCAACGGTAACATGTGTAGTATTCTGAATAACTTGATGGGTAAAGAAGTATGACAGCAACAAGAGAAAAAGATAACCATAGTTGACTGAGTTCTGGGTGTATGTGACTTGTCCATTCATACCCTGAACTTCCTCGCTTTGAATAACCTTCTCCCACACACCCATAACACTAAGAGAGAGGGGTTGTGTTAGATTGAAAATGCATATATTATATATTTAATATAATATTTTTTTGCCTCGCCACATATCACTAACCTGATAGCCCACAATAAAGTCCAACCAAATGCTAATAAAACGAAGAAGAATGCAACGAATAGTACACCAGCATTCTTTTTAATAGCCGTGCAGGCTGTTAATAGATTAACAGATGCGAACGGGATGCCTATAAATTATATTTGTTGTACATATCACGTGAGCAACATTTAAAATAAACTTGTAAAATATGCAATAGATACTTACGTGACCACACGGCACGAGCATAACAAGCAAAGATTAGGAAGAATATTGCCTGTTTTGTTGTTCGTTAAGTTAGCAAAAGATATATTTCATTGAGGACACATATTATATATTATATTATTATATAACATATAACACAAAATACTCACTCCAAAAATTCCTCCCCATATATTACCATATACAAAGGCAATAGCCATCATGACACCACTCAAAATCAACATTGATATCAAGCTGCACTTAATCAATATCATAGGAATACACATCATAATTGGTAAACTAACACCAGTTAAGACGATTGCAACAGCCCCAAGAATGAAGGTTGCATAAATATATCCATTGTAATTATATCCAGATGTTGAATCGGTAACGGCTTCTGTGAAGGCTGATGTTCCATATACACCTGCTACGGCAATAATAGCTGCTAAATTGCCATAGAGTAGGATTGCAAATATTGGATCGCGACATTTGGTTTCCTTTGTTTAATACATCGATTGATGGATGAGATATTTGGTAAGATCATACATTATATCAATAATACGAAACACAAGAACAATAAGACAAACCTGCTTTTCGCCAGTTGTTTCTGGATCTCTTGGAGCTGCGGTTGTTGGCTGAGCAGTGGGCTGTGTTGAATGATCGTATGGACTGGCCGTGACAGCCGTCCCTTGGACTACTACTGGTGCTCCCATTCCTCTTTCTTTATTTATTAGGATATGTGTACGATAATGAGTAGACACTGTAGAAGTACGATAGAATGATCTCTCTTTCAGCTAATCAGCCCAACTGCCAATTGGGAGTCTTTAATGACTCGGGACATTTCTATGAAGTCCCAAAGTCAATGTACCATATAGATCTATTTTTTGTTATTAATGATTGTAAGTCTTTGATAAATAACTGGCACATATGATACTAGAGGTTCTTTATGTCAATCAATCTTGATTGAATAAGGTGGTGTTCATATCATCATAGAGAGCAGGGATAGTAATCCAATTAACTCATCTCATCACTAACTTTACTTGGGAGTATTTTACTAGGAAGGATTTCCCTTTGTATTCGTTTCTCAATAACTCTCACCATTTATCCTCTACTGTACATAAACATACATATAATTACTTGGGCCCGAATTTCTCTGCACAATCAACGAGCTTCCTCAACTTGAGCTTTAGCTCATTCTTATCATTTTTCAAACGTTCATTCTCCTTCTCCATTATCAAAGAGCTCTTGCCAATCTGTTTCATAGCAGCACTACTGACCTCAAGTTTCTTCTCCAATTCACGGATCCTTTTGTTTAATACTCTTGACTCGTCATCGACAGTACTACAGATGGTGTGGTTTGATGAGGACTGCAGCTTGGCCTCATAATCAGATACCACCTTGGAGATGTGTTCCTCTAATTGGTTAACATGTGTCTCCAAATGACGTTCCTTGGAGCGTAAGATCTCAAGCTCCTGCTTCTGCTTGGCAAACTCGCCACGGCGTTTGATTTCAATCATAGACTTTTGTTCGAGTGATCCCTTTTGGTCCCTCATGGCAGCTTCGAGTGTCTTGTTCTTCTCCCGAAGTTCCATAATTTCATCCTTATACTTTTCACCATAGTACTCAGTACTACGCCTATAAGTCTCTTCATGTTTTTCTTCCATGAGACGCATCTGTACCTTGTACGATTCCTCCACCTCTTTCTGTGCCTCCTCAACGACTTGAGCCTGATTTCCTTGGGCGTGCTCGAGCATCTCTTTAAGTGACTTGATCTCCTCGTCTTGTGTGAGAATGATATTCTTCTGCTCGGAGACTTTCAATAGGTCTGATTCATAACTTTGTTGGGTGGAAGTCAGCTCGCGTTGTGTCTCCTCAAGGTCATAGTACGCAGACTCAAGCTTCTTCTTGAGACCCTTCTTGACATCTTCTGCCTTTTCTAGTGTATCTTCGAGCTCATTCTTCTTGCTGCGGAGCTTAACAACACAGTCTTGTAATGATTTGTTTTCAGAATCTAAAGACTTGCACTGGACCTCACTCTTGTTGAGCTGTTCTTCAGTATGGGCGAACCGGCCATTAAGTTTTGTAAACTTAGTCTGTAGATCCTCGTGGTTAAGCTTCATCTCACCATATTGATCTGCCAAAGCAATCTTCTCACGTTCCATCTTCACCAAGGCGGTCTGTGTCCCTTCTAACTCAAGCTGAATTGAGTCCATCTTACCATTGTATTCCTTCGTCATGATCTCACTTTCCTTTGCATTTTCCTCCAATAGATGAACACTCTCCTCGAGCTCACTCTTGAGTTTATCAACCTGCTTCAATCGAGACTCATTACTTTCAAACTTTTCGTTCAATAATCTCATATGCTCTTGTAATGACGTATCAACGCTGACTTTACCACCATGTAGTGCCTTCAAATCAACCTTTAAAGCCTTTACTGTGGTATTATATCGTTCACGTTCACGTCCTAATGTGTCTAACCGTTCCTTCATCTGTTCAGCTTTGAGTAGCTCTTCTCGTAATGTCGACGCGTCTTTTACTAAAGCAACAAATGACTTGTTTTCACCACTCAATTCAGCATTCATAGTCTTCAACTCTTCGAGTTCTTGTTGACTATTCTCGATAATGGCATTCATATTATCTCTCTGCTTGACTAATGCCTCGGTGTATCGACTTTCTAATGTCCTCTCTTCTTGGATATCATCCAACTTCTTAACCAAATCATTATACCCACTCGAGGCCTCATCGCGATCTTTCAAAGCTGTATTATACTCCTTCTCGAACCGACTCTTCTCAGCCTGTATACGTTGATACTGAGATGAGATACGTTCCAATTCTCCCTTGGTATCTACCAGTTCATCTTCTAACTTTTTATTCATACGTGAATGTTTATCATTCTCATTACATACATCTTCCAGCTCTTCTTTATATGATGTGGCCTCCTTTTCCCAGCGTAGGTTTTCATTCAATGCCTTTTGATAGTTTGATGTTACTTCATCTAAGTCGGACTTGTAGTTTGCCATTTCAGTTTCTAGATTCTCATAACACATCTTAATTTTCTCATTCTCTTCGAGTAGCATGTGTATCTCTTCTTTGAGTTCACCTTCCACATTGGATGCGGACTTCTTTGTACTGTCTAAATGTTCTTCATACATACTTCGTAATCGTTCAAGATCTTCTTCCTTGGATTGTTTCAATTCCTCCATTCTACTTTTAGACCGTGCCTTCTCTTCATCAATTTGTGTTTGGAACTCAGCTTTAAGTTCCTCCAATTCACCTTCCATCTCTGACTTGGCAGCTGTAGCCTCATTTAATTCTGCCTCCATGGCACGTTGTGTGGCATCACTTTCATCCTTAAGACGTTGAAATGCATCCTCCCACTCACTCTTCATCTCTTGCATATCCTCCTTAAATTGGCCAACGAGTTTAGATCGGACTGATGACATGTTATCTTCATACTTGAGACTCATCTCATCTAACTCACGTCGTAATGATTGGGCTATATTATCCTTCTTCTTTATTTCTTCCTTCATACCAATTATCTCATATTTGGAACCTCCGACGCCCCGGGGAGCATTAAAGTCATTATTTTCATACTCATCATCGTCGTCCAAACTATCTAACAACAACCTACTACTACGTGATGCTCGAGGTGAGGCAGCTGAGATACTCCTACTTATTCCCCTCGTAGGTCTAGCAGCTGACATGACACCACCTCTCATTTTGGATAATACATCACGTGCATTATTACTACTACCTGTTGATACATGACTTATATCATCATCATCCATTCGATCACGTATTGTATGACGTGCTGCTCCAACTGCAAATCGACCCTCCGATATTGGATTACGATGATCATCTCTTTCCCCATACGAACGGGGTGGTGTGGCGTATAATTCAATACCACGACCAGAACGGGGTGTATAGGATGACTTCTTTAGTGAACGTAATGTGTCTATACCACTACCATTGCCACCATAGGAGTCGAAGGAGTCAAGGACGGGTGATCGATCGAACCGACCCCGAGAGTGAGAGCGAACCATAATATGTTTTGTTTTGCAAAAAGTTTTGTTATGAGTATTTTATGTAGGATTATCTTATACTTTGGTTGTGTATTTAGTACCCGTACATGTAATTGTTTTCATCTATCCCCTGCCTATCTATCATTAGTTATTATTGACATTACTAAGTGGCATCAAGTTTACTTTCATCAATCTCTTACTTGTTCGCTCGCCGATTGGCTCGAGGATACCATTTGTGGGTGGTATCCTTTTTAGGTTGCTACTTTTTGTACCTAGTCTCACTACTGTACTTAAACACACAACACACAGTCTCTACCTCGTTGCTTGCCATCATTGATGGTGTAATAGATATCGAGGCTTCTTGACCTCTTGACTCTTGACCTCTTGCGCTTGCCGCTGCCCCTGATGGATAATAATATGATGAAGGAACAGAGTGTGAAGTCTAGTAGTGATAGTATAGATGATCATTTGACAGCCGAGAAGGATGCACTAGTGCTACAACTCGAGGCGGCGAATGCAAAGATTGAAACAATTACAGCTGAGAAAGAGAAGTATCGTCTCGATGCCGAGAAGTACAAGGCAATGAACAACAATAAAGAAAATGGGGATGGTGATACAATTGCTCAATTGCAGTTGGAGATTGAGGGATTAAAGCAGAAACTTGTTTTGACTATGTCCCAAATCACTACACTTTCAGATCAAAAGTCCTCTCTTATTACTAAAATGGCTTCGATATTGGAACCCGATCTTGCAAAATTATCGAATAAGCAGGATTCTGCACTTGATGATGAGGCGAGGTCAAATCAGGAAGCCAGTGTTTCCTCTTTGGAAGTGCTGGGTAGTATGATGACCAAGCTAACTATGTCTGATGTAAAATTAACGCCTCTGATGTCCTACAGTGGCATATTGTGCATGCTGGAGGATGTTATTATTTTAGCTAACTATAGTCTGATGTAACATAAGAGTCATCTAATGAATAACATATCGAACTACACTTTCACTTCATGAAAAAAGCAACACATGCGGTCCTGGCTTGTCTTGGGATATAACCAATTACGCCTCATATTTGTTTTTCAGCTAACAAAGCCTGATAAATCAATGACTGTTGCAGTAATATCATCATGCTTTGATCTACGAGCCCTTCCCTTGGGTAAAGACATTAGCATTCTCAAACTTGATATGTTCCTTGTCTTACGGACCTTGTTCAGTACCTTTCTTACAATCACCTCGGAAACGGTAGCTGAGTGAGATCGAGACGATGAACGTAAATGACGTCGTGAGGAAGTCCTGGCTGTTCCTAGAGCAAATGAGGCAGTGCTGGCTGATCGGGATGATGCTGACTCATCAGCTGTGGCGGGATGTTTTCTCTTCGAACCTGCTTTTGCAGTAGTGCTTGTTGTGATAACGGCAGTAGTTGAAGTTGCAGTAGTTGCGGCGTCAGAGTCTACTGCCACTTCACCAACAGCATCATGAGCCTCCTGAGGAGGCTTGGCAAGAACATCTCCATTATGTTCGAGGGGTTTCTTGGCTATACTTGAAGCTGGGATCTTCTCTACATCTTCCTCGCTGCTAATATCCTCACTGCTGCCAACAGAAGCAATGGCTGCGACTGTTTCATTCCCATCACTCCCTAATACATCTTCTTCGTCATTAGCAAATGTCGGCCTGCTTTTCCTACTCATTGACAAACTATTATTATCGTTGTCATTATAAACATCATGTTGCTGCTGCAAATGTTGATCCTCCTCGACACCAGCAATACGTAAATTGTAATAATTACGCACCCATCGTAGAACATCTTCACCACTAGCTCGTTCCCATACTCCGTCACTGGCTAATGTAACAATCCTATCGGCCCCTTTTGTCAATACACGGCAATTCACTTCTGGACGTCCGGTGATGTACGGTGCATGTCGTTTGTAAGGGAAGAATGATAGACGAGGTGTCTTGAGATAAGCATCCCCCAAGGCCCGAGTCACGGCTAACGAGCCCGCCACACGTTTAATACCACCGCTGGACGCAGAAGAGATTGCCTTTGGTGCGTTATTACTCCTTCGTAGAACCAACGAAACCTCACTTGGATTATATGCTGAGTGATCTGTGGTCAAATCAATAGGACGCATTTGCATACTCAATGGTAATGGAGGTGGATGAACAGGATCGGCCACTAATTGAGTTGGACTTGGTGGTCGATCCATTTGTGTAGGAGACCCGGACCTCACACTACGAAGAGTACCTTCATCTTCAGTCTCGAAAAACTTCTCCTCTTCGGATAAATTGTCCGATGCAATGGTACTCTCTTCGCTGTCCGACTCGCGTCGTAGTGGCGGAAGGGGAACAAATGGCTGAATAACAGCCTTTTCACTTCTTCTTTGCCGTTTCGACCTTCTTACACCATACCCCATCGCACGACCACTTCCTCTTTTGGCACTTCCCAAGGGACCATGTAGATCATCCTCCATCAAATCTCCAGAACTATCACTATCGTGTTCACTACTAGATATCTCATCGGCGATACTCTCACTCGAACTATCATCTTCACTATGATCTAGACTCAAACGACTACCATCGCCCTGTTCGGGTGGGACTTTGATAGTGCGAGGAGGAGCAGATCCAAGCATGACGGCGCGACAATCACCTACATGTGCAGTGTAAAGCATGGCATCATGAGGACGATAATAATGACCATCCTCGTGATGCCCAATAAAAACGCCGTCTTGATGGTGCGGGTCATCTAGATGAGAATGATGATTATGATGGTGATGGTGATGAATCTTCTTCCGTCGACGACGAGGACCAAACATGTCTGATACATCATCCTCGTCATCTTCTGTTTCTGTAATCTCACTTTCTTCACCTATTTCATCTTTTGTATTTGCCTCAGTAGTAATAGAAGAGGTGGATGATAGAGTAGATAAAGAGCTAATGCTCTTGCTCTTTGCCGCATAATCTAACTTTCTTCTCCGAGCTGCGTCTGTGTTGTGTGCAGTGTCCTCGAATCCTCCCGTCCCACCTCGTTCACGATGATGTGTCTCGTGATCTACCCTCGATGAGCGGCACCAGTCTAATCGTTGCACAATGAATACAACTAATGCACATGCCCCCGCATTCCATCGTCCATTGGATACACAGGAAGTTTGATGTGTGGTGATTGGATCAATACTATTGATCCATCCCTCATCTACGGCCAAGAACGAATCTGTAATAGCACGCGTTATACTTGCCACCTCTGCTGGTGAGTGAGTTCCAACGGGAAATTGGTGCGTCACAGGACTTACAGCAGTCTTAACAGACGTCTTGACAGAACTAACAGACTCTCCATTCATACGGTTACCTGGAAGTAAACTACTAGCCATACTTACCGGTGCCTCGGACTCGGCCTCGCTTTCTGATTCTAATCTCAACCCATCATCTGGGTGATGATCATTTGACGTTGTCTCCTCCTCGTCGTCGATATTTCTTCTTAAATGATCAACGCCTACATCTTCCTCGCTTTCGCTATCCTCCCATGGGGAACGATAATGGATTGAGTTTGGATTTACAACATCAATCCCCGCTTCTCGTTGACGTACTTGATTCTTACCATGTCTACTGCGGTCACTACTGCGGATGAGTCCGTCTAGATCTAATGCATTAGCATCGCGAAGTTGTCCATTGACATTGCAAACTCCACGATCGATGATTTCAGAATTCAACGCCCGAGCAACCGATGCCGCAATATGGGGTAAGAGTACCTCGGCGGCATATGTTGCTACACACCCCCCTCCATGTCCATCAATTACTGACCAGAGGGAAAGACGGACGAGGGATGTATTATCCTCATCATCCTCAGCAACATTGTCGTTGTTGATGTCTTTACGATTGGTATTATTGTTATTATTACCATTCATATTGCTTGGTAGTGTATTAGTTGAGGTCGTAACAGCCGGAGTTGATTGAGTAACATTATCTTGAAATTGAGTATTATCCTCCTCGGACATTGCGGCACTCCCCTCCTCCTCACTGCTTCCCGAATGGTCCTTTGTGCCACCATTATCAACCTTCCCAATCCCCTCACCCAAAGTATTATCCACCTTCTTACTCCGCCGTGTTTTTGGTGGTCTCAATAAAACATTTACTAAACTTGAATATCGATCTTCACTAGGTGCATTAGCGTCATGTGTACTTGTCCACATACAACTACGTGGATCTTTAAACACGGGAAGTCCCCGTGGTAAATGTTTCTGTGAATGACGTTGTTGTTTCTGTTTCTTCTTCTTCTTCTTACGTATACGTTTTCGTATTGGAGATGACCCTATTGCAACTTGCGGTTGTTGCTGTTGTTGTATTGTTGATGATCGAGGATGATTATTCGAGAGTAATATACTAGGAGATGATAACTGTTTATGCTGCTGTGTATCCGACTTTTTACCAGTAACTGCCACGGTGACAGTTTGTGGAGGAGGAGGTACAGCAGATTGTTTCATTTGACTACTGGAATATGCAGCCTTTGGCTTACTACTATCCAAATTATCAACATCATGATCTGCTGGTTCTGGTATTGTCATACGTACCCTAGATGCACGGAATGCCTTGCTGGCAATATCTTCCAACTTTTTCGATCCTCGTAAACTACTTTTCATAATATTATGATCATGATCATCCTGATTGTGCTGTTGTGATACTACTACTTGATTCGATGCCCTCGATGAACAATGTGATAATGTCTCGTCCAATTCTGCCTCACTTTCTTCTTCGCTACTAGCAAAGTATGCGTGATGTTGTGATTTGACAGTATTATTAACATTGCATGTTCGACTGTTGATATCATTAGTATTAGTATTAGTATTAATTCCCCGTGCTGCACTGTTCATTGAGGGCATTGGATGTTTTTGTTGGTTAATACCTATATTATCTGTAACTGTCTCAGAATTATTATTGTTGTCGTCAATATCCATAATATTATTATCATTATTGCTTGTTGTCAATTCAGATGATGGATTGTTTATTGGTGGGAGGTGTTCAGTTTCTTCTGATTCGGATGAAGTACCAAGATGATTATTATTGTTGTTCTGGTTGGTACTATCAGAAGGTGCCTGTAAATGAATTGAATAAAAATTAGATGAGAGATGATGATGATATTAGTATATAATATCCAAATCCAGAGCAGATAAATCTTGTTTTAACATATTAATAGAGACAACAATTGTAAACCCTTATCACATATATTTTAGAGGTACCACACGTACATCCTCTGAGCAAGTCTTTATATCTCACACAAACACCCAATGAAGGAGAAATTTACCATCACCAAAAAAAAAAACTGAACAAACTTCAGCCTACTTGTATACCTATTACCCGCAATATATGTATAACAATTTAAACTTTGAAAAGAGCTAACAACTTCAACCACCGCACCACTAAGGTACCACTCTAGAGTATAAAAAATATTTGTAACACTCAAATTTTATAAATATTATAAACTTACCGTATCAACATTTAATACATCATCCTCCTTCTTTGTTGAAGTTAACATCACACTACTACTACCACCGGTCGTGTTGTCGTCAATACCATCGGTAGTAATTGTAGATGTATTCAAATTTGATTGTTTAATGTCATTGGGGAGAGTAAATCCCTCTGTTGTGGAATATCGGCGGCAATGGCGTCTAAGTTGTTAGCATTATTACTAGCAGTAGTATTAGTATCTACTACAAGGGGCCCTTTTTCTTCCTCTGCTGATGACTGATTGTTACTGTGGTTCATCTTTCGCCGACTTAAGTATCAAGCAATCCAATATCCAATCGGTATCCACCAATAAAAAATCTACACCACATGAATTGCTCAGGTATCTTAAAGACTCCCAATTACAATAAAGTGAAAAATGCCAACTTATGTATTTCTTTTCGGCGTCAATATTAGAAAAATATAAAAAAGTGGCCGGCCATTCCTTTCCACGACTTACACTTTTCCGAGTTTTTTCTTTTACGGAGGCGAAAAGAAATACATAAGTTAGCCATTTTACGGGACCCAGGAGGGACTCATTGAGCAATTCATGTGCCTACCATGATCACTTCTTTTGAATTGATTGCTCAACTCTGGGAGATAGTGAGCAAAACCTAACACTATAAATATATTATATAGTTAACACACATCATACATCCCACACTCATAATAATCAGTTATTATAGAATAATCATGCCAAGTGGTAATAACTCAAAAAAAAAGAACAAACTATTTACAACCCTAGCATCTATCGAACAAACAGATAAGCAGGCATCACAAAGACGACAACAAACAATAACCAACTCATATGCACAAAGTTTGGCCGCGTCGAATCAATGTAAAATTAATAGTATATTACTAGAATTACGTATATTAACACAGCGTTGTTTATCTGAGGCTGAGGGATTGGCTGTTCATGATAATAATGATGATGATAATGATGGAAGTGGTGGTAATGTAGAAGAGGGTAGAGTTCAAGAAGAGGTGGATGCTTTATTGGAGAATTTGCTATTTGCAAGACGTGAATTAATTGGAAAAGATCAACTTAATGATGAGGGATCTGGGAAGAGTAATGATAATATAGATTATGCAAAATTAATTCAACAACAAAATGCAAAATCGAATGTTGATGTGAGTAGTAGCTCTTCTTCATCTGATGGTAATAATGATGATGATGACGATTCTAGTCTTAATAATATCAGCAGCAGCGGTATAAAGAGCAACAATCTCCTTACTACTCAAATACAAAATGAATATTCCTCACTAAGTAAACAATGGAAGACCATCTTGAACAAACATCATTCTAATCTAGCATTACATTCTGGTATGTCAGTTAACACTTCCAAGTTTCAAAGTAAGGCTGTGGATATATCATTTTGGGAACAAGTTCAGGGTGGTATAGAACATGAAATTTTTAAACAGCGTACTACTGCAAATAGTAATTGTAGTAATAGTAGTAGTCAAACTTTACACGACAGTAAAGAAGATGATGATGAAGATGATAAAGTTGGACAATCATTACAATATGATGATTCCAAATTATATCAACAAATGCTAAAAGATTTTATATCCTCATCTACCACGACAACTGGTGGTGGCGGTGATAGTAGTTCAAGATCAAACAAGCGTGGATTATCAATTGATCCAGCAACCGAGGCAGCACAACGATTGAAACGTGTCATGCGTAAGAAGACTGGTAACGCAGATGTTGATTTAACATCATTATTAACAAACGATAATACAGGATCTACAGCATTAGATGGGACACAAGTCATGATGATGATGAAGAAGAATAAGAAGAGTAATACAAATACTGTAGATAGAAGGGCAAGTAAGGGACGTAAGATACGGTATACTGTTAATCCAAAGTTGGTGAACTTTACATTTCCTATTGAGAGAGCTGAACCAATGATTGGCAATGATGTGTGGTTTAAAAGCTTGTTTGGTGGTGTTGGAAAGCTAAGGAAATGATAATATGGGGACGGTTTCTGTGCCGTCGAGGTTAGACTGTGGAGTGTGTATGTTTACATTAGTTCTATTATACATTTCTTTCCTTAAGTTAAGTAGATTTTGCCACCCCTACGGTCTTGACTGGTTTGACTATACTTTCCTTTCATGAATAACGTGTCTTATCAACCCAACAAGCTACAAAACTCAACTGTGTTGGATTCATAAATTTACATTGCAATGTCTACCTTATAGCTCTTCTTTGATGCTACTTAACTGCAACAAGTTAAGATACCTCTCCTGCCAATGTTTTTGCAACACATCTCATATCCATCATTTACTAAACTTCCTTATATGGTAGGGAAATACCTTGAGGTACCTTAATGATAGTCGTGGATGACAAGCTCGGAGTATCAAGTTTACGAGAAAGATACCCCGGTTCAAATAAATTTTCATGCACGACCTCTCACTTGCTCTCTCTCTCTCTCTCTCTCTCCTTCATAAATTTTCAATTGTGATCCAAACACAACAAACACACAATACACAGAGACTACTCTATTTATATCAGATACTGGACTACCTCTCTTTCATTTGATTATCGCCTATATATGTAAGTAATGCGTTTATTATACCTACTGTTTTGTATGTAAACATAAGATGAGGTATCTTCTGTCTGTTGGCGGCGGTGGCTGGTGTGTGTGGTTTGAGAGAATTGGATATGAGAGTTTTATTGTATTGTATATAATTGTCTATTGAATTGATGTTTCTTTTGAGTCGGTAACAAAATTATACACATCTGTGTTCAAAATAAACAATCATACATGACTCACTACTACTTACACAACCACAATACACATAGTGCATCATCTCAACTCAACCTATCATCTCAACTCAACCCATAAGCAATATAAGAAAATATGATGGTTCATAACACAATTACCTTATCAGTACTTGTATTGTTAGCAGTTGCACATCACTTATCACCACATAAGGATGGTGCATCGATTTTTATTGATGCACATAATATGGTCGGTTCAAGTTCAACCCCCAAACAGCAAACAACAACTAAATGGCATCGTGTTCTAGAAATAACAACAAGTTTACCAACTGGTGACGGATTATTAACAAATACTCCTACTACTGATGAGACATCCCTACCTCCAACGTTTGATCCGTCAAGTGCAAAGGTATTTCTTTTTTTTTGTGTGCACACATGAATATGTATTATTATTATATTCTATATTAATACATAAATGTAAACATTCATCATCTTTCATATGTATCTTAATCTCAGCCTACTCAACATCCCACCCCATCCCCGACGGATAAACCAACCAAAAACGTAAGTGATAGAAGTATGCAACAATTAAGTTTCTTAATTGTTAATGTTATATACTGAATTGTTTTATTCATAATTACCTAACTGATCAATATCTATAAATTATGAATACAATAAGCCAACCAAGGTTCCCACGGTATTGCCTACGCGTTCGCCATCAGAACAACCTTCTTCAAAGGTAAGTATCGTAGTCGTGCATGCACCATCTATCATCTCATCAATGTATAATCATATTCATTGACAATCCCCACAATATTAGCCGACACAGCAGCCATCTCCTTCCCCTTCAAAGAACCCAACTCTTTTGCCGACTAATCAGCCTTCTCAAAAGGTGAGTTAGTGTGTGTGTGTTTTGTGTGTATTAATTTGAGTAAGTTTTGTTGAAAGTATATCTCCATATCGATACTCTATCTAAACCACCTCTCAATATTATTTGTGTGCATTAAAGCCAAGCCGTGAGCCTACTTTGAAGCCAACAATATCTCCTTCGTCCAAACCTACTGTGAGTTATTTTCGAGGGTTGCTGTGATGGTCGTAAAGTTCGAGATGAAGTCACAAGACTTCTCGATTATTAATGGTTCAGCTTCTCATTCTCTTTCTACTCTTTGTTTTACAGCTAACACCAACGCACAAACCTTCAATAAAGCCAACAAAGATGCCGTCGAGGAAGCCTACTCTAAATGTGAGTATTGAGTAGTATCACTATATCATGCTTGTGATGATCATACCCATTCAATTCTTCTAATTGACGAATCTTTTTTATTTAAAACTCTGAAGCCCACTAGCAAGGTAAGATACCCTGATGATGAGATAGTATACTCTTGATGATTTGGTGCTCATTTCTTCTTGATACCTACACAGCCCACAAATATCCCAACCAGACGGCCCTCAAAGAATCCAACTCGTAAAGTGAGTTAGTTCCGTTTGTTGAATTGTATTGCCAATAATAGTATTATTAACTTTCTCAACCCTTCCTTGAATAGCCTACCTTATTCCCAACCAGTCAGCCCTCAAAGAAACCTTCTCGTCAACCAACACTTGCAGTAAGTTTTGTCATGCTGTATTTTTGTGATCCTTTGGATATTGTCTGATCTGATTTAAAACTTGTTCAACATTCAATACAACCACTAGCCATCATCTTCGCCATCAACTTTGCCGACCTCTTCACCATCCCGTAGTCCTTCTAGACGTCCTTCCCGCAGTCCAAGTGTTAAGGTGAGACTACTTTGAATTCATTTATTATATCTTTGGTTTGACTTGACTTGAGGAAAGAACTCCTAACATGTTTACCTTGCACTCTTATTCAGCCTACATTGAGCCCGACAACTGTTGAACCGACTCTATCTCCAAGTGACAGTCCAACATTGTCGATGCCGCCTTCAAAGTCTTTAGACGACTGTCTCCGTGATCCATTTGGTGTCGAACGTATCTTTGCGTCTGGGTCCAATTCAGACAATAATTGGTACAGTAGATGGATGAAAAGTAGAACAATTCCCTCCTCTACTCCATTTGAAGTGGATCAATTTGATGGCCGTACATCCGTATCGGGCAATGGCGTTGTTACTATTGAAAATGGGGTTGCTTCTCTACAGCGAAGTCCAAAGATTCAAATTTATGCTGGCGAAGAGGGATGGGGGTCCTCAGTTGAGATGACTGGCTATGCAACAACTGTCCGGTGGAGCGAAGCGATTCAGGTCTGGTTTCAATATGGCTATTCAAATGACTCATCCCAGTGATAACAAACGTTGTGACATGCCTTCTTATCGTGCGCATATCTCTCTCAATGGAGTCGCTTCCTTCCAGAAGGAGTACCGTCCAGAAGTGCGTACTCGACTAATACGGACTGATATTGATGTGTTCAATCGGGAGCTTCCTCTTGACGTTTCAGTTGGTGTCAAGTTTATTGTGCGCAGAGTTGGACAAGATCAAGTTGATCTTCAATTGTATATTGACCCAGAGGGCGGTGATCAGGGTTGGATGTTGGTCCATTCATATACTGATTATCCTGGTAGTTGGAAGGCAAGTGGTGATGATCTACCACAAGATGAATGTTCATCCTCTTTGGAAGATGGATCTGTGCTTCAGGGCAAGACTGTTTATGCTGAGTTGTTAAATGTGGGGAACGTTTTGACTTTCGTTGAATGGAGAGATGTGAGCGTTAGAAGTACCCGTGATACATCTATGTTTCTTGCTTGCACTTCAGTTTCTCCATCCCTAACCCCGACAACGACGAGTCCTACCATCAAAGAGACTAGTCAACCATCGGCAGCAATTATATCTGTGCACCCTTCAGTGCCACCAAGTATTGACTCCAATACAACCGTATGGGGTCTATTACAATTCAATTTACCATTGACTCAATTGCTGGAAGACAGTGATGCAATTGCTGTATTCGAGCAAATGGTAGAGGATTTGCTTCAGAAGAAGTTGGATAGCAGAGTAGACTCTGATACCAACACTACCATTGAGTTTTTCGATTACAATGTAAATATTGAGGCTCAGACTCTTGTGGAACAACAACCTGATGTTGCCGATAATAACACCTCACCATTATGCAGAATTGATCCTTCACACATATCATGCACTACTACTAACGATACTGAGCCTATTCGTAAACGAAAACTACAGACGTCTACGTCTCTAATTGTTGATGCGTCGGTAACTGCTGTTGCTACCCCAGGAAAGTCTAGTATTGTTTATGTGTAAATGTAGTATCCTTCATTCATTTTCTCTTAATGTTGTTCTAACATGAGTTATATCTCTCTCTTTCATCTTCATACTTTGTGAAACGCGCATCTTCCAGCCAATCTTGCCTCTGATTTTCCGTTCCAACTGTCATCTATAAAGTGTTATCAAGGAACAGTGAGGCCTTTTATGACGATTTATTTGATAATGAAGTGTTTAAGACTCAATTTCCTAGTCAATCGCTTGAGACCGTTGACCTTCAAGGTAAGGATGGAGCTAATAAGAAGAAGACTTTGGCACTTGGCACATCAATTGCAGGTATTGTCATGCTTCTTAGCTTGATTGCAGGCTTCTTTGTTATGCGTAGACGTCAAGATAGGCATCAACTAGAGGGGGTTGGAGATGAAGAGGCTCCTCCAGCAGTATGCTCACTAGAGGAGGGATGTGGTGGTGAGTGTTGTGCATTTAACCTGCTTGTGTGAGATCTGTATGTCTTTCTTCTCAACATACTCTTGTATATTGTTTACCGCCAGATGAAATGTCCAGCATCGATGATAGTTTCCTCCCTGACAAGTTTCGTATCGCTTTGCCAACTTCTGACATTGATAATGCCAAGAATGATAATGGTGACATGGCTATTTTGGGTATAGCTATCCGCCAAATAAGGAACTAATTCTATGGCAGATTCATAATCTGAGATTTCCCATCAATCAATAAGTGCTATACAGGTGTATAGATTTTGAGTCAAGTTTTACTTGTAAAAGCTAATGACAAGACACTTGACAGTTTGATCTTATGTTTTATGAAAGTCACCTAGGCGTTACTACTTCTTGTCTTGCCTCATCTTTGTGTTGTTGCTATATTTCAACACATATTGTTAATCCCCACCACCACTTTCCTCCTATCTCCCGCTTATCAATCGCCTTATTATTATAACCAAATGATGACGCTCTATACGTCGGCTTGGGGCTCGATTTGACCTTCTTCCATAGTTACGTTTAACCCCTGCCTGTACTGACTTGTGTACTCTTCATCTCTTCCCAACAACGACAATGGATGATCATTGTTCTCATCGGCATCCCAAGCTTTACGTGCTTCCAAAACTTGAGTAGCGGAAGGCCTATGTACCAAATACACACTGTTGGGAACCCAACATTTAGGACGGACTAATAAATCGGGCCTACAAACATTCTCCTCTGGAGGATTTTCTAAAGAAGTTAGTGCAACAATTCTCCAATTCCTCTGTATGCCTCCTATAGAGTATTTACCTTCCTTGGATGTATTATTTTTACCGAGATAAATGGCAACGGTACCTAGCATATAACCTAATAGAAGACTTCGAGAAACACAAGCCGTTCTTGTCCAACCTAATTCTGTTTTTGCCTTAGTGAGCAGCAAAACCCCTCTTTTTTTGGTGTCTGCACAAATTTGTGCAACGACGTTCCTAACATTTGTAGGCATTTTCAGAGGAAAGTCTGTCCCGATGTATTTTGAACTCGATCTCTCACTTGGTGCACGTTGTATCCAAATCTCAGAAACGATTTCATCATTTTGTTTGGTTGGTTTAACGGTATATGTCCACTTCTTTGGTGTTGTTGTTACCGTAGGAAAGAACTTGGATGGCCCTAAGTCACCCTTTAGGTTCTTGGTCATATCTCTTGTGTGCCCCCGAATGTCTGGATTGCCTTTTAGTAAATCTTGCCTATCAAATGCTCCTTCGTACACAATTGCCGTATGGCCAAACGCGTCATCAGGGCCTGGAGCGGCGGGTTCTGCTTCCATATTCATTTCTGAAGCATCCGTTTCCAAACTTGCCAAATATTCCAACTCAGCTGATGATGGTGGAGGAGGGGGAGGTAGAGGTTGTTGTTGGACAATTGGTGGTGGTGGTGGCGGCGGCGGCACAGGTGCAGATAGAGGTATAGGTGCATATTCATTACTAAAGTATTCCACTTCTTTTTCCGTGATATTAGACTCATTCTCGGTAGTCCTTGTGGTAGTTGAGTCTAAAAGTAGTGGCATTTTGTCAAGTGGAAGTGGTGGAAGTGGTGGTGGTAAACCTGGTTCGTATGGTGGTGGCATTAGGGCTTTAGCCCAAATAGGGAAACCTTTCAGAAATTAAGAGAACATTGTTGTTAAATTAATATGCTTAACATTCCAAAACAATAATAAACATACAAACACTCACCTCCATTACCACCCCCATCATCATTATCACGTCCAATATCCTCACCATCATTATCAAAACTATCACCCAGGTTGATATTGTTTTCATACATGGGTGGTGGCGGAGGAAGGGCATGTCCAATTTCATTCTGCTGATGTGCAAAATATAAACCAATAGCCCTCTCTACTACTTCTTCATCATCCGGTCCAGCCATTCCCAAATATGCTGCAGCTTTAGCAACGTCTGTTGTAGATGTGATACCTAGAAAATCGTCAATTTGGGCTAAAACTGAGGTAATGTATTAGTAATTTAGCAATGACGAACTGATATAATATAATATTATATGAAAATACTTACACTGTGGTGGTTGTGATGGTGGCAGTGGGTTATTACCAGGTAATGTTTGAAGCCACCCTGCAGTTGTAGGACTATCCAATAGTGGGTTCTGTCCAAATTGCCCTGTCTCGACAGTAATAATATTATGAGATGAATTAATAAATAATGGCACATAAACAAACTATTCAAACACTTACCCATCTCAACAGATGTAGATGCTGCTGCTTCTGTTACCGGTGGAGAGTTAATACTATTACCCGAACCACGTTTACCAAAATTGAAAAGATTGGTTGCAGCTGGGGGTAAAGTAAAGGAGGGTTTGGGTAACGAAAAATTAGGCATTCCTGACCGCACTTGTTGGAATATGTCATTCGATCCACGATTTGATGCAGATGTACTGTGTGAATCATATGGATTAATTGGTGAATCTGGTGGCGTACGAGGTGCTTCACCAATCTTTTCGTTATCATCATCATTGGGGCTTGTTTTTCGACGAAAATCTCTGCCCTTACTTCCACGGGCTTCTCCTGCTGTATCTGGGCGGTGATGATCCGCCATATTGCAATAATTTTCCTATACTATTCAGCTGGTAAATAAGGTTGCATTCATCAATGGGTTACTAGGTTGTGCTTGCTTTCATCTCTTGGTTTGCTTAAACAAATGAGCCATGAAATAAGGGGACTTTTCGCCTCATACCACCTAAATCATTTTCTTGCACAGCTAGCCAGGGCCAGGGCCCAGGACCCTGGATTTTCTATTGCGGCCTACTCTCGACCAACACGACATTGAAGACAATAAGAGCGAAGCCACGAAATCGATATCCGCCCGCAGTTTATGTTGGCCCGCATAGTCAATAATAGATATCTAAAGTTTCAGCAGCCGCCGACCATTAGTGACGCCAAGAACTACAATAGTCTCCACCCAACATTTTCGACAAGAAGCGCTTCGCGAAGCACGCTAGGTTCGATATCTCCAATAATAATCAATCCCATCGATAGCCGCCCACGCTTAATGCGAAAAAATATAGTCAATAATAGATATCTGAAGTTTCAGCAGCCGCCGACTACTCCCCTACCGCCCTCGACTCTTAGACCTACTAATAAGATTAGTCTCTTACTCTAGTAGTTAATTATAGTGACATCGGATATAGTTTATGCAACTATGGATAATAATGATATGCAAATCAATGATGAAAATACAACTCCTCCATCAAGCTCAGACAGCAACAGAGGGAAGAAAAAGAAGACAAAGTTGACGCTTGGTGGAAAGTTATTGAATGGTTTTAAACGTGGTTTTACACCTCCAAATCGTAATACAGATAATACTACATCTAATGTAAATGATGGAGGATTTCCCGCATCATCTCTTCCACAAGAATCTCCTAGTTTTGCAAACACAACCTTACCACCAGGTTGGCAAAAGGCACAAGATCCTTCTTCCGGTAAAACATATTATTTTAACTGCAATACTAATCAAACAAGTTGGGAAATACCGCAATTAACCAACAATAATACAAATCCTAGTGCCAGTGCCACAACTACTAAACCAAAACTTGAAAGACTTCCGAAAGTGGATCATACTAAACCGGAATTCCAAAAACTATGGAAAGAAACATTAATGAATATGACGATGGATGGCGATGATAATAGTACGGAAGTTGGTAATACACTATATGAGCATATGTTGAAAAATAACCAGTTATGTTGTAGAAGTAGTAGAGAAGACTATACAAAGCATATTAATTACCAAATGAAAGTACAATTAAATAAAATTATATCTGAGAATAGTGAGGCAAAAAAAACAAAGTTAAAATGGGAACTTGTTACTGGTAGTTATTTAGATCGCAACTCAAAACATTCAATATTCTTAGGAATGGCAAACGTACCATTGATTGAATATACAGTAACAGAAGCTCTCGTCGTGATGGACTTTTTACTTTCATATGCAGAGCAACAAAAAGAAAAGTCAATAAATCAAAAACATGCATGGCCGATCGGATCCTACAATCGGCCAACAGTCAATGGGATTAACGATGAAGACAGTGAGGATGATGATGAAGAAGAAGAAGAAGACAAAACTATTACTTATCTTAGACTTCAAAAACTTTACAAATGCAAATCAGTATTATTAGCATTATACTTTCAACATTTTATCAAATCAGCAAGGGCAAATACTCTTCGAGCAACAGTACCAGACAACGGATTTGCGTATAATGGATATCATTGGTCATGTAACAGAAATGTTAGTAAATGTATTACTGTCAATCGTTCTGGTCCTATAATTTCCGTGAACAGATTAAATGCCTTGGTAGATACTATCGTTCACGGATACCACAGTACTATTATTAATGAGGAGCACTTTTTTTTCCGCCGGAATGGAAAGAAGATACATTGTGGCTTAAGTTTCATAGTAGATAATACAAATGCTAATCATTTGGGGTGCTTTGCAAGTAGTCGATTGGAGTGTGGTAAAACTGCAAACAACTGCTTTGGTCCAAGCCATGTTGCACTAAGTGATACTGAAATCAATACCTTTGTGAGTTGTCTTGTTATTATTATGTGATATGTTATGTCATGAATAGCAACCACTCACATCTAATCTCGTCTATAAAGTGGAATGAAAAGTGTAGTGGTGGTATGTGTGTAGTAGATGAGAAGGAGAACGGAAACGAATCAAGACATCTATTCAACAGTTGTGTATGCTGTAATCAAGCTGGGAATATCGGAAAACGACCTTGCTTCTTTGCAACAACAAAAGTCCTTGGACAAGATGAGGTTATACGTGAGGTTGTTTCCAGCTCCACCGTACTAACTCAAACAGTTCAACCTTCCAACAGAAACAATACATCAAATCAAGTCGTTGTTCAAGTTGATGATGAGCATAACAAGAAGAGGGAGAGACGTAATTGGACTACCAAACTCCAGACATCAAACAATGTGCCAAGTGGTAAGTGGTTTTTATAAGTTGTGCTGTACACCATATCCATATCATCGTCTCATTGTACCCTCTTAGATACTCTTTTCTTGATGTGTGATGCCGAGACGAATACCCTGGGTGAAACAGCATACATGATGGAATTAGTACTGTATGATGTCGGCTCTGGCAAGTTTTATCGAGGTAAGTCAATTTAGCATATAAGCGTATAAGTCTCACTACAAAGTGTGTATCTAATCACAAAACAGAATTTTACTCTCTTCCTGATAATATAAAGATCGACAAGGAGGCATTCGACCAGCATGGATATACAAAGCAAATGGTGGAGGGATTGCCGGGCAATGTAATGAATGCTATATCCTGGATTAATCAAAGACGAAAGTGCAATGAGAAAGGATGTTCTGAATACGGGAGCTTATGTTCCCATCATAGTCCATCCAAAGTTGTGATCTGTGGCCATAATGTGAAGGGATTTGATCTTCCAGTTATTGTAAACAATATCATCCGAGAAGGTGAAATCAACTTGGTTCAAAATAGTGCCACGGGAGAAGATGGCATGAGTAAGCTACCACTCACACATGTTGTTGACACTTTGGATCTTGTTAAAGACCAAGAGCTCTGGAAGAAGGCCAAAATTAATCTTCCAAAAGAAAATAACAAGCTTGGCGCTTTATATGAACATGCATTAAGTAAGAAGATTGAAAATGCACATTCAGCTCTTGGTGATGTAAAGGCAAACTTGGAGTTACTACTCTGTTTGGATGAAGATCTTGTGTACACAATGAGTAAAATTGAATCATTCACAGAATGGTTGAAGACACATTTGAGGACTAGTACATTCGTTAAGGATTATGTGTAATAAACTAAAAGCAATAGAGATAAGAGTATTATAATTGTAGAGGAGAGAAGACTATCGTTTTCAAAAGTGATCAATGGAGTTTAGATGAGACATTTCCTGATGAATTGAAGCAGCAGAAAGACATGAAGAAGTCTAAGAATGATGATGATGTCTATCGTGTACCTCACTCTGAGTTGACTGATAGTGATGACAGCGCAGTTGGAGAGGGTAATCCCAAGAATGATGAGACTGTTGATACACTTGCCATTCTAAAACAACTTTCTGACGAGATGAAAATTGCTCATCGACAACTTGATGAGATTGCTATTCCCAAGGAGGATAATGTTCTTGCTGATATTGCCGAAGAGGATGAAGTGTCTTCTCCTCTACCCAAGCCAATTATCAATGCAAAAGGACTATTTAGCTGTTTTGCTGACAATACTGTAGTAGATGTTGAGCAAATGAATACAAAAGAGACTGATATCCCAGAATCCGATCGTATTGCAGCTGTCTCAGGGGAAAGGGGAAGAGGAAGGAATCTTTATGAAGTTCGAGCACCACCCGGCCCCCTTGGCATTCTTATTGATTCATCTAAAGACGGCCCACTTATCCATAAAATCAAGGAACTAAGCCCTCTCAAACATCTAGTGGAACCTGGCGATGTTATTTTGAGCGTTGATGGAGTTGATACAAAGTCTATGGATGCAGTAGCCGTTGCCAATTGGATCAGTAGTAAGCCTTCTCTAGCTGAACAGACTCTTCTGATGGAAAGCAAATCGCAGTGGAACAAGCATGCCATCACTAGTAGTGGTGACATGTCAGTTTGAGGAGGACACTTGTATGTGCTATTGTTTTGGTTGGCTTGATGTATTGCTGACGGTTTAGAAATTGGGGTATGATATATATGTGATTAGAGAGTGAAACTTATACATAGATATAGATGTGTGAAAGTTGTAGAGATATGTATTATCACACAAGAGTTGTCTTACCCCCTACTTAACTCTCTTCCAAATGAAGAGAGTGTCTGTACTTGTATTTCCTCTCATGATTCTAAGATCATTATCCAAGTAGGATAATACCAAGAGATTCATTGGCCCTAAGCTTTTCCAGTGATCTGCCTTGTCACTTCGTGATCCATAAACGACCCTGTCCGGTGTAACTGATAATACATTGGATGGTCTCCCCGTGAATAATGATACCTCAGTCCTTATATCCCAATCACCTGTTATTTTGACATCGAAATTCTTTCCCCCCAGCTTACTAATCACTTGCTCTGTATACTCAACATCAGAAAGGTATTTAGTGGCCAATAACTCTTGTTGTACACCACCAAATCTTGTCAGGCCACCGGCCAATCCACTCAAACCCTCATTATACTTCATTGTGGATGAACTCGAATAGACCAATTCCCACACACCTATGAGTTCCTCTTTTTCAATCGCTCCTCCGCCACTGGCACTCACAGTGACTACTCGATTGTACGGTTCTCTTTCCAATTCACTAACAACCTCAAGTACTCGTTCTTGTTCTAATTCAGAACAATCTAAACCGCATTTTTGTTGGCCCTCTTCCTCGGCAAGTTTGGCAATATCTTCTATATATTCAAGAAGTTCAACTTTTAAGTCTTTTGCATCATCTTGCTTTTCTTCTGTAATGATTTCATCGTCATCATCTTCAAACAAGTCATCAATTGCTTCATAGAATGTACAAAATCCATCTTCATCCAACATATCTTTCGTCCCTGGTGCTTTATCGGCCGAATCAAATAATGCATCTAATTCATCAATAGTTATATCCCCCTCTTTTAACATATCATTAAGTTCCCCCCAACGTCTTAGATCTTCTTTGCTCACTAGATAATTCTCATTGGCAAGTTGTGAGAACAATACCCCAGGTGGTAATTCTTCTTCAGTAATGATTGGAAGTGGCTTAGGTGTGGTTGCTTGTGGTAAGTCCTCGTCAATTATACTAGGACTTGCCTCTTCAGCTACTTCCAACTCTTCATCATCTTCAAACTCAAATAATTCATCCAAGGCAGAATTGAATGCAATAAACTGCTTCATGGTCATATCCCCATCGGTACCTTTGACGTTTAATGAACTCTCCCAAAGTGACGTTAGTTCACCTTCCCCCAATGTTCCCTCCTCTTCAATTAATAATGTGATTTCTTCCCATTGCCTCAATTGTGAGAATGAGATCGAACTACTATCTTGTTTGCATAGAGTTGCAAATGTCTGCTCCAGCCCATCATCTTCTGCCACATTTTCTCCTTCTATGATGGTTTCTTCTTGTTCATTTCTATCTCCTCCTTTGGTATTCTTCACTTCGTCATTAAGGGATAATTCTTCTTCGTCATCATCCTCAAACAAATCGTCAATATCTCTATACACTTGGATAAAACTATCAACATCAATTTTATCAACTATAGACTCCATTTCCTCACCAGGATCTACAACTTGAGGAAATTTAGGTGCAGCTGACCATATTTCTGAAAGTTCTGATGATAGTAAATCGCCTTGTTCCTAAATTGAAGGATGTGATAAATATGAGATGCTGAGACAAATATTTTTCATGCATAAACCATTAAAAATATATGTATGTATATATACTCACCAACATATCCTTAATAGCAGGTACATTACGCACAACATCCTCAGTCATTAATCCTTCCCCGTTGCAAAACTTGCTAAATAACGCTTGAAGCGCTTCACCATCTGATGCGTCTGGATATTCAGCATTGGACATCATCATCAATGGCAGTATTCCCCCCGAAGGTAGGGGGGAACTTATCTTTCTTCCTCCTGGCTCATCGTAAGCTGTATGGAAAGATATTCGTTTGCTAATAATAACTGGTGGTGAAAAAGATTGACTTGTATCTATTATTGTAGAGCAGCTGATGAATAGAACTGCTGCCACCGGCAGCATCATCATTATGTTGGATCTTCTACTACTATACTTATTGACCATAATAACTATCCTGTTTGACATCCACTATCTCAACTATAAAGTTAGGGAAGACAACAATTGACTATTGTACTGGAGCGAGCACTGACGCCGACATACACTTCCACGCGGAATATTGCAAATTCGTTAGTTGGTATCCTATAAAAAAACTAGGCAGGACCCACAAATTGATTGAAGAGGATAAGGATATTTAGTTCAGAATATGAAAGAATCAATCGAGGCTCGTTACCCTACAAAGCCTCGCAAGTTATGATGGAGTATATCTAATGAAGTAGAGAAAATAGAAATTAATGAGCTTGCAGAGTATATTAATGCCTATATTGTATTATTAGTCTCATACTCGAAAGCCGAAGGAGAATGACTGTTCTTCCTTCTCTTGACTAGTAATCTCAGAGCTCTTGCTACCAAATACATCTTGTAGCTTTGGCTCTTTCTCCTCCTTCAATGTATTATCGGTTTCTTCAATTACATCAACATAACAAAATGCTGCAAGTATATAACGTACGCCGCATACTGTTGGGTCTCCACTATGTAGGATCTCGCCTCCCCTAAAGCTAACCATGCCTCCTGCTGACGGAGATAATGTATTATCAAGTGGATGTATGTATGTGCCACCTCCCTTGAAGTCGTCATTCAAGCTAATTATGAAGCTATGTGTTGATTCATCATAATGTGGAGGCAGATATCGTTGCTGATCGGTACTATATCGTACTACAAACACATCATGGAGGAATATGTCTCTATTCAATTTCTCGCTCTTGAGTTGAAATTGTACTCTAAGTAATGGACGTATTGTATATTTCCAACGCTGATAAAACCATGAATGGAGAGCCACTAGCTCGTGTAATGGCAAGTCGGTAGTTGGGACATCATGATGTCGAAATGTTGTCCAACCACTTCCATTTGTTCCATTTGTAGTAGCATATTGTTCCGCTAAACTGATGACATGTTGGCATTCATTAGTGGATATTATTTGTTCTGTCGTCAGAAAGCATTTACCTCCTAAATATGATGAGAAAGATAGTGTACTACCGGTTTCGCTTCCACCTTCTTCTTCATCAAATATCAAGGTTTTGTAGACTTGCTGCTTTGATATCTGTATTGATATATCTGGATGAGTGGTGCAATCTCTGCCAGCTATCTTCCACAGACGTTGAGCTTCTAAGAAATAACCATTGCAATGTCCTTGACTTGTAAAGTCAACGGAAGATGCCTTGCCTAAGGATGAAGCTGCTTTAGCATGAAGGACGTCTCCATCATGTGGATATGTTTGTAAAACACAATCGTATAGTTTTGATGCATCATCGAATCTTGATTGTTGCATGGCGAGATCAGCAAGGTGTTTTAGTTGATCACGTCTAAGGTAAAGTAAATCACTGGATTTCTCCTCTCCTCCTTCTCTGAGACATACCACATTATCACTTGATGCAGTCTCATATCGACATCGGATACAAGCACAGACATAGTCCTGTCCCATCAATTCTTTTAACTGAATGGTTCGTGCTTTTACATTGTCATCCAGTGAATCTATTTTCGATACTGACATATCTCCAGAGATAATATCATGTAAAGCTAACCACGCCAAGGTATCAAGTGGAGATTGTTGATTGGTATCATTTATAGTTAATGCCAACGTTGGTGCACATGAATGCTTTTGATGACGGAACATTCCGAAAGGTGAGAATACAAAATAAGATTTTCGTAACTGTGCACTAATTTGCTTTGATTCGTCGCTCTCTGAAGGTGAAGGTGCTGATATCCAGTGTGCGAAATGAGTAGCATTTCTCCATCGAAGAATAGTTGATTGAATGTCACCTCTGTTAGATTCATTTTTTAGTGTGTGTGGTTGTTGAGATGAGCAAGAGGAGTTTAATACATCCAATGCCAAATCCATTTCTTCTTCTGACAGGGCATTCGATACAATCGCCTTTGCATAAGATACTAATGGATGTGTAGCGCTGCTCACTCGAAGTATGCAATGCCTTTTGATAAAAAGGTAACCCTGAAGAAACTCTTGATATGGTAGGAATGTGCTGTTTGATGTTGTTGTATTCTCATGTTCCGTGTTGCTATTCTTTAACAGAAGGAAATTGCTATGATGTGATTTTGACATTGCCCATAACTCTACTATCAAGCTCTCCTGGAGTTGGGGCAGCGGTGGCCCCATGTTCTTTCCTTCTTCTAAAAAATCATTCATCCAATTATTATTAGTGTGATATGTACATGAAATGATTGTCATCAATAGTAATGCACATTCCTCAATACCAATTGAAATCGTATCATATCCGCATATATCTTTGAATTTCTTTTCAATTGCTGCTATTGACTCTCTAATTTCTTTGATAATAAGTTCATCATGTTCATTTGTATTACTACTACCAATACAGCCACCACTTCCAAATCTATTTTGACAGAAGAATAGTTTTGGATGATACAATGTACATTTTTCCTCCCCTTGTATCTGACAATCTTTACTGCAATATAGCGATCCACACCAATCAACATCTGAAGATGCTGTAGATGCAGTACAAAAACTGCAAGGCAGTGGAGATGATGACTTGGTGGTGATATATCTCTCT
>Ga0214480_100034_pt1 | contig 47054 bp, 39 predicted proteins | sample M1_20Mar14CPVII9_3_FD_165042 | JGI IMG/M metagenome (GOLD analysis project Ga0214480, IMG submission 165042) | Marine eukaryotic communities from Monterey Bay, California, United States - M1_20Mar14CPVII9sort6BwellE17 | ecosystem: Environmental > Aquatic > Marine > Unclassified | place: USA... | reverse complement strand
AAAAAATGCGCCTAATCCCACAAGCCTAACTAGTGTAATTTTATGAGAGCGTTTATCGCAAAATGTAAAAGCAAATTATGATAGTTGTAGTAAGTAGATCATATACGGACATCATCTCTCTTCATACTACAAATATCAATACAATATCCAGCCACAACGTTAGTATTCCTGCGATCGATCGAGAAGAAAATAGTCGGCGGCGGGGCGGCGGTGGATTTAGATATAAAAACACAATTTCAATAACTATCTAACCATCATGTCCTCATCCCGCAGATCACTACTTGCAGCACTATGGTCTATTGTAGGTCTATTAACATTGACGTCCTTCGTAATAGCAGTAGTCTTTGCATATGCCAATCAAAAATATGATAATGAGTATGCAGAATATAATAATGATTGGAGTAATGATAATAAACAAAATCAATATCAACAACAGGGATATCAGGCAGTTAGTGTTACATCCCGTGCTATGGTATTCGCTGCTATATGGACGGCAGTATTAAGTGGTATATTGGTTATTTATGGTACGGTTATATTGGGTGTTAGAATGCCAACGGGCAAGTATTATGCGTGTTGTGCTGGTAATGTTCATAGGCTGACTCCGGTTAGTTTGGGTGCATTTGGGGGTAGTTTGTTAATGTTTGCTAATTTGACATTAGTTTGTGCAATATTGTTTGGTGAATTTGAGGTAAGAGATGATGGGGTTTATGACTATTGTGTTTGTGTTTAATGATCCGTTTGTGTTTTGTTTAAACTTACTCACATCTTTGTTCATTTCACATAGATTCTAGATTACTCAGCCATGGATCATAGAGGCTCATCAAATGATGCCAACGATGATGATGAGACGAGTGTAGTCGATCAATCCTCCTTTGCATTCTCCATAATGTGTATATTCTTCACAGTGATGTACTCGGCATTTGCCGGCCTCATATTTTACAATTCAAATATATTATTAGAAGAGAGCGTCCAAGATTGGCAGAACGAATCATCATCACAAGATTATAATTCACCAGATGTTAACCACGCACCGGGATACATCGGCGGGGATAGGTTTGGTGTAGGAGTAAATCATATGGAGGTGATGTGAGCAGCAGCACGATATACTTCCAAGGACCTCCAAAGACACTCAAAAGTTGGAAAGAGAGTCTATAGCTCGCATAATCTTACTCACAGAGACAAGAAAGATAATGTCTATAGTCTGATGTATGTCTATACCAATAGAAGAGGTATACCTATTAGGAAACTATACAGTCTTGTCATAAGTCTTAACACAGAAGAAGTAAACTTGTGCCAACTAATCATTTTTAATTTTTATCTTTATCAATCTATCATACCATACCTTCTTTAACTTCAAAGTTTCAAACTGTATCAATCTATAAATGCATCATACTCTCATGACAAACAAATTCAAGCTCTATTGAGTGGCGCGCTTTCCCCTGTTCCAACTGCATCGTCTTCGCTAGGTACAACAAGTAGGAAGCAACCTGCGGCTGCACATCCACCGAGTAAGTTAGATACTATTACAAGACAGCCATATATCAAGCCAGAGAATCCGGATGAAATACTCAAACCCAAAACAACTGCCGGGTTAAAAGCACCCCCGCTGATTCCACCCACTGATATTGCCCCAGAGGCAACAACAAGTCCGATAGCAAGTCCATAATAGTTGTTATTCTCAACCTTGGGATTCGTTGCTACTGATAATACAACGAAGCAAAGTATAAAAGTGAAGATTACCTCAGCAAGAAGTGCTTGTGAGTATGTTGCATCGTCTCCCATTGACACCACCGAGTATGAAGAGCTCACAATACCACCACACAGTCCTCCTACAATACCCCCAACGACTTGAGAAACCATGTATTGAAACATTTCATCGTATTCCATACTTCCCCGAAGAGCTACTGCCAAGGATACGGCAGGGTTGTAATGTGCTCCACTTATCGGACCACCGGCAAAAACTATCGAGATTAGGATTGCCCCAATTGCAATGGGTGCAAGTTCCGAAGATGCAACTTGGATAGTAAATACTAAGAATCCAGTACAGATACACTCTGTTGTTGTTTTTGGATTAATCATGGTTATCTTTGTAATATTTCTAATAACTAATGACTAATGAGTATAATTTATCGAACCACTATACAGCATAAGACTATCTGTGAGGGAAATATAATCCAAACAGAGAACTCTACAATATCTTTAGATGATGAGTTGATGATGATTAATGATTGATAGATATGTCAAGAAATAGATAATGTACAATAAAGTAATCGTACATCAACTCTCATAAAAAAAGATATGGTATCTTTATTCCTCCTCATCCAATCAATGAGGACAATGGCGGCCAATATTGAGCTCCCTATTGACGCTGATATATTGAAACAATTGCATGAGAATCACTATGCAATTGTGGATGAATTTCTCCGTGAGTACTTACTTCTGTGTCAAACAATACCTCTGAAATAGTGTGTATCTTTATGACTCACATCATATGCACATTTATTCTATACTATGTATGTAGCTCGATCAGTTGCAAATCAATTGTTGGACGATGCAGAAACGCTATACTCTGATGGTAGCTTCTCCCAGCATTACTTCCAGTTTGGAGCAGTACTGTTGAAGAAGCCGAATGTAAGATACTGCATAGATGCATAAAAATTATTTATTCCTTCTCTAACTTTCTGCTTCATGCAACACACATCATAGGTATTTGAACTTGATCTATCCGATCCAACTACAGTCAACTCTTACAATAATTTGGGAAGTTGGAAGAATGTAGTTGAAGACATAGGCCCTGCCTTTCTTCATCGGATAGACAAACTTGATAAAGAGGTTACAATAAATTCTACCACTACCAACAATTCACTATCACTTCAAACTAATACACCACCAGCAATTAAAGTACAATTAAACACCGGGGGAGGTAGCTTTCCGTGGCATTATGATAATCCAGGACCACCCAACAATCGTAAGCTAACAGTTGTATTGTATCTTAATTCTTCATGGTTAGAGGGTGATGGTGGAGAGATTGTACTTTGTCCCTTCCTCTCTAAGAGTATAGTTATACCTCCACTTCATCGTCGGGCGGTATTTTTTTATAGTGATCGTATTTTGCATAGAGTATTACCATCCAAAGTGAAACGAGTCTGTTTTACAATGTGGTTTAATGGTTCAGATGTGAATACCAAGGAGGATGTGGTTTTATCAAAAGAACACTTGAAATTTAGTAGTTATGACGATGCACAATGTTTCTTTACCAAGTCTCCACTTCAAAGGGTGATAAGTAGAGCAGTATATGCGGATGAATACTTGGAATCATTGTTGCAATGTATTATTGGTAGTAAGGGTCGTTCTGGTAGTGATGATGGTGCCGATGGTGTGACAAAAGAAGATAGACTCAAGGTCATTAAGCAGCACGAAGCTAGTGTCCAGGGCATCCTCTCGAAGCTGCGGCCTTTGATTGATGAATTTAGAAGAAGGAAAGATGCTCTTAGTGCGAGTAGTTAAGCGGAAGTGTTAGCGAGTTAATAGTCGGAAGTACGACAGATGATTGCAAGATACCGGCAAATGTATAGCATTGCTATCAACATGCTGGACGAAATAACGTAAAGCATAGTGGTAACGATGTGTATCATGGCTGGATGCATGTAATAAACTATCAGTAGATGAGGTACTATCGTATGCATTCATGGGGTTAAATGTAGGTCACTTGAGAGTTAATTGCCAAGATGTCACAACAATACCACACGGTATTCCTGTACATAAACGATTGACACATACAACACAACGCCTTGTTCATTGGATAAGCACAGTAGTGATGTAAGCACAGTAATGATGGTCGTGATTTAATGATGATGAGACATATTGACATCTTGCTTAGTCGGAGAGTAGAACTCACAATGTTGGCTAAACTGCACACGATTGATTTTGGGAGCAGAATGTGTTGAATTAATTGCTCAGTTAGATGAGCTGCAATTACAGTGGTAATAATGGGGTCACTAGAGTTAATTAAGGCCATAAGATGACAATGATACCGCATGGTTAGAGGGTCAAGACCCTCCACAACAATAGACAAGGTCCTCCTTAGTCGGAGAGCCGTTGTAAACTACATACGATTGATAATCGGGAGTAGAAATCAATGGTTGAGTTCTTATATGTTCATTGGGTGGTTGAGTTCTCATGAAATCACAAGAAGATTGCAATGGGCTCATCCGTTTAGGTGTTGCTTTGCAATTACAGCCTCTTGTAAAGCACTGAATCATTATGTGCCATAAACCCAGTACAAACAATCAGCGTCACCACAAATCTACATAAACAACATATAAATCAAGGCTTTGATTTGGCAAATATATCTCAAGATACTGCAGTCAATTAGAAACACAATCAAGAGAATTATGTGTCAATCGCCTACACAATCTAATTCCACACGCAAGTTGTTCAAGCCAGCCATGGGTGCATCAAAACAAGTAATGAGGAAACAAGTTCGATTCAATGAGATGTCTGAAATGGTCCTGATAGATGATCTCAGACTATCCGGCTACAAGAACGAGCTGTGGTTCACTAAACAAGAGCTGGAAGATATTAAACAAGCTACAAGGCGTCTCATCTTTCATGTCGTAACACGAGCAGAAGCTCACGGCAGTCAAGCAAGCCATGTGTTAGGATTCGAGAAGTTCCTCTCACCTGATCTCATGCATGAATACAAGATTCGGCGACAAACTCTATTCCACGAGGTACTATCCGAAACTCATCGTCAGTTCACTCCTTCGTCAATGGATGAAAGGAGCAAGCTCATCGTTCAACTGCATCATGCAGACAAGCTAGCACGTCTATCAGAGATGCATAGTAAGTGGGCACGATGCAAGGCTAGACTTAGCGCACTCGTTTTAGAGCTTGATCAGGAAAATGCCACTGCGCCAAAGTTATTGGCAGACGTGTTAAATCGCTACATGCAATGATTGAGCATGCATAACCAAGAGTGTTGGTTTCAATAAATAGAGACTTTAACTTTAGTAATAACCAACACTTAGATTACATTAATGATACATATCTACTAAGTCTGAACATTCTCGTCTCTCCATCTTTGCTTGCCTTGCAATCATTGTGTGTATACGATATATATAGTCGTTATCGACCGGGTATATCAATATGTTCGAAACAGATCACATGTAAAAAGTATATCCAAACAAACCGTATCTTCTTCCGCTACATTTAGACTCAATGATGTCTCGATGGGTACTAGCTCATTTCCAACGACAAGAGACATCTGATTGTGCTCGCCCTTGTCATCTTTGACGAGTAGTTTGGCCTGGCCACTTCCATCTTTATTGGTATCTTCCTCGGGTAGATCTTCGTTGGAAATAGTATCATCCTTATTCATTACCGGCGGATGACCTGATCTCTGTTTTGTCAAACCTTCATCAACAACGGGAGTGTACAATGGACTGATCTCCACACGATCACTATCTTCATCTAAGATGGATACAGTCGTTACATCGATGTCGTCATCCAAAGGTAGAGTTTCCTCAGGGGTTTCAAACTTTCTCATAAACCTCCTCATGGCCAACAATACGTTCATTCTCCTCAATGTAGACCCAGTGGAGGTTGATTCAACCTCAGATGGTGTATCACTTTCATATGTAGAACTGAAATCGGCAGGCTTTGTCCATGTTACCTCCTTCGTTTGGATGTTGTAGTAATATGTCTTGAACGTGTTTCGATCCAGCACCTCTTTCCACACTCTTTTAGAAGATGGATCCGAGGCAGATGAAATAGATGATGTACTTGTCGATCCAGAGCTGAGTGAAGAAACCTTCCTTTGTTGTAAACTACTACCACACTTGGAATTAGAAGCAGGTGTCAACCGTGGATCCAAAATACTTGCCAAAGATAATGTAGCGTAATGAACATGAGATATTCTTCTCATTAGAGGAGGATTGCAAGGTTTCACTGATTCTCGAGCTTCTTGTTTGCCATATGCTGCTGAATAATCTGTTGTTGTTGATATCTTACTGCTTGTATCATCATCAACTCCCACTCCAATTGCTATACTCTCATGATTCTTTATGTTTCGTTTGATATCATTCCGTATCTTACTTTGCATATTTGTAGTGCTTGTCTTCTCCTTCTCTATATCATCTGAAGCCTCCTTGTCATCATCTCTCCCCTTATCAGTCATATCGAAGATTACAGTTTTTGCAGCACTGTACAAACTTTCATCCGTACTAATCGGATCTGCCGAATATATACTTGGTACTGTAGCTGCACCCGAGTATAGACTTGGAGATACGGTTGCAGCAGCCGAGTATGTACTGTAAACTGATCGTATAGACCTATACTTGTTTCTTTCCTCATCAGAGAATCGGACTGTCTTATGTTGATGCATCTTCTTTGAGTATTGTGACGGACGATGGACTAAGAAGTATCTCCCGGCCCCGGATGTGTTTGCTATGATCTGATAGATCGATGTAATGAAATAATAATAAATGATTGTTGCAATTATAAGTAGCAATATGGGCTCTTCCTGAACCTCTCTCCAAATCAACGGCGGAGAGCTCATCAACAAAGAGGAGAGAGATCATAGGCATAACTTCAAGTTACTTTTTTAGCAAGTAAGGAAACAAACAATAATTGGGCTCCATATAATACTCCTATTGTTTCGTATGGCGGTCTCAAATTAGTTCTCAGCTTTTTACATATTGATGTCTCTATTCATCTTCTTTGTGTTGCCAATATCGTCGAGTCGAGAGTTGATTGCTATGTCAGGTCGGTACTTGATAAGTCAAACTCTATCTAAGTATTTACCCTTTTCACCCCATCCACCCATCCCTCTCGATTCGATAATTGATAGATCTCTACTTCACAGCGCCATAGCATTGACAGGACCATAGTAGATCGATAAACATGAGCGGCAGAGGATTTGGAAGAGGCAGAGGTGGTAGATCGCCAGGAGGAAGAGGTGGGAGGTACGTAAGATGGCAGAAAATTGTACACATCTTATGAACTTTTAGTTTGATGTGTCAATTGATTGCAATATGTATCATATCGATATACTCATATCCTCTAATATACCCTCTTTGTTTGTATTTACATAATATCATAACATATAACTACAGATCACCTGGAGGAAGAGGACGGTACGTATTTCTTTTCAATAATGTTTCATGTGACATCAAAAAATAGATAATTGCAGTAAAAACTCATATAAATATTTATACTTCTTTTTATATTATCAATACCCTTTCTAATATTAAACTGCAGTGGTGGCAGAGATGGAGGACGAGGGCGTGGTGGAGGAAGAGGACGCGGTGGCGGGAGAGGAGGTGGGCGAGGAGGAAGGTGCGTATTAAAATGCATGTGAAAGATTTTCGAGGTTGTCAATATCTAGGAGACCCATTCTTAATCTTATACAATACACATATCTAAACCAACCCATGATATTTGATTATTTTTGCAGAGGCGGAGGGCGTGGTGGCAGAGGAGGTGGAATGAAGGGTGGTGCCAAGGTAGTTATCGAACCACACAGACATGAGGGTATATTCATTGCTCGTGGTAAGGAAGATGCCTTAGTTACATTAAATAGCACACCAGGTGTCGCAGTGTACGGCGAGAAGAGGATAAGTGTCGAAAGTCCACCAGGACCCGATGGTAATGTTGTCAAGGTAGAATATAGGGTATGGAATCCATTCAGATCTAAGATTGCCGCTGCAGTATTAGGTGGAGTTGATAATATTTGGATTAAACCTGGTTCGAAGGTGTTATATTTGGGAGCTGCCGCAGGCACATCAGTCTCGCATGTATCTGATATCGTTGGACCGAAGGGAAATGTTTATGCCGTTGAATTCTCACACCGTCCTGGACGTGATTTACTGAACGTTGCCAAGGCACGTACGAATGTTATCCCCATTATTGAAGATGCACGTCATCCATTGAAATATCGCATGTTGGTGGGTATGGTGGACTGTGTCTTTGCGGATATTGCACAACCTGATCAAGCTCGTATTGTGGCATTGAATTCACATTACTTTCTTAAGAATGGAGGACATTCAGTAATTGCCATCAAGGCAAGTTGTATTGACTCAACAGCCGCACCAGAGGCAGTATTCCGACGAGAGGTGAATAAATTACAGGGAGAGAACTTTAAACCATTGGAACAGCTGACTTTGGAACCATATGAGAGGGATCATTGTGTATTGATTAGTCAATATAGACCAAGTAAGAAGAAGAAGAGTTCAGAGTAAAGACTAGAGGGCTATAATGGGGTTTAAAGATTGAAGACTAGAAAGAAAGCTTAATGTGGTGGATGTGTAGAATAGAAAAAATCGGATAGATTGGGCGTGAATGTAACAACAATTGTCAATTGAGAGGTGTAATCAAGGTTAATTACTCACCATATGATTGGTGTTACGTTGGGCGAGACTAAAATGTTAATTATAAGGGGCAATTTGCATAACCAACATGTCTCTAGTACGTCACTAGAATTCGGCCTCTTCATCTCTTATCAATAAAGTTGTGCACGAGAAAAAGTCATTGTTAAGATCAATTAATTTACAATCTCTGTCCTCATGACTCTGCCTGGTTAAGATAAAGCTTAGGCCTATCATTCGACGTCCAATATCACAATCAATAGGATAGATCTCTATCCAGAAGCGCCTTATGTGCTCACATATAACTATTTAAGCTGGTCGTACCACTTCGTACTTTTAATCTTTGTCAAGTAAGTGATACTGTTGAAACTGATACATCTTCTTCAATGGGTGACTAAGTAACCAGCCATTACCTATGTAATATGTTATGGATATATATATATATATATCATGGTTAGATGTACAATTGCGATAGGTAACTTTGCACTGACACAGACACACATACAAACAAAATCTTACCATGATCACGTCCCCAATTATCTTCACACTCTCTACCCAACTCCATTAACTTCAAAATATCATCGGTAGGTCCAACTTTCGTACCTTTTAAGAAGTAACAGTCCTCAGGCCAACCATATGCTTTACTCTCATATCGAATACCCTCACCCATTACAAGTTTCGTAACTTGTCTCATTACATTGCGTTTGTTTCCGTCTGATAGTGGATCTACGGTATCGACATAGTCCTATTTGATATGTATGGAGGGCGGGATAAAACATGTCGAAGATGAGATTGTGATTAGATATATGATTCAATAATACGGTATTGCAATATAAACATCAGTGTATTGATATAATATACACATCAAAATATCATACAACGGCACCGACATATATCATAACTTACCTCAAACTTGGCCAAAAAATCACCCTCCATCTTCTTTTCAATTAATTTCTTCTCTTCCTTACTTAATGGTGAACTAATAACACCATTGGGTACTTCACATTTAAAGTTTGTGTTAGCAGTATGTGTAACTCTTGTTTGTTTCTTTACAGCTTTGAACTTCTTTCTAGCTAACTGTATGTCAAGATCGTCATCCATTAATGGTTCATATTGTACTGGCTTTTTCTTTAATCGACGTGATGAACGAGTTGGTGATGTTGGTGATGCTGCTACTCTTCGTGGTCGTTTATTACTTGGTGTTTTAGTACTTGTTGACTTTCGTTTACGGGAAGCATCACGGACCCGTTTCTTTGCATCATCAAGTCCTAGTGATTTTAACCTTTGCTCGTTGCGTTTGATTTTATCAAGACGTGCTTGTTCATATTCTGATAGTTTGTATGGTGCCATTATAGTTTATTCGATTATCGCAGCCGCGACATAAAGGATACCACAGGTATCTTTTATGAGACAATATTTTTTTCGATCTCAATTTTGCCACTTTGCCGCCTCCCCTCTTCCGATATGATTGTCTTGTAAGCAATGACATTCGCTAAACCCATCGGAAGCTGTCAGTATAAGATCGCTTTAACGGCTCTACATCAGTAGTGAAGTGAAGTGAAGTTCAACCATAGCTTATGTAAAAAGATTGGCATATGTTTGGTTGATAAAGATACAAAGTATCGTCGTATCGATTTATCGGCATGCCCTCATTATTTGAGCTTATTATCCTTTGTCTCACTACTTGCGCTAGTGAATAGCTCATCATTCATTGGCATATATCTGTGGCATATCTCTTAGATATATTGCCCGCCGACTCCGCTCAGCATATCTCGTCCTTGATATATATACAAACCACATAAACAAACAATATGAGCGTATCCAACAACAATCATAACACATGTCTACCACAATGCTGTTCTAACATGAACAATGTCGATGAATATGGCGATAGATCTATAACAGCCGGTGCCAACAATAACAATGAAGATTTGATAATGAGAGAGATACGTCCCGATAGTCCATTCGATGAGAATGAAATGGAACAAGATAATCTCGATTGCGGTATCTCTCAAACTTTATCACAGACATTGGGTATGAGAGATTGTGATATACAAAATGAAATCAATGAGCCCACTGCTGTTACAGTACTACCTGATGCAGCCGCCGCCACTGCCGCTGTCGTTAATGAAGTTTCTGCCTCCTCATCAGAGGATAATTCAATCTCCGATTCATCATCTACAGTCTCGGAGGATACAACTGATTATTCATTAGAATTTCGTAATGCAGGATTGCAATCTAGTTTAGGTATTAGTATGAAACAGCGCAGTTCACCTAATCGAGTATGGGACATCTCCAAAATGAAGAGCAGTAGTAGTCCTAAACGATCAAATTATCAAAAGATTACCGATGAGAATGAACAGCAGACTTCCAAGGCTGTAAAGAAAGTAAACAGTTCCAACTCAAAGATTAAGAGTAGTTTGAAAGGAGGTATAAAATTTAGTAGATTTAGTCCATCATTCCGTGATGGTGATTCACAACAATATATTACCGTCAATGATGAAGAAGAAGTGGCATGTAACAAGTTATTATCCTGTTCAGGAGATTCAATTAATGAAGTGTATGAAAAGAAGGAGGGAGTTGTAACAATCACAGCCAACAAAGCTAAATCACATTCCAAGGTTGGTTTAATCTTTACTCGTTCCAAGAAGTCTTCTTCTTCTTCTTCTTCAACATTATCAAATGATAACATTAAGGAGGCAATCATATCAGGAGTAACAGATGATAGTATCTTCAACGTATACAAGTCAGACTTGGTTAATTCCACAGTACTTGCCGTGAATGATATACAGGTAACAAGTGCAAAGCATGCTGCCAACTTAGTTGCCAATGCTATTAATGAGGTACGATTAGTTATTGTACAACAACAACATAATAAACAGCAGGAGGAGGATACGAATGAAATGATAGATATTAATAACAGTCTCGAGTTGGAGTTACAAAAACATGAAAAACGAATGATACAAGCCAAGATTGATAGGGCAAAACGAAGTAGTATTGCAAGTAAGAAGGTGAACTTAAATGCAGTATTAGATGTTGTGAATGAAAATTATGATGAGGAATGTATGAGTATTGATCCTGATATTAGTGTTTATGATAGTGTTGATAGTGACGATGATGAGAAGGAGGAGGGAAATACTCAAGATGAGAAGGAACAATTTTTACTTGATATTCAAATGAAGAAGGAGGAGAAGATTTTGAAGCAGAAGAAGAATGAAGTAGATACGAGGAGTGATGATGTGTCTACTACCGATTGGTCACATGCTGATGTTATCCAGAGTGCATTTGGTAAGAAGAAGGATGCTATGATGAATAGTACTACCAAGATTCGTCCTGCTTCGGTAACACCAGATCAGGCTGTGCTTGATAAATCGGTGAACTACTCATCTCCAGTTCTTGACGAAGATGCTTCCATTCTTCCCGAGCAATCGGCAAACCATGACATTCTCGAGGAAGATACGAATGTCAAGTCTCAAGAAACGGTGGTATCTCCAGATTCAACCCCTACCACAACCGAAAAGAAGAAGATCAAGAAGAAGAGAATGAGTGTCAAACGTGCTCTTGGTTTGATTGTGAAAGAAGTTGCCGAGCAGGCTACTGAAACTTTGCCTCATGTTGTTGACAAGTCTGACGATGTTCAGCTTACCGCTGATACGCTTGTTGATGGTGCTGTCGTCGAGCCTAATGCCGCTGCTGCTTCCGCCGAGGACATCATGAATGATCTTAACATTAATGATTCTAAGGACGAGACCAAGGATGGAGCTAATAACGAAACGACCGAGGGCAAGACTCATTACATCACTGTGGACGAAGATAATCTCAGTGAACAGCAGCCTCATCATCCTCTAGCCAGAGTGTTATCTAATACCACCAATCCTGATGCAGTTGAGGTTAAGAAGTCACCATCAATGGTTGAGGGGTTTGTGGCTGCAACCGAACGTGCGTCGTCATACATCAACCAATCCATCATGACTAGTTTATCGTATGGAGAAGAGTCAGTTGTTAATGCCAAGAATGAAGTAATCGAATCACTAGTTGATGCCGAGGAGGAGGAGAATGTAGAGGAGGGTGTCGATGGAGAACCCGATACAAAAGAGCCGCCTATCGATGATGATGAGCCACCAGTCAAGAAGGATCAGGTAGAGGAGCAGTCAGAACTGATTGTAACTACTGAGAGTCCAGTAAAGAAAAAGAAGAGCTTCTTCACTAAACGCTCCCAGAAGAACTCTGTAGCGAATGAAAAAACACAAGAACCTACCACTGCCAATGCACAGCCCGTATCCCCCGTCAAGACTCCAGTCAAGAAGAAGAAGAGCTTTTTGAAACGAGCATTTAAGAAGTCGTCAAAACCAGTACAAGAGGTGGATGAAGCCTCTAATAAGGACGCTACTGAGGATAAGGATTCTGATTCTGTCAAAGAGCATGATATCTCTCTTGATGTAACTGCCTCTGGTGATATCGAGATACAAACCCCGTCAAGTGGTAGAGGACCTTTCGACTGTACCTTGTCCCCGATATCTGTCAAGACACCATCGGATAAACTTGATTGTGAAGTCAATGTCACAAGAACAAGTTCAGTACCTGCTTCAGTTGCTACGGCAAGCTTCTCTTTATCGAGTAATGAAGAGCAGCAGCATGCCACTCCACCTATTAACAAGAGCATACCTCAAACGCCTCAAGCACCTATCAAGATCAGTCAAGGATGGAACGTCGCTTCTTTCTTGTTTGGCAGTCCACAGGAAGGTCCTCCTTCTCCATGCGCATCCACCCTTGGAGCTACACCCGCTGAATGTTGTAGTTGTGAGAGTCCGTCTTCGTCTGGCAGCAAAGACTTTGCTGATATTGATGAACCTCTCACAGTGGAGTGCAGACTGAATTCAATTGGTAACGACTCCATCAAAATCAGTATGGAGAGAAACGAGATGATTAACAAGACGAGTACTACAGAATCTGTATCTCTAAGCGAGCTGGGACCTCCACAAGTCAATAGAAAGCTTGATTTTGATGGACTGTGCCAGGAGACGTTTCAGTCTCGAGCTGTTGATGTAGCAACAGTGTATAGAGACGACAACAGCTTCTCTGGCATGCCTGACCCGGCTACTCCGAGAAGACACAACACTTGGGAAGATATTAAAGAGTTTGCCTTGGCAAAGAAGACAGCCTTTGAGATTATCAAACGTAAAAGTCCTAGGAATGGAGGAAAGTATACTAAGAATGATATCACGATGGAGACTCTTAATGTTACTGAAACATCCATGCTGTAAGATCTGGTCTGTGTGTTATGTAAGAGAGAATGCCATACAGAGAAGAAAACCGGATGACTTAATATATCCGGTGCTTTGTATCTCTTTGTTTATATATGGTTAGGGATAGTAGGCCAGATCAAGTCAATTAAATGTAAAGAGAAAGAGCAATTAAGCCATGTTGCAAAACTTAAGTTTACCTCCATACTACTCCAATAATATTCCCATCCTCGTATACATCCAGCTGACTTGCATATCTCATTCATATCGTACCTCGACAAACTCTAACAAACATCACTAACAAACTGAATATCACATAATTGCAACCTTTATCCACTAATCTCTCTCTTACTTGGCCTTGCCTCCAGTGAGAAGTGTCTTATCCATACCAGCACACATCATCACAGCTCCCACACTCATTGCCATTGCACCTAACTTCATCATTGTTGCATGAAACGAATCAGGATCAACTGTGGCGCCGGCTGCCGTAGCACCCATAGGCAAAGCAGAGTTGGCATAGGCAGCATAATTATCAAATACTAAAGAGACCCATGATCCGCCAGCTAATAAAACGAATGATCGATGAGCAGCCGTAGGAGATAGGTTAGGGAAACATCCCATGTATGCAGCTGCACCAAACCCAAAGAGGGAGAAGGAGTGTAGAAATCCCTTATTATGTGCAGCTAGTAATAACTTGGGATTGAAGATGTCATCTGTGTTTGTGTGATATATGAGAAGATGAGAGGTAATGGATTAGATTATCATCGTCGAGGATACAAAAGATGTTATTATTATATTGCAACAACTTACCGAACAACATTGAGAAACCACTCCAAGCAGTTGTTGCCCACTGTTATGATATAGGGAGAAGATAGAGAATAGATTAGAAACTGACATCTAACACACAAACGACACATAAAATAATGTGGACACATAACATAATGTGCACATCTTATGCACTTTTTTATGAGCATACGATATGAACAGATAACTCACAAGTAGAGCACCGTGAAGACATAACGCTTTAGCAGCTTGAGCAGACATGATAGTAGTTATTTATGTTGTGGTGTAGCACAGGCAAGAGAAATAATGAGAGCTTGATTGTAGTAGCACCACATACACATACCTAGTTGATTGAAGTAAAAAAAAGATATTTGAGACAGAACTTTGACAACTAAAAACAGATGTTTATGTCACATCTCGTACGATTCTCTTTTACTTCCTGATCTCAGGCACTAACTACATATCAAGGCCATTTTAGATGGATGATTAGATGCAACAAAACACAGTGTACATTGTTTACTAACTATCTCTTTTTCATCCATATCTAAGAATTAGAATCATCATCATGCCTGTCGGAGATATCTCACCCATCGGTATGGTCAGAGTGAAAAAGTCTATCGCTGACGACATGTGGGCATGGGTTAGTGTAAGACATGCTAACTTCATGGCATCGTCTCATGATCAGATGGGGCCGAATAAGTTAAACTTCTATACAAATGCGAGGACTCGTGAGTATAGTATATGATATGTGTCGGATATATGTGTCTCCGATACCTCTCTCTACTATCTAATTGCAAAAAAATGCTCACATCACACATCATATGTTCACTTTTTATCATATCCTCATTCTTTCTCTCTGAACAGCTGTACTTAACGTCGATAAAGATTTGGATAGTGGTGCAAAGGACGATGGATCTGAGTGGATTGTATGGACAGAGTACTACGATAAGATAAATGGACTGAATGATCATTGGGCAAAAGGTAGAGTCATGTCTCAGTTCAACTTATAATTATACCATATCATAGTATCTCTCACACTCACATACACCATATCATATCGTATCCTTCCACCAACACAGGTCAAGCTTCTGGTATGCTTGGTGACTTTATGGGTATGGTGACGGGAGAAGATGCAGAGGCGAAGTTTATCCAACCATTGAAAGTTTTACATGAAGTGAATCATCTCCTTCCTACAAAAGATAAACCTCGAGCTTCTCTTTCTGATCTCTCCAATGCAGCTCAACTTCTTGTCGTATTTACTGTTCCTAAAGAATTAGTTGCAGAGGCTCAAAAGATGATTGATGATCATGCCTTATGGATGCAGGAACTGCACAGCAATCATAAGATGCTTGGACGTGATATTAGTTTCAAGCCCGAACACGAGTTGCTTTACTACTCTGCTGGAAGTTGCCCTGTACTCGTGAATCATATGGATCTATCGTCAGGATCTGATCCTGATGGCTCAGTCATCTTTGTTATCACTGAGTTTTATAAAACAAAAGCTGGACTGGAGAACCAGTGGAAGCATGGAAAGGAAATGGCAGCGGCCAAAGGGGAAGACTTCACTCTTGGACAGATGGATGCTTTGGAGAAGAAGGGTATGCAAACTACCTTCATTCAACCTCTAGCTGTCAAGGCAAGTATCAACTGGTTTGGCAAACCTGGTAAAGATTAAGATTAGCTTCTTTTGAGATAGATAGATACGGTATATTGTGCTTGTACAGAGACAGAGATGAATAGAATTAGAACAGTCACCGATATCTGAGAGTCTAAACATACTACTAGTAGAAAGTTAGTTCTCTATATAACAGTCAATCAACACATAAGTTCTTTACAACCTCCACCTGTTCTTTACAACCTCCTCTCATGTCTGACATGAACACTCTCTAAACTCATTATTATAATGGCTTCTGTCCAGTTCCGCGGTGAGCATGAACATAAAGCCAAGATCCCGTTGAGGAATTCTTTTCAAGTACGACAGTGAATGTTGCAATATCATCATTGGGTGTACCCTTGTATTTGAATTGGTCATGTGTAGTATATACAGCAAATGCTGCTGAACCACAAGCTAAGATTTGGACGTTGTTGACCTTCAATAGTTCCGAAGATACCATTTCAACATCATCGGATGAGATCATTCCTTCCCATACTTCTCGACTCATAGGATTGCCACTCGGACGAATGATGCTAAACCCAGGCTTCCAATACTTGGTGATAAACTTCTGAAAATCATCTTTCGAATAATTCGATGCCACTGCAAACCCTTCATCAATAGATCCTTGGATCATTGCTTTGATCACCTCTTCTTCACTGTTGGTCGTCATGTTGGATGTATCTTTTTTATTGACTATGTATGTAGAGAATAAGGCAGGGGAGATACAATTTCAATTGAATTGCAATACAATAGATTATAGATGTGATCAATCGATGTAAAGAAGCAGATGTTTGATGAGTGTCACATCTCGTACGATTATGTCTGTCTCTTTTACTTCCTGAATCTCAGGCGGCACTACAAGAAGGCCATTTTTATTTAGATTTAGATGCAACAACAGATGTTCTCATTATTCATATCTCATCTCATCAAACAAACAAAACACTATCATGTTCGGTTTATTCAGTAACAGCGACGCCAAGAAGGCAGAGCTCATCTCCCTTGGTCTTCCGGAAGAGGCAGCGTAAGTAAAAGTATCTTTGCAAATGAATCCTAGGCTAAGGCTAATCTCATGTCGTCGATACCTAATATATCTTTCTACTTCTACAGATCAGCAGCTGTTGCAACTGATTCCATCTTTGGATGCCCCTCTAGCAAGTATGGAAGCACTACATCTTGTTACACTCATGTTATGAAACCCGATGGAGGTAAGTTGTTATTGCAAAAGTATCTTTGAGAATGTTCACATCATAACGACCTAACGACTTCTCTTCATCTATATCTTTATCAGATGTCGAAGCAGCCAAAGCGGCCTTCAAAGAATATGCTACTGCAGCAAAGAACTCAAAGAAACATACGGTTGTTTCTCATACTTACAACCCCGAGACACGTGAATTCATCTCGATTGAAACAATGGAGGGTCCTAATGTTATGTCGAATCACGTAGGTAACTGCTTTCCTGCTTACACCAAGATTCTCAAGGCTGGCGTTGGTAAGTAGATTTGCAATTGTCTCCATGTTCAAGAAGTTGTCTTACATGTAGTTCTCACCTTATTGTATTTTTTTACTCTTTTCTACATACAACAGAGAGTAAAGAGATCTTCTCGGTCTGTCCCAAGGAGGAGGTTGACTATTGGAAACAATCACTTGGTGTATGGGGTTTCAAACGTTTGGTTGTTAGCGCCAACATGGTATAAGCTGAGTTGGTCTGGTTGTACTATTGAGTATATATGAAACGTTTTGTGATGAGCAGGAATGTAAAGACTCCAATACTTAAAGTAATCAGTGTTTAAGAGTGTCAACTATGCTTAACATTGCACTTTACTAGAACAGACATTTTATGAATCCATATGAATACTTTTACTCTCTCATAGTCCTCAAAGATATCCTCCCCACTTCTAAGGACGTCTAACATATGTAATCTTCCTAACTCGATCCATCCTCTTAACCATCATACTAGTAACATCCGCGGCACTTAAACAGCTAGTATCCTCCTCATCAATGGCAACAATAACATCATTTGGTTGGAGCATATTCTCTAATGGTGATCCTTTACGTATCTTGTGAACGACTGGCTGGCCGTTGTATACGTCTATGGCCACACCAATCTTACCGGGTGGTGAAAATACATGTTGCTTTGGTAGTGTTTGTAATTCTTGAGTATATGTTAGCTTTGTGGGTTGTTGTTGATCAACAATACTACCATGAGCATTGAATAAATGAGCAGGAGGTGGAGGCGCGGGAGGTGCCGAAGTTGGCCATACTGATGAGAATGCAGTATCTTCTTCAATACGATATTGATTGGTATTAGTATTGGCTAGAGGATCATCTCTGTAGCTTGAAGAAGGAAGGGGAGCCTCGGCTCCAAATGGATCGAATGAATAATCATCTACAATTGGATGATTAACACGTCCTAGTATTGAACTGGACTGTCTTGTGTTTACTGATGCAGCCTCCTTGGAACGCCAGCGCGCTGCCTTAAGTTGCTTTGCTTTCCTGTGTATTTAGAATGAAAAGAGAGTAGGAGAAAGAGCCAGGGGTCAGTACAAACTAGAATAGGGCTTTACATATGTAATAAGGCAAGGCGACAGTTATACTCACTTGTAATACCGAACCGAAGCAATACTCAACAAAACAAATACCAATCCACTAACACATATTGCAATGATACTTGCAATGTTAACTGTATCCTTTGACATACCCAACGTCTTCACTTCCTCCCCACTACTACCAACAGTAGACGTATCTTGATAATCATATAAGGTAACACTATCAATATTACCAAATATATAATCCTTGACTTCTAAATCATCAATGTATGACATTAAATGATTTTGAAATTTGTTTGTAATGTGTATTAACATTTTACGGAATGATTCGTTACTAATGTTATTGTTAGAATTAGTAGTTTGTTTATCAGTTGGGTTAGTATATTCACCAGATATTACAGTGGTAAATACCATACTATTTTTCTCCTTATTGGTATTACTACTAGCCATGACGTATGGGGTACCATCTTCTTGTTGATTTAATAAATGATCATTGAATAAACTAACACTTAATATCTTAACATTATATACATTCTGATCGTTAAATATCTTGGATAGGAAGTGAGTTAATGTTTCTGATAAGATTTGTTTATTGGAGGTTGTATCAAATGAGTTTGTTAATGTTGAGATGGAGGTACTGGAGGATGGGGTGAAGGATACTTTTGTTGATAAAGTTGTGGATAGGAATGGATTTTTTGAAGAGGAGGATGTTGTTGCAGCTTCAATGTCATTGACATGTACTATATTTTGTGCAGTGGCAGTAGTTACTGTCGAAAATAGAAATAGTAGCAGTGATTTCATCATGTAGTCTCTTTTATTGTATTGTTTGAGAGATAAAAGTATCTTTGGTTGATCGATATGATGAAATTTTTTAATGCATATCTGATGTACCAAAGCCGCTGTAATACCGAGCTCACAATTCTATTGAAGTCTCTTGATATGAGTGTATTCGTAACTATTGTGCTTATTCTATTTAATGCTCATCCTATTGCAAAGCCCATGATTGCTATGACCTCGTGCGAGCCAAATTTTGCTTTCCGTTCGTCGTTTAGTCAATGAAAATTTGTAAGTGTTGCTTAGTATAAACGATATGATTGCCATCAATTGATAACAACTAACTCCTTTCGTTAGCTACCTTCAGTAGTAGTACTAGTTATTGCTATTGGATTGCAATACAACTAATTCATTGTCAAGCTATCCAACAATAGAATAAGGATACGATATCTGCGACTCAAAGTATCCTTTGCAATAAAATTCCACACAAACAACTATCTTTGCAACAAAACAATATATAATGTTCAGTTTCAAAAACAAACAACAGAAGCAACAACAACCACCAACATCCCCCGGTGATAATACCTACACACGTCAATTACATCCGACAAAGTATTGTCGTGTACAAACCATCGATAGTACGAAGCCATTTGATGAAAAGGTTTCTGATAACTTATTACTAACATCGAATGAAGATGGTAGTTTAGTCGAAAGTGAACTTAGTACTACCGATCAACATCTAGTTGCCCCTACAACTCCAGCTGCAGATATAGTAGATGAACTTGACGTTCTTGGAGATACGAATGACAAATTAAATAAAGAAGATTTATTAAAATTAGCAAACAAGGAAGAGGAGGGAGCAGTAATTAAGAAGGAAGATTTGTTAGATAATATTTCTATCTTTTCAGTGAAAGATGATTCATTTAGTGTTACTGATGGTGATGAATCTACTGATGAGTCTGCCAAGTCTGGCAGTACTAGGTCTGGCAGTACCAATTCATCAAGATCTGGCAAATCCAAGGGGTCATCAGTTAAGAGCCGTTTATCCATCCGTTCTAACAAGTCAAAGTCTACTACATTGCAATCAGTACATGAAGGTAATATAATGTCGGATAAACAAGCAAATGATGCATATAATAAACTATGGCATAACAATTCCAATAGTAGTCAAAAGAGTGGAGTAGGAGATGGAGGAGGAAGTACAGCGGCGGCATCCCAGATTAGTGAAAAGAGCAAAAGTAGCCAGAAGAAGAAGGGAAGTGCAGCAGATGCTCAATCATTAGATAATACATTCGAGGAAGACGGTCAGAGTGTATATTCATCGTCGTATATTAGTGTTTATAGTGCCGCGGCTACGGAACGTTCGGTAGATAGTTTTATGAGTAAAAAGTCTGTCAATGTCAAGAGTAGCAAGAAGGAAGATGTGAATGAAGAAGAAGACAAGAAGGAGGTTGATACTGATGCCGTAGAAGAGAGTCCTAAGGAAGAAGAGAAGAAAGAGGAAGCACCAACAGCTAGGGTAATGGTTGATACGCACAGTGCATTGGAAAAGGACGAGAAGACTAAAAGCGAAGAGTCTGAGGCTGAACAAAAGAAGAAGGCCCCATCACTACCACTGCTTACTAAGTCGAAAAAGAATCTCAAGTCCAAGCGTTTCTTTGGTAAGAATAAGAACAAGAAGGACGCTTCCTCTGACGATGTAGAGGATAGCGCACCATTGCCAGTGCATGTTAATGAAATGAGTGATGAGGAGGTTGAGATCACATACGGTTCTTCCTTGCCAAGTAAGGAAAAGAAAAGTACCAAGGAAGATTGTATGGCGCGTACTACTTCAAACACAACAGCACCTACCGTTGAATCAAAAGAGGAGGGAGAGGAAGAAGAGTTGGAGAAGGTTGTGCCATTTACCGTGAGTCATTCGTACTATGGAGTAGGAGCAGAAGACGATGACGATGGTGGCTTCTTTGGAAAGTTGTTATCATGCACTGGTGTACCACAGTGCAATGGAGGTGCTGATGGTGAATTCGATAATGATATGCTAGCCGATAGTAGTAATGCAAAGGAAGTGGGCCATGCAAATGGAGGCAAAGAAGATGACGAAGAAGAGGCATATATGAATGTTGAGATATTCGAGGACGGCAACGCCACCCGAATTGGCTACTTTATGGAGTCAACCGATGAGGACGACGAGCAGGCTAATGATACAAGCGACGATAGGAGTATCAACATGAGAGTACGCTCGAAAGTCATACTCAAAACGAAAGTACCACCCGGAGAATCTGAAGGTGATGTTGTTGATAATATTGCCAGCAAGTTACAAGAGGAACAGCAAAAAGATACGACTACAGGTAATGCTAGTCTCGACAACTCATTGAAGAGTAAAAAGAAGAATGTACTACGCATGAAGTTGTTAAAGAGATTGAATAAGAAAGAGACTGGCACTAATTAGAAGAAAAGGTCCGAGGGGGTATGTTGAAATGGTGTCAAAGTAGTGATTGAAATATAGGTTGGGAAAAGTGGTGTACTTATTGGGGGTAAGATGTAAGATAGCAAAGAAGATAAAGATTGAACAGAAAGATATGGGGCAGATATATGATTTATAGAATATAATCTCAGAATACTAGATTGTGAGTTGATACCTATTAGCTGTTCCCCTATCTATATAATTTGATATCCATACCTTCTGTCTCGGGGAATCCCCGCCTCCCTTACTTTGGAACAATTCTGGCACATTGTCTCTAATTTATCAAGACACACTTGATAGTTGCTGACAATTAGCTATTGTACAAAAGAATGCTAATTAAACATGTGATTAGTCTTTTTAGATAAGTATGTCTCCCCTACACAAGACGACGTGCTCAATGTGCACTACCAAATAAAGCAAGCCCTCGCCTCACCACCCCTTACACCGCTACAATCTTTGAAAGCGACACTTACTTTTTAGTATCTTCTGGTGCTTCTCCCCATTCAATATCCCCATGTCCACCATCATCATCCTCTGGATCATACTCAATCTCTACAGGCTTAACCAACTCCCACCATCGATTCTTTAAATACATATTCATAACAATCATTTCATTATCAGCCTGAATTACCAACTCCTCAACCTGTCCACAGTTACATAATTCTTCAACCTTCTCGGGATCATCCAAATTCTCCTGTGCAGCTTTGATACGGAATCTTGCTATTTTCTCAACATTAATACGATATTGTGCATCGGGGGGCATGTCTGATGCATTTAGTTTATCAAGAAGTGCTTGATATTTTACAATCATTTTAGGTACGGCATCATGATCTACGTCTAGCCCAACCTATTGTTGATGTTGGTTGTTAGGGAGGTATGGAGAAGGTATTGGGTTACATTGCAATAGAGAAGATTGTGCAAAATTAATGTAAATTTTGCAACCAAGTCATCAATCATACATCTCTTCTCCGCCCTCAAGATCAACCAAGTGTACCAATCTCAGCATGGCATTCATTCACAACGATATTAATCTCCAATGCATATCAATACATGTAACTTGTACGCATGGCAGCACGCATAACCAAGCTAAAATTGTACACATCACAGGCACAAAAATAATTGCAATTGATGTGCTGCAAAACACCCCACTAAACAAATCCAATTTTACCAAACACACAAATAACTTTCAACAAAATACAATAATACATCATTTAATCCACACTTACCAATCCAGTAGATGTCTTACCCCGTCCAATACCAGGAATTAATGGCTTTTCATCCATAATTGGCTCTGCGGAGAAACATCGTACTTTTGTGTTGTTTGTTAAATTATTGTTAGAAATTGTGCATATTGCTGGTATATTATTATTTTGCGATATATGTCTACTACTAGCTGATATACTTGATATTGCCCTACGGGCTTGGTGGCGCAGAAGATTAGTAGTGGTAGAGATCATGATGTGGTACGGTTTGCAAAGTGTTCATGAGTTTATAAGGATACCACTCGAGGTATCCTAAAAAAGAAATCTTTAAAAAGCTGCAAGTAACAAAAGATTGACCGTAAGAGAGGTAAGATAGAGGCCACCTATGTATTCACTAAAGGGTAAAGTATTCAGGTTGATATTTATATGATTAGGTTAATAAACATTCTCTTGTCCGCGGTTTTGATTGGCTGTGTATTGTTATTTTGATATGACAGCAGCTGACGATAAAAATGAATATCTTGTGCTCTCTTTGATCTTTGCAATCGACTAAGACATACGTCTTTACTATATTCTAACCATACCCTTCTTTTGCAATAAGAAAGAATAAAACACCATGTTATCATCAGCAAGTCGTTTAGGAAGTCGTTATGCAGCTCCTGCTGCTGCCACCGGTGTGTTATTAGCTTTATCATTATCACCAGCTGTCGTCGAAGCCAAGGCTGAACCAAAAGTAGATGTTTCAGCTGTGAAGAAGAGTATTGCCGATCTTATTGAGGATGATGCCGAGCGTAGGGGAGATGGTACTAGTTTAACTGGAACTTTTGTTAGGGTGAGTTGTTGATGTTTTTATATGTTGTTAGTATATCTTTCAAATATATGTTATTATACTCATTATTAAGTCATTATCATATCATTATCTTATTTATATACTCATAATGATATCACATGTTAGTTAGCTTGGCATTGCAGTGGTACATACAACAAGGTTGAAAAGACGGGAGGAAGCGACGGTGCTCGAATGAGATTCAATCCAGAGGCAGGTTGGGGTGCTAATGCTGGTTTAGATATCCCACGTAATGCTCTTGAAAGTGTCAAGGTATGATATGTTTGTCTATACTTTATTTGCACGTCTATTTATCCTGTATACTTATTGTGAATATCTCATAATCATTAATCTTTTGAATATATATGATAGGCCAAGCATCCTGAAATTTCGTACGCTGACCTTTATACTCTTGCCGGAGTCGTAGCGGTGGAAGAATCAGGTGGACCAAAGATTCCATTTCGTCTCGGAAGGACTGATGCTGATAGTGGAGAGACTTCTCCCAAGGTATGCCGTCTTCCTGATGCTGGAAAGTCTGCGTTTGTATTGTTTTGTCATGTGAATTCATGGTTTCAATATGATCTTTATTTGATTATTCTGCAGCTTGGATGTACTAACATATGTTATATAATCACCTTCATCTTCTCAAACAATGGTAACGCGCATCTTCCAGACAAGGGAAGTAGAAAGAATACTATTCAACACGTCAGGGATGTGTTTTATGGTGAGTTGTATCCTTCTTTTTATGAATACTATATTGAAATCAAATCAATTCTGACTTTATAATCGATTAATGATGTTTAAAAGGGTACGGCTTCAATGATCGGGAGATTGTTGCTCTATTAGGAGCCCATGCTTTAGGACGTTGTCATACTGAGGCTTCGGGATACTGGGGACCGTGGACCTTTGCAGAAAACACTTTTTCCAATGAGTATTTCCGATTGTTAGTAGAAGAACGTTGGTCACCAAAGGTCTCTCACAACGGCAAGCCTTGGGAAGGCCCTGATCAATTCGAAGATTCTACTGGCAAGTTAATGATGTTGCCCTCTGACATGGTGCTCATTCAAGATCCAGCTTTTAAAAAGGTTGTCGAGTTGTATGCGAAAAATGAGGATGCTTTCTTTAAGGACTTTGCTTCCGCCTTCTCCAGACTCCTAGAATTGGGAGTTACATTGCCTTCTCTCAAGCCTTGGTATCAGTTCTGGTAGATGAACAACCAGAGTACTTGGGTTAGTAAGTAGGAAATCATCAAATGAAAGTATCAGGCTAATTTGAGGGCTTGTAGTCGATTCCTTTCAGTTAAGATAATATGAGACTTCTATTATCTTTCTGCCATCATTTTACTCCTTCCCTTGAGCTCATACTTGCCATACTTTTGCCACTTTTGTGTTTTGACAAGCTCTTTCGGCTCGGCTATTCTATGCCAAATGTTGTGACCTTCCAACAGAGAGGGATAACCAACTTTGCCACTATTGCGGCTCAAATCTTGCTGTCCATCCTCTTTTCCATCGGTACCAACGCCGCCACACTCATAGACTGAGCCATCTAATCCAACAATGAGCGAGTGTACATATCCACATTCGACATCAACTGCCTTGAATTCTTCATCCCCTTCAAAAGTAACTTGTTGAGGTATAGTAACATTTCTATTTTCAATGCCAAGTCCAAGTCGTCCATCAGCGGCTTTGCCCCAAGCATAACACTTTCCTTCAGTGGACACAGCCATGCTGATGTCTACTCCAGCACTCATTTGATGGATTCTGATATTATTGTTGTCAAACTCCATGACTTTCATGGGATATTCTTGCCCAATCAAGTCGCCATGCCCAAGCGCTCCACTGGCTCCACTTCCAAACGTGTAGAGACAACCATGCTCGTCAAGAACCATACTATGCCGATGACCTGCGCAAACACCAACAATTCTAAACCCTTTTAAAGAATCTATCAACATGGGATAGCACTGATTTGATGGATCGTCCAGTGTCTGTTGTGACCAAAACTGTGAGAGCACGAACTTTCAGCAATCAATCAAATGCACAAACATAATCTTCATGATCTTACCAAGTTAAGTGCATCGAGCTGATGCATCAAATCATTGATTTCTACACCGTCAGCATTAGCGGCTTCAACTACAGCATCCATTTCCTCAGGCTGCATAGGAGGAGGTCCTGCGGCTGCTGCACCTTGCACTTGTCCTTCTTCACCTTCGGGAACAACCATACCTACATCGTTATTATAAGTAAAGTCTGTATATGATCGACCAAGCACACCAAATCGGCCCAGTCCCCAAGAGAAGACTTCACCCTCTTCAGTAGTAACCAATGTATGCCGACAGCCACAGCTAATATTTGATACACATTCATCCTCCAGTCCACCTTTAGTAACTTGTTCAGGTAGAAGATGAGGTCTTCTATCTCCTAAACCAAGCTGACCACAGAAACCTTCTCCCCAAGTATACACATCACCGTCAATAGTGACACAACCTGAATGGAGTTCGCCAGCTGGAAGATTAGCGTTTCACAGTTTATGTGATGAAAGAGAGGAGAAGCATTTTCTGTTAGTGCATGTGGGTTGCAAAGGCAATGAAATAAACACACGAGTTCACACAACAAAACAATACAAACGCGGACTTTCCAGAGACACAAATACACTTGGTATCTTTCAAAGCATCGATATATCGAGGTCTTAGACAATCACTTAGTTGTTTCCCTGCATCAAAGCCATGGCCCAAGGCTCCATATTGAGCGGTACCAAATGAAAGAACTCGCCCAGTACTCGTGAGTAAAAGAGAATGGGCAACACGAACCAATCCGCCACCAGCGCTGACTTGAACAATTCGAATTCCATATCCAATCTTCTGCAATAACATCTTCGGTTCTGGTTCATCTTCTCGTTTCCCCTGACCAAGCTGACCTCTTTTGCCAACTCCCCAAGCAGTACAGCCCGATCCACCAGCACCAGAATGCGTATTACCACCACCACCTAGTCTCAGAAGTGTATGCTCTGGTGAGCAAGATACAAATCGACCTTGACAGTGTGTCGGGAAAACTCCGTGTCTACTACATTGCATTGCTGAGTATCCAATTGTTGCCTCTTCGACAAATCTTGCATATGCAGGATATTCATCGCATTCTCCATCTTCTTTACCTGCATTCTTTTTATTGTATTGTTTCATCTTCTTTGATATCAATCTATTTGTTTCTCCTCCACTTGTTAGCGATCTATCCAATATATCCTATTTTGTTTGTTTATTGCATTGTTCGTAATATTGAAGTTTTTCAGTGTTTAGTAGGCAGAAAGTTATATGTGAGAATGATTTATACACTGACCATACAATTATGATATGCCATGATGCACATATTAATGTGTGAGATGTGCATATCACATGTCCATATCATATGCACACTTTTCAATCAATCATATACCTCTACCAACAACTCACCTGTGCTTCTTTCCGACCACTACACAATTGCAAACCACCAACCAAACACATAGATCCACATGATGATTGTTTCCCATCTTCATCTACTCTCCTCATCAATCTACTACTGATATGTGCAATTCGACATCCACCCAAAGTATGGTTTAACGATGTACATGTGCTCCCTAATACACCGAATTCACGAGCGGGTAGAAATCGTACAATCTTTGCCAATGCATCGATTGGTAGGCTCAATAGAGGTATCGTAGCATTGTTTTCTTTACATTCTTTGAGTTTGGTGTTCAATTCATTATGATCAAGTTTCTTTGTTTGAGAGGTATCATTAAGATCGATACCAGCTTCTTTGGCAGCTAACTTCGCGGCCTTGCGTTTGGCAGCACGGTCCTTGGCCTCAAGACGCCGTTGTTCTCGCTCTTCCTTTGTCCTCGCCATTGCAATAACGCCCTATAACATATCGAGACAATGAACAAGAGTGATGAATGGTGAGGAGAGAAAAAAATGACAAAAGGCTCCAAAGGTGTGAAAGTGGGGGGATACCAAGGATACCAATCGAGTTGATGTATGAACTCTGTCACTGACTATATCTATAGAGATGATTAAGGCGAAAGATAAGTTGTTCAATAGTAGTTTACTTGCTTATGAACTGTTTGAGCTATAATGTAAACATATATAAGATACGCTTCATCTCTGTCTTTCGTCTTCTTCACTTCTCCTCATACTCATAATATAATCACATGTACTCCTACTTCTTGTCTTTGAATGCTCTTGCCATGTTTCTAGTGCCAATATTTGGTATCAATATCATACTCTCCATCTCCGTACCATGCACTGGCGAGTAAATACTAGCACTACCCTTGGACTTGTTCTTCTTAAACCAATCTTCAATAGAAGCTCGTTCATATGTGATGCCATCAGCCGCCACGACCGGGTCATTTGTCATAAGGACAAGACTGATGGGGCATACAAGCTCCTCAGGAGGCTCATTAAGGTCTGTTGCTGGCGCCTTGTTCCCACTCTCTTCATACTCTGATAAGGCTCGTTTGAATACCTTCCGTTTAAACACTTTAATACCAGAGCTACCACAGCCCACCTTCATTGTATCATTGTAATAATCGTCGTCACAAACAGCCTCCTTCAAGGCTGTCATAGAGTCAATAAACTCAGATTTGACTAACCAAGTATAGAAATCGTCCACACTGCCTCTGACACATGTATGTTGTGATCTTAAGAAGATGAGCAGTGGATCATTCTCATTCAAAGTGAAAGTAGAGAGTTCCTTGGATGCTTTGCTTCCGTCGTTGAAGCTTGACATAGAAGACTCAGTGATTGTTTCACGGCCAGTGGTCATACCTTGTGTAGATGTAGTGTTGATGCCGATTTCAGTTGGTACACACTCCTGTTGTGGCAATTGGACTTCATCTTTGACTGTCTGCGGTTGCTCTAAAGTACTGGTCACAGCCTCGTCCTCTACTGGATCAGTTTTGAGGGGTGTAGAAGATTCATCAGCAGCTGCGTTGTCATCTTCAGTAACGAGGATATGGATATCATCGTGCATTGTGCTTTGTTCTTCTTGTGAAGCCGTCTCTGTATCAGGCATACTGCTGTTTTGCTCTTGAGCCTCTGGGGTATCGGAACTAAGGTTATCCAGTGTAAGTTGTGCACTAACCTCGTATTCTAATTCACTATCTTCTTGATTTGGTCGAGCTTCAGAATCAGCCGAGATATCAGCAGCCGCCGCTGTAGATGAAGTTATGGTTTGTGTCGGTGGAGATCTCGACGGCTGGTTATTAGTACTAACATATTCCTCCTCTACATTTTCTACACCAACTGCTCCTTGAATCAATGCAATGGCCTTTTGAACAGTCTGCCTACTTCCTACCACATGTACTGATAAGTAATCGTCACTATCGGATAGTGTATTGATTTGGATATCTTCAACACCTGATTTGTTAATAATCCCCTTCTTCTTTCTCCGACCCTGTTTTCCGGTGAGAATATTTGACTGGGAAGACTTCACATAGATCGTTTTCTCAATACCATTCGCTTGGTAGAACTTTAGTGGCAGGCGTAGTGTCCAAATGATATAACCGTAAGCTAATGCGACCACAGAGCCAACCACCCCCCATAAAATTCTGATGCCCCGGATCAAAGTTTTATACATGATAACTGCAATCAATCGAAGCATCGAGGGGGAGGTCTTCTTTGGGGAAGCTTCCTCAGCTGGATTCTTCTCCTCAACTGGAGGAGCTGGTAGCATCAGTGAATCAGGATTAGGCGGCAGGTCAATCTCATCCTTCACATTATTAATACCAACTGCTTCTTTAATCAATGCAATCGCTTTCTGTATAGCGTCTTCGTCCCCTTTTAAGCGCACGACTATATAATTTATCCCATTTGCAGTTTTGACCTCCTTCGGGATTTTCGAGTTACCAGATTCACCTTCAATCAGTATATCTTTCAAACCTGATCGGTTTGCAATTTCATTTAATCTCCGACTGTTTTCGAGATTCCGTTTTGCTGATGACCTGACATATATGGATTGAAGAACAATAGCAGCGTCCTCATCGTAGAGGTCAATATCCACCTCATAATTATCCCTACCAACATTTTCTTCAATCAATCCAATTGCGTTTTGTATAGCTTCTTCACATCCTGTTACATGCACTAATACATATGTGTCTCCATTTGATGCCTTTAACCTTTCATATTCAACATCTATACTTTCAACAAACGACTTGCTCTTAATTGTCCCTCTACTCGAAATCAAGGTTCTTCTGGTATCTGCCTTGATATATATACTTTCCATCTTCTTAGGTTGTACAAAAATAGTCTCATATACGTCACGCTGTCCGACGTGTTTTTCAATAATTGCAATTGCCTTTTTAATATCTTCATCACTTCCTTCTATATGCACGGGAATGTATATCACTCCATATCCTGCTATTATATACTCAGACTCAGACCAATATGGATTTAAACGAATATCCCTCCTGCTACCAATAGAAGAACGTGCCCGACGGAGATGTTCTTCGTGTCGTTTTGACACATATATTATCTTACTGATATTATCTTCCCATCTAGGTTTAGGGGTACTATAAACACTTGATGACATCTCATTTTGAAGAGTCTTCTTTTTTCCTTTCTTCTTTTTGTTATTGGATGATTTGTTTTGCTTATTATTGCTATCTGTTTTGTTTTGCTTATTATTGCTATCATTATTATACCGTTTTACCATATCAGAGAGTTCTATACCAATTGGAGTACCAATTGGAGAATTAAGTAATGACTGAAGGGCCATCAAAGCCATATCATCAACGTCATCCGCATGCTCTGACATGGTTTATATTCTTATATCTTTCTTGCTTTGTATTAACTATTTCGTATGTTGGGTGTAGTGGAAGAGTGAGTTGTGCCCGAGATAATGTGCTTGTTGTTTGTTCGTATCTCGACAGCTAAGTATAGAATAAAATATTCCAACACATAAATGACGATATGGCCTATTGAAGCATGGCTTATTGACTTCAATTCATAAATGCTTGCATTTATGTGCCTCCGTAGTATGTGATTTTTAGTGATTATAAATACTTGTGTTATTACTAATGGGAGTCTTTGGGATAAATGACACAACAGTGACTACATAGTTCAAATATTCATAGTGTAAAGTGTAACGCCACATACCTATCATCTAGAGACAACCTACTACACCCTTCATCAATAAGAAAGCGCCAAACGGGTAGTGTTCCGCTCAGTCATCGGTTCATTGCAAAAAATCTCTACATAATAAAACTAACACAACACACAACACATAAGCGGTGCATCAACATGGCTGGTCTACCTTCTCCAATGTGTATACTTGTTATAATATCAACATTACTTATCCTACTACCACAATCAATAGATGCAATACTACCAACAGCAGCAATAGAAATCTACCTCCCGGAAACAGCCGTCTCCAACGCAATTACACTGTACGCCTCACAAGCCTCATTTGGTGGCCAGGTTGCTAAATATCAACAACGACATAACTCATTTTTAGAAGCTGGTTCATCAGGTAATTCACGTATTAATGGTGTAGGTGTCACGCCTGCCTTACCACCTGTTGATGATGAATATTTATGTAATGAACATGAAGGATGGAGTGATTACTCAACTTCAACCACTAATAACAAACAAAAATATACAAATACAGTAATGTTAGTACCACGTGGGCAATGTTCTTTTGAATCCAAAGCATTAAGTGCACAACATTTAGGTGCCTCGGCAATAATCATTTATGGTACATTAAGTTCACGATATTCATTAAATTACACAAACACTACATTAGAATGTAATAATGAGGAATGTAATGATGCTAAAACACGTACTGATTATACTACTAAGGATGTGTTGTGGCCAGCTAATAAGTATGATTATGATTGTGATTATAGCAAGGCGTTAATTCCTGAAGGAGAGTTTAACAGTTTAGACTTTGTCAAAATGCCAGGAGGGTATAATGAACAGAATGATGATTTATTAATGGGCAAATCGGAGAATAATTTATGTGTCAAGTATGATGTTACACAAGATGATACTAAATCATTTGTGAATAGTTGTGCTAGTCAACGTTGTTTAGTTACTGGTAATAATGAAACAAAAGATGGCAGTGTGAAATATGAGGCATGCTGTGCATGGGATATGCATGTATGGTTATTCTCCGATACAACACTACCCAACCGTACCAAAGATGAAGTGAATGAAGTAACAATCCCAGCAGTATATATTACCATGGAGGAATCAACTGAATTATTAGATTTAGTAAAAGGTGTATCTTCCAACAAAGGAAGTGATCCAATTGTTATTAGCATCTATCAACGATACAAACCAGAATACAATCCAAGTGCAGTAATTATATGGGCATTTGGTGTCTTCGTTGCATGGATTGCTAGTTATCATTCATCTATTGATATTCGGAAGGTTAGTAAGGCTGTTGTTATGCAACGTAAGTTGAAGGCACGTCAGGAACATAATATCAATGGTGGTGATGGTGAGAATGGTACACGTCGTGTACAACAACGTAGCGGAGGCACTTCAGGAGGGGCACGGAGTCGATCGAATACACCTCCGTCATCACCTGCTCGGGGTACAATGACTATGGACCCGGTAGGTAATGAAACTGGTGATCCAGGAGGAGAGGGTGGTGAAGAACGTACCATCTATCGTGAAGATCCAAATGATACTGATGCCGCCATCATCCGAGCCAGTACACCAGCCATATCACCCCACCAAGAAGAATCATTAGAACTAACAGCTGGACATGCCGTCGGTTTCATCGTCATGGCATCAACGTCACTATTAGTATTATTCTTTTTCAAGATTTATAATGTTGTGAAAATCATGTATGCATTTGGTTGTTCGGGTGCATTTGCACAAATTATTGTCCATCCAGGACTAACGGCTTTATGTCGTAAATTGAAATGGCATGGACCATTGACGAACATGTCGTTTCTGTCGGAGGAGAATGCAACACGTGAGGCATTACGGGGTGGTATCAAAGGGCATTGCTTGGCTTGTTTATGGAGTTTCTTCGGCCCGATTGCACCACTTGATATTGCAGCATTGATTATATCCTATGGCACTGGAGCTACTTGGCTATGGGTAGCATTTACGATTCCTCATCCAGATACATTTGTTTTCTATTGGGTTATTCAAGATATATTTGGATTATGCATGTGTATGCTCTTCCTGGAGACGATTAAATTGAATGCCATCAAGGTTGGTGCAATTCTACTTATTGTGGCATTCTTTTATGATATCTTCTTCGTCTTTGTGACACCATTGTTAACGAAGCATGGTGAGAGTATTATGGTAAATGTTGCCACAAGTGGTGGTCCTCCCAAGGCTGATCCGAGTTGGTGTGAGAAGTATCCCTCCGATGCTAATTGCAAGGGCGGTGATCCGCTGCCAATGTTGTTTGCAATTCCAAGACTTGGTGATTATCAGGGTGGGTGTAGTATGTTGGGTCTTGGTGATATCGTCCTGCCCGGATTGTTATTGAGCTTTGCATCTCGGTATGATGAGAGTAAGCGTTTGATGGGTCTCATATCAGGAGGATCTGGAAGAGTGGCCAACAACGCCTGTCCAGATACTAGTGGTTGGTCAAATCCGTTCTGCTTCTTGTGCTGTTGTTGTGGAAGTGGCTACTTTGGACCCGTCGTGTTTGCCTATGCTGTCGGCCTGGCCATGGCGAATGCCGCCGTATATCTAATGCAAATGGGTCAACCTGCCTTATTGTACTTGGTACCTTGCTGTCTTGGGACAATGGTATACATTGGACACAGGGCAGGCGAACTCAAGGATTTGTGGGAAGGTCCTAGAGTTATTAGATCAGTAGATGCGTTGATGTATGGTACTGAATCTGGGGTAGATAATGGAGAAGATAACCAGGATCAAGAAGAGGAAGACCTGGCATTAGAGGAGAGTATGAACAATGAGGAAGCTGAGCTAACATAAATGGGGGAGGGGTTTGTAAATAATGAATTGAAGATAGACTAGTGTTTCGCGTGGCTTTACTTATTATCAAAGATTTAGGAACTATCTTCTATATCATCCAGAGAAACCACATGATTGTACTCTTCTGCGGCCATTAAAAAGTCATTGCACTGCTCTCTGCTCTGAAGAATGCTATCCCTTTTCTCAATTAGATCAGCTATCCTCCTTCTTAATGATTCAATCTCGGATATAATTTCTTTATGTAATTCTACAACACTCTGTAAACTCTTTTCATCAGCAGCATGCTTTGTTCGAAGTGTATTGAGTTGATCCCTCCGCTTACTTTCCAACTCATCCGTTTCATCATTTGTATTAGTTGTTGATTGCAAGGTAGCCATTAGCGTTTCTCTTTGTTGCATCAACTTTTTATAACTGTTTATACGCACCCCTAAGAAACGTTCCTTTTTATCAAATTGTTCAAGAGATGAGTTACACTCTGCTAGAGTTATTTCAAGCTCTGACAAACTACCTTCTACTTCTTCGTGATTTACACTATTTGCAATCTCATTTACTAATGTATCTCTATCTCTCGTGCTTAGATTTGCAACCTCTGTTTGGTATGGCTGTTGACCACCAATAGGACTTTGGCTTGATATGAATGAGTATATTGATGAGAATATGGAGCTCATTATACTTATGATGTACCACCACACAATCTAGAAGAGAGTTGCCGGTTATGTTTCTGTCAAAATATTATTGATATTAGTATTGGAGCAACCAAACCGAAGAGTTAATGTCAATGCCAGGAGTATACCAAACTGATTAGGAGCGTTATTTGAGCAAACAAAGGGTGCTAGCTCCTATGGCGGGGAGAAAATGATTGAGATAGTTACCTTTTGTTACTGGTATCCTAATTTTATGAGAGTGTAGGATTTGAGAGTTTTGAGTTTTGAGTTTACTGAGATACGTAATACGATACTTATTGATTAATATTGGTATTGATAGTTTGACAATGAGTTCGAAGAGATGTGTACCTTGCTTTCAATCTCCTGTAATTCCTCTAAACTGAGCGTTTATATCGTCTGAATCTTTATTTTCCACATTCAATACGCTCCGCCATATAATATAATGAATATTGATCTCAAGTATTTAAAGAGTATTGCAACAAATTTCTTCAAGTTGGTATTAGTGGCTGTGATAATCAGTACAGCAATAGTATTCTATGTTATCAAGCGAGAGAACCTAGATACTAAATTCTTCATACAATGTTTAATATTTGCAGTAATCAGTTTAATGATATATGTCTTCATCACTCGGCCGCGAAATGCGGTAGGGAGGACAATTTATATAAAGTCTTCCTGCAGTAAAAAACTTAATGATGAGCTCCTCCCATTTGAAAAGCGAACCAGGCATTATGATATTGAAATAGGGAATACTGTTGTACCTGGGTTAAGAGATAATTATGTACCAGTGCGTTTGGGATTCATGCATGAGGACAAGAGAAAGAATGAGGAAGAATTGCAAAAGACGATTAAGTGGATTCAAGGTTTGATCGGATCAAATAATGTTACTTGTGAAAGGCCAACACACCCACAAAGTCAAATTGAAAAGGAAGAATGTAGTGTACGAAATACCGATAAAGAAAAGACAATATACGTTAAGCGTCCCCATAGTATTTGGAAAAAGACGAACCTAATACGTGAATCAGGTTTGACAGATATTAAAACTATGACTGACATTGAACTAATTAACGATTATTCAATATATCGTTTAGTAGGTAGCGAGGAAGCTATAAAAAATGCAATGAAAATGATTCAAGATACAATCGGTAAGGCAAATATTAATTGTGAGAGTTGTAAGCCTACGCCAAACTCACGACGGAATAAAGAAATTTTGCTATACAATAAATTGGCTATGTTGGTGGGTGTACCTAATATCGATTACAAAACAATTGAATATTATCTCTATCCTTTCATCCTTCATAAATACCCACGTTATGCAAGGAAGGTTACAGATATACTATTAGAGATGGAAAGATCCAAATTATATCATTTAATCAGAGATCCCAAGGCACTCGATGACATGGTTAGGGATGTAGAACTAATGAGCACTCATGGGAAATGGTATCCCAACAATAACAAACGCCTGACGAAAGAATTAAAGTTAATAAAGAAACATACCCAGCCACAACGGAAGCATTCTGCTAAGGAACATGCTTCGTTGGCCTTTGAAGAAACGACCAAAAACAGTCCATTAGAAAGGATAGTTTATGTCAAGGCATCTGTCACAAAGGAGCTCACAGATAGACGGGGAAGAAAGATCTATCAGATTATTGACAAATCAGGTGTTGAGAATCTAGAGCTTGGACGTAAATGGTCAGGAGGGTACGTTAGGCTCCAAGCTGCAAATGGAGAGACATATGTACCAGTGCGCTTGACAGGTAGTGAGAAAGCTGTACGTGAGGCACTTGCATTGGTGCAAGAAGCAGTTGGTACTGAACATATTAACGACGAAATTGAGCTTCCTGCAGCAAAGAATACCGAAAAACCTTCATTAAAACATGAATATGACGAAATAATTAAGGGTATATTAACGCAATGTCCCTCCACAAGAGATACAGCTGAAGCTCAAAAGAAATACAAGAAAATAGTTGAGTTTCAAAAGAGACTAATTGAGGAACATTTCTATCCTCTCATCAATAAAAATCAGACAGAGAATCTAGCAAGAGAGGTTGCAGACATGTTGTATGACATGGATGTTCCCGAGCTGTTAAAATTGTATGAACAGTATTCCAAAGGGAATCTATCAGCACTTGAGGACACGATAATCTCATCATTAACGAAGATCGAGGATAACAAACGAGCAGACCGGAACCGTAAGAAGAATGCAAGGAAACGCCAACGTAAGAAGGAAGAGGCTGCAGCTAAAGCGAAGACAAAGCAAGTAAAAGAAGAGGAAGAGCTTGCCGAGGAGAAGACAAAAATTGCTCAGGAGCGGCAACCCGCTTCTAAAGATGATGCCTCTGTTTGTTCTGATAGTAAGGCCGACAAAGGAACCGCCGGTGAGTCGACTACATCTCTCACCGCAATGCCAGTCCAGCCGCTAGAAGAAGCTGCTCCTCTCCCAAATGAGACGCATATTATCCTATCTGCTAATATGAATGCCGCTACTCAAGAAGACGATATTAGTATGCCTGACGAAGTAATCGCCGGTGAATCGGCTGTGCTAGAGGAGGAAGAGACCGCACCAACAATTGTCCAGCCACTTGCAGGTGAGGACGCGTCTGTAGTATCGGAATGTATATCTTCTAAATCACAAGATGACACCAAGACTGTGCAGGAAGAAGACATTGGTACAAACTCTACACAAGGTATGGCTGTCCGTGAAACAATCACCGAGTCTCCTATATCAAGTCTTAACGATGAAAGCAAAATATCAAAGACAGCAGCCTCAAACCTTGCTGTGGTCGGTGAGAACGACCCTCTCCTCATATTCTTAAGGTCACAAGCATCATGTATCAAGGGCAGTGTGGATGAATTCTATACTTGGCTGGTCAAATCTGAGGATATCGACTCGATGACATCCTTGAAGGAGGCTGTAAGTGAGGAAGAATATCTCAATAATAAGATGAAGAAAGGCAATGGTAGCTCTGGGGTTAAGGGTTTCAAGCTTAAGCCATTTCAAAGAGCTGTACAGGAATACTTTAATGACGAATCAGATACCAATTCTAGCGGTCATCTTAATTTATCACAATGTCAATCCAAAACCCAGGAGCCTCCCGATGAGCTTGTATGTCCCATTAGTCTTGTCCTTATGACAAACGATCCGGTGCTAGCTGCCGATGGTATCACTTATGAACGTTCATCGATTGAAGATTGGTTCAAGAAGAGTAAGGCCAAGGGTAGTGTTATTTACTCGCCAATACATGGTGCCAAGTTGAAGAATTTGGCGTTGACACCGAACATTGGCATTAGGAACATGGCAAGAGCATTCAAAGACGAGAAATAGGGGGTGAACAATGGCTAATAGGAATCACGTGAGGGGAGAGTAAAGAAGAAAGCTCACATGGGGATATTTCTTATAGATGTTTGCATATAATTCAATCAATTCATAAGCAAGTAAACTATTATATTCACAGGGTCAATGAATAGCAACAGCAACAAGATCAAACTAATCCTTCCGTAGAACCCTACATAGATATACGCTTGCCTACTCGCCACCAAAACGAAGGATACCTTTATTGGTATCCTTTTATGAGAGGAGGCAAGTATGTGTGTAGAGTAAGTGTAGATGCATATCAAGTTATTACATACCTAGACTGACTTGCCGCTATCTCCATTTATTTCATTTGACGACCTACCCACTACCCACCCTGTATTCATCTGTTCATTTTATTGGTAAGTTTATGAGTTTAGTTTGGGTTAGGGATACACTTTTTATTTTTATATTTATGAGGAGTGAATGATGTGTTTAGAGTACTAAACTCGGTTGATTACATATAATGTATCGACACTGCTTCATTATTAACCGGTGGATAATAATATTTGCAATTTGTGCATTCTTTTGTTCTGCTCGAATATGTCTCTAGTCGTCATATCCGCGCACTCTAACAAATCTCAAATAATACAACTGTTTTAAACAGAGCTACTGAAGACATAAAAATAAATCATGGCACGTACTACATCCTCATCATCACATCGAAGGATGAATTCAAATTCATCGCGTCAATCGTCTTCTGGATCAGCTGTATCATCAATTACCCAGCGTTCCCCTCAAGTTCCAGCCGCCACTCAAAACACATCAGCTCAACCAAGTAAAAAGTTAACATCAACATCAACACTGCCATCACTACTATCAATACCATTAATGATATTCCATTACATTTATCGATTACTTAAAAGTCCATTTGATATCTTATTACTATCAAATAATAAAGATCAGCAACATATCAATAATAAACTAAGTGATGATAAAACAAAAGATGCTAGAAACTTTCTAAGCATCAACAACTCCAACTCAGACGAAGAAGAAGAAGAGGAATATCTATCAGTAACAGCATCACCAGCCTTAACAACACTACTAGACACAACACTCTACTCAGCCTACAAAGCAGAATTAGTACCAACAATATCCTCCGCCACTAAACTATTAAATGAATTTCTAATATTAAAAGAAACTTCTGCCACATTATTAAAAGAATGTAAATATGCAGTAGGTGTGCCATTCAGTGGTGGATTAAATTTATACAAGTATAATGTCCATTGGCCTATCAATGAATATGGAAAGAAAGCAAGAGAAGAAAAATTAGTGGCTATTGGTGCATCTGTTTATAATGGTGTATTTTTAGGTGAGGGTGCATTTGTGAATAAGATGGGTAAGGCACATGTTAAGGGTACAAATGTTGGTACTGAATCAATGTATAATGTTGAAATATCCAATTGGAATGAATTTGAAACGTAAGCTATTGATTAATTGATTGTTGAAAAGGAGGATTGGAATAATCTTACACCTCATCCTATGCTCTCAACTCTCTCTTTTCCTGTTTAGATTACAAGACTTTGCTAAGCAATGTTACTTGGCGGCAAATGAGGCTATTGCGAAATTAACTACTGATCGGTTAAGTGAGAGTGCTAACTTGTCATTGGTGGATTCATTAAATGGTGGATTGGATGGTGGTGAAAGTGGTGTTGGTGTATCAAATAATGATGGCACTTTTCCATCATCATCAAGTTCAAGTCAACAGTCACCAAGTCCAATGGGTAGTGCCTCACCAGCCGGGACATCACTATCCTCAGGATCAGGTCAATCATCCTTTGTTACATCCACAGATGCAGGAATAGGACGATGTTACAACTCTCAACCACGTCGTGATACATGGGAATCACCCCGATTATACTGTCCCGACTTTCATTGGGCAGATGAGGCAATTGGTGGGTGTCTACGATTATTAAAGACCTTATCCAAACATCGGTTTGTATCATTAGTTAATACACATGGATTAGAACGATATACTAACATCAATGTTCGATCAAATAAAGATATTCCCGTAGAAATGGGATGTGTATTAACCCCACCAACCGAGGCAGAGAATTATCCACATGTTTTCCCATCATTAGAGGCAGTACATTCATTGCAGTATCTAATATCGGAACTGTTACCTAATACTATTCCTAATGCATTGAACCAATTCAGAGCCGCTGTGGAATCGAATGCGGTCGTTTCGAAACGATTGTATTTAGTAAAATGTGAATATAGAGCGCCGATGCGTGCATTGTGGGAAAGTTATATGAATTTGAATGCCGCACCGAAGATTGAATTGGTCGAACGATATTTACGAGATTATCATAATACGGGAAGTAGTGGAGATAGCTCGTCAGGTGGCAAAACTTCTGGAGCTCGGAGGAAGGGAGGATCTGCTGAAACAAAGAAGTCACCACTTCATCAGCAACGCGAGAAACTGGAGGTGAGCTGAGATAACTGTTGCCTCTTTTCTCGTGTTCAATACTGTGTATCTCACATCTCTCTTCTTCATACCCCATTGTAGAAACAAATGACAGAGAAATGGAAGAATCCTGCATTCGTTGAGGCATTACAATTAGAAAGATGTTGTGAACGGATGGAGTTGGAAATGTCTCAAATGTTATTACCATTATCTAATCTAGCAGCTGAGATTATGAATGTGTGGAAGGGTAGGATTCGAGCTGTGGCGATGGTAGAAGGGATGGTTGATGATGAAAACTTTCCTGCTGATACACTTGAACCGCTAACATCAAACTTTAGTTGGGCGGAGGTACCGTATATGAGAGAATTACTCAGGGTGGGTGTTATTTGGTCAAGTGGCAATGTCCTTTTGAATGTTGTGGTACTTTTGCTAACCTCTGATATATCTTCCTCACATCGTCATATTAATACAGAGGCTCAAGTCTATCTTAAGACGTAAGCCAGATGTGGACGAGTCAACTGGCATCCGACCACTCTTACTTGACCTCCAAGACATTCCTCGTCATAATCAGGGCCCAATAGACTCATCTCTTGAAATCCCATTCTACCCCAAATCAAACATTATTGGTGACAAAAGCTTCTTTGGAGAGATGACCGACGAGGAGTTTGCAGAGCACGAGCCAGAGTTCACTAATCTTGAACATTTTCTGTTTGAGGTTCGTAAACTTCTTGAACAGCTCCGCATCCCAAACATGCCATTTCTAGTAGAGGAAAGAGGAAGCAAGGGAAGCAAGAATACACTGCTTGCCCTTCTTGAGCAGGTTGAGGAAGTTTGGGATGAGGACATGTTCCGTGCACAGTTTAAAGATTGGTTTGATATGGTCAGACGTCAACAGAAGCTCAACGCTGGTCGTGTTGATGCCACCACGGATGATCAAGCGGACACGGCAACTACCTTGTCCGAGCTCTCCAAGACTATTCGTGAGGCAGAGATTGAACTGTCCATCGCCATGGCCTCCAAAGATCAACTAGAACGTGTTCATAAACGTCTCGAGGCTCTTCGGGCAGATCTTAATGCTCGGTACAAAGTCTTGGCTCAAATTGTATTTGATATTGGATATAGGGAGTTGAATGAAGGGATTATTGTTGCAAAGCCTAATAAGCACTGCCTGGAGTTTCCCAAACTTTCAGGCCTACCTGGGGTGCTTGGTCATCAGCTTATCGAATCAGGCGAGGTGTTACCCATAGGCTAGTAAATGGTAAAGTTCGTACAAATTGGTATAGTGAACAGAGAATATGAACTTATTGAATTATAATATTGTAATGCCCCTGTTACTTCTTTTCTTTGAATGCCCTTGCCATGTTTCTAACGCTTATGTTAGGCATCAATGTCAGACTCTCCATCTCGGTACCATGCACTGGTGAGTAGATAATATTACCCTTTGCCTTACTCTTCTTGAACCAATCTTCAATCGATGCACGTTCATATGTGACACCATCGGCAGCTAGAACTGGATCGATTGTCATGAGGACGAGACTAATGGGACATACGAGATCCCCAGGAGGCTCGCTGGAGTTGTTGGTTATTGGTTCCTTGTTCCCATTACCTTCATACCCCGACAAGGCTCGTTTAAATGCTTTCCGTTTGAACACTTTGATTCCAGAACTACCACTGCCCACCTTCATTGTATCGTTGTAGTAATCGTCGTCACAAACAGCCTCCTTCAAGGCTGTCATTGAATCAATATACTCGGATTTGACTAACCAACTATAAAACTCGTCAACACTGCCTCTGATACATGTATGCTGTGATCTTAAGAAGATGAGTAGTGGATCATTCTCATTCATATCAACAGTAGATAGTGTCTTGGATGCCTTGCTTCCGTCGTTGAAGCTTGACATGGACGACTCAGTTATTGTTTCACGGGTTGCCATACCTTGAGTAGAGTTGATACCGATTTCAGAAGGTACACCTTTATGTGGCAATTGATTACTGTTGTCTTTGATTGGTTGTGGCTGCTCTAAAGTACTAGGCAACAAGGCCTTGTCCTCTACTGGTTCAGTTGTGAGGGGTGTATAGTTCTCAAAAGCGGTTGCTTCTGACTCGGCAACGATGTCATCTTGAATTGTGTTTTCTTCTTGTTGTGAAGCCGTCTCTGTAACAGGCATACTGTTAGTATTGTTCTGTTCAGCCTCCGTGGTATCGGACTGCATATTGTCCCTATCCTCTGGTACGTTATCTTCCTGATTTGGTTGAGGTTCAGAATCAGTAGAGATATCTGCAGCCGCCGCCGCCGGAGATGAAGTTGTGGTTTGGGTTGGCGGAGATACCAAAAGCTGATCATCAGTGCTAACATATTCATCCTCAATATTTTCTGTACTAACTGCTTCTTGAATCAATGCAATTGCCATTCCTACAGCCTGCCTACTTCCTACTTACATGTACTGATAAGTAATCCTCACTATCGGATGGTATATTGATTTGGATATCTTCGACACCGGATTTATTAATAATCCCCTTTTTCTTTCTCCGTCCATGTTTTCCAGTGAGAATGTTTGACTGGGACGATTTAACATAGATTGTTTTCTCTATCCTCTTTGCTTGGTAGAGCCTAAAGTATTGACGGAGTTTCCCAATAAGAACCAAAGCGCCAATGAAACACCCCATCATCGAGAAGAACTTCAACTGACTGGGTCTCAATTGCAGCAGCCATTCCAAGGTAGTCCAGTTAACATGGTATATAATACCACCTTCTTGGTTCAATACAATGGCCTTCTGCACAGCCAGTCTAGCTGAATGAATAACTTGTCTACTCAATAAGTTGCTAATCTCCCAAAAATGCCAATAACAACCAAAAACAGCAGGGAAAAAACAACGCCCCAAGCAACAAGAGGATAGACAAACTCTTCTAATATTTGGTTTCGGACTTTATTGTCGCGGATAATATTTTCCCTATTCATGATCTTCTTCCTAATCTCCTTGTGTTCCACCACGGAATCCGGCACCTTCTTCTTCTTATAATCCTCCTCTATATTTTCATTATATGATTGGTCAATAGTAATATCCCTGTCATAATTATCCACACCTACATGTTGTTTTATCAATTGCAATTGACATTTTTGTAGCTTCTTCACCTCCTGTTATATGCACTGATACATATGCCTCTCCATTCGATGCTTTTACAGCCGTTCTGTCAATATCTACACTATCAACAAGTGACTTTTTGATAATTGTCCCAATCTTCAAGTTCCTTCTAGCAGATGTCTTCACATATACTGTCCTCGTGCTATTAATTGCCATATTGGTCTGATTTTCATTGGATGATAGTTCAATAGTCTCATCAACGTTATTAATACATCACTCCCTTCTAAATGTACTGGAATATACGTCACACCATTTGATGCTACAAGTCTCTCATAGTATGGAGTACAGTCCATAGAATACTCTTTGTTTTCCACTCTCTTGGCTTGACAACGATTACAGTTGCAGTCTGGAGGGCGGGGAAACACATCACGCATTCCATTCAGAATCAGACCAAAACCACAATGGATTCGATCCCATAATGTTCGTTCCATTCGTAATTCAATATCGATATCTGTATCATCTAGAATGGATGTACGTAACCTGAGAAATCTTCTTTCAACTGATTCTTTAACATATAATGTCTTTTGATTTGTTCCTTTCTTGACCACGTTACCAATAATTATACTAAAGGTATGATACTTAGTTTTAGTAAAGTTTGAGTATTTATTTAACCCTTTGGATAAGTGAAAGCTTTTCGGTGTCGGTGTTGTTAACACAATAATTTACGATCCTTTATTAAATATGAGACCCATATTCATAACAGTAGAAGAGAATACAATAAAGTTGCTGAGAGATGATAGAGAGAAGATGTTGAGATGAATTAGTCAATGCACCGCCGTTGCGGGACTTAAAAGATACCTTTTCATCAAACTATGCAATCCAAGCACACATACCCCTTATCTCTGAGGGTGATGCCAATAGTATGATACAGTTACTGGCAGCAAAATCATCGCTGGTGTTAGACCCCAGTAGTTTTAGGGATGTATGCCAGGATATATTTTAATTGGTATAGTCCTGTGACTAGTGAAAGAAGGTCAGAGTATGTGAGGATTCAGATGGCATGTAAGCTGCCAGGAAAGTGACGGAGATAGATTACTTGGGCAGTAGAGGTGATTGTCATATAAATATGAACTTATTGTATTAGAAAAAACTACTTCTTCATCCTAAACTAAAGCAGCTGCAAAAATCCCCATTCCCCAACACAACATTACTCAAAAACGAGGTGCCTCCATTTTGTCTTTGAATGTACGTGCCATGTTCCTTACACTAGTGTTTGGAGTCAAACCTAGGCTGCTCAACTTGGTTCCATGAACAGGAGAGACGATGCCGTTCCTGACAATCCTCTGGTTAGATTCAGAGTAAGGATTCTGGTTCAGATTTTGCTGTGCGACATGATACTTCTTCATACTCTTCGTGAACCAATCTTCAATAGATTTACGTTCATATGTGATACCATCGGCAGCTAATACAGGATCATCGACCATGAGAGCAAAACTAATTGGACAAACAAGCTCAGCCGGAGGCTCATTGAGGTTGGCAGTCACAGCCTGGACAGAGGACTTCTTTGGTGTGTCATCTAATCCACTAAACAGATTCGAGGGTAGGAAAGCATTGCCATTCATTCCATTCATAGAATTGGAACCATTGTTTGACGATGCTCTACTTGCTTGTTGAGATGCAGAATGGGCATCTTCAACCACTACGGCTGGAGTAATTGGAGCCTTGTATTCCGATACAGCACGTTGGAACGCCTTACGCTTAAAGCCTTTCAAACCAGAACTACCATTGCCCACCTTCATAGAATCATTGAGATAGTCATCATCACAAACAGCTTCCTTCAATGCTACCATGCAATCGATGTCTTCTGATTTGACTAGCCAAATGTAAAACTCGTCAACACTGCCCTTGATACATGTATGTTGTGACCGTAAGAATACAAGCAATGGATCATTTTCATTCAAGGTGAAATCAGAGTGTGTCTTTGATATGTTACTCCTATCATTGAAGCTTGAGATTGAAGCCTCTGTGATTGTTTCACGTGTCATGCCTTGAGATGAACTAATACCAATCACAGATGGAATCTCTTTCTCAGGCGGCGGCACGGCCGGAGTAGGTAGAGACATGTCCATCAAGCCTAGAGGTAAAAGAGCATCACCAAATGTATATTGAGAAGTAGTTGGTTGGGTTTCAGGAGTGGGATTGTTGCTACTGCCATTTCCAAAAGGCTTCGAGATGCCAGAGAACATTCCAGTTGGGCTTGTCACCCGTGTTTGAGCTCTTGTTTGTTTTGGTTCTACAGATACTGGCGGCACGCCGGGTGGAGGCGCAACAACAGCAGGAGGGTCGTTTCCATTCGATAATACAATACCCGGAGGAGATGAAATTGCAGCAGTAGTCTTAATAGGAGGAGAGGAGGAAGAAGAAGCAGGAGGCGTCTTGTAGTTGACCTTTTCCGTCACATTTTCCATACCAATTGCCTCTTGAATCAGCGCAATGGCCTTCCACACAGCTTCCTTGCTACCAGTAAGATGGACAGGAACGTGATTGCCAATAGAAGATGTTTCAATCTGAATCTCATCAGCACCGGACTTGCAAATGAGTTCCTTCTTCTTCCTTCCTCGCTTGCCAGTGAGCTTCTTGGAATGAGAAGACCGAACATAGATTGTCTTTTTGATCTTGGCATTTTCATTGACCTTGGGAAGCTGTGATGTTGGCTTGGAAGGTTGTGCTTTAGCTGATTTCGACGTTGGTTGTTGACCCTTCTTGACAATAGGCTCTTTCTTCTTCTCGACCTTGTTTGCCACTGCAACAGAGGGCTCTTTTTGCTTCTTGGTACGAGGAGTGGTACACATGGAACAATTCGTATCAGCCTCATCATTGGCAAAAGTACACTGATTGCAATTCCAGCTGTCCGAGGCGGCGGTTGTTGGATTTGATGTCGGAGGAGGTGCCACCGGTAAAGACACCTCCTTGACGACAGCCTTCTTCGGTGCCGCCACCACCGGTGCCGAGGGTTGCTTGAGTTTCTTCTTCTCGGGAATGTGGCCGTAATAGGCAGTCAGATTCTCCTTTTTCAGATACGCTTTCTCTTCTGTACTGTAAAGCTGCACCTCAAAACGATCCTTCTCGACTGAGTAATACATGACTCGTCCTAATTGATTGTTCATATGCTTGCCCTTCTCACTAGCCAGGCCGTGAATAGTGGCGTTCTGACCAACAAAGGCCCACTTCTCACTAAGTTCAGCCTTCCTCCTCATCTCCTCGCATTCCTTTTCTTCCTTTTGGCGCTTCTCTTCGGCAATGGCAGCCTCCTCCTCTTCCTTTGCCTCAGTGATTGCCACTTCTTCACCTCTGGTGGCTAATTCCTTGCACTGTTTGACGGAAAACAAGTCATCTCGTAATGATGCCGCCTTATACATTTCAGAATCAATCAAGAGCGTGTATTTGCCCTTCCCTTCAATGAAGAGTTGGTACAAACGATTGACATCCCCTCCCTCGCGGTGCAAGTTCGCTTGACCAACGCTCGTCATCCATCCAATTGGATCATCCGATTCCAATACACTGGCAATGTAGGCTTTGAATCTCTTGATCTCATGTTTCTTATCAGTCCTCTTCTTGGCAGCATCGGCCTTCCTTTCAAGTTCTGCAAATGCTAATCGAGCATTACCAAGTAATGAACTCAAACTCTGGTGGATGGTACTTGGCTTGCCAGTAAGTTCCATGAGACGAAGCAAATTTGCACACTTCTTTCGTGCTCGGA
>Ga0214480_100033_pt1 | contig 47118 bp, 41 predicted proteins | sample M1_20Mar14CPVII9_3_FD_165042 | JGI IMG/M metagenome (GOLD analysis project Ga0214480, IMG submission 165042) | Marine eukaryotic communities from Monterey Bay, California, United States - M1_20Mar14CPVII9sort6BwellE17 | ecosystem: Environmental > Aquatic > Marine > Unclassified | place: USA... | reverse complement strand
AATCCGCCGTAAATGATCAAACCTACCAACATCAAAAGCGGCCCTCGACATGAACATTTGTAAGCCATTAAGGAAAAGGCGGTATGATTCAAGCCATTCAGAGCACATTCTTCTCTCAGGCGTCCATTTTGCAGGAAGCATCACACGACTAATAAGAAGTGTATAATGTTAGGACAAAGAAACAGAAATATAACTTGCAAACACAATACCATTGGCTTACCAACTCATCAAAGCAGCTGACTGTACGTCCGAGGTAATGTCAGTATATGACTGTATCAATTCAATACCTTGTTCATTCAAGCCAGTGATTAATAAGCCCTCGAGATTACCATGTTTTATACATTTATTCATTGATGATTCAAGGAATGATTTCAGACTCGCTCGAGGTAGAAATCGGCAGGCGACTGCAACTCGGTCAGCAAGGCTAAGACCTTCATTGTTTATAGTCTTGTCGAAACCATCATCACTACCGATACTTTGCAGGAAGACTAGAATTGCTCGGAGGTACGATACTTGCAAAGTTTTGTTATCTGTGGTGATGCCAGATCGACGTAATAGATTGTCACATGCATTGCTCCATAGAGGTGTTGTTTTCTTCCTCCCACCACTGCTTGCTGTGACGTTGAATCCGGAAACACACATTGCTATGAGACTAAGTGTTTCAGAATAGCTCTGTAAGTGTTTGTCTTGAACTTCTCCCTTTTCAGAAGACCCTTCTTCAACTAACTTTATGACATCCTCTGCCCCACGTTGTAGCGCTGAGACACAGGCGGACAGGTCTCCATGAAACACAGCAAGTGCTGCAGATCGTTCAAATTCTCCACGAGCCTCGCATTCATCAATCAAATCTTGAAGGACACCACACTTCTTTCTCCATCCACATGCATTGATTGCAGACCTGAGTTAGACAAAAGAAAACAGATTAGATGATAGTCAAATGTATCATGATCATCAAATGTACAGATCATCTTACCTTCTCATAGGACTATCAAATACGTCACAATGAAGAGTCTCAGACACGCTCTTTGTATCCATCCTTATATTGTTTACATCTTGCACATCACGGCTGGTCATTCTCAGTAGGTTTAAAACTCCAGAATCTATTAAGCCAATGCCAGGCCATTCACTATCTTCCATCTGATCAAAGCATAGACTTTCAACAGAAGTAATCCAACGCCAGCATTGCAATAGTTGATTAATATTGGATATGGTCTGGTTGAATTCATTTGATTTTGACGCATTCTCACTCTGACTCGAATGCAAATGTTCTTGTGCCAAGATCTGTTCCTTCTCTTGTTCTAATAGTTGTCGTATATCATTATTTGAACCTGAGGAGTATTGAGAAGCATGAAAACACTGAGCTCGACGCATCATTCTAGCTGATATGTCCTCATTTATAATCGATTGGCCATCCATTGCTGATGGACCTTTATCTTTCGGTCCAATCCAAACAGTGCCACCAAGAGCAGATGCTATTCTCCCATCACGGTAGGATATCGCCAATGGTGCCGTATAAGATTCAGGAATGACTTGTATTTGCCTTTGATTTGTCACGGCCAACGTCCGATGGGGATAAAAGTAAAAAGAGCTTGGTCTTGTTGATTGTGTTGTCTGAGGTTGATATGCCAAACACTGAATGGACAATAGGTCATCTTCTTCATCAGTACTGATGCCATCCAAATATGATACACCCACCGGAAGCGAACGAGAACCAGGACTACGTGTATCATAACTCCTAATAGAACAACCAATGGCAACCGATAGCACTCCGGGGCGTGTCCAACTAATTGACGATACTGATTCATTATTTGGTGTAATCTCAGTCAAGGTTGATTCCATCATTCGAGCATCCCAAATCTTAACAGGCTCACCAACATTAATACCGAAGGTTGCAAATGTACTCTTTGTTGGACATGACAAATCAGGAACTATGCCTGCAACAGCATCAGTATGAGCAAAGACTGAAGTTGGAGGAGCATTTGTACCTGATATTCTCATATCATATAGTTGAACATTCCGTTTTGTACATCCCACTGCTAATACTTGACCTAAATCAGAGAGCCACGAAAGGGATTGCACACCAGAGTTGTGTGCATATCTATGAATTGGGCTCTTAACTGGAACAGAAGCGGCACCGCCAGTGGACTTGCCTACACCTCCCGCAGATGTTCCCTTCCTGCTAGTCATACTTGGACTTAACATACCGGCCCCACTAGACACTGATGATGACTGACCTTCAATATCCCAAACTAAACAACCAAAGTCTAAATCTCCACCAACTGCTCCACCTCGAACTCCTCCAGAACTTAACGAGGATCCACTAACTCCCGAAGTAGCAAGTCCCAGTGCTTGAGATGCCAATGTTCTACTCTGTGATAATTTAGGTGCGTTGGTAGTGAAACTACTACTTTGGCTGGTAGTATCATTCCCACTAACTAATCCAATAGCAACCAAGTTACTATTATAAGGACGCCATGCTACAGATGTTGTAGGACGTTGCTGCCGTGGTGCATAGATTGATACTGTTGATGAAGGATCATTACTACTTTCATTGGATGAGTAAAGATTGGATATGGTATGTATGCATAATGCACCGCTTGTCAATCCGGTAGCACATCGTACTGTATTATTACTATCACTAACACCACTGGAAGATGGACAAAAGTCTAAACAAGTAGACGCAACACTACTACCCAAACCGGGTAATCCTCTTGACACGAGTATAGTTTCATGTTGAAATAAAGAATGTGATTGTATTGTTTGGGTATCAACTTCTTTGTTTTCAACCTTTTCAGAAACTGCTGTTGGAGTACTAAAATTGCCATCCAAATCTTCATTACTTTGTTGATACAATGAACATTTCATACGTCGTATTTCCAATAATGATGGACCATACTTGAGACGAGATGCAGTAGAATCAGCAACATCACCATCTTCACTTAAACTGCTACTATTACTAACCCCAATTGAAGAACAATTAACTGCACCATACAAATTTGAATATGGACTGTGAGGTACAAATGCAATTCTTACAGGTAATTGCTGCTTCTTTCTACCTATATCATTAGTGTTTGATCCCGGAGTTTGACGACGTGTGCCGGGCTTTTTATATAGGGTTGCATATCTTAAAAACAAATATATAAGTACATGTTAAGTATAAAGTAGGTATATATAAAGAAAGAACATTGCAAGTAGGATATCAATACCAAAGATTCACATCAACATCAATTATTATGTGCACACTCAATACCAAATTCACAAAACTTACCTCTCCTCTTCAGATTGCGCGCTCATATTGGAGTATATACTTGAATTGCGTTGATTAGATGATGGATTCGTTGGTGGATAAGGATTCATGGTGAAGAAACAAGTATAGTTGGCCGGCCGCGTAGATGTTAATATGTTCCAATAGATTTCATGTTGAAAACCTCTTAAGAGGTATCTTTATATCTCATATTTTTTGAAGTGTTGTTTTGAACCTCTTGCAATAGGATGGGAAATCGATCAAGCACGGCGGCACATGCACCTCAAGAGGGACAACAGCAGGAGGAGGATGGCTCGGGGTTGTATCTTAGTAAGGATCTTCAAGGTAAGTTATAGATACATAATTTATAATTTGCAATAATAATATGATTTGGTATTGTTGAGTTGCAACGTACCTCTAGTGTGAACTATGTATATGCGTACAATTAAGTATTGGATACTGTTGTAATGCACCGGGCTTTAGATATGAGATTGTTGGCGCAATGTTATGTTGCAATGGTATATATTATGTGTATGGCGTATTTTATCTAATGATAATATCATTATTAGGAACAAATTATGCTTCGTTTGCACCATCACTTACACAAAACTGTATCTATTGTCAACATACAATCTTACATAATGCCATATCAATGATTATCAACAGCCAAAATAAACGAAAGCTTTGAGTCACAAATATTACAAAATGAATGGTCAAAGTATCGAACATTACACCTCCAAAGACATCAACAACGCGAATATGAGGCATCAGAAAGAGCCGCAGAGGTACAACAAAAGATTGATGAATTTACAGCTCAAGCTAAGAAAGTACATGATCAGCTAGATGAAATGGTAGATAATGCCAAAAGTAAATTAGTTGATTTAGAGGTAGAAGTTGGACATGATGTTGATCGGTTGAGTAAGAAATTTGAGGGTGAAATATTAGACAAAACACCGGAAGGGCAGTGTTTAGATGTAAGAGCGGAATTAACACATTGTTACAATACACTGAAGGATAGTGGTGAATGCCAGATATTTGCACAAAAACTTGATCAGTGTGTTACAAAGGCATTGGATACATCATCTTAATGAAAGGATTGATATATTGATTTAGTTGATTGTATAGCATCAGTTATAATCTTATCTCTTTAATCGATGTCCTTATAGACCTACCCACTCTATTATCCTTTTTGCAATAGTACTGAACCCTGCATTAAACTCATCATCACCTAAATTTCAATTAATATAGTATGTCAACTGACAAACACTCCTTTAAGCTATCTCGTCGGGTATTTTTTTTTTATCTTTGAATAGTACGAGAATCAATAAGCTCTTGAACATGCGAGCTATTGTTTCTAAATATTTCCGCAAATATATCCATGTTGTCCTTCACAAACGTTACCTGGTCGTCTTCCAAGTCGCCAGGCCATGATGTCACCCAGTCAGGATGTGTAAAAGTATCATATAATGACACCAGTTTCAAATTTCTGTAGTGACAATTCCTTGCGCAGCCGTCGAGAAATCGAGTAGTAGTTTCTGGTACTTGACCTAGAGCCATTCTTCCCGTTAGCCACTTAAGACGAATTGTTTGGATCTTCATTGCCTTTTCACCGAATGTAACCTCCCTAAGAAACACCCTCTCTGGATTACGAGTTAGTGTAAACTTCATTGGCAACTGTCTCATGGGCTGAAGTAATAGTAATTCAACACTTTCATCATGTATTGCACAGGCATAATTGTCAAGAACTATCCTCCTTATGTCATCTTCAAGAGGCATAACCATATAATTTATATCAACCACTGTTGCAGTTTGATACGGCCGGACTTCAACACCATCAATAAGCTGATCTGCCATAAAACCGATTGCAGAACCAACATCATATTTATCTTTTTCGTGTACATTAAGACTGATAAACTCCAATTTTAGAGGATGAACCTTGGCAATATTCTTAGAATACATAAATCCAATGTCCTCGTCAGGGTCGAATATGGTTTTGATCTTTACATCATGCTGCTTAAATTTCTCGGCACGACGCTGACTAGCAACTTCATCATTACACAACTCTTTATGGGCACGACGATGAGCTTTTTGGCAAGATTTATTGCAATATGCAACTAATTTACATGCCGAACACCGCTTGAGATTATCTGATTGCAATCCACAGTTTGCACATCTCGTAGTATCGAATTCCTCTTCGACCGAGCTCATAGTACCTAGATACATATATCGATCAGATCAGTTGATAGCTGGTATTACTTATGTGTTGATACCTTTCTTCTGCTGTAATTACTTAATTTAGGTATATAATATTTAAAACCCTCACCAGATTATGCACCGTACTCCTCTCTTCTTGATGTTGTAATCAAAACTTATGATAGACTCATATCAAAAGTAAAACGACAAGTCATGATTGATTAGTCGAGGTCCGAGGTGCACCATCGCGGTATCCTGAATCATTTATCTCTTTGTTATCGAACATCCACTAATTTAGTATTATTATACGCATCATCAATATTGAATGGTATGCAATACATAAGAATTGGCGGCACACTGCGGCACACTCTATTAAAGTGGTTTACTCTCTGATGGTGGTGGGTCCGTAGAAGTATCTTTTCTTCTCGGTGGGGGTATCCTTAAACTTTTTGTACAATTACATAATATATATATGTACTTAGGGCTGAATTAGTTGTTGTGCTGGCTTATTTAGGCTCTAATTGTAGTGATTGACTGTATACTTTACTGCCACAACACCAGACGGCCTGTACCAATAATATAGTATAGTGTGTACGTAAGGTGATAGTGGGCAGGTCAGAATTTTGAATACATCTTAGACACTCAAGTCCTGCATGATTGCTCACAAGATCCACTCAACTAATTGCAATAAACTCAAACTCACAATAAGCCCTTGGTTACTATTCTGAAGTAGAAGAAGAAGAGAAAGGAAGGATCGCAATAAGAGAAAACATCTAAATAAATATCAATAGCGGACAGCCCTCTCACTGGAGAAGAGAGCAATTACAAGAAGCAGGCTTATATAATATCAAATCAAAAGGTTTAATCTCAATAATATAAAACAACATATAAATTATGGATAATTACAACCGCCTTGTTGAAGTACTTTCAACTAACGAGGTTGAATCAATAAATAAACAATGGTCAACTGCCCCACCCCTTCGTATTGCAACAGTATGCAGTGGCACTGATGCTCCAATATTAGCATTAGAACAATTATTATCAGTACTAAACAAAGATAAAGTTGAGAAGATACAAATGAAACATATATTCAGTTGTGAGAATAGTAAATTCAAACGGGACTTTATAGAACAAACTACCAACCCTAGGCTGATTTTCAATGACGTTGTCGAATTAGAATCGGGTAAAGGCAGGTGCCATGATGGTAACATTAGAAAAGTACCGGATGATTTCAATGTATTAATTGCCGGTACTGAATGTGTTGACTTTAGTTCATTAAGTACATCTCCCAAAACTTTGAAAGGGGGAGGCCGATCTGATATCACATTCTGGGCAACCCACAAGTTAGCAAAGAAGTATCAACCATCCATTGTCGTGTTAGAGAATGTAGCCAAGTGCCCAATGAATGAAATGGCAAAAGCCTTTGAAGATATAGGTTACATTGCAACTTTTCGTAAGGTTTGCACATCTGAGTACATGTTGCCACAGTCACGGTCAAGGATATACTTTGTATTTGTTCATAAGGATAGTGCACAGTATAAAGAAGATTGCAACAAGGATGCTTGGGTTAGTAAGATGGAAGCGCTAGGGCCAAATAGAAAGACAAATGAAAAGATTAGCTGGACTGACATTCTTAGTGATGGAGAACTATCAAGTAAGAAGAGCAAGAAGAAGGGTGGTAGAGGCAAATCATTATCAGAAAGTTTAAGTAGCAAGTGGTTAGCAGAGATTGTTGCAATTGAAAAGAAGGAAGGGATCACGCCGTACGATGAAGACGGTGGAAGGCCGTATAGTGAAGCAACCAGGAATATTGAAGTTTTAGCTCATTTACCAGACCGAGCAAAGATGAGGTTAGATGTTCAGTTCAAGAGGGCCGTCAAGGCTGGTGTCGACCCACTAAAGATTCCCTTGATTTGGAATCCAGCACAGCAATTACGATTTACAGATTCGGGTGTGGATAGCAACGGCAAGCCAAAGACATCAATCGCTCCGTGTGTAACCCCAGGTCATGAATGGATTGTGAGTAGTCTGAAGCGTCCACTATCAGGAGAGGAGGCATTAGCACTGCAAGGCATTACTGTATCAAAGAAGGCCTTGAAGCAATTTGAATGTAGACAGCTTCGGGATCTTGCGGGTAATGCAATGAGCACAACAGTTGTTGCTGCCGTGTTTCTATCAATCTTTACTACTGTCGAACTGATTGATAATGGAAAGAAACGATCTGTATCCGGTGATAGTAGCACTGAACAACAGTCATCAAAGAAGAGGAAAGCAAACTAATGTGTGGTTGTTGCCAAAAGTCAATAGAAGTAAATAGTCATTTCTTTCCTCCGATTCAAATCTTGCTATGCTCTTAAAATAAGGCAAGAAAGAATATAGACGTGTGCCCTTCCATAAATATAGTGTATCGTGTTCTCCTGTACCTTGCAGACATGCCCAAGTTGAGCAGTAAGTCTTGATGCTATTATTTATCTATGGAAGCTATTTGTTTGTTATTATACATTCTATATGTTACATTTGAATCTACACTACTTTTCTACAGTCTACAGTCTACAGTCACCGTGCTACTTAACTATCCATCTAATGCGTCAGTGAACAAATGGTGCAACTCCTCTAGACCAATTGGTTGTCTTGGTGATAACTTGGTCACTCTATGTTGTGGTAATGTCCCCCTTGCTAATGATTCTTTATCATCTTCGCCATATCCTAACGAGCGTATACCTATTGGTATCTTAAGCAAATGCATCAGCTCTAGCAACTCATTAGACAGTGCTTCTCCTGGCTGATCTCTAATTGCCTTTTCGAAAGGTATGGATACAGAAGTTGAGTCTTCGGCTTGTCGTTGTATTCGTGCATTTGCCATTATCATTGCACACTCAACATGTCGATCTTGGGAATACTTCTCTGCTATTGCTGACGGACAATCCATGCGCAACTAGGCCATGATTATCATTTTCGTTCTGATCTGGCATTGGATGTCCTTCCGTCCAATATCCATTCTTGACTTGAGATGCTACTGCATAGGACATCCCGTGACATAGATGCACTCCAGCATTACCGAAACCAAGCCCTGCACTGCTTGACGCCAAACACATCTTTGATCGTGCTTCTACATCTCCACTTGGATCATCAACAATTCGAGGCAAGTATTGTACACATTCTTTTAGTGCATGAATTGACCATATGTCTGAAATTGGATTGCTACCCTGATACGCCGGTCTTTTGATTGGACTATCTGCTCGTCCATCAGGTCGTAATGTATATGGTATAGCTGTATAACTCTCTAATGCATGACAAAGTACGTCCATTCCTGAGTATCGAGCAACTGATTGTGGTATAGACTTGACATTATCTGGATCAACAATTCCTAATGTTGGCTTTAGTAATCGTGAAGCTATACCCGTTTTAGATTTTGTAGGTATATCATCAAAGATTGCAACGCCTGTTGTCTCACTTCCAGTACCAGCAGTTGTAGGTATGGCAATTAATGGTAGTAGGGGCCCAGGAACAGGTGATCCCTTACCAAGAGGCGGATTGACATAGTCATAGAAATCCGAAGGCGGGTGACAAGTATATAAGTGGCAGCTTTTGCAGTGTCAATTGTACTCCCGCCGCCTAATGCAATAACAGCATCATACTTTCCATGTTCTAATGTTTGATTTGTCATGTATTCAATTGCATGTTGAAAACTAACATTGTTTGGTTCTACTCGAATCTCATCATATACATCCACTTGTACATGCTCTTTATTGCAATGTTGTTCAATTGATTCCATAACTGTCGTAAATGGATCCATGTTACGTATATATGGATCAACAAAGAGTAGTATACGATTAGCCTTCATATATGCTAGATCATATCCAATCTCAGATGTTGATGACGGGCCGTATCTAATGTTTGATGATGCCAATTCACATATCGGGTCGGATGGTTCAATATTGTTTGTGTTGACGAGAAAAAGTGACGTCTGGAAGAAGAAAGTACTCTTTTTCTTTGTTGTCGATAATCTCTTCGAATAGTAGTAGAAGCAGATGAAGTCAAACGAGACAATCGAATGAATCTATTGCAACCACATGAAGATAACACCATTTATTTCTGGCTGTGTAAGAATCTAATCTAATATCTCTTATTATTCTCTTGTTATTGACGTAGCTGAAGCCGATGTGGCATATAATGTACTACTTAGATTTGTATAATGTGTAGTACCTTGACAGGTTAATGTTGTAGTTGCATCAATATCTCTTGTATCTAATCTTTCTGTTCGTTTGTTGATATCTTGCATAATTTATTTTCAATTTTGATATGTGTGAGTTGAGAAATGCCGTAGGCAGGGGAGGAAAGTGACTTTCGTAGAGGCTTTATTTATATATATTGCTGTGTACTATTCTTGTTACTAACTCGAACGAGAGAACTGGTGATTAGATAATACAAGAGGGGCCAGTAGTGTGAGTGTGAGAAGGAGAGAAATTATGCTCTCTTTTCGAGTGGCCGCCTATCCACAACATAAAACACTACAATACAACAGACCATATATCACTTGCTTACCTTCTATTTCTAATAATATGGCTTCATATCCGAACGGTTGACATCAATATCACCCAAGCAACAGCTGGTATGGTTGTCAAATCAATTTTTCTCCTCGAAAATGCAAAATGCAAAGATATTATATTGGTATCCTGTATCCTTTGTCTTTGATGCGATTATGATCATGATGGCGGTGGCGCGGCAAAGATATGGTGGTAACTCTCTATTAATATATTGTCGAACATGCCAAGCAACCGAGCAATAGGAACGAATCTGATACTCTCGTCTTGTCTTGCGGCATTATCATATCTGTAAGTACCTTTTAGTTTTTATAATATCATTTCACTGATGTGTATCATACTTAGAATCTGACGGACATCACCTTATCACATACCCTACAGCCCATTTGAGTTGATTGCAAAGATTACATTGATTGTTTGCTTATTACTATTCATACTAGATCCATATCCTGGCTCTAGAATAGTATCATTTTGTGCTGTTGGCGGTGTATTGATCATTAATCGAGTACGACAATTTGTTGTGCAAGAGGCAGAACATCAAGAAGATAAAGATACAGACAAGTCAGAGTGATATACAGTGTACCTACAACACATTATACAATAAAAGATAAAGTTACAGACAAGTCAGATTGATATACAGTACACAACACATTATACAATAATATGAGTAACACAATCAAGGCTGTGCTTATTGACATATCGGGAACAATCCTAGTTGGACAAGAGGCCATACAAGCTCTTCAAAGATTGCAACAACAACAAAATCTCAAGATTTTATTCCTGACAAACTCGTCAACGTCACATGCAGCTCTATTGCAGCAATTACGAAGTGCAGGCTTTGACGAATCAGCTATAACAAATATAAACTCAATAATGACTAGAGTGTTTCAGCTACAAAAAAAAATATCTTATACAAAACAAACTGCGTCCATATTGCTGGAAGATGCATTGATAGAAAGCGAATTCAATGAATTAGATATGAATGATCCGAATTGTGTAGTAGTTGGATTGGCACCAAATAAACTCAACTATCAAAGATTGAATGAAGCATATCGATTATTGGCAAAGTTGAAGAGCTCGTCAAATGACACGACTATTGATTGCAGTATCCAAAGCAAGTCACATCTTGGATGCAATCGTGAGCTATCACTTGGTCCAGGACGCTTTGTATCTTTACTTGAACAAAGCAGTGGTGTTACTGCACATGTCATAGGCAAGCCATCATCGAACTTTTATAATGAAGCTCTATCAGTATTAGGCATTGATGACCCCTCTCAAGCATTAATGGTTGGAGATGACGTCGTAGGGGATGTAAAAGGAGCTTTAGATGCAGGCTTGGGACATGCTATCCTAGTCAAAACTGGAAAGTATACTGCAGGAGATGAGAATGGTAATAAGACTGAAGGTATTTTGCCGACTTTAACAGTTGGTTCAATTGTGGACGCTGTAGATTATATTTGCTCTAATTTTTAGAATAAGACCAATGTAATGAGATTCTCTGCTATTAGTTTCCAATATCATTCCAAGTTAGAGATGCCCTATTCATGTACTTTTTATATATATCCGCTTCCGACTCGAGACCTTTCTTCTTTTTCAAGGCCACGACACTTCTAGCATAACCGATCACATCGTAGTATTCTAAGACAGTGCCATACGTCCTAATTCGTACGAAAAAGTCATGCATGAGAAGTATTGAATCGTCGTGCAAGTACGGAAGTAATTTCAATGCGCATTGTACTCTGAATCGACCATCTACGAGCGCAACGTCAAACATGCTAACACCAGTCTCATTAAACGATCGGCTCAACGAATTGACATATATATCCATTGCTGATTCAACATCTTCATCTTTTGTAGCCGCTGGTATCTTCCCAAGCTGTCTCAGTTCTAATTTTGTTCCATCTGCGCCTACTATCTCAGGACAGTAGAAGAATAATCGTTTCTCCTTTTCACTCATGCATTTAACTCTTGGCTCTTCTCCTACTTGCTTGCACCTGGAAGATGCGCGTTTCACAGTTTATGAAAATGAAGAGAGATGACAGTAACTTCTGTTAGTGTATACGGCTTGAAAAGACAAAATAATGATAACCAAATGGAGCACTCAAATCACAAACACTTCACATTGAACACATGAATTCATATGATAAAAGATACTAACACGGACTTTCCAGGGAGGGTACCCGTCAATTGCTACGACTTTACCACTTGCAAGTAATGGATAGAAGGATGTTGATGTACCGCATCCCCACTCGAGATATGTCTCGGGCTTTCGGTTAGCCATTAGCTTTGTTATGAATTCAAACTCCTCGGGAAACATCATGGGCTGATTGTTTTGCGATGGTACATCCTCACAAGGATATCCACTGCTACCCAGAACAGATTGTCTTCGTTCACGTGCCTGAGCTGCTACCCATGATACCAACTTCACAGTTTCATTGTTGCGTTTTACATACATTTCATTATTCTGTATTGGCCAATAGATATCGTCTTTAACTGTAAGAGAATGATTAAGACATGTTGGTGCCGGCAATGATAGATTATATGGCTTGGTACACATTTCTGGTACATATCGGCATTTCTCTGCACAAAACTTTATACTGTCAAGAGGTTCTGGTGGTTGCGGTGGTGATATTTGATCATTAACTTCTACTTGATTATTCATATCCTCATCTAAATGGTGTACTTCAATCAAGTCTTTACTGCTCATAAGTTGTGTTAGCTGCCAACACATTAGTAATGTTATGATACACAACATGAACTTAATAATTGATCTACTTCTCGTCCATAATGAAGATGACCCTTTGGGAGATTTAGTAACTGGTGATGATCGGGGGCTAGTCAGTATTATCCTACCATCATTATTTGTCCTTAGTTGCAATACAGGCGATGAATGAGACATATTAGATTGATGTAATATGTTGGATGATTATTATAGTTGTTAAGAGGTTACTTTGCACCTATCTTGTATTGATAATATACTATTAAAGACGTATATAGTATATTATATCTGATATACAATCCAGTAGAAATAGAGTTAACAATTTTTGTTGTTGTGGAGAAGGTGATCTTTTATACTTCTAATGTGTAGAATATAGGTCGTATTTTAACAGCACCGCAGTTGGACTACAATAGACCGTCTAAAGATTCAACACACATAACCTGCATTGATATGCATAGTATGCTCTCATACATAGCCGCTGCAAGCTACAAACCTCGCCGATAGCCACTGGTCGAGGATGGCAAATTTTCCCAAAGTGTCACAGACACACCACCAATCATATCACAACTCACTAAACGTTCATACATTAACGGGGATTGATTAGTATTACAATTTACTATGTTGGTATGCTACCATAAATGTACATAATATACCCTTTCAATTGCAACAAGGAAGTTTGAAGTGGGCGGTACAAGGAAAAAAAGTTAGAGGACTTGCGAATATTAAAGGCAGAGTTGAGAGTGATAGCAGCCGCCGTGGGTATTATCATGGCAACAACAGCCTTACCATCCCTTCAGGAGTGTACCTCAATCCTATCATCTTTACTCAATACCTCAAACTCTAATAATAACGAAGATACCGAGAGTTTAACAAAATGGCGTTTAATTATACAAAATTGTTTATCACATGGTACTACCTCTACTCCTCAAGATGATGACACTGATACAAATGTAGTGACACAACGCGCAGAAGAAGCAGGTAATTTATTGTGTAATTCGTTAGAATGGTATTTAGGCCAATGGTATCAAAAACAGACGAGTAGTAAAGATGAGAAAAGTGGAGATACATCAGAAGTTGAAACATCAGATTATGAGAAAGTTATTGATAAGTTAAAGAATGATCCAGTTATATGCGCGGTAGTTGAAGCATTATGGTTAAAAGGTTGTTTACTTGAACCTACTAATCCAGAAACTACGCCTGCAGCTGTTGTTACTTCTGCCTCTACAGACAAAGAAGGTGATAAAGATGATGACAAAGAGAAGGGAGAAGTAAAGAAACTATCATATGATAATTTACTTCAAATTATTCAATGCTTGGTCACTCCCAAGCCATGGATGGGAGGTAGCACTGAAGAAGATGATGATGCCAACATGGAAGATGCTGCAACAGAGGATAAAGATGAGGATACCACCACACCCTCAAAGAATGTGAAGAAATTACACCCATTAATACCAATATCAATATTACAAACTACGTTAGAAATATCATTATTACAAGATGCTAATTTGTTACCCGATGTACCACCCTCCACTTCTGCCGCTGCCAAACGTCCACCAGACAAGGGTAAGGGTAAAGCAACACCTGCAGAACCAGACACATCCAAGGATGTCATAACCAAGAAACTTAAAAAGATTAATACCGATTTATATTACCGACAGCATAAGTTCAATTTATTAGCCGAGGAATCAGAGGGATATTCAAAGTTATTAACATTTTTAATATTGGGTATCAAAGATAATAAACACAGTGGTGGTAATGAGGAAGATAAAATGAAGTATATACAAGAATTAATAGGTGCATTCGATTTAGACCCGAATCGTGTATTAGATTTAGTATTGGATATATTGGAATGGGAATTAAATGATTTAGTTAAATCTACTACTACTGGTGGAAAGAATAGTTCAAATAATAAACAGGATAATGGAGTTGAATGGTGGGGAATAGATCAAATACGTACTGCAATAATGTCAAGTTGCAAGGATAACAAAATGACAAATGTTATACATTCACTATTATCAATTATTCGTAAATTGGATGGGAATGATACTAATGGAAGGTATGAGGGACGAGCTGTGGCACACTTGTTGGGATTTAAGTATCGATCGTATTATGCAATGAGTGCTTCCGCTGCTGCTGCCAAGGCCAAGACAGATAAAGATGGCAAGGCTTCAACTTCCACACCTGAAAAGTCAAGGAATATTTACCCACGATCATTATATCTTTCTACTGCATTCTTATGTGCACATGGAATATTGGATGTGCATGCACTCATTCCCCACTTAGTTTCGACTGCCACTGCTATAAAGGCTGCTGCCTCTTCATCGTCGTCAACTACCAAGTCTACAACAGCTGCAGCAACAAGTGCTACAACCCTCATGCAATCCTATCAAACATACTGCACCGATACAGTCAAACGTTTGAAGAAGATGGGAGTCGTATCACTCAACTCAAAGTCCGACAAGAAGGATGATGAAACTACAGACGAGGATATTTTGGGTAAATATGAAGAATCAATGCGGCTTGATCCAGTCATTGGTATCTTTCGTGCCTTGTTGGCAGTGGTGGGTGATTGGGAAACGTCAGTGGCATTCTTGGCACATGCCGCCGTTCCCAACTTTGCCTCATTGATAAAGAGTGATGATGATAATATTGACAAGATACAAACGGCAATGAATTCGGCTGTGTTGGCAGCGTGTAGTTTGTCTAAGGGAGTTGCATCTGATGTTTGTTCGTGGGTTGGTTGTTCAATTGTGAAGATGTATGATGAAATGTACCCTGCTTCCAACAAAGCAAGTCCAAAACAAGATGAAGATCACTTGTCGTTGTCTCCCTTGGATAGTACATCAAGTTTTGTGCTGGCTAAGGATTCGACACTGGCAGAAATGTCATCGGTACTTCAAGCTCCTCTTTCAGCTCTTGTAAAGAGTGGAATGGTTTACTTGAATAAGAATCTATACATCAAGCTGTGTCGGTTATACAAGCACAGACTTACTTCACTATCATCCTCGGAGGATTCTTTTGATGTTGATGATGATACCATGTCAGTTCTATCTACATTCTTGGTACCATCCCTTTCCATCTTTAAAACAGAAGACACCTTCCTTCCTGATTTACTATGGTCAGTACTTGAGATCTTACCGTATACACTACGATACAAGCTTTATTCAGCATGGCGTTATCCTGGATTAGAAAAGGGCACTCTTCGTAGTATGATGCCCGCATCCATCCGATCAGGAAACATCCCCAAGCCACTCAAGATTATTGAATCTGAAATCAAAACTGGGCTTGAGGCTCGAGGTGTATTGAAACGTATATCGAAGGAAAATGTCAAAGAAAAAGGTCCTCAACTTGCCAAGATATCACATAATAATCCTTTAGTGGTATTCACAGACATTCTGGGTAAGATTGAATCATATGATAATATGATCTTAATGATGGTGGATACATTTCATTTCGTATCCAAGCTTGGATTGGACGTTATGGGCTACTGTTTGTTGGTTAGTTTGGGTGGTGGTGGCGATGCTGGTCAGAAGAATCGAACAAAGACTGTAGGGTTGAACACTGAACAGTGGTTGTCATCTCTCGAGACTTTCACTGGAGCATTCTACAAGAAATTCCCAGACGTTGAGCTGAGAGGAATACTCATTTACATTACAACACGGTTCAAACAAGGTCAATCATCCGAGTTGGGTGTTCTAAGGAGCCTTATCAAGACTGTTGGGGGATATGGATTTGTTGACTACGATTCGACCGCTGCACTATCGGACCTTCAATTAGATGGTCGTTGTGGTAGCAGACTTCTCAAGCGAGAAACATCCTCGTTTGGGGTGGTTGATGATATCAATAGAAAGGCATCCGAACAGCTACGATCAGTGTTACAAGAAGGAGACCTCGGCGTAATCATCTTAATATTGTTGTCAAAGATCCGTTCCAAGGTGTTGTACTCCAAAGAATCAGAGACTGTGAAGCAACATGTCAAGGTTATTGGAAACCAGTATGATGATTGTGAGGCAGTCATGTGTTTACTTCTTGAGTACTTGTCAGATTCATCCTTTGATACTAGTGCTAAGGAAAAGTTTGCTGCATCCATGCCAACTTTGGGCGATCTAAATGAGAAGTACGGTATAGACACATCGATTGCATGGATGTTGTGTAGACCTCTTGTTCGTAAATCCATGTTTTACATGGATGATAGCAAGCTTGCCAACAAGGCAACGTCAGGGGAGCCACCTGCTTATCTGAAACCATTTGCATCATCATCAACTGAAATGACAAGCTCTTATCAAAGTCTACTCCCTGAAGATGCTTGGAAGCACATCACACCAACAATGTTTGAACTGTTCTATTCCTTGGCCATTTATGATTTATCATGCCCAGAGGAGCGCTATAAGCTGGATATTGACCGCTTGAAGAAAGACTGTGAGCGTTTAGTTCAGCTTCAGAAGGGCGGAGATGCTGCTAAAGGACAAATGTCTGCCTTGGCTGCCAAAGCAACCGCCGCTGGTGGAAGTCTTGAACAAATCCGTCAATCGACTGCCTTTACACAAACTCATGCTGCTGAATTAGCTCGACTAAAGGGTAATGTTGATCAGCTCAGTAAAGATTTTCAACGTCAGCAAAAGCGGTGTAAGGTTGTTCTATCAAAACTTGAAGACAAGAAAGAGTCGTTAATCCATCCACCTGCGAGTGAGGGAGGTAGTATCAACAGTCCATTGTTTGCCCCATCATTCATGACATTTTGCATCTACCCTCGGTTTCTCCTATCTCCAGAAGATGCCTTGTTTTGTGCACATTTTATCAAACTGTTGCACAAGATGAAAGTGCCAGGATTCTTGACTATTGAAGTGATTGATAACATTGTCAACGTGGTCACGGGTAGTTTATATTGCATGACAGAAGATGAAGCTGGCAATTGTTCAATATTCTTCAATGAAATTTGGAAAGTTGCAAACTCGTGGCGATATGACAACGATGCCTTTGCGTCAGAGTTGAAGGATACGGTAAGACTTGTTGTACTAGGTATATTGATGTAGGTAAGATATGCGTCTCACTCACACGCCCTTTTTGTTACTTTCAGCCTGGATCACAACTCTCCAAAGATGCCGCGGAGGATGCCAGTAATGAAGATTCTAAATCAACTGAGGGTATCACTCACGATGAGTACAAGGCTATCTATAGTATTTGGCACAAGAAGATTGGAGACAGTAGTATTGGATGTCTCAAATCAACAGAGTACATGCACACTCGTGCTGCTCTTATCGTGCTCAGCCGTATTGTAAGAGTCTTCCCAACACAACCAAAGATTGGTGATAAGATCCTGAAGACGCTTCGACCTTTACAAAGTGATGAAAATGAAAGACCAGACATCCGTGCCACTGCTCAGGGATATTCTTCACAGCTTATGAAGGCTCGTGATGATGGAATGTGGAAGGAGGAGAACATTGCAGTGACTAAAGCCCGTCAAGAGAGGGAGAAGATGAAGGCAGAGGAGAAGAGGAAGAAACTAGCCCAGCAGCACGAGGACATGAAAAAGGAAAGTGAAATGATAGCACGACAGTTAGGTGATAATGGTGGTAGAGATGGATGGAGACCCGGACCACCTGATAGGCGAGATATTCGTCCACGGGGTATTGATCCGAGAATGCATCCAAGGGTAAGTGTACGAGTACATGTGTTTCCAGTAGTTCATTTGTTTATATCTTCATCTCACACTCGTATTATCATATCATAGGGCCCACCTTTGAATGCCGGAGCGCCAATGTTCACACCAAAGGGAGGAGATCATCCGCGAGACTTGCACCGTCCCGGTGACTCACGTGGCAGACCAGGAATGGAACGTGATGCATGGGAACGAGACAGAGGAGGAGGAAGTGCAACAAGGCCTCCAGAGAGACGGCCTATTGAGTCTAGTAGGAGAAAGAGAAGTAGAAGTCCCGAGCCTCGTGAAGAGAGAGGCAGAGAGAAACGTTCAAGAGGTGATGATCGTGATAGAGATCCACCAGTACGCCGAAGCGGTAGGGATAGATCAAGCCGATATTAATGGAACAATTATTGATAATCCGAAGTACTAGTTAAACAATGAATATTAACCACAAACATCTACTCTCACTATGCACTATGTAAACACATCATGTCTATTCAACCCTTGCCTTCTTGCTCTCTCGATAGTCAGACCCATCTGAATCATTTGCCTCTTCTTCGTCCTCATCCTCGGAAGACGAGCCTGCTTCATCTGACTTTTCACTCACAACTGATTCCTCATCTGATGAGTCATCCGAATCTTCCTCTTCCTCCTCAAATTCATCACTGTCGTCATCACTATCTTCTTCATCTGCAGGTGCAGATAAAGCAGCCTTGTTGATCTCACGAGCCTGTTTTGATGCGGCACGTGAAGGCCTACGCTTTCTACTACTCTCCTCGCTATCACCATCTTCACTACCAGTCTTCTCTTCGTCATCACTTGTATTGACAACTTCAGCGACAGCAAAATCATCGTCATCATCATCGCTACTGTTACCATCCGATGCCTCCTCATTGGTACCATCAGCATCCATTTGCATAGCTGGGATAAGTGTCTTGTGAATGTAGTTATTTAATCCCTCCAATTCATCTCTGTTGATATTGGACCACTCGAGTGTATCGGGTTGTTTCTTCTTCTTGCCTTCCTGTTCATTATCATCAGACACATCAAGCTTTACCTCCATATCAACATAACGACTTCCACCAGCACCCCTTCCACTAAGAGATTGAGGCTAAATATGATCGCGGTACAAACATGGGTGGCTTGAAGAAAAGTAAACCCTCTTTCAAGGGGAACAGTGCACCATCATTAAAGCCTTGATAACAACCAACAAATGGAAGTCCTTCCGTAGTTGACGAGCTACCTTGCTCACCTGCTGACTTGAAGACGAATCCATTACTACTCTTGCCTGTTTCCATTGAGGCATTAACACGAATAATACCATTCTTCTTGGCTTCGTCTTCAGTAAATAGAGAAGAAGTTAGACCATCCCACCAACTTTTCTCATTCAATTGTGTACTATTATCACTCTCAGTAGATTGAGATGGATAAGTTGGAAGTTGGAAACATACTTGTTTCAAAGGCTTATTACGGAACATAGTCCCCTCCTCAAGACAAATTAATACCATATGACCAGGAATACCCTTATCCTTCTTTCCTTTACCGCCACTTCCTCCACCACCATTCTTGGCTAATTGTTTCATCTTCTTATAATCCTCAGGCTTACGAAACCATACTACATTCGATACATTATTTGAGATTGGTATAACTTCTTCAGGTTTCTTTGGATTGGTTAGTATAATACCAGATTTATAGATTGATAATTGGAATTTACCACGGGGATTAATACATGATACTTCAATGATTTCATTATTGGTTGTTGCAAAAGTTGGATGTTGTTGTGAGGCTTGAATAGATTGAAGTAGTGTAGTTTGTGGGTCTGAAGATGCTGCTGCCGGTTTAGTATCCTCGACCGCAGTGTTATTTGTCTCATTCTTCTTTTCAACATCTTCCATATCTTCATCCTCTTCATCGTCATCACCTCCTCCAAGTAATTGTTCAGATATTTTTTCGGCATCGGGTAGTGTACTTGTACATGTTAACAGAAAGGATGCTACATCCATAGCATTATCCTGTAACGGAAAGAAGAGACAGTAAATAGATCATTATAAGAAATATCACATACAATTTCTACAGTATTTATTGCAATACCAACATTGAAACATAGATAGACATGGTTCACAGACACATCTTGTGCACTTACCTCAAATCTATGTTTTAGTAGCCATGCCGATAGCTCATCGGGTGTACACGATACCAAATCGATCTGTGAAGATGCTGATGTAGCTGCCGTCGCTGTATCATCAGGTTTATGGCCGCCAGTGGCCGCCGTCGAGGTAGTTATGCTCATCTGAAAGTTATATTATGAGAGAGGTAAGTAGGTGCACCGTCAAAATTATGAGAGTCGAATGTCGAAAAATTAGACGAAGCTCGCGAAGAGCCCAGGAAGAGCTACAAAAAAGGTATCAAATTCAAATAAGGCAAAGCATATAAAACATACATCATGTCATTCGATACATATAATGAAGAATTGCAATCGATATTATCTAAACTCCGCAGCTCATTAAAATGTATCACTGATACACCATCTTCGGCTGATTTGAAAATGGTACATGAATTGTTGCAACAGGGAGATGATATAATAAAGCAGATGGGCTTGGAAGCACGTGGGGCGGATGATGCTGATATGAAAAGAGAGTTGTTGGAGAAGGTGAGATATACTATATTATGCAATGTGATTCTATGTGTCGGTCTTTTGTACGATTTCAAAACTAATGCATCAACAAAACATAATAGGTACGAATGTACAAAACAGATATATCCAAATTACGAGAAGAATATAATACTATCAAGGAATGTACTGAAAGAAGCAGTCTTGGATTAGATTGCGATAGAAAGAATAATGATGAAAGTAATCTATTGAATAATAACATAAAGATACGGTCACAGAATGAAACACTAGCTAATGCTCGAAGTGCAATTGCAGGAAAGTCCGCGTTTGTATTATTTTATCATGAGATGCTTGTGTTCAATATGAAGTCTCAGTAATACTGCTGCTTCATTTGAACTTCGATTGCCTTGATTTTGCCTTCACAAACCACATGTACTAACATAGGTTACTATCATCTCTCTTTCGTCTTCTAAACTATAAAACGCGCATCTTCCAGAGACCGAACAAGTAGCAATGAGTATAACAAAAGAACTGGACTGTCAAAAGGATACAATAAATAATACACAACAACAAACGGATGAGGTTATCAGTATAACAGAAAGAGCACAAGGTCTAATTCAAAGTATGCAAAGAAGAAAAGAGAGTTTGTTGAAGTTTAGATGACAATGGCTTTTTTAAAGAGGTATATGGAACATTTTGCAGCAAAGTAAAGTCACTATATTGATGATTACAAATTGTATATTAAGGATTAAAGATAAGCTATACACTCGAGATGTCAGATCTTATACAACAAGTTCTGTCATGTCAGAATTCTGACGTTCTAAATTGCTTGGCGTTACAAAGGGATAGACGTACAATCCATTATGGTATAAACCCTTCTTGCTGCTATCTCCATCTTCTACCTTTGACCAACGACGCAGGTTCTTATTCTTATACTGCTGCGAATTTTCTGGCTGTGGGAGATGTTCAGTCGATAGTAAGGCACCCCAGTAGTAATAAAAATCTGACTTGGTCTTTGCCTTTAATGTAGATGAGAAAGTATCATCATGGATATAGGCTCGAATAATCTTCTTACTAACTGTATTGAATAATACTCGAGTAATAGTATCTTCTTCTTTGTTCACTAATCGATATTTAATGTCAGTACATGACATACCAATTCTCTTCCAATGAATGATTTCTACTTTTGAACCGAGGGCAAGCTTACGAGCCACACTTGCCTTTGTTTCCTTTCTTGTATGGATCTTCCCGTCCTCTGTACTAAAGGTAAAGTTACAATGATATACTTTATCAAACAAATGCTCGACGTCGGAAAACTTCTTGGGTGTGCCATCAAATGCAGCGAGATATGCTTTAAAAGCTGGCTTATAAGTGTATGTGTGTTGCTTGGTAGTTGTTTGTTGCTTAGTAGTTGAAGACATGATGATGTATTTATTATTCTTTGTAAGTTGCTTGTATTGCAAGTTGCTTGATATTATTTGTTGATTATGTTGTTGTTGTGTTTTAGATTTTATGAGACGGCATCATATCAAAATCCTATGCAGTGACTATCTTGAACCGATCACATCAAATAGAACGGTCACATCTTGTTGCTGTTGCATGAAAGGCCTAGACACATCTTGTAATGCAAGAGCCGCCAACTTGTTGCCATCGGCGCCATCACTTGATGGCAGACGCCGATATACGAGGATAAAGATACCAAACCCACTTCTTTATTCTACATATCTAATATCTTTTTATGAGAGTACCATAGGTAGAGGCTCGCTCATCAAGTCTCTCCCTCCTCAACGGTCGCCTCCTTCATTGATAGATACTCTTACTGCTCACTATTCTAGTATATATATAAATATAACTATATCAGGAGTTAGGACAAGGCTGTGTTTCTTTTTTTGTCTATGTTTATTTTCTTATCTATGTTTTATCTTCATAAATGATATAGAATATCCTTCGGCAGCAAACAGAGAACTGTAATCTCAATACGCCCATTAAGGATCAACTTTCTATATTTCTCGAGTGTGAAATGGAAGATGGAATGTCATCTCCTCTCTCTCTACTCCGACTCATACCTTCGTTCCTTGTTTCATTGCACCCCTAAACAAAGGCTTGAACATGAATACAAGCATAATGGGCACAACGCTCATCAAACGGATGCTACGTCTAAACCCTCCCTTATCCAACACCTCTGATACCATACGCGAGGCAAATGACGTAAGGATCTGCATAGTATTGACAAATGCCAGCGTTACATTTCGTAAGGTACTGAATAGCAATTTGAATTGAGCCGTAAAGGATAGGGAAGTGTAAGATGACGTCCTTCCACCCTCCATATCTGCAGCCACGGCTTTATCAGCTGCCGTTTTCTTGGGGGATAAAATGACAGGCACATCATTCAAATGAACAATATGATTGATAAAGTTCACAGCATTGGTAGTACCAGACGTTAGGGACATGTATTCATCTCGTAAATCACGAGGAACATGTAAACGTTGTTGTAACCGTGCCGAGGCTAAGCTAGACAAACCCAATGACTTTAATGCATCTTCTGATTCATGACCATTCCGACGTAATGCCTCACGTCGAACTTCCCTGGACTCTTTAGCCTTATTCTTTTCCTCCTCCTCGGAAGTACTAGCGTGAGGACTACTAAATGCCGCGGCGGTCAATACCGGTAATTTATGCAAAGATAATGTTGAGAAGAATATCTTCCGTATGGGTGGTATATCCATAATTACACCTCCCTTGGGCCTTTTATGAGACGACGTAGGCTTCAGCCGACTATATCGTCTATCAAGATATTCTAAATATTGATCCATTGCCAGTTGCTCTTTATCTTCCTCCTTAACGGAATGTTGAGATGGAACAGAAGGCATGGATGGCATTAATCCCACTATTGGCATGAATAGATTAACTTTAGATACGCCCCGTGAACTACTAGAATGAGGGGTCTCTGTTGAAATTGTTGTGGCTGTATTACTGCCGGTTGCCTCACGATTTGCAACCCTCATTGACGAGGATTGATCCTCATCCCCATCACGATAATGCAATGCCCCAATTGAATGGAACTCATTATTAGAGTGGTTGGGATTATGTAAGAAATGTCTATTGTAATTTGGTGAAGTATAATGAATTCTCCTTGATGTTGAAATTCTTTGCTGTTGGATTGCAGAATTACTTCTACCTCCAGAGAAGGCAGCGGCAGATCCAACTGTTATTGTTAGTACTAGTGCTTTACCCATTGCCAATGGGGAGGTTGCATTGGCTGTACTATTGTCACGCCTTCTCATCTTCTCATTGTGAGAAGAGTTATTGTTATTTATCATTGTTGAATGACTTTGCGTTAGATTTTATAATGAGTTTGTTATAGATTTAATTTATATAACGTCGTCCTGATTTATTACTTACTTGCCGTGCCGTATATTCCAATTTATGATGGTTATGGCTATTGTATTGTATCACGTGCATAATGGTTGGAGTATCAAGAATTCCTAATAGGCTCATGCTGCCCAAATTTGCCGGCAGACGGCAGATGTTTCACAGTATTTTTAGAAATTTTGGATTTTGTGTGCTTAGTTCACCTTCTCCCCTTGGGAGATTTGTTCCTCTCCGCGTGTCTGAGGTATTATAATCATTCAATATATGATATATTTAGTAACCCCCCTTTGACAAACGTGGGTACGGTGTCAAGGAAAGTACGGTTCTTTGCAATACAGACGTTGTTTCGCCACTAATCCCTCTCCCCTCGCTCTCCGCTCTCCTCCTTTTTTATTGGTTGCATGTTGCTTGTAGTTTAGTGTATTACGTGCCGTGTAGACAGACTTATGCTCGTATTATATACGCCCAGAGTGCTCTAAGATTGCGCAGATCGTATTACAGTAGTTAGTTATTTTGCAAGAAGTTGTATAAGTTGACAATATGATACTCTCAGAGAAGGCAAATGATGATAACAATAACACTCTACAACATAAGAACTCCACTAAAGAAATATTTGATGGTGATGATTTACTAGCACAACGGGAAGAGCAATCATTAGCACATATCACCTGTCCAAAAACTAGAGAAGCAATTCTAAATCGTCGTAGACATGCAGAAGAAATTGTGGTATGTGAAATGCTTCTTAAACAGTGGCAGTCAATTTATGGTATGGAAGGAGGAAATATGTTAAATGATGACGACGTATAGTATTATGTTATGCAGCTGCTTTAGAAGGTCTGGGAAGACGACGGGATGCAGTTGATGCCTTGAGATTATGTCTAGGTATATGTGAAGAAGTTTATACTGAAAATGAAGATTATGACACATACCCATCAGAAGAACAATTAGATGTTAGCGTTGCATTAGCACTTACAAAACTATACTTCAAGGATAATCGAAAAGAACGAGCATTTGCATGGTGTAATGCTATATTGCAAAAGTTACGAAATAATAAAGATTGTTGTTCCAAGGAAGATATATCAGATGCATATCATTTAGGAGGGTGGATAAGAATACACGCCGACGATCATACAGGTGCATATGAGTTATGGATGGAAGGTCATGAGGCTGTACCAGATTGTGAGACATTAAATCGTCAATATCGGAAACGAGCATGTTGGGATGATATAAATGAAGGTGAAGTTACCAATCCATTACTCTTGGGAGAGGGAGCTCACGGTGATGGTGTATATAATCGGGAAAAAGACTTAGAGGCATTTGTAGTACCGGAAGCAAAGAGGAAGGAAACTCCTGCTCTGGCATTGTTCTGTCCAGAAACACAAAAGGATGAATTGGTATTTCGAACTCGACAACCTGTATTAACCCCAGATGAATGCAAACAAGTACTGAGTGAAGTTGAGGCTTTTCACAAAGACTTTAGAGATAATAAATGGGGAACTGTTCGACATAGCTCGGTAAAGACCACTGATGTAGCTGTAGAGGATATTCCTGCATTGAGGCCGTGGTTGAAAGACTTTTTAAGGACACGACTTTATCCGTTAGTGGCTGCAGCCTATCCAACATTAGCTGACGGATCTACTCCTGGTGAATTGGGCAGTAGAATGAGAGTACATGACGCGTTCATTGTAAGATATGATGCAGATGAAGATGGTTCCTTCTCTCTGCCTGAGCACTCGGATACATCGGCAGTAAGTTTTACTGTAGCGCTCAATTCCGGTGATGATATATTCGAGGGCGGAGGAACCTGGTTTGAGGCACTTGGAAATACAGATAAAAGTGGCAAGGTCGTAGATGCCGATGTTGGGCATGCTGTTAGCTTTGCAGGTCCGCTGAGACATGCAGGTTATCCTGTAACAAAGGGAGTTCGAGTGATATTAGTGCTCTTTCTTTACATTGAAGGGTTCTCTTATGGAAGTTACTTACAAGAATATATGACCAAGCATGCCATATCATGTTGCCAACAAAATGATGATGAAAAAGAGGAGAAGACAAATTCTGAACTTGATAGCCGTGAACAACAAAAAGTGAGGCCATCTGGTGATATGCCTGGTGGCTTTGTTGTCTACAATCAAACAGTCGAGTTAGTTGGTATGCTTAATAGACAAGTGGAGTCGGTATTGGACTAAGCAGTCTTTGTTAAATTGATGTGAGTGATAGGATACCTAACGGTATCCTTGACCGAGAAATGAGTGAAGAACCGGCCTATGCATCTTTTATGCCAAGATGTGTGGCCTAAGATGTGATCAAACACCTCATACGATAGAACTTATGACATGCTTTCTGTTATTGCCACAATTCATCTCATAAAAAAGCAGCAGCGACAAAAACAAACCAATCATCAGAAGAAGAATATAACAAACAAAAGAATCATGTCTTACAAATCAGCTTTAGAGCAATACGTGTCAGTGTTTGATGGTACTAAGAAACAGTTCTCCGAGGATATAGAAGACTTATTTAACAACCTATATCATCCAGATTTCGCTCTAGTAACCAAGGAAGGTACCAGAGAAACAAGAGACAGTACCAAGCAAATGCATTCGAGAAAACTAGCTCGGGGTACCAAGGCAAGCATTGTTCATATCAAGAGAATTGGATTATCGTGTGTTGATGTAAAGCTACGTTTGGTAAATGACTTAGAAGACATCACCACTCGAGTACTATTTACTCTCTTTGACAATAAGATGATCAAAGGCATACATCATGAAGATACATTTATATCTACCATTGCATCTAAGAGTCGATCTGACTTCTACTACTATTTGGGTTCTGGGCCAACGTTATATGACCATTTACTCAAACCAGACGACTTACTCAAGCCAGATGAGTATGGAGAGTACAAGAATAAGAATGATCAATATGCCTGGGATTATTGTGAAGTATGAGCTATGCTTTCGCTTACAATAAAAAGGCGATGTACGACACCTAGATGTAATAGATCTTCATAAGCTAACATATATTGCATTACAAACAACGCTACTTCGATGTATTTACACACATAGAGAAGAGACAAAGATAACCTCATGGGTAGATATATCTTGATTTAGGAGAAGGCCAAATCCTTAAAAGCGAACCCTGGCATCACTTGATAACTTCACATATCAAAGAGACAGCATAAAACAATATACAACAATGATTCGAGGAAAGAAGAGAATACTTATTCATATATCAATAGCACTTCTACTGCTATTGAGTAGTAGCGGAAGCTTCGTCGTGCAACAGAGGGTTGAGCATCGTAATGCTATGGCTCAAAAAATGACACAACTCGAGCTCTCATCTCCAGCCTTTGACAGTGGTAATGACTCGAAGCCAAAGACCAACTTACTTGGGAAGATTGCCAACACAGTTAGTGCTTGGTTTCATCCATTTCCCTTTACCAAGAAGAAGGATGATAAAGTAGATACAGAGGTAATTCTTAGCCCGAGGCAGGAATTAGCAAAGAGAGAAATCAATTCACCTTGGCCTTTCAGCACTATTGAGAAGTCAATAACAAAATCACTATCCAAAGAACAAAAGAAGGCTAGACCGCTACTCAAAGATGCTCAACAGCTAATCAAAAAGGATAAGGATTTGCTATTAGCATTAGGAACTCCTGTTCAGTTTATGCCAGTAACAAGCTCAGTTTCGTCCAAACAAGCAATCAATGGAAAGAGTACATTTAGGATTACGGACAAATTTGCTGTAGAAGGAAGTAAGAAGAGTGGCGTTGCAACGCTAATAGCAGATGCTCATCATAAAGGACACCTCCAACATCTTAGAGTAGATATCGATGGTGTCCATTATGATGTTAGTGGTACCAAAGATGATGAGGGCACTCACCTCTTACACGGTAATTGAACTTAGCTTAGGCGTCATGACTTGCAAACAAGCATCACCACCGAAAGTGATCAGTTATGTAAGTAGGTTTGACATTCTTCCCATAGGCATAAGTATCATAAGAGTTTGAATTGAACCCATTCAGTACAGTATCAGCTGAGCTTTCTTTTACATCGTTCGCGTGTATACCATCATTAATAACCCAAAGTACGTCTATTCCTGTTGAATATCCACCTACAACATCAGTCTCTAAAGCGTCTCCGATCATTATAGCCCGGCTTTTATCCCCTCCACTCAAAGCAATATCATAAATATCTTGGAAAGGTTTACCTATCCTCTTTACATATCCACGAGCATCCTCTTCCGTCATACCTTCATTACAATGTTCACACCAGATAAATCGCTCATACGAATCTCCAATGGCTCCGGGCATGGGTGGCAATCCTTCGTCGGGACGTACCTTATCAGGATTACAAACGAGCATGGGCACCTTACGCTTTGCAGCCTTCGCCATGTCGTCCTCCATTACCCTCCAATAACCAGCTTTATCAGTTTCAAAATCCCCAGTCTTTGATACAACTGTTGAACCATCATTAATAGTAAATGTACCCCGAGCAATAATCAAATCAGCATCATCAATTGAACTTAATTTCCAGCCAGCTGATGTGCAATATCCTTCATCATCATCACCACTGCCAAATACATAAACATTTTGTTTCTTCTGTTGAATTAAGTTACTTAGTACATCCCAATTCGTACATCCTAATGTATTAGCAACTTCAACAGCACTATTCTGAAGTAAGCAGTGTGCAACATCTCCAGAAGTGATTATATTATCAAAATCTGATGGATTGAATCCTAGTTTGGTTAACATTGCTTCACTCTTCTCTCTTCGTTTACTACTATTACTTAGTATAATCAACTTCTTTCCAGCTTTCTTCAATTCCTGAACAGTTTGTAATACACCCTCATATGGTTCACTGCCGTTATGCATCACTGTTTGTTTATAGTATGTATATTAATGTATGTGTTAATATGTTGTATGCTCATGAGCATATTTACAGCGAGTGATACAGATACAATATACCAAATGACGACTTACCTCCCCACATATCTAATAAAAATGTATCATAATTATCCAACAGTAAAGGAGAGGATATACCATCAATCTTTTGAGGTGCTGTTGCAATCTCAGTTGACATTTTCAATTTTGTCTGTTGTTGCCGATTAAGGTTTGAGGAAGGTGTGAAGGATAGTACTAACGGCGGTATTAATGATGATAGTAATACCAGTAGTACCGTCGTTATTTGCGTCTGTATATAGCTCATGTGAGTCGTTATTTCAATCACCGCTCGATTTCCCTCTCTGATGTTGTTTTGCGTTGTTGGTATTTGATTGAGAGACTAACTCTCATAGTAATTCACCATTATATGCTTAACGCCGGTTATAACTCTAGCAACACCTCAACCTTGATTACAAAAGGTTGTCTCAACATTGTATTTTTTCATTTGATATGATATTGCCAATATACACACTAGATCAGGGTTTGCTCTTCAATTGGTGTGCCAAGTGACGGTCGCATAAAAGTGTAGATAATTTGCAATGTCAATGTTGTTGATATCGATTGAGCATTCTTGTGGTGTTGAAATATACCGCCAGTATTGCCAGTATATCACTTTTTAAGCCGCTGATTCGATTAGAGATGACGGCTGATGACGGGGTGGTCTAGTATTTGAGCAAAACACATTATAAAATCACCTAAACTACTGCAATCATATTCACCAATCACCATGTCGTATTCACTACTGCTAAAGCTAGTGGTTGCTGCAAGTGTTGTACTTCCTTACTTATGTACTGCTTTCTCAACCGATATTGCATCATTGAAGAGTGATTATCAGCGAGTTGTTATCATTGGTGCTGGCGTTGGCGGCCTGGCAACTGCGGCTCGTATCTCACATCAATTACCAAACACTGAAGTAGTTGTATTGGAAAAGAATGAACGCGACAAATTAGGTGGTAGATGTGGTAGCTTTGATATTGACATACCAGGAGTTGGAGTATTTCGTCATGAGCGAGGTCCTAGTTTACTCCTTCTAAAAGATGAATATGAACAATTATTTACAGATTGCAGTAGAGATGGAAAGACAGCCAAATCTTATGGATTAGACATGAAACAATGCATACCAGCATATCAAGTTGTGTTTGAAGATGGTGATACAATACCGATTGGATTTCCTAGATCCAAGTGCACACAGGGGATGTCCTTAGAGGAGATTAAGAATATACAAATATTAGAACAAGAATCTATATCAAAGTTTAATAAATTGGAACCGAATGGCTTTGAAAAATGGCAAGATTACTTGAACACGTGTGCAGCTTATCTGGACTGTGGTTTACCAAACTTTATAGAGGAAAGGTTGGATATACGTTCCTTTCCTGCATTTCTAAAAGAAGCATTAAGAGACTCTTTGCTCAGATGGCCTTTACAACCACATTCATCAATGTTATCGTCACTTTTTGATTCTCCAAAATTAATTGCTTTGGCATCCTTTCAAGATCTATATGTTGGCCTATCTCCCTACATCAATTCTAAGCAGATCGGTGGAGGAGTATTCAGAAAGACTGCACCAGCTGTGTTTGGTTTGTTAGCTGCAATAGAGCTCCATCCTACCAATAAAAGAGCTGGTGTATTTGCTCCAGTCGGGGGATTCAGACAAGTTGCTGAATCAATGTATAAGTTATGCATAGATAACAACGTAAAGTTTCAATTCGATTCATCTGTTACCAGTATTACCGATGAAGGAGTTCATTATATTACAAAAGATGGAGAAAGTATTATAGAGAAGAAGTTTATTGATGCCGATTTGATAATATGCAATGCAGATGTACCATATGCTACTGAAACTATCGCAAGACCTGACAATCCAAACGAAGAACAAGAGACGTATGATTGGAATGATAAGTTTGATTTCAGTAGTGGCGTGATTGCTTTTCATTGGTCAGTCTCAAAGAGGTTAGATGCATTGAATACACACAATGTCTTTATGAGTGCAAATACGACAAGTGATGCTGAAGATAGTTGGGCTGTATTGCGAGATGATGATGGTATACAAAGTACAAGCCCATCTACTTCAATGAAAGGCACAACGTTTAACTTTTACGTTCATAGAGCAGGAATGACTGATAATACTGCTTGTCCTTCGGGATGTGATGCGATAATGGTTCTGCTACCCTGTCAAGGCTTGGTTAGACAAAAAGAGCTCGCTTCTCTGCCAAGAAAAGAGGCAATGGAGGCATATGAAGAGCAATTCAATACAGATTTAATCAATAATGCAAGAGAAGCAGTTCTACAGAGACTATCTGTTCTAGAAGGACTTGAGAACCTCAATGATTTGATATTGAATGAAGTTATAGATACTCCTCAAACTTATGCCGATTACTACAATGTTGGAGCTGGCGTACCTTTTGGGTTATCTCATGGTCTTGGACAATTGAGCCTCACACGGCCTGGTGCTGAATGTAAAAGTCACAACAATGTATTGTTTGTCGGAGCTAGCTCAAGACCTGGAAATGGCGTGCCTCTGGTTTTGATCGGATCAAAGCAAGTCACTAGAAAGGCTATAGATAAGCTGAAAAGCAAAGTAATAACAACAGAGTAAAAGCTAAATCGCTTAAGCTAGGAATATAACTTCATTCTCTTTGATACTTCCAAAGTTTGACTGCGCCATCATCACCACAAGATACCAAGCATGATCCATCTCGTGGATGCCATTTCACACAATTCACATCACCATCATGTGCATCATCTGCCACTGCCTCAATTGTAAACTTTGGTGTATCCAAAGATAAACCATCTTCTGTTACTGTTGTTGTCTCTTCTCGATAAATGTTTATGCAATTATCACCCCCAGCACTAGCTATTCGTCCATGTCCAACTCTCGATGGTGCACAATCAATTGACATGATAGCATAACTTGAATGTGCATCGGGTAATTTACCAACACAATTCCATAATCCATCAGTAGAACAGACAGCCTTGCCAGTTAACTTTGGAAATAACTTCTTCCGTTCAGTAGCAGTATACATCTTCCATATGGCTATACTTCCATCGTCACTACCACTGAACAATCGTAATCCAGAGGGTGTTAACCCTAACGACCAAATAGTCGATGAATGTACATCATTCAATGTTGCGGCACAATACCAATCTCCCGACTCTTCTGCCCAAATCTTAATTGTGTTATCATAACTAGCACTATATAATACCTCGTCACCCTCACCCCATTGAGAATGTGATGGACCAAAGACTATTGATTTCACATCCCCGTCATGTCCTTGTAATACTGCTAGACATTCAAATTCACCACCATCCTCTTCACCACCACCACATTGCATGTCATTTGAAGTTTCACTACCCCCAATAGTACCAGGCAAATAACATTCCCATATCCATACAGTCTTATCGCGACCACAACTTGCCAATAAGCTACCGGTTGTATTCCAAGCCAGACACTTTACCTCTGATTCATGTCCTTCCAATTGTGCTATTGGTTCAAATAGATTGTTCTCAATGTTGCTATTTTCATCATCATTATTACTCTGAGATACGTTTGTAGATATAGCATCAGGATAGCATTCCCATATTAAGACTTTGCCATCAAATGAAGCCGATGCTAATATTGGTACACTGATTGTTGATGATGTGGGAGCGAATGATACCGAGCGTATAGTACGTGTATGTTCCTCTCGTATCGTTGATATTAATTTCCATTGTTTACTTATATCAATATCTTGTTTATCCTTGCTATCTGTGGTATTAGAAGAGGCATCATTCTGCGACAGAGAAGTTACATCATAAATTTTAATGTGTGTATTTGGATTACCAAAGCATACTGCTAGATATTTTCCATCAATTGAGAATGTAGCCGACCATGCTGGTGTTCCTGATAGTGTTGAGGGGGATAATATCCCTATTGATTGCAATGATGATGGCATATTTCCAAGGCGATAATAGAGTATCTAATATTGCAAACAGTGTATTAAACTAAAAAGGATACCGTATCTTGTGAATAAACTTATGGCGGTTGGGAGGGGCAGTAATAAAGAGATGTAAGATAGAATTGAACTATGAAGATCATAGATGTAGGTATTCCTATCGAGTGCTTCGTCCATAGTACATATCAATACAAAGATGACCAATCTACAGATAACAACACCCCGTCCACTAACATCAACCGATACATATCAACTACGATACATGTTCAAAGAACAATTGCAAATCACAAATAATAGTACATATGATGATAAACAAGATGCTGATGATATAATTGATTTCGCGTTTGATATGGTTGAGGATGGTAAATCTGTTGGTAATATTATTGAGGAGGTAAGTAGTTGTATGATTGATATGTGCACAAGATATGTGCATGTGTAATATGATATGAAAATTGCAATTGTCTGATATTTGCATATGATATGTGTCGTGCTGATATGCATTGCAATTGTGAAAGGATAGTCTCATATAAAAATATATCTCATATACATACTTTTATAATATGCATTATTCCATTGCAAGCTTGAGTTTATGGAGTATGAAATTTGCAAAGCGTCGACAGCTAAAAAGATTGGTTTGTTCCTATCAATGTATCTTCAAGAAATAACTGATGAAATGAATAAAGAGCAGAGTGATAAGCCCACTCCTGAGAAAGAGGTATCAACTGCAAGTAGTCTAGCAAAAGATATGTTAAAGAAGAATCATACCAAGAAACAAACTCTCTCTTCTAGCAGTACCCGTAGTGTAAGCTCTGAAGAAGAAGAGGAATATGCAAGTGACTCCGATGATAACAGTGAATCATCGGAAGAAAAGATAATCATCGTTAAAAAGACAGATTATGCAATTAAATTGCCAGGTCAATTATCATCTCAATCAGCTACCCGAATACAATCCAACTCCTTCCAAAAGGATATTAATGGCCTAACTACCAAGTCACAGGGTAAAAGTATTAAACAACGGTATGTACAAAACCTAGTCAATGATCGTCCACATAATAAGCTTGGTTATGACGAGCCTGACTTTGTTATTGGTAGTACATACAAGACGAAGAGTAGTAGTAATGGAAGTGTTGTTACCGCCAATTCCAAGTATTCAAAAGGGAGTAGTAATGGTAGTCATGCTAGCAATAGTAGTGCTCTAAACAAGCATATCAATCGGGGAGGTAATAAGTTAGATAATAGTACAAGCAGTAGAGTAACATCATCTACTGCAACTAGTAATAAGACTAGTGATACATCATCATCAGGAATGAGATATGATGAAATGAAATCTATAATGAAATCAATAATGAGAGATAAGACATTAAGTAAGAAGGAAATGGTAATAAAGATGGAGGAGGTTAAGGCAATGTATTCTGCCTTGAAAGCTAAAGAATCAGCTGTTCCAAAGAGTAGTGTGGATGGTGTCGAGGAATCCATCAACGGTACAGATAGCAATGGACGTGTACTCGCTAATAGTCAAAACGAACAACGAAATAATGATACGACGAATAATTTGAGGAATAGCGCCACAAGTAGTGGAGAGTACAGTTGGAAGAGTAATGGTAATCAAGATGAGGTTGATACAAGTAGTTATACACCTCCACAATCTCAAACCACGAGTAGTACAGTCAATTCTTCATCTGTTACTACTAGTGATGATACCATTAATGATAAGGAACAAGAAGAAGTTGTAGTTGATACTGACAAGATGAAACGAAAAGAAATGAAAGCAATCATGAAGGATAAGACATTGAGTAAGAAGGAGATGGTAATGAGAATGGAGGCTATCAAAGCCAAGTATGATGGAATGACAATGGGAGAACCTGGAGTCAGTGAAGAAGCCCATGTCCATAGTGTAGGAGGTGATGTTTATCTACGAGGTAATAGTATGGGTAGTGCAGTTTCTTCACTGGCTCCATCTGTAGCTCCATCCATAACAGTTTCTTCTACTCAAGACGAAGTTAATGATAGGAATACAATGTCCTTTGATGAACAACGACGAGCTGCCCTGCAATCTATAATGCGAGATAAGAGTTTGACAAAAGAGGAACGTCGAGTAAAGTTGGAGGAGGTTAAACAGAAGTTCTCTGTTGAAGCTAGCACATCTACCAGCACTATCCAAAGTAGTGCAAGGGATGATAGTCAGTATGCCAGTCAAACAGATGGTCGTCGTCAGAGTAGCATATTACCAGGTCAACTCTCTGCTGCCGCTGCCGCCGAGAAGCATAGGAAAGAGATTGAAAATCTAAAAACATCAAAAGCGAGCTCTGTCAGGGCAAGGTACCAAGAGAATCTTATCAAGGATAGGCCACATAATAAGCTTGGCGTGGCAGAGCCCCAGGCTCTTCTTGAGGATAAGAAGACGAAGAGTATCCAGGCCTCCTCCTCCTCTATTACCAAGACTATCATGCCAGTTACTGCTAAAATGGCTCCTCCTCCTCAAACACAAGAGTTGTTAGAGGAACAGCGTCGTGCTGAGTTACAAAGTATAATGAGAGACAAGACTTTGACCAAGGAAGAACGTCGTTTGAAAATAGAAGAGGTTAAAGCAAAGTATGCCGCGCCCCCGAGTAAAAGGTTCTTGGCTGAAATGGATTTGTCAGCTCAGAGTTATGCAGATAGGCCCAAGCAGGAGATTGAAGAGATGAAAGAAACTGTTATACCTGTAAGCGAAAGGATTGCAGCGGTTAATAAAAATGTAGATGATGATATTATGAAAGGTCGTAGAAGGCGGAGTGAGATTGCAGTGAAAGACAAAGGTAGAGACTCGGCATATTCGAAAGCTCGAACTCAAACTGCAGCTAATGTCGACCCTACTGCTTTTGGAGTTATGTATCATCGAATGTATGGTGTGCAGCGTGATAAGAAGTCAAAGGCTAGATCCGAATATGCTGGTCGATTCTAGTAGATAAAAAGAGTAGAGTTGTACTTATGTGTGTAATGATCGCATGAATGTAAGCAATCAGATATGGAATGAAACCACCTAGCATATAAAGGACATACGACTTACGACCACTATCTCCTGCATCTATATCTCTAAACTCACAGCACGTACGATTTCGTGGTATCCTCGGTCATAAACGTTTTATCGCCATGTGTTTTTAGGCAATAAAAATGAGATCAACTGCCTAAACGACCCCCGCCAGTTTTCTCTCCCCTATATCTTTGATCCAGCCCTGCAGTATATAACGCTATGCATTGAACGATAAGAACCTTTACTGCCTTGGCAATCGGCCCCCCTATCACCATTTCTATTTATTATTGATGATTATATCTCATCTTGGACTAATTGTCAATTAATTCTTTAGAACAAATTATCAACATCCCCCAATCAAACCAATATCAAAGATATTAAGAGTTGATTGATAGGAAGAGAGAAAAGTGTGTCACATTATAGTATATATTGATATACCAGAGAAATAAACAGCTTCCATAGCTATAAGTCTCTATTTACTCTGGCCACTTTATAGGAGCATCTAAATAAGAGTATAACGATACCCTACAAAATATAAAAAACAGTATCAAAGAACAGTCAACTATATCAAAACAGTATCAACAAATTATAATATATCATAACAATGGATGATATAGCAGCACCCCGTCCCCTAACACCAGAGGAAACAGATGAGTTAAAAGCAACTCTCAAATCACATCTCCGTCTACACAACAGTCCATGTGCATTCCAAGCCGAAGCTGATGCAGACGATTTACTAAATTATGCATTAGATATGATCGAGGATGGTAATACCATTCAACATGTATGTGAAGAGTTAGAATTTATGGAAATGTCAATTTGTGATGTAGAAGTATTAGAAAAGATCAAGTTTGAGTTATGTACATATATGACTAGTTTAACTAAGAAAGTTAAGAAGGGTAATTGGCGTGATAATAATTATTTATTAAATACAAAGAAGAATAAGGAGGAAGTGTCAGTATCTTCTCAACCACCGCCTGAGCAAGCACCAGTAAGACAGTCTCCCCCGTCTAGACAAACACCACAGGCTGCTCGTCGTGCTCGAGAAGCGGCAGCAGCGGTAGAGATTGCAAATGATGATGATGATGAGACATCCCCCGAGGAGGAAAATGAGGAGCAGGGGGGTTCTTCCCGATTCAAGTTAGAACCACCCAAAAAGACTGGGAATTATCTAATCGATCAAATGGCTATGGATGAATATAAAGAAAGACTTAAAGAAATTGAACGACAGAGGAGGAGTGGTAGTAATCCCCAAAGTGGTGGACAGGGAGGAGTGAGAGATTCACCCCAGCGTTCATCATCGGTACGACTGCCAAAGAAGACTGGGGGGAGTAATTATCTAATTGATTCAATCAATGCTGAACGACGTACATCCTTACCAGCCACGACAACACGCAAGCCATTATATGAATCACGTCCCCTCCCACCACCAGTTAACAAGCGTGCCTCGGCACCACCCCAAGACACAACATCACGTACACTTGAAAGAGAATTACTCGAGTCCGACAATTATGTCGAAGAAGACTTCTCGGCTGCTGCGGCTGCCAATAAAGCCAAACGTGAGATGGAATTACTATTCCGTAAATCACAAGGTTCCGGCGGGGCTCCTAAGGCATCTAGCTTAAAAGATCGATATCAGCAAAGTTTGATTGCTGACAAGGTTGATAATAAGAAAAAGAGTGCATTATGGAGCGCAAGAGATTCAAGTTTTAATGAATATGAAATGAAAGAGGTTGAGGAGGAACAACAAGAGTATGTACCTCCTCCCTCTTCTCCATCACGGTCTTCGAATGGGGGACGACAAGATGATCAGCAGTTGTTAGATCAACAGCGTCGTGCTGAGTTGCAACTTATCATGCGTGATAAGAGTTTGAATAAAGAAGAACGTCGTTTGAAGATGGACGAGGTTCGTGATCGTTATGCCTCGGGTGATGTTGAGATCATCCCTGTATCATCTCCATCGACAAGTGGATCTCCTCGTTCATCGGGAGTCATATCCCCCGAACCCGAAGGTGATATCGAGAGAACTGTCTCGACAAATGGTACCGGCAGCCTGTCAACAAAGAAGACCAATAGCGAATTACGACGTAAAGAAATGATGGCAATTATGAAAGACAAGACATTGTCGAAGCAAGAGAAGGCTATCAAGATGGACAAAGTGAAGGCCAAGTATTCTGATGAGACAGCAAGTCTACATTCAGGACAGGGATATAAACGTGGTAATAGCTCTAATAGTGCTATTTCATCTACGGCTAGTGATACCAATAACAATATTGTTGAGATTAATGGTATCCCTGCACAAGATGAGTATCAAGACGAACCACAAGAAGGGGAGGAAGAGCCTCTTCCGCCAGCAGTACCAGCTCCACCAAAGAAGACAGGGAACTATCTAATCGATCAAATGGCAATGGAGGAGTATGAAGAGCGAATGAAGGCTTTCAAGCAACTCCAACGGGATCGTAACAAGCAAGAGAAGAAAGATGAAAGTGAGAGTATGAGTCCTCAGAACAAGCCGAAGCAACGATCATCACTGCCCCCGAAAAGGACGGGTGGTAGTAACTACTTAATTGATCAAATCAACGCGAACGTCGTGCCTCACAGCCACCACCAAGGAAGCCCTTGTATGAAAGTCGACCGATCCCACCTCCCGTGAATAGATCTTCTTCGCCACCCCCACAAGATAGAGCTCGATCTCTTGAACAAGAATTACTCGATTCAGATAACTATGTTGAGAAAGACTTTTCAGCTGCAGCGGCGGCAAACAAAGCCAAGCGTGAAATGGAAAGTTTGTTCGGTAATGGTGGCGCTAGTGCCGCAGCTCGTTCAAACCGATTGAACTATGAGCAACAGCTGGAGGCAGACCGTGTCAACAATAAGTTGGGTGTTGCTGAGCCAATTAGTGTTGTTAAAGACGAGAAGTCATCAACATTATTGGATCGTTTACAGCGTCCTAATAAGAATGGCTCAAAAGTTGCACCAACTGCTGCCTCATCGTCACTACCGCAGCCAACACAGTTGGATCAACAGCGTCGTGCTGAGTTGCAACTTATCATGCGCGATAAATCTTTGAATAAAGAAGAACGTCGTTTGAAGATGGATGAGGTACGTGACAAGTATGCGGCGCTGGCTTTGGTAGAGGAAGAAGAGGGTCCATCAAGTCAAGAGGAAAGATATGCTGTTCAAGTTAGTTGAGCCGTTAGCGTTTGCTGTTGCTTATAATGGCCATTTGTCGGCGTGTGGGGGTATTTATTCTTTCTTGATAGGAATTAAACATGTAAACTACTTTTTTTAGGCAATGCCCAGGCTGCCATATCCTTTCATCCTTTACCCACTGTCTACCTGCTGGTTAGGACTATCAAGCACACTAGCTGTAGGTAATTTCATTGATCTATCCGTGCTCGTGAAGCACAGTAGGTTTGTGTATTCTAGGATACCAATCTAAATTACAAACTAACAGACATTCTTTAGACAAATTACTCATTTTCTATTCTTCTATATTCCACTCCAATAACAAACGATATCTCTATAACTGTGTTTCTTTACCCTGAGAAGAATTAAGCTTATCTTCCCGTCTCTATGGGCTTTAAACAACAAAACAAATTCTTACTATCACTATCATATCAGTACACTTTTTAACCAGTGTACTGATAATTGTACCTTAGCTGTGTCAACTGCCTCCTCTTTGGCAGCCTTGATGTTATTTTCTCATCGTCTTGAACTCGGCTTGTGTCTCTTCGACTATACCACCATCACCATAGTTGTAATTATACTGCTTTGCAGCTTCGATTGATTCACGCTTAGCCGCCTCTCGTGCTTTAAAAGCTATTGATTGGGAAGAAAACAAATGAAGAGGATGAGAAATATTGGTGTCAAGTCAAAGCAACCATCTCCTGCAACTCACATGACTGGTTCTTATTTTGTTTCACAGCAAAAGCAACTGGGTCATAGTGAATTGGCGGAGCAACTCCACCGTTGCCAAATGCTGCTTTCCTGTCCTTCACAGAAGACTTGCTACCAGTTGATGTCTTCTTCTTTACTTCTTCCAGATCCTTCATGAAAGAATGAGCACTAAAAGCATTGGCCTTTTTGGGTAGAGAAGGAGGGGTGGCCCTCTTTGATGGAGAGGAGGGAGATCTCTTCTGTGGAGCTTCTTGGGTCTCTGTCTTCTTTACCTTGGCCGTGTCACTTGATGATTTACTTGGAGATGAATCTTCATTTCTAGTCGCCATTGCGTCATACTTCACTTTCACTTCTTCTAATAGAGAATTCTTTGTGTTGCGGTCAATATTTCTATTCTTCATAATAACTCTCAACTCAATTCTACGCTGCTCATCAAGGGCTTCGTTCTTTCCGATGGAGTTGCCAGACGAGCGTTTAGTCAACAGTTTCTTATCGACTCGCTCTGGAGAAACACCAGGCGATGCCGCTTGTGAAGCCTCATACCGAACCTTGATCTCCTCCATTCGCCTTGACCTTTCTTCTTTGGATAAAGATCGATCTTTCATGACTAATTGAAGTTCTTCTCTTCGCTGCTCATCTACACTCTTTGCCATAAAGGCCTTAAAGGGAGAGCTTTCTTGAGGCTTGTCTTCTTGAGGCTTGTCTTGAGGAACGATATGCTTCATGTTGGTATCAAGTGGCTTAATTTGAGTGGACTTGGCTTCTTCAACTCTTGCCTTCCTTGCTGCGTCAAGTATAGAGGAACCTTTCTTGGTATCTTCCTCTTCGGAAGGAGTAGCTTGCTGTCTCCCAGTTGAATACTTCTTCTTCATCATTTCTAAAGCTGTCTTGCGTTGATCTCGATTAAGACTACGGTCTCTCATGATGGACTCAAATTCTTGTCTACGCTGAGCATCAAGAGCATTAGTCGACTCGGATACTTCCACCGACTCGGGCATCTTGACTGATGTTGTCACAACAGTGATCTCCTCGTCATCGTCTTGATGGACTCTTGACGCTGTTGTTGAAGCAGTCGAAAACTTGCGTTTCACTGCCTCGATTCTATTGGTCCGCTCACCCCTAGTCAGATTTTTATCATGCATGATGGATAAGAGCTCTTCCCTCTTCTGCGTTTCCATAGTCGAATGTGCCTTGGTATCTTCTACTGCGTCATCATCTTCATTCTTGTTTTTCCATTGTTTGACTAGAGCACCATTCTCATCATATAATCCTTTCTTCGCATCCGTTGCATTTGACCTGAGCATTTCGATTTCATTAGATGCACATGTTGATAAACTACTCTTGTGTTTGAGTTTGGAGTTCTCTTCCTTCTCTTTGCGTTGAGCTGCCAAGAGCTTATCTCTAGTGGCAATTCTCTCCCTGAGACTTTCCTCTTCATCGAGATGCTGAAAATACTCTTTCCGCTTGGCGTCAATGTGTGCATCAATGTCGTGTATGTCTTCTAATTGAACTTTACTCCACTGTTGATGGAGAACACCTTTGGAGTTATAGTTCTCCTGCTTACTTCCTTGTGTCACTTCATGCAACCTAGAACGAAGGGCACCCAACTCATTATGATGCTTGGCTGCAGCATCGACGGCGCTAAGATTCCCAATAGCATTAATTTTAGTTCCTGATGGAGAGTCATACTTGCGTTTCACTGCTTCAATACGTTCGGCACGCTCTTCTCTACTAAGACCTTTAGTCCTCATAACGTCTTGAAGCTCTTTACTCCGTTGCTCTTTGATTGTATCAGCCTCAGACTGAATGGTTGCAATACTTGCATCTTCATCTTGCTTGAGTTTATCAAGTGTCTTGACATTATCCCACTGAGCTGCTAATTTCCCACTGTCGTCGTATATCTTGTCTTTGACTCCATGCCTCTGTGTACTTGAAGCACGTAGAGCTGCCAACTCGGCTTCCTTGGCTCTCAAAGTCCCTTGAATGGACACATCAACGCCATTAGACATGGAGCTTTGGATTGGAGAGATATGCTCATCTTGATCTTGAATAGGTTCAGCAGGAACAGGTGCAGCCTTGATTGCATACTTGCGCTTTACTGCATCAATTTTGCGTGCTCTTTCTCCTCTAGTTAGGCTCACATTACAAGAGATATGCAAAAGCTCTTGCTTCTTCTGTGCTCTTAGTTCCTTCGATAGTCCTTTATCTTCATCATCTACATCTTCGTCTTCGTCTTCCCTTTTCTTCTCCTTCTTTTGAGAGATGGGAGCATTCTTCACGGTAGTTGAAAGACCTTCCATTCGTTTTACATCATGTTCATCGATATGAAGACCACTAGGTGCACACTGTTTCTTGTAGATTGATAATCTATCTCTGGCTGTGCCACCACACTTCTTTGTCGTGAGTACATCATCAACTTCTCGACTAGCTCGTTTGGCTGCCGCCATTGCCGAGACATTTAGACGACCATTGACTTCGACTTCGTCATCATCACCCTTTTCACTCCACTGCTTGGTTAGATTACCATCTTCGTCATACATCTTTTGTTTGAGATTCTGAGGCTTGACAGAGTCCCTACGAGCTAAAAGTGCTTCCATTTCTCTCTGCTTCTTGAGAATCATGCCCTCAGAACTGACATCCATAGACTTGGGGACATTATTGGCGTCACGTATGTTTCCGTCAGCATCAAACATGGCCCTGCTTCGCTTGGCAAGTGTAGTATCCCCACTTAAACCAAGGAGGAATGTTGACAAGCACTGACCAAAGCTATCTGCCACCTCCGATGTGAACACTTCCATTTCCATAAATAAAAGCTATTTGTTTTATAGGACAAAAAGTTGGTAAAGGTGTGAGGATGGTTTGTTTGGATGACTGTCAAAACAACACAATAGTAAGATACTCACTTCATCCACCATATTGCCGACAGTTTTACTCTCCTCGATCATATCAATGGCATAATCACACAAGTCATCAGCGTCCTGTTCGTTACCATCTGTTACATTCAGCTTAGACTTCAACATTACTCTCAACTTGGAGATCTCATCAGGAGTCAATTCACGAGGTACAGCAGTTTGTTTATAATCTGTAGTTTGTTGTATGGCTGTACCATTTCTCATTGAATTCATCTCTCGCAATAGCTTCAACTTCATACCAGTAGCGCTAGTGTCCATATCAGGGTACTGATTGTCTCGTTCGCCGTCATTATTATTCACTTTGATAATATGTCCATCGGAATCATACATCTGGGACTTGTAAGCATTTGTACTCGTACTCGCACGTAAGTTGGCTATCTCTTGGGCCTGTTTCAACTTTGTACCTTCTGCAGAAGAACCGATGGGCATACTCTTTGCAAGTTGTTTACGCTCTTCGGCATGCTCCTTGAAACCATCCCACTGTTTGACGAGATTACCATCTTCGTCATAGATCTTCTGTTTGACATTGAGTGCTCGAGTGGAGTTGCTGGTAGTACCAGCTCTAAGGGCTTCTATTTCTCGTTGGAGCTTAGACTTCATCCCTTCGGCAGAAGTATCAATATCTGCGCAGTGGTTGGCACGCTCGACAACATTATTCTTCCACGCCATCAAGTTACCTTCTTCGTCATACATTTTCTGCCTTAAAGATTGAGGCTTGATGGATTCTCTTCGAGTACTTAAAGCTGCAAGTTCACGGGCCTAGTAATGAAAGTAATTGGGAAATATTAGAAAGGTGAGTTACATTCAGTTAGAAAGAGAGGCGAGGATACCCTGAGTGGTATCCTTAAGTTCCTCCTCTGCCATCTCAGCAGAGTATACAAGAAGACGTACCTTCTTCAACTTCATACCCTCCGCCGATGTTTCACATACCCATTCTTCGCTTTTCTTAACTTCCTCACTCTGACTGAGGATGAGATTATCGTCCTCGTCATACATTTTCTTCTTCAGACCTAACGCCTTGGTAGATTCTCGTCGACTACGTATGAGATCTAACTCTCTCGACTTCTTCCGAAGCAATCCTTGCGCTGACAAATCCATACCTGGGTTGTGGGAGTGTTGTTCGCCTTCATTCTGACTATACCCCACAATCTCACCCTCATCATTATACATGGCTTTACGCTGAGTGGTGGCTGTCATGATTGAGCCACGCTTCATACGACCACGAAGGAATTCTAACTCGGCGTGATGTTTTGATGCTGCATCAGAGGCACCTAATTGTAGTGATCCGTCGTCTTTAGTACCATCATCGTCAGAAACGACTGTTGGAGCTCCACCGTACTTGGTACGAATCTCTTCAATCTTTCTTGACTTCTCGTCTCTACTGAGTGATCTGTCTCGCATAACCTCCTGATACTCCTGCATGCGAAGCTGTTCTACTTCATTTGAAGTAAAACCCTTAATAGCATCTACAACATCTTCATCTTGATATTCTTGGGCATCATGTACATCATGTAGATCATTCATAGACTTGCTCAAACTATCCCATTGGGCAATGAGATTACCATCCTCGTCGTAATTCTGGGCCTTCGCACCCCGTCGTTCAGAACCCGTGGCTCGAAGCGCTTCAAGCTCAGCCTCTTTTGCTGATAAATTGCCTTGTGCTGATAAGTCCATACCCGATCCTACACTACCAGATCGGCTATAGCTCTCCCACGCTAGGAGGTTCCCCTCAGCGTCATACATCTTTTGTTTAAGACGGTTGGGTTTCGTCGAATCACGACGAGCACGCAGGGCTTCAATCTCTGCATCCTTCTTCTTGAGATTACCCCTGGTTGATAAGTCTACATCTTTCTTCTTCTTCTTACGATTGCTGCGAGGGGATGAAGTCTTGGGTTTGGGACAAGGAATTAGTGGTGCCCACTTTTCTCCCTTTTCCTTGTCAGCACCTTCTTCTGCTACTGCTTCAGAGGCACCCTTCTCTACCTCATCCTCGTTCATATTCTCATCCTCGTCATTCTCACTACTACTCTCGTCATCCGAATCTCCTCCTCTACACTTATTCTTCTCCCAAGTGTCTAACAACTGACCATGTTCATTATATATCTTCTGTTTCACATCAGAGTCATTAACAATCTTTTGTATCTGTTCAAGTTCATCTTCCTTCTTCATTAATGTACCCTGTGTAGACAAGTCCATCTTCTTTGATGTAATAGATTCTTCATCTTGACTCTGCTGCTGCTTCTTACGGAGTGCAATTTCTTTCCGTGCCTCACCTTGACGTATGGTAAGCTCTTTTCGGAGCTTTTCATCTTCTAATTCTTGAAAGTACGTGTGCATACGGGCATCGTATGCTTCATCGTCCATACTGTTGACACTGTGGGGGGGAGAGAAAGGGGAGAAAGGGAAGTTAGTGAAGAACGACAAATGTGTGCATATCATATGCAATGCTCAATAAAATAAAATAAAACACATACCTATCACCCAACTTATCCTTCACACCAGCCCATTGTTTAACTAACTTGCCATCCTTATCATAAATCATTCTACCAGATCTGCTACTCTTAGATATGACAGATATAGCATCACTAGTGATCTCACTTATATGTGACCCGTTCGATGATGATCGTTTAAATGCTTTATCTTTCTTCGATTCAATCATTTTTGATAATGATGATGGATGTTTTGTTGGACGTGATAATGATGAAGAGGGAGCGGTGTATATTATAGCTTTCCCATTCTTTATATCGATTAGGAATGTTGCAAGGGCTTTACCAATCTTTCTAGCTGTGATTGCATTGCAAATATCATATTGCATGAATTCAAGCTGTTGTATTGCGATATATGTATAGATATGTGTAGATAAGAGAGGGGGAAGAGGGGGGCAGTGATGAGATTATATGAAGAGGGCTTGCCAGATGTTGCAGTGCATATCATATGCATCAAAAACGATCTAATCGTAACTATTGCAATGAACACAAATAAAGATCTATCATAAAACTTACCTCCTGCATAACACTTTCAACATTCTTACCCCTGTCAACCATATCAATACCATAATCTATTAAATCTATTGCATCATCAATATCATCCGCATTACTATTACTTGTGATTGTTAATTGTTCTTCAAAGATGGATCGTAGATGAGCCTTTTCATTTGCTGTTAATGTACGAGATGAAGTTAGCTGTAGCTCGTCGTTGGTTAGCTGTAATGACCCATCAGTAGTATCAGTAGTCGTCGCTATGTTACTACTCATAATTTGGGATAGTGGGGCTGGTAATACTTCTATATTAATATCCTTTACTGGTAGATTATTAGTATTACTACTACTGCCTCCTTTGGATGATTGTCGACGAAGAGCTGGATGCTGCTCTAAATGAAAAGATGACGATGACATTCGAGACTATTATACATCATTATACTTCATGCAAAGGCATCTTCATATATTATGTTGTGTGTATCACAAGAGATTGTACATTCACTTCACTTAATAGAGAGGCGCCATCGAAATGTACTATGCAATGAGATCTTCATCTCTGCCCCAAGATGATTTGGAGCAGTAAAGAAGATTTTAGCTGAGAAGCTTTATCTAGTGCCCTCTTCAATAATCAAGTCAAGTAGTAGGCTTGATGGGGTTTGGGTATATTGAATACGCTTGTAATAAGAGTCGCATATCATAACATGGTCATCAGTGTTCATACTATTTCATTTCTGGGTTCGATAGTATGAGAATCCTAAGTGGGGTATCTTTTGGCACACGCCCTCGTCTAGCTTCTCTATTATAAATATACAAACTACACTCTAGGAATTGACAGCATATGATCTTTTGATGTTGTCTACCTTTACAAAATAGATTCTCTGTTACAATGTTTCTTTTCTTTTGTTGTAGCTTTCATGCTACTCCACCTCTACAATCCGTACCTTCCATTTATATCCTCCTCCAGCGGCATTCAATATAATATTACCAACCATGTCATCGTCTGGTTCTTTATCCTCTTCTACGACATCATTCTTATCATCGACTACTATAGTACCCTCATACAGAGGTATGTGAGGTAGAATTGTTGCACGTATGGGATTGACAGGTGTTGCTTCCCTGACGA
>Ga0214480_100032_pt1 | contig 47224 bp, 35 predicted proteins | sample M1_20Mar14CPVII9_3_FD_165042 | JGI IMG/M metagenome (GOLD analysis project Ga0214480, IMG submission 165042) | Marine eukaryotic communities from Monterey Bay, California, United States - M1_20Mar14CPVII9sort6BwellE17 | ecosystem: Environmental > Aquatic > Marine > Unclassified | place: USA... | reverse complement strand
GTTAGTGTTTTGTTGTGACTTGTTGCTAGTTAATGACTTGTTGGAGGAAGAAGCAGCCGAATTATTGCTAATGGAAGATGAAACAGACCTTCCAGGTGCCAATGGTGGACGGCTTGGATTATTGTTATTATTATTAGCAACCGTAGACTTCGCAATATTATTCGGCCGTTGCTTTTGATTATTTATCGATGATGGCTTGCTGTTGTTAACATTATCATCAAATATAGAACCCAAATTCTTTCCAAATACACCTTCTAAATTATTATTATCATTATCAAACTCCTGTTCCCCATCTTCATGCTGACCAGACAAAACACTATTTATATCACTCATTATATCATCATCACAAATTGTCATGTTAAGATTATCGTTAGCATTGCCGTCGTCTTCGTTATTATCGATATCCATTGTTATCGTATCTCTAATCTTCTCTTTATCTTAATTTAGATGCCGTTGGTGTTTGACTTATTTTGTGGGCGCCGCGATTTGAGTTGTATCTACCTAGTATGTTTGCCGCCGCGGTCTTTGTTACTATCTTTAGAGGCCGTTGGTGTATTGTTATGTTAGGAGTTGCCGCCGCGATTTGAGTTGTACATCTAGAGTATGTTTGCCGCCGCGCAGTGATTTTGTAATTTTGTTATGGTCACAAAAAAAGTAACGGTCACGAAGGTACATAAAAAATAACCTATTGCATAAACCGCCTAAGGCCTACTATTGCAACTCTTGATATCGATAATTACTCTTGTTGTGGCGAATAGAGTTGCCTTATGCCAAGCAACTAACCAGATATACTGATAAACAAACCCACAATGAAATCTACTACAAACGGTGCAACCGTTGGTCGCACTACTACACAAAATAACCGCGGCCTCTACTGGGCAGAAGAGCTACTGCTATCAGGTATTCTATGGGATTAAGTAGACGTAGAATATCTGTACATAATGTAAATACTATACTTGTTTATTACAACTTCGCTCAAGTTTTGTCTTCTAGTCAAGACGACGGTCATAGTAATCTTTTGGCATTGAATTACCTCCCGAGTACTTTCCAATCACAAGTGGGTTCAACCAAAAGCCATACTTGTCTTCGACAGCTCCACGAATTCTATTCTCTCGATGCGCAACACCCTGAACACCAGACATGCCTTGGAGGTACCTTGAGTCTCGTCCAAATGTATGATCACCATCACATCTCTTTGATGGGTCCTTTGCTTCTCCTTTTGCAATGAGAGAACGTGCAGCAGGACATACTGGCTCACATGAAAGCGTCTCGCCTTTCTTGATGACACCATGTAGACATCTACCACGCTTAAAGAGTTGACTGATACTAGTATCGATACCATAATGATGGCCTGTAGCAAGGGCAACTTGATGAAGTTGAAGTGTGACATTAGTGATAGGCATATACACTTGGAATCTATCAAGTGATCTGTCTTTATCTTCAGTAATATCCAACTCTTGGAAGATGAAGTTCTTCCCTTCCACTCCTGTCTCATACAAGAATCCACCTTCCCCATCATGAGCATTCATATTGATGAGCTTACCTCCGTTGAGGATATCAATGAGAAGGAAGCCTCCTGTGTGCTCAGGGGCACGGATGTTGTCATTTGCATCTCCAGATGAAATACAGACGTATATATATATATAATATGATAAGATAATGGGTATAGATATGCAAATAGATATGCAATGGATATCGATACGATTGGCAAGTAGAAACTACAATAAAATAACTCTACCCTCTATACCATGCGCGCGCTTCATTTTATCACCATTTTCATCCAAGTGGAATATTTTCATTCATTTTTGGATAAATCTCAAACCTAAGTAACCAAAATAAAGTAATCTCGTTTGACTCTCTTCATTCTGCCGCCGCAATTATATCTAATTTACAACTGACAATATGTCTACTCGTATTACCCGTAATTCGAAACATGTATTATGTAAGGAAGAACTTGAATCAAGTGGTGAAGAAACAAAATCAATCAACAAACCCACCACCAAAAAAACAACCACTACCTCAAACAACAACAAGAAGAAGGTTCAAGGCAAGCAGAAGAATAAAAATAATCGTGGTAGTGGTAGTAATAGTGATGATGAATATAATGACCATGATTCTAATAAAGAGTATAGTGATGTAAAGGAGAAGAAGCAGCAGCAGCAGCAGCAGCAGCAGAAGAAGAAGAGGGTTAGTCGTAGTCGTACATCATCAAACAATAATAATAAAAAGAGTACAACAACAAATGGCAGCGGCGGCGGTGGTGGTGGCACTGCCAAACAGAAACGTACACGTGGTACAGGTCGTGGTGGTACAGGTAATGGTGGTAATTTAGTAAAGGGGGCATCCGCAGGAGCGTTGGCAAGTGTGAATAATAATGTTGAAACGTTGGGAGAGTCATTGGCCAAATTACGATTTGATTTGGAATTGGAAGTGGTTAAAACTATTGGTAATAATACAAAGGGTAATGTCGAAGATACTCTTGCCAATGAGGAATCGAAATTGAAGATATTGGAAAAAGAATATGCTGAATTGATAGCAAAGAATAAAAAGGATGAGGAAGAATGTTACTTGGTAGGTTGATGTTTTTATATTATTCCCGTATTATATCAGTCTATACTAACCTCATTACCACGCACATTGAATGATTAGTTATACCAAGAAGGTAAAGATATCAGAGCCATAACTCATCGAATGCGTATGAGGATTCTACAATTAGACTGTGAGGAGGAGATTCGAGCTCGTATTTTGGCTGTCGCAAAAGAGAGGCTTTGTGCTATTCAACTCTTTACCAAAGTACGTGATGTATCTGGTATCACAGGTATCACCGAGGAAGAAGTTGCGATTGTTGCGGCCAACTTCGATGTGATTCAAGAAAAGATTATCTCAGCAAATGAAGAAAATGCAGGATATAACATGAAAGTGTACATTGCTATTGTTGCGGCCAACTTGCATGTGATTGATAACACCATTGGAGCAGCATCAACAGAGGATGAATTACGTTGGAATGAACGTCTAGCTGCATACAAAACACAATTACATTGATTTGACATCAATGTATTAGCTGACGAATTGGCAGCACCTATAACAGTTAGTTTGATTATATGTTATACACGTGAAACTCTCGGATTACCACCGGTGTTGATAACATTAATTGTTCTATCCACCACCTGTCCTTGATTCTGTAACAGCTGCGGCAGAACGTCCATTTTGGGGTGTATCCTTTCACTTTCTACTAAACTTTCGGTAAAATAATATGAGCACAACCTATCTGGTTATATCAGGAAAGTTTGTGTTTGTATTATATTATCATATGAATTCGTGTGTTTCATATGAAGTCTAAGTGTTTTTATTAGTAGTGTTTCATATTATGAATGCGTGTGTTCAATATGAAGTCTAGGTGATTTGACTACTACAGTTGAACTTATTTGCCTTGTTTGATTGTCTTTCCTTTGCAAACTGCCTGCACTAACAGAAGTTACTGTCTCCTCTCTTTCATCTTCCTAAATTGTGATAACGCGCATCTTTCAGCTTTCCTATCTGGAATCGTATGTTATAGATTAGGTGCATTCTCGGGATGTTCATCACCATGGATGGCTAATATACAAGCTACACATTCTTCAACTGTTGATAGTATTCATGTTGATATTGATGATCCTGCCTACTTTAGAAGTAGTGTACATCTGAGATCTACTCCACAAACAACATCTATAGATCCACATGATAGAAGATTTGTAGCTAGACCGTCAACTCCATATAAATGTGGTAAGATTACATTGTTTGTTTGTATGCTTTAATGAAAATTGATTTCAATTCAACTTATCTCACTTTGTACACAATCCAATCAATACACACAACAACTCAGGAGTTGTATTCTTCTATCACATACCTTCAACGGGGGGTGCGTCTATTAATGCATGGTTTAGAAAGTATAAGAAACGTTACAATGTTGATTACTATCAGTGGTGGCAACAATCAGTTAAGAAAGGTATGTATGATACTGAATAAACCTTTTGAGATGATAATATCATGAAATATGTTCTCATCTTGTTTTCTACTGAACTCATACCAACACAAAACAAACTACAAAGATGGATCATATCATCCTGATCCAGAGGAATGTGAAAGAACATTCAACGAAGGAGTAACAGAACATATACAAAATCTAGGTCCAAATGAATGGAGAGTAGCTCACTCTCATGTTACATCTCAATACCTTAATGAATCAGAGAATATGCTATACAAATGGAGAGCAGATGTTGAAGCACAAGGATGCGAGTTCATTAATACAATCATGCTTCGAGATCCACTAAATCATGTAATGAGTTTACATAAAGTAATCAAACAAAAGAATAGTACAAGAGAGGAATGGACTGAGTTCTTATCAAAACCAACGGGTATGGGATTATGGAATACAATGTTGGACTTCTTTTTATACAACAACCATGGTCTTCGATATCACGATGATTATCCATTTGGTCCTGGTGGGCGCAATCCATATAATGTTACAAAAGAAGAGAAAGTTAGAAGAGCAATGGGTAAGTCTGTTTTGATTGATTGGTCCTCTTATCCATATTATCGGAGCTAGTCTCAACTCTAACATCTTGTTCCAAATTCAAAACTGTAGAGTTACTTCATAGACACTTTGATTTAGTAACATTGGGAGATCACAAACGATTCAGTTCTACATTACTTAAATGGACTGGCTGGGAAGAAATAGAAATGCCAAGAACAAATGTCTACAAGAAGGAACTTGAGTTTAGCAAGAAGGAAGTCGAAAACTTTGTTAAGAAGCTTCAAGCAAATGGTGATATTGAGTTTATAGATCAAGTCAAGAAGGAGTATTACGACTACTTATCATATTTGAACAGATAGTTTGTTTGTATGATTTGACTTTGTTCACTGAGATTTGCGGTAAATTAAGATAGCTGATCTGAAGCACAAACCCATACCACTCTGTTCTCTGACGATTGTTTACATATATTGCACTTTGACGACTATCTTTCTTCTTTGTTGCTCAGAAATTTAACGTAAGTATCCTTTCATTTGATTAGAACCCTAGGATTTCCTTTGTCCTACCAAATGACTCTGCCATTACCCCATTTCCCAATACTTTATAAGTCAAGTCACCAAGGAAGAATATGACTCCTCCACCCCATACTGTAGACAATACAACTTGTTTTGTACCCATATTGGCATTCGCATAGTCCTTTTTGACCTTGCCTTTATTCTTCTCTTCCATCTTTTGGTAACCCCAATCTTGTGGGTTATCCAAAAACGCGTCCATGTTACCTTGCGCTTCTTTCCTATCACAACCATCTTGGGCCATATACTTTAATACTGCCTGATTATATGTTTCTGGATTGAATATTCTGGTAAAGTATGGTTTTGGACCAGCTCTGTACAAACTTCCAATAGGTCCCTGTGTTTTTGTTGTTGCAATATTATAATGTAATTGCATAAGTGAGCAAAAAAGAGGCAATAGTGATCAGCACATGATATAGAAACAACGTACATAACTAGATCCTTCCATTTCCTCTGGATCATTTGTAAACCATTTCTGTGTTTCTTTATCGAATTTGACTACATTGAGGTTAGTCGCTATTCTTTGTACATTGTTGGTAGAAGGTGTAAAAGCGGAGCATGTGACCACCAGCACGAAGGACAATATTATCATCAAGGAGTTCATATTGGTATTATCGATGTTTTGCAATAATAAGAGGAAGAAGGTTGTAACGAGCTGAGGTTGTGCCATTGTGCGGTTGTGCACTGTTGTGCATTGTTGCAGTGGCAAAAAAAAGATACGCCCGTTTCTTGCCGACATAAGGTCTTCTTTTGTGTTGTTGGTGTGTGATATAGATATAATATCTAGATATTATGTAACAGTTGTAGGTCGGCGTTATTATATGGTGTGGCGGCATAAAGACATCTATAACAGCGAACAATCATACCATGGCTAAATCTACTACAAACAGATCGGCGTCTACTACTATCATCGGTATCCTTATTGCAGCAGTATCGTGTATCATCAGTATCATCGTCCTCATCTGGGGATTAGTTCATGAAGGCCCAACATTTTACAATGGAGAGGAATGTCGTATGACATATTCACACTTTCAATTCTTACCATTGAGTGTGCTACCATCACCTACAAAATCTAAAGTTGATGATAATATACAACAACAAAAAGAAGAACGATATCGATTACTCAAATTTACAGATCAACGTGATCCAAGACATGAACATTTCTATCCAATCTCTGGCACATTGGTTGAGAATTATGAAACTGCATCTCACAATCCAAATAATAAGAGAAGAAGTAGTAATAGTAAGGATGAATCGGGTAGGTTATTGGACTTTACTGATAATTGGTGTCTTTTACCAAATGATATGATTGAAAATAGTAATTCCAACTCAAATAATAAATGGAAATATGTTCCACATCCACACAGAGGACATCCAGTATTATACGTTCCTGGACATTGGGGATCATTCTCACAGGCTCGATCAATAGGTGCACATGGTACACGATGGGTTGGTCCGTATAAGAAAGGTATATCAGATAGAGAGATTTATAATTCATTATTATCAGGTAAAGGTATGCATAATGGTCATGATTTATATAATACAACAAATCATTCTACTTTAGATGAGTTTATAAATTGGTGGTTTAAATCATCATCATCACAATTAAAGCATCAAAAGACTTTAGATGAGTTTGTAATGGATGTATATACACTTGACTTTAATGAACAAGGTGGTGCATTACATGCTTCAATATTATTACATCAGGCTGAGTATTTTACACGAGCTGTTGAAACTATTGTAACAGGATGTCATATTTCCAACAGTAATAACGGTACACATGGTGGTATAACGATTGTGGCTCATTCTATAGGAGCATGGGTTGTACGAATTGCATTAAAGATGCATCCACATTTAATAGAGAACGGATGGATACGGAATGTTATTACTCTCGCTTCACCACTTGGTTCTATTCCATATGCAGTAGATACTGGTGTGCATGATATTGTAAAACATATTAATGATTTTGATGATGATAATAATGATAAAGTGAGTAGTGATGTTACAATGATATCAATATCGGGTGGATTGAGAGATGAAATGATACCACCAGAAGTATGCCAAGCTCCATCTGATTCTACCAATCAACATGACGGAGTTGGAAGCAGTAATACGTTTCTTGCCACTCATATCAAACAAAACAAAGAAAATCTGGTAGCAGGAGATAAATTTGGAATGGATCATCGGGCTATCGTTTGGTGTTACGACTTGCTTACAGTTGTTCGTGAAGTCATCTTCTCTTTGGTTGTTGCAACCGATCATGGTTTAGATTCGACAGAACGCTTGAAGATTGCTCAAAGGGTCATGTATGAAGATGACGAGCCTGAACATACAATACACAAAGACAAAGAGAGCAGCACAAAATATCAAGAGGTCATCACTAAACAGCATGCTCGCCTACTGCAAATGAAGGGATATGCCCGGACAGTATCGATTCAACTCTCTGCTCCATATCATCTCAACTCATTACTGAAATTGTGTATTGTTGCGGCTCTACTGCATACATTTGCAATGGTGCCGCTCATGCAGTATCTTTGTAAAGAGTCAACTGATACAGTATCAGAAAAGCTTATTAGCATGGCAACGAGTCTTCTTGTTATACCTGCTATGTTAGCCATCATGACATGGATACGTCAATTGATACAAGTCTGTAATGGATATGAATGCAATATACTTCTTGGAACAGTTTACATACTTGCACAGCTTGCAACATTAATTCATCTACTGATAGTATATGGCATCTGTACAATTGTGGCTACAACAAGTCGCAAATGCTTCAACAAACGAAAGACTTCATCAACTCAGCTCTCATTTCGAAAGACATTTGTGCAATTGTGTAGACGACTGTTGCTAATACTTGTACTGGCTGCATTGCCATTTACAATAGTTACATGTTACATCATCAACACAATTATACTTGGAAACAATGATACAGCATGGAATATGACAGCAATGGCTTCATACGGTTTCATTTCATTAGTACTATGCATCTTCCTAAAACTGGTGGTAACTGCATGCAAACCTTCTACTGTGATAACCGAGCAATACAGAAGTGAACTGCTTATTCTTCTACTCTCTTTATTGAGTGCAACATTTGGCAATGTACTATATGCTTTTACTTTGACAACTGGCTATGTGCAGAGGGACTTGGAATCATATGACAACTTTTTGACTGCAATGGGTAGTAATATCGGCGTGATTGGAGGACATCTTAATGAAATGCTCGGTTGTGTTCTAACTTTGCTACTTCCTATCACTGCAACGTTAATGGCTATTCGAACATATGAGACCATGACATCACGAGCCAATATTAGAAACAGATCTATTGTTATATTGAACAATGCAAAGCTTCGATACAAGGAGACAAAAGTGATAACGATTGTCCGAGCTTGTTTGACATGTTGGTTTACTTGGAATGTATTAGCGAATTTGTCTTCGGACAATCTTATCATTCCAATCTACTCTTCAATCATGATTGTGACAACCTATTTAAGATGGCATTTCTATTCAAATGGGGTTACAAGTGCTTGCTCTGCGATCATTGATAATGATCTTTCACTTCATTGTGAGAGTCCAAAGTATCATGACAAGAACAAGTAGTGAGAAAGATACCTAAGCATTTAATATTTATATAAACTTATGAACTAATACATGATTTAGCGCTTCACTCTTTGAACAACTACCTGCAATGCATGAGAATGATCACTTAGCCTCTACATTGAGGCTGGCCTACGGCTGGGCCCGGCCCACAATGTATGGGTATCCTTTAGGATACCAAATCTCCTGACCATTCAATAATTTTCATTTTCAAAGAACAAACTCAATATACCTATTATAATATCATTAATAAACAACATGCCGAAGTCTAGTAGTAGTAAGAAAGAGTCGAAGAAGAAGAAGCGCAAGTCAAAGTCTACGGTAGATGATACCGAGCATGAAAGTATTTCAGAAGAACAACAACAATCCGATGAAGTGAATGATACTAATAACAAAGAAGATGATGAAGATGAAGGTGATGGTATAATTACGACGACAAAGTTCTCTTCCCTATCACTGCAACCAACTCTACTATCATCTATAGCATCGCTTAAATGGGAATTTGCAACACGGATACAGTCTCAATCTATACCTCCAGCACTTCTTGGACGTGATGTAATCGGTTTAGCCGAGACAGGATCAGGTAAGACGGGAGCATTCTCAATACCAATATTAAATTATCTATTGGAAAAGCCACAAAAGAGTGTATTTGCAGTAGTATTGGCACCTACAAGAGAGTTGGCGTTTCAAATACACGAGGTAATGGTAGCATTAGGACGAGGGATGGGTGCTAATTCTGTATGTATTGTTGGAGGGGTTGATATGTCCTCCCAAGCAATTGCATTAGCACGTTCACCACATGTGGTTGTCGCAACTCCAGGTCGTCTCTTAGATCATTTGCAAAACACTAAAGGGTTCAACTTACGACAACTCAAATACTTGGTATTAGATGAAGCCGATCGCATGCTATCAATGGATTTTGAAAAAGAAATTAATGAAATATTAGAGGTCATACCCGATTGTGAAAAGGGACGTCGTACAATGTTATTCAGTGCAACCATGACATCCAAGGTTGAGAAGTTACAACGTGCATCATTACAAAATCCTGTACGGATTGAAGTATCAACAAAATTTCAAACGCCCAAGAAGTTATTACAAAGTTATTTATTCATACCTGCCAAGTATAAAGATTGTTACTTGACATATCTAATTAATGAACATGCTGGACAGAGTATATTGGTATTTGGTGCTACATGTAATAATGTTCAACGGCTTGCATTAATGTTACGAAATCTTGGCTTCCCGGCGATTTGTTTACATGGTCAAATGTCTCAGCCGAAACGATTAGGTGCGTTGACCAAGTTTAAAGCTGGTGGTAGAGATATATTAATATGTACCGATGTTGCCAGTAGAGGATTGGATATCCCAAGTGTTGACTTGGTAATTAACTTTGATCTACCTGGACATGGTAAGGATTACATCCATCGAGTTGGAAGAACAGCTCGAGCAGGACGAAGTGGCAAAGCTGTTGCAATGGTTACACAATATGATGTTGAAGTATATCAAAGATTGGAGCATTTACTTGGTCAGCGTTTACCAGAGTATAAGTTGGCAGAGGAAGAAGTTTTATTACTCCTCGAACGTGTGAATGAGGCACAACGGCTAGCTACACGCGAGTTGAAGGAGCAAATTGCAACAAGAGATGGCAGTCGCAAGTCTCGTAAAAGGGGAGGAAGGGATGCTGATGGAGATGGTGACGGTGAAAGTCGAATGAGGAATGAAATGAAGCGAGGCTTCTATGCAGGTGGAAGTGGTGGAAATGGTGGTGGATATCATAACCAACGAGGAAGTGGACAAGCAAAGAAAAAGAAATATAGATAGGTAGATTTGATTTGTAAATGTTTGTGAGTTATATGAAACATAAACTCTACATATAATAGTGTTTAGTTCCCTGCATAGTGTTTGGTTCTTGTTGTGGTACTTGTTGTCTTCCTGCTGTACTGCCAAACACACTCCCTAATCTTCCAAACAAACTAGGATTTCGAAGCATCGCGTTCATTCCGGTCTGCGCCCCGTAATTCATCCATTCACTGACCTTTGCTCTTTGATCAGCGCTGCACTTATAGTATCCATAAACATTACTGCAAGCTAATACCATTGCAGTTGCCAGGGTTACAAAGCAGTTAAATCGAAGGAACAAAACAGCCGAGATGGAAAAGACTCCCCAAAGTAAGGGTGATATGTAAAGTACACCCCAAAAGAATTTGCTGTCAAATGCATTTGAAACCTTTCCTCCATCTGGTGCAGCACTTTCAAATATCCAACTCGTAGCACCTGAAACGGGATCAACCTTACTCCACCACCTCAATCCAACTAATAATCTACCACTGATGTTTTTCACAGTCCAAAAGTCAGCGGCTAAGAGTAATATGCATATGACTGTTACCATTATATCCTCCATACCAAATCTACTACCCATGATGTATATTGTTAATGCTAAACCCTTGAATAGTATATGAAATAAACATGCAGTTGGATGACTTGATTTAGAGAATTGCAGTGCTGATGGTATAGACGACCCGGGAGTGTACGTTGATGATTGTGATGGATCTGTAGGTGACGATGTTGATGCGTCAGCACTTGCAATCATACCAGACAAAACACTATTAGTTTGCGGGGGTGGTATTGGTACATTCTGTTGAACATTACTGTCCACTGATGTGTTAAATTCTAAATCGTTACTTTGTTGCATCATTTTATTGCAAACTGACGATATCTTCTCTTACAAATTAATAATAAGTTTGCAAACCAATACGATTGTAATAAGATAAGTAGGTACTACGGTACTACTGTATAATATTATTGTAAACTTGATATCTTTTCTCTTGCTGCAAATAATAATAGGTTTGCAGCACAATTATCAAATACACTAATAACCCTTAGCTGTCTTCTTTCCTGCTATTCCCTTGGTCTAAATTGGCCTATTGCAATCTACTAAATACTATTATGAGTTTGTTCAGCCAGATCAAGAATCATAATTTTCATGCATGAGAACTCCATAAAGGTATCTTTTTGCCGACAGAATTTAGTATCTTCTCTCTCTAGAGTACTCAATATAGACCTCAATATAAACATTGGTATACATTGGCTACACTCATTAGATCAGTTTCTGGCGCTCGTTCGAATAGTGGTAGTTTGGTGTTGATCTGAGGTCTTGATTTTACGTTCTACACTTTGAAACTCGAGATATCAAAATTGATGCATCTGCACATCTTTTGCTGGTCGAACTTCAGTAGTAATAATATCTAAAACACTCTGCTTATATTATAAGTGATATGATGGCTGAGCAAGCTGGTACTGATGATACTACTAATGATGTTGAGCAGCAACATTCTGTATCTTTTCAACAGAATGATGAAGTAGATAATAATACATCAGACGGTAATAATACTGATGCAAATGGAGAAGAAGATAAAGATGACGAGGATAACAAACCATCAGAACCACTATATCATTCAACCAGATTAAAAGGATATACAACACTATTCGTATCAGCATTATACAACTATCTTGCTGCGGCTGATTTACATAATGAAAATAAAAGCTTAGCGGAGAGCATTGTTACAAATTTATGTATCGCTTTAGATGATATGGGAAACCTGGTAGAAAGAGATTATACAAATATTTCTAGGCTAAGATATGCCATGGCTTGCAGTATGATAACAATGTGAGTAGTTAGGTATGCTATGAAGAATGAAGATTAACATACCTTTTGCATTATTTATACTCATACTTCATCTAATACGTGTATTTTTACAGTATTATCACAGTTATTATTCTGTTATGTCACTTTGATTTCTGTACTCCAATGAGAAAGACTGTTTGGCCAAAGGCGTTCGGGCCTCATGGGAAAGTTGAGTTGTGGATACTACTCTTCTTTACATTCTTCTGGTGTATATCAGTATGGTTCAATACAACGATTCGTGGACCGGGCGGTGAAGGCAAAGAGCAGTATAATCTATACTTTTCAAGTTGGCTATGCCTATGGGCATCAATGTGGACCTTGGAAAGATGGTGTACATGTACAGGTCGTGCGTCGTTTGAAAGATTTGTCAAAAGTTGGCCGAACAGATGTCCCACGTGGATTATCACATTCATATGGAGTTTTGCAGACTTTCTCTTCGTGTTGGACACATTCAGAAACTGGGAAGAGGGTGCACAATATGCCCCATATGTGCTCAAACTGTACAGTGATGTGAAACAAGCAGAGTGGACTCTTCTATTCTTTGTCACATGTCTTACTTTTGTTTCATCCTTTGCTTGGGTATTAGCGGAGATCTTTCGAGAGAATGTCAATAACGTGGATAATGTGAAAAGTGATGTTGAGTAAGTCGTGATGTTTGCATCTTATCTGCCTCAATACAACTTGATCAAATCTAACACCGGTTCTATAGATTCTTTGTTGAAGGTATATTCATTCATATAATTGCTTTTCTGTGGATCATAACTGTATGTATCACGACGATGCCAGGTGGCGCAGCATCACTACTCGGCAATCTATATTTCACAACATGGAGTACACTATTTGCTGTAGTGGGTACACTCATTTGGTTCGTGAGAGATTGGAGACACATGATATTAGGAAGAATACAAGAGAAGCAGGACGAATATGATATGGTTAAGAAAGGTCTCAGATTAAGGGAAGAAGAGAGAAGAGCATGGATAAAAGAACAGGAGAGGAAGGATAAAATGGCAAGTTCGGATGAAAGCTCAACAGGCGAATCCAAAGAAGAAGAGGAGGTACTTTGTGAGGATGACCCTTGTATTGATGACGACATCACAATATCAATATCCTCAGGTGTGTGGCACGGTCATGCCAGCTTAACTCCGAGTTTTAAATCTGGAGAAGCCAAAGAGACTCCGGATGATTCAGGTACTACAGCGAGTGGTCTGTTTATGTCGGCGCTTAGCTATTTCTACACACCAAGTGAAGATCAGCCAGATGATGATGATGGTGAAAAGTAGTAATGTAAATTTTGTATAATATGATGTAAGCATTAGAATGCCAACAATATATAGATGAGAGGATATCGTTTGAGGTATTTAACTTATTCATCATTAGATACGTTGAACAACTCAATACACTCTCCGTCGAAGATTGGAGGCTTTTGACTTCTCAGGAATATTACGCCCCACATGAATGCTGTGAACCAAATTGAGGTATACTGATTTGGTTGATACTTTCGAATAACAATTGCATGAGGAACAGGTAGTAAACCGACCATTGTTATGTCTTTAAACACCTCTAAGATCTCTTTCTCGTCCACAACTCCATTCTTACGCTGACACATATCATCTACTACAGGAACAAGATGTTGTAGAAGGCGACTGACAGTTTCTAATGGTAGAGTAGATTTGAGTTCTGTCATCCATTCTTCTGTCGGTACAAACCTCCCTGTGGATTTCTTCAAAGAGTCCTTATCTGTCGTTGTTGCTGTGTCAGTAACTGGTACGCCTGTCTCATCTACATCTTGCATTGATATTGCAGCTACCTCGGCAGCTCGATCTTCCATCTCTGCATCTAATCTTGGCTTGGCCGAGTCAGGAAATGCAGTGTTGCATTGATTGAATGCATTGGGTAAAGTCAAATTGACCAAGCTCTCAAAGGAGTCTCTTCGTCTCACAATGGCATAAACAAGGTGTTGATTACCATTGTACTGATACTGAATGATGTTGTTAAATACTTCAATCAAAAGTTTCAAGTTCTGGTATGCCCTTTCACTTGAATATAGAAACTTTGGCGAGGAGAAGAGTTCAAAGAGGTTCACTAACTTCACCGAAGCAACCAAACTCATTGATCTCCAATAGGGGCTAAAGTTGCAGACAATTGTGAGGAAACAAGAATATAGAGGCACTAGCCTCTGCGATCCATTAACCATAATCTTGTGCAATGTAATACTAACCAAATCGGCATGGCTGCCCGAGAAGAGTGGCAAATCACATGGTAATTTGGTCTTGAACTGTCGATTCAAACTAATACCAAAGCTCCTTTCACCAGATAGTTTCAATAAAATGAAGGTACATATATGTATCAGCCCTACTTGTGAAGCATCCTTCCTTGACACATACATCAAGTAACATATTGGAACAACAAGTTCACACACATCACATCTCGTGAGTATAAAATCTAAGAATAACGGATTCTCTTCTCTGTGAATATGGGATAGATAACGTTGGAGTTAGAGGGAATCGCATTCTCACATATGTACAAAGACATGTCAAAAATGTACTCACAGTGTCTTCCAAAGTAATATCAATAGCTCTTGATGACATTCCAATCTAGCTTGAGACGTGGGCAACAGTTTGCTCTTGCTCTCGAACATATTTCTGAGTAATCTGACAAACCCTCTATATAATGTATTCAAATCCTTTCCACTATCAATCCGCGCAAGCAGAGTCCTAAAGATGTTAAAGCCGACCTTATCTGCCTCTGATGATTTCACAACTGGCTCGCCTCTCTTATTCTCAAATGGTACAGGATCTCCAGATGAACCACAATCTAATAAAACACACAATACCTGTGCACTCAATTCAACAAGCTGCATATGTGTGTCAGTAAACTGACTAGCCATTCCTCCAAAGGACGCATTTCTCGGATCATATGATATGACTGTGTTTAGTAAAGAGTAAAATAGACAAGGTGCATTTGGTGAATCCGCCGCGACCGCTACTGCCATCCAACGAGATGCCAGAGGATCGTATTCATCAGCCGATGTAAATAGTGGATCAGAACACGTCGCTAGAAGTAAACGAAGCACCTCAATACGATTCTTATCATATTTGCGTGTATATGCTGCCTCTGGATTGAGCTTCATTGCTGGTTGGACGACAGCTGATTTTTTACTCTTCTTCTTTCCATTAATTTCAGTGACTGCTCGGCTACCAACATGGCAAATACCATCGACCGTGAATCCAACTCCTGGTGCCCAAACAATGCCCACTGGACGAGGTGTTAATCTAATTCCCTTTCTGATTCGTCGAGGCTTGTTTATTAGCCCCGCATCTACTTTTTCATCACTCTCTATTCCGTTTTCTCTTTGATCTTCTTCCTCATCAGATTGTTCATCGTCAGATTGGTCATCATATGTGTCATCCTCTTCATAGAATTCACATGTAAACTGTGGCAAGAAGAGCATGTGCATAGCTGCATGAACAACTAATAAGGCTAATGGCTCATTGTCATCTTCCGTATCTTCACCTTCTACTACTTCTTCTTCTTCCTCCTCTACCTCAACTTGATTAGTATCAGTGATAGTAGTGATACTTTCATCCTTTTCACTACCACTCTCATACAATTCATAGCCAGCGTTGATACTTGATGATATATCATCTTCTCTTTTACTATCTTCTTTTTCTTTATTATTCTCTATGATTTCTGACGGTATTTGAGGCTCTTGTTCCTGTTCATTATCGCCTTTGCTATCCTCGGTTTCTTCTAATGAAGTAGCTTTGTTAGCTTGATCAATTGAGGTAGGAGCTTCTTCATTCTCATCAAGATCTATATCTCTATCTTCCATACCACTTCCACCCCAGCACAACATCTCAACATTAGGATCATTCTTCTCACCTAATTCATCATTCTTACCACCCTTTTCTAATAAAAATGGTACAATTCTAGTTAATACTCGTACACAATTCAATGCCTGATCAAAGTATATAGTGTACGGCGTTTCTACAATTTGACATAATTGTGCAGTAGCCTGTGTGAATAATGTAGCTAAATTATCAAATTTGTCGTCACGCAATAATCGTGCATTGGATGGTGTTAGTAATTCAAATACTTCCTCAGATGATGATGGTGTCTTCCACAGCTCGTCCCAGAATTCAGTATCGGTTGATGATATGTCTTTTGTTGTTAGTGATGTCAATGACTCTTTGAATTTTATTTTAGATGCTGATGCTCCCATTATTGACTAGTATGTTTATGTTTGTTGTATAATATAATAATATAGATATATCTCCGATATAGAGTAAACCTTTTTCATAGATCACAATCACTAATCAGCCCTATTTGTTGTTTGCTTGAAAAGCAGACACTTAATCACCTAATCTGAAGCACTACCGATTAAAAGACAATCAAAGAACTGTTACACAATACGACGCCTACCTCTGTGCTATTGCCTTGCCTCCCTGATAATGGTATAATATCGTTCTTCCTGCTCTCTCCTTTAGTAATGTGAGTTTTCACATTAAAAGAAAGAAACTCCTTTCGAAGAGAAAGATACCGTTTCATAGGGCCAAGACCATCTAAATAGTACACTCGAAAGAACACTACAGCATAGCATTAGTATAATGAGATGTCTATTGAGGACTGCCGACTACAGGTGATAGTAATAGAACGATGAAGACTGCCTCCATTGTCGACTAATGATAATGCAAAAGAAAAAGGATACCGCAAAGGAGAAAAGCAGATTTATTTATTTGTGTTTGTCATTGTTTACAATACGATAGGAGTTGCAATACTTAGCAGCAGAGAACTTTAAAAGAGATAAGAAGGAGTTATACATTATTAATTCAATATTATTGAATTGCGCGGCAAATTGTTTTGATTGTATATACGAGCTTAAGAGATATACAATTAACATAATTGTCCATTGCAACAATTACGAACAAGTTAAACTTCAAGTTAAACTCCAAGTCAATACAATACTATGTTACCAACTGCCCGATCAAATAGCGGAAGTGATCGATCTTCTCCCATTCATAACAATGATACCGTACCCATGGATAATATACTTCAGCCATCTACATCGGTACCGCAGACACCCAAAACACCCAAGTCCAATAGTAAATCTAAATTACTCAACAGCATTACTAAATCCATTGTAAGTAAAACACCACCCCGTATGGGGCTAATGCGAAGTCCTAGTAGTAGTAAACAACCCCCAGCAATGAATAAGGAACCTAGTGGTGAGGTACATTCAGGTGATACACTGGAAACTTATGTATTGCCACATAGTTTACGTATGGATACAGTGGATGTTAATGCTGCTCAGGGTGGTATGGAGGTTATTAAAGTTTCAAAGGTGAGTGATTTGAGGACTATTGTATTGTTTTGATGAAGTGTATGTATGCGAAATTTGATCATTGGGATGTTGGATATGCAGGATAATCTATTTTGTTTATCCGACAAATGTCTCATATTCATGCAAATTCCTCTCTCATTCTCTTATAGAATGGAAAGCAACAATCCAGAAGATTAGGGATAGCACCTAATAATCGTGCCATATACATTACTACACATAAACACACAGCCATACTAGGATTATTGAAACAAGGGCCTGATGAGAATGGACCTGTGAAAGAAGTTGATTTGAGTAGAGTCGTTAGGATGCAATTAGGACAACAGTCTAGACGATTCGTCAAGGCTCGGTAAGTTTTGAATGACATCTATTTGTTTATATGCTAAAGTGATTGCTCAATATTGTGACTCCCCCTTTCACAGAAGTAAGCAATTTGCAGATACTGCCAACACACCTCAATCACTTAGTATCATCTACCGCAAAGCAGCCAATTCAACCAAAGATAAACTAGTCAAAACAATAAAGAGTAAGGGTAGTTCTACATCACAGTTTGTAATGGATGCAGGTGAAGATTCACTCGACTTGATCATACCAAACAAAACAGACTTTGATGCATTAACACGAACATTGGAAGATTTGTTAGCATTCTACCAAGAAGAGGAACCATGCGCCAATCCCGATTATGCATTCATACAATATCATTTAGTTGAGATGGGTAAAAGTTTAGGTGAGGGGTGTTTAGTTAGTTGTTCTGATTGGGTTACACTGTGTAAACGCTGGAATGCTCCTGTTAACAAGGCAGAGGCTACATCCATGTACCGTACATTTTGTGAAAAGTTGGCCATATCCAATACACAAACGGATGGGCTGCAAATGTTCGAGGTAGTACGCTTATTAGAGATATTACGACAGAGGGGATTGGATATGGCCCAAATTGGAAGTACTCAAGGGAAAGAAGGAGAAGATCCACGCAAACGTCTCTTTCAAAAGATTGCTCAGAGTAAATCAGATGGATCTAAGGCTGTATCAGCTCAGGATTTCTTGGCCTTTCTACATGAAAAACAGAAGGAAACTGATATGACATTAGAAGATGTGAAGGACTTATTCTACCAATTGAATGGTCATCGTGTCTCTCCACAGTTGGAGGATGCTTTATCAGCTGTATCTCAAAAGCAATCTTCAACTCAAGAGGCCGTATCATGGGAGAGAGAGTATATTACTTGGGATGCATTTGGACGTTACTTGTTGTTAGATTCGAATGATGTCTTTAATCCAGAACGAACAGTCACCACTGATAGGTGAGTTAAGATTTGACTTTGTATATTAACGTGTATATCTCCATCTCATATGCATAAACATCTTTTTGCAGTGCTATGAATGAGCCATTGAACAATTATTGGATCAACACAAGTCATGATACCTATCTAAGACGACTTAAGCAGGAAAAGGGAACAGATCAAAAACATTATGGAAAGACGGATTTGCAATCCTATACCTTGGCCTTGTACCGTGGTGCACGGGCAATTGAGTTAGATGTTTGGGACGCACCTTTGGGAGGAGGAAATGAAGCACAGGTTCGATTTGGAGTAACAGACTTTTCGGGCAAGGGGTCTGCAAATAAGTCAAATAGTGGCAATAGTCTAGCTTTTTCGGATGTCATCCTAACAATCAGTTACTTCCTCCAGTCAGAACCAGAATCTCTTCCTGTTATTCTACTTATTGAGAACCATTGCTCACTTCCATTTCAACAAAAGATGGCAAAACACATTGAAAAGATTCTTGGAAAGCAGAACCTATTGTATAGACCAAATACATCAGCCAAAGAAACAGGTGCATTACCTAGTCCATTGCAATTGAGAGGCAAGGTTGTTATAAAGAGTAAAATACCGGAGAAGATATTGGGTCACTCAGTAGTCTTGAATGATGATTTCGATGATGAAAATAGAGATGCAACACCGCCCTCGAACGAAGATTATGATTCAGAAGATGATATTAAAGAGCATGTGGTAGGTTTCAACTCCAAGGGGAGTATCAAGTCACCTACCCCAACAAAACTCACGGGAGAAGCTCTTTATCAGACTGCCAGAACCGAATCTATGGAAGCCAATACTGCTGCAAAAGACGCTAATGATGAGTATGAAGATATTAAACATCGTGCCCAACAATCACAAAATCATGCGGATGCATTACTAAGAGATATCTCCATGACTTATGAAGAATTGAAGAAGAAGCGAGAGGAAGGACTTGATAGTTTAGCCGAGGAAGGTACAGAAGTAGAGTACACAGATGGTGTTAGTAAAGTGAAAGAAACAGCTGATCATGCTATTGAAATTGCCAAAGCTTTTGCCGAGTCTGTAGAGGAATCTCGATTACTAGCCCTAGCGGCCACTACTGAAGCTCGGAGTGAGACAGAGTTGTTTGATATTGCAAGGGAGGATCTCACTGATAAAGAAGCAAACCTTGCTGAAGCCAACGAAGAGTTGCAGGAGATGAAAAAGATGAACAGTGATCTAATTGATGCTGCCGAGAGATCATTAGCTGAGGCTAGAATCAACCGTGAATATGCCGAGAATGCTGAAAGACGTGTCACGGCAGTACGGGGTCTTTTAGATAGATCACATAACCAAGCTGTATCATCTGAGACTGTTGCAGGCACCGCCGATGCAGAAGCAAATATCAGTGAGCAACGTGCGAGTGAGGCAGAAGCCCGTGCCGAAAAAGCTCGTATTAACTCAGAAAATGAAAGGATAAAGGCGGAGAAGGAAACCAAGTTGGAAGACGATATCGAAGCTCAGTTAATTGAAGCACAGAAGAAACTCAAAGAGGTGAAGCGTGCAGTTAATGCAGCCCGTGAACGAGCCGACGACGCAGTTGGTAAGGCAGATAAATTGACGGATGAAATCCGAGATGCCAAAGCTATGGGGTATGATGATGAGATGTCGGTTGCAGAATCATCTATTATTGCCGATCAAAAGAGTAAGGAGCGCAGAGGATTCATCGGCGAGATGGAGAAAGCTTTGACAGACAAGGTAAGTTCTTTTATATCATGAAAAATGTAAACAAGATACAATTCTAACCTCTTCGATTTCCTCTACACAAATATCAGCTTGGGCATGAGTCTAATACTCGAAAGTTAGAGAACAAGATTGATGACCTGCAAAGGAAGGCAACTACGCAAGCCAAGGTTGCTGCGTCGGCCAGGAGACAAGCAGATCATAGTATGTCAATCGCTGATCAACTGGAGGAACATGCTCTTGAAGAACGCGAGGCGGCGAATCTTAGACAGGCAGCCCGTGTCAAGGCCAAGAGGGGTGTTGAAAGTAGCGATGCCGTTCTTACAAGTACGGAAGCTCAACTGACAGAAGCGGAAAATGCAGCTATGGAAGCGAACGAACTTGCTGTGGCCAGTCGGCACAAGGCAGAACAATTGTCACAAGAAGCTGAAAAAGTACAAGATGTTTCACCGCTTGAAGCTTTTGTCAGGCTTGCTCAGGAAGATCGAGATGTTGCTTATTCCAATTATGAGAGTGCCAAGAATGCTAAAGAGAAAGCACTAGAACAAGCTGCAAGAGCCAAGCAAGTCCACGAAACTAATTGTATAAATCTATCAAATCTCGAGAGAGATGCCATGGCTGAGCTTCTCCATAAAGAGAGTGCTCAGCAGGCAGAGTTATTGGCCATTACTGCATGTGAGAATGCTTTAGCGCTGATTGATCAAGTTTTAGTTTTGGAAAAGAAGTATCACGAGGCAAAAGCCTTGGCTGCAGAGAAGACAGGCGCTCTTGCGATTGCTTATCGATACAAGGAGAAGAAGAAACGAGTTCAGCCAATTGCTGCATCATTGGCAAAATTGACATTGTTGTCCAGTTCGAAATACAGGAATTGGGAGAAGAGTTTTGCACTACCCAACTGTACATTGCACAGTATTCCAGATTCAAATGTAATTACTAGAGCTGAAAAGGGAAAGGAGGAATGGGAACAATGGGTCTCGTTTAATAAGAACCACTTCTCACGAACATACCCCCAATCCGCTTCTCGGAATTACAATCCATTACTCCCTTGGGCAATGGGATGTCAATTCGTGTCTATGAACTTTATCCGAAACAAGTTTATTCTTTTGAATGATGGAAGATTTCGAGAGAATGGCAACAGTGGGTATGTGCTCAAGCCAGAATATCTATGCAATAACACATCCTCTGCTGATGATGGTGCACTTACAGTAGATGCCTTGAATTGTACAACACCGAGGAAGATTAGTATTAGAATACTGAGTGGTCTTTGTCTACCCAAATCTGCAGAAAAGAAGTCCTCGACCACAATCAATCCGTTTGTACGGGTCACTCTTTATGATGCATCCCCTGCCTCATTGCTGCCTTCACCTGTATTCAAGACGCAAGTAGTTGACGGAAATGGTCTTAATCCAGTTTGGGACTCTCACGAAGCGGCGAGCTTCTCCTGTTTGAACCCCAGTGTAGGCATGTTACTCTTCTGTGTATATGACCACTGTAATGATACAAAGACCGATCTATTCATCGGGTCGTCAGCCATGCCTGTATCATGTCTCAGGGAAGGATATCGATGTGTATCTTTGGTCGACTCCAATAATGCAAGTAGCGGGGCAATGAAGCATGCATCACTGTTCATTAAGGTCAAGATAGACACATGATAATCTTAACGGTTGAACATTATATGTTATATGTATCTATTAGTTTGTGGGTGATAGTCCAGGGAATGAGTGGATCTGGAAGATCGTTATCACGATTTATGATTATGAAAGAGATAATAGTGACTTCTGTTAGTATACTTGGTTTATAAGGCAATTAAATAAAGGCAAGCGAAGGTCAAGTAAAGTAGTCAACTTGTCGACACTTCATATTGAATACAAGAAATCACATGATACAAACAATACAAACGCGGGCTTTCCTGGGCCCCGCCAGCAACATTCTTGATTGACACACCAATCTTATTCCTACCCCTTTCGTCATCTGCGACATTGCCAAAGTTCTTCTTATATATGTTATCATATGGTCCACTGTACTCAATCGCATCCCTCAATGCCCATGGGCAAGAGAACTCGCTTCCAAATATTGGAGTTAATGGCATCGATACTGACTGGCCTCTGTCAATCTCTTCCTGTGCTTCGATAGTCTGAGAAAGATGATGCGTTAGTCATGCTGTAGACTGAAAGTTGGCTAGCAGGACATATAAAGATAACTTACCGCTATTACTATAGCATTCACGAAGGAAGAAAACAATGTGCTATTTTCGTCACCACGTGTCGCCATTGAATAGAACCTCACGTCATCACTAAGCACATTAAGAAGTTTAGGAGTTGTTAAGTTGGTATATCATGCAAAAGAAATGTAGTAATGTATCGTCACTCACCCTGCTGGCTCATCTCCATAATAATAAGGTGTTGAAAAGGTGAACCCCGATGAAAATGGTTCCGTTGAGAGAGGGCTGTTGAAGTCGTATACTTTTTTTATCTGGGCACCGGCAATAACATCTACATTTCCATTGTTTAGTTCTCTGTAAGCACTACCATCATCTTCTGTATAGGTATATATTTCGACGGCATCTTCGTTGCCATTAAACAAGGCCGCAGATAATGTCCGGCAGTACTCAACATTCATCCCAGTCAATTCTTTACTTTCTAGAACATCTTGAGTAAAGTTCACAGGAACTACAACTCCACAATTCAATACACCTTGATCTCTGATATCACAAAGTAGACATGTTTCGTCATCATTCATTGTTAGCTCGGTATCTTCATTGTCGAGCTCACCAAAAGGGATGGCATAAAGCATACCTGCAGTGCCATTGTTGATATTATTCAACCCACGATCTTGTTTGGGAGATCCAAGCACTTCTTCGTAATTCCCCACACAATATACAGCGTTAAGATAGTTCAACTCTGATGCAATCTTATTAGGGCCTGTGTTGTTCTTACAGAGTGTTGAGTTCTTGTTAATACCTTGTTCTTCGCCATAAAATAACGCTTGTATAACCCAATTCACAACATCACTCCACTCCTTATCATCCTTACGAGTAGCTACGGATAGTGGTTCTTTGGTTTTGAGCTTATCGCCAACAGTGTAACCCCTGTCTTTAAATCCGTCTTCTTTTAATGTTGCATATAATATTAATCGATCCGAGGACATGACATTACATGTGCTGTTAAGGAATGCTTCTTCCTTCTCGTCTTTGGAGTATACTGTCACAATAAAGTCTGATGGGAAGAATGAACTGACATAGTCGTAACCATTAGTTCCTTCCGTTATACAAATAACAAGATGTTCACACTCGCCATAGCGTTTTCGCTCTTCTGCACATGTAACTAATGTTTCATTCCCTAGATAACTTACTCCATCGTAGAAATATGGACTGGTTGAACTTTGGTCAGTGGAACACTATAATTATCTCACAAAGGAAGTGATAACAACTCACCTACTAAATGAGTATCCCACCCCAGTTGTTCTCTCTAATATTTCTCTTTCAAGGGTATGTGATACCCTGCTCATTAGTACATCAGCCGATCTATCTTGTAGTTTTGGAAATCTATCAGTACCTGACGTTTCAACTACCTCGACTGTATCAGAAAAACTATCTTTACCTCCGAATATAACCGAAGCAATAGCTGCACACTGTTGTAATCATAACTTAGCTGATGAGTATACTTTGCTTGGAACAAGAGAAATCGAGTGTAAAGAGAAGAAAATTCAGAAAACTCACCAAGTTTAGGGCAAATCTGCTTTGTCTATTCTCAACATCCAATGTGCTATTGAGTTTTCCATCTAAGGCACTAACATCTTCATATGCTTGTTTACCCACTCCACATTGAAGATATCCTCTTTCTATTACTTGTTCGAGTGTTGGAGCTTTGTCGTATGAGGGAGCAGACGACGGATACATTGATGGCGCACTTTCTGACATAGCATCTTTTAAAGCATCCTTTTGTTTCTCATTGTCTATCATAATTGCAGCTAATATAACGGCAAGTAACACCAACCCCAAACCCAAGATTAAAACAAATCTCTTCCATCTTAATTGACAGTATGATATCGGTTGTGCCTCATACACTTCCTCATTGTCTTCTACCAGTGTAGCCTCGACCAACGACCCAGTATATGGGGTAAATATAGCAGCAACAGATTGTACTAAAGAAGTTCTTCTCATTGAACTTCTCCTCACCTCTGGTTCCTGCTGATCATTATCTCCAACATCACCACCATCACTACCAGTATTCTCTCGTTCTTGTCTTCTACGGCGGCGATTTTCCTCTCTCAGCCGTCTTCGAGATGGACGGTCTAATCCAAGAAAGAACCTTCTATTTAATTGTGGAGCTTGTCCATCTACGTCTGTAGCACCGACTTCTATTTTAGTACCACTTGCTGAGAATCGTTGTTTCTTTGTATTGTTAGTTTCAGTATGTATATCTTCCTCATCAATATTGTTATCGTTTAAATTTCCGTCATCGTCAGTATTAGTATCATCATTTACAATAACAATTGCAGTATCAGTCTGTGTAGATACAGATATTGAGCAGGGGTTTAACTCTTCATCAGCCATTCTCTATATTGTATCTATATTGTTTTGTGCACAAGATGTATACTTTTTTGCAATAATCTATTTATACCTAACAATCGAAAGAACTTTAAAATGGATCAGATCAATAAATACCCCATGTATAATGTAGATCCGATGATATCAATCTTGCATCTAAACTTACTTCTATCAACACTCTTTAGCTGCTTATAATTTACAACATGAGACATGATCTTCTCATTGCGAAGAAACTTCATCATCCACTACTTGGACTTTGGAGGGACCACCACTCACCACTCTACCGACGTGGCATTTGGCCACAACAGTTTCGTTACCCTTTGTGTATTAGAGTCTATACATACAGAAGGCATTAAATAGCTGCAAATGATAATGACGACATTCAGTTTAGTCAGTTATATCTAGTCAGAATACCATGCCATAGATCTACAAACTCATAACTGATTCTTGTTCATGTGATTGAACTGCCTTTAACAGAGTACCACTCATCATACAAAGTGCATCAATCTTCTGAGTCATATCATCATCTTTCAAAGAGTCAGACATGCCTTGAACTCGCATAATCAATGAGTGTGTAGCAATCAAAGAGGCCGTGGCATATTCATCCTGCGGTGTTTGTGCAACCACTTCTCTTATCCATCGACTAGCATCGGCATCAAGAAGACTTAAGACACCTCTATAATTCTGTGTTTGCTTGAGCTTTTGAATGGTGGCATGAAGTCGAACGATTACAATTTCAACAGTCTTTTCTACAAACACTTCCTTATCCAACGAAGAGATACTTGAACCCAATAGATCGTTAATACTTGCATCTTTTCCAAGCTTGATCATTTGAAGAAGATACTGTGTCCTGACATAACTGTTACTTATACCAACACTTTTACCAAATAGTTCAACATCGTGAATAACTGAAAAGCTGTCAACTACCGGACTTGAAGATTCTAAAGCCTTGTCATGGATAGCCTTGTCTAGTAGTTCTTGTTGTTCAGATGATCCTTTCGGAAGGGACATTTCAGAAAATAAGGATCCAACTAAGAAGAGATTCTCTTCTTGAACAGGGGAGCTGCCTGTCAGTTCATATGAAAATAAGACCATGTGATGTAACTCAACAGAAGATAGTTGGACATTGCGAAGTCTCTTCACCAACAAGTCGAGAACACAGCACTCTCGAAGTTCTGGCCACATTCCATTTGATTCATACTCATTGCTTGTTGTGGGTACTTTACTTGCACACTCAATGATCATTGATAAGATTAGTTTGACGGCAGTTATGAACTCACCCAACCAAACTCTATCTTCAATCAAAGGAAGAACAACTTCCTCACTCAGTTCATGTTCCCCGAATCCAAATAACAGAGCTCTACACACTGGTCTAAGTTGTGATTGGTATATCTCAACCAGTGTGGCTAGACTGAATACTTCAACACGGTCCACAAGAATTTGGAGAGTTGATATAGTACGGTTGAGGAGATGTATACTCTGAGGTGACTTACCCCACATACTCGATAGTATTAGAGCCCTATTGGCAGCCAAATGAGCTGGAAATTGAGCATGATCTTTCATGTAAAACAATAAAGAGCGTGAGTTGTCCCTCCTGATGGTGTCAATGTTGGCGGGTGTTAGCAGATGAAAATTGTTACAACTCTTGAACATGGTTCCTTTGTTTTCTGCGGTATCACCATCGACAGTAGATGGGTAGAAAGCTTCTGAGCTTGAGAGACAAGCAACCTCTGTTGCAGCAGTAACCTGATCGTCATTTGAATGACTCAGCTCATCTCGAGCGATCCAAACATAGGCTGAAAACATGTCAAGACGAGAGACATTCTTTATTGTCATCGGGTCAGACATGCCAATCGGATTCACATCACCATCAAGCCGACATGAAACGAGAAGAGACACTCTTAACTTCCTAAGCATCTCTTCCCAAGGTCTAACACTGTTAACTTGTGTGATTGATCCATAAGTCTTCTGTTCAAGTTGCATAGAAGCTGAGGATACAGCATCTAAGCAAATAACAGAAAGAAGAAAGGCTTTGGGCAGGTCTTCCATCTCACTACAGTACTTCATCAAAGATGAAAGCATGACGTCATCATCATCTTGCTTGTCTTGTTCTTGCCTTGAGTCGTAAGAGCTTAGTATAATGTCTTGAAGCCACCTAAAATATGTACGAGCAAAAAGGAAAGAAAGGAATGAGTTTATTGTTTGCATCAGATATGATCATTGCAAGTCAACAAAGCACTCACCGAGTCATAGGACGCCATGTTCCAGACATGATGTTTGATCTAGCTATGGTCTGTGTTGATAGGCTGCTAATCCACTCGCCAAAGTATTGTTCTTGAACATCAAAGTCCTGGTCTAAGCCTAAGTTGCTAAACATATCATTCACAACCTTGAAGACGAACAAGTCTTGAAGTAGAGGACGGAAACATCTTTTAAGGATTGGTAAGCGACTCCTCTTAATCTTTGTAAAATATACTCTATCATCTTTTGATTGACAAGCTATTGCGAATTTGGAGAATTGTAATGGTTTGTCCTCATCTTTGTTGCTCACATTAGGAGACGATGATGATGTGAATCTTCTGTTTAACAAGTCGATACTTGAAGCTATCGATATCCAATTCATGGCCTCAGAAGCCCACGATGAAAGTTTGTTGTCAGTTACCTCCTCGTCTTCCAACCGAGTGCTGCCAAGTCCATTTCTTGTCTCATAACGATGGAGTATGTTGTATGAGTTGACTAATCGTTCATGGTAGGCAAGCGTTACCTCGAGGCTTGCAATGGCATCCTTTCTAACCACCCCACTACCTTCATGTGCCTCCGTTTTCTTAGCGCTATCAAGTCGTGTCTTGCAGTATGATATTGCTTGTGATTGCAAAGTCGAGCCATCGATATTCATCTCTTCCTCTATACGGCTACATTTTGATAGAGCATCAAGGCCTTCACCTAAATCTGCTAATGACGTTATGGACTTATATGTTGTCAGTATCGTTTGTGCATTGGATTGAATATTAGTAGAGGCCAACAGTTGCATGAGAATACGAAGTTGTTGTTTATTTTCACTTGGAGGCATTGGGTTGACTTGTTTATGTTGTATTGCTGAAGTTGCAACTAAGACATTTGGGTCATCGATTGTAATCTGATCAACAATATAGTGAGATCCCCCTTCAATAATCTTTTCTAATAGACAACATCCAACTCTACTACCTTCAGATGGCGGACCACGGCACTCAATCACTACACAATCTTTTTGTTGAGGTACAGACAACACTACAACTCTAGGTCCTTGTTGTAATCGGTAAACTTCAACTGTACCCCGTTGTTTGAGGTGAATAACAAGGTATAATCGCGTTGATATTGATGTCTTATCATGTCGATCGTAGCAAGGTAGTTCTGTAAAGTAACAAGACACATTCCTCATGCCCTTGAACATTCGAATTGGCTGATTTGTTTCCAGATCAAATAGTATAACTCGACCAAGATTATCTGTAGTTGCCATTAAGGAACCGGTAGGGTCGACTACTGCAGTTTCGAACTTTCGTGGTAAATCACTAAAGGGAAATGATGCACCGCTTAATGGCCAAGGTACTAAATCATGGACATCTCCTCTTTTGAATGAGCCAATTCCTTTTCGACTATTGGTGGATTGATGACTGACTGTATCTTCTGCGTCCATAAACTCATCTGTATCATCATCATTGAAGTGTTGTTCATTAGCACCGCCAACCCCACCACTACCTAGACCCCATCGTACAGCACCCAGCCCCAACTTGAGAGCTCCTTTGACAATTGCAGCAGTGCCTTCAACAACGGTGCCTGTGACAGGTCCGAACTGTTCATCGTCTAATGTCATATCGACATTACTTTGATCTTGATCTCTTCTTGACATTGTTTCTTCATTTACTGAAGCGTCACCAATAGTAGAGCCTTCATGAGCTGATGATGATGACGAGGGATCTAATTTCGTGCGAATGGAGTTAAAAGCAATGGTTGGTGTTGAGACTGAAGCTGACTGGCCAGCAAGTACCACTGCTTTTGGATCAGCTTGTTTATGAGGACTTTGAGCAGTCTTTTTATTCAAAGAGTTCACTGCTGATGATACAATACTCCAATATTCAGTAGTGGTTCCTTCTTGAGTCAGTAATGTGTTTGCATTATCTCTTGTACTATGTCGATTATTCGTTTGTGGCGGTGGAACATCAAGCGGTGATTGAAAGGGATTGTCGAAGGGAATGACTGTTGAGCCATTAATATTATTTGTAGAGTCTATCACAACATCACTGTCTACCATCTCATCGTTATTGTTTATCGCAAGAAATGGTCTCCACGCTGGCAACTTGATCATGGTACCATTCCCATAAGTGATCCATACAATATCCTGGTTCACCGTGTTTAATGCTGCACCACCTAATCCATAGATTGTAGACTTTGTACTATCACGTCGGAAAGAGATTGTTTTAATTCCAGAGTATTTAGATGTCCCCTTATCGTTTTGATGTTGAGATGTTGATTGTAGTGCTGGATGAAATATTTGTACATGCTTATCCAAGTTTTCGTTATTTTCGTCTTCATTATCGGTTGCTGTGTTCCTTCCGGCACTACCAAGTCTCTTTGAACTAGGAAGAATCTGATGTACACTTGGGTAATTGGTAGTTTTATCATCCATATCATATTTCAGCTCTCCAGGATTGTCAATAGTCTTGCATGTATCATATTCCAAAGAAAACCGAACATTACCATCTACTGTACAATTTGTTATATTGAACAATAATGATAAAACTTGATCATGTGAAGTACCAATCATAACTGCAACAGTCCGTTGTACTATGAATTCACTTGTTGTATTACCCGACGAGTTTGTAGGTGTTGTACATACTGTTTGAACTGTTGGTGATGGTATTAATGCACATGATGTAATGTCAGCTGAAAATATACCCTGGTTATCAACTTTATTGTCTGTTTTTGGTGTACCAATATGTATTGGCAACGAATCTGCAAGTGAAGGAGGATATATAACTACAGCCTCATTTTCATTATTCGACTTGTGGTTGAGTATTATCCTTTCATCAGACACATCGAGCCATTCTAATTCATCTTCTTCATCTTTTTGTGAAATATCATTGTTATCATTAATTCTACCCAATTCCAAGGCAACTAACTGAGCTACAACTACATTGATACCATATGCAACTGCTAAGACTAATCTTGTTTTAACTTGTGTAGATGTATGAGTATATGGATCAAGTTCAATAAGCTTTACCCGTTGAATAGTATTAATATTCTTTTGATTAATAGTATCATCCTCGATATCTTTCAATTTGTTTAGGAGAGATGTAACATCAAATGATGTTGGTAATAAATTATTACTTGAGAATTCCCTCATTTTGGTGTTGGAAGTTGGTGTTAGTATCTTCGAGTAGCTGTCGGAGGAGAATTACTGCCGCGCAATTAAAACTAGTGACAAGCTCCTTTCCTTTTAGACCGCAGCATATTCATCTCATCTATTATGTGCCACTGCCTAGAGAGGTACAACAACAAGAACATTGAACATGAGGCTATTGGCATTGGTAGGTGCACTATAAGATACCCTTACCTATCTGTTTGCAATGCAGATGATGTAATGTATTTATTTTTTTGTTTATTTGCATTAAAACGTCAGTGTGTCAATACCTAGGAGTTTAGCGGCGCTATTCAATCATACAGGATGATGAATAAACTAATAGTATTGATCATAAGTTTGTGGGCTAATACCGTAGCCTTCACAGCTGTTCCGTCAACCACAACTCGATGCACACATAATTTGGTATCTTCTCTTTCATCATCAACCAATGATGAAGAACAGTTCTCTAGTTCTAGTAGACGTTCAGTCCTTGTACAAACTGCAACAACTGTATCATCTCTTCTTGTAGCAGGAGCTTCAAATCCTGCAAATGCCGGTAAGTTTTGCAATCTGGTGTGTTACACGCCTTGAACATACCTATGTATCTCACTTTATTAATCATAACTAAAAAATATTATTTAGGGATCGATGTATCAGCTTTAAAGGCATTGCCTGTTGAAGGTGATACTACTGGGGCAAGATCTCGATTACAGCAGATTGAATCAGCAAATGGTCCGCAACCAGATGATGAAAAAGACATTGCATTTGAAAAGTTACCATCAGGTGCAAGTTATCGACAATACAGAGAAGGAAAGGGAGATGCCGAGGTAAAAAATGGTTCAAAGGTTGCAATAGAATGTACAATTCGTTGTCAAAGCTTTGCTACTGCCAATGAGCCAGGTGGATTGAAATACTTTTCTACCAAAACCGACACAGAATTCAATGAGTTGGTAAGTACCTATGATGTATGCATTTCATGTGCTTATTATTTTGCATTAATACGCATATCAACTTATATATCTCTCTCTAAATGAAAGGCTTGGACAATAGGAGATGGGACATTTCCACCAGAGCTAGAAGATGCAATGATGGGTATGAAAAGACAGGGCGTAAGAAGGATTGAATTACCCTCTACTGTCATATTCGCTGCAAAAAAAAAGGATCAGCTACCTCTTCCTGAGACAAAGGATGGAAAGAGGTTATTTGAGCGTCTCTTCAAAACAGATGCTACAATGCTCTTTGAAGTATTAGTCACGAGAATCAAATAAAAGTGAAGTTGGGGCTCTAGTATTATGTAGAACTTTGTTCAAACTAAACATCTCTTTGACATACAACTTTAAGCTTGTTGTATGCATGCTCTCTGTTCTAATCATATATTGTATGCCTCCATACACATTCCAATTTCTACATCATTCTCAGACTGATCATTACCTGCATTTGCTTTCTCTCTTCTCACTTCATATGGACGGCCTCCAAATATGGGTACTCTACCACAGCCCAATATACCACTGAAGAAGACAGTAGACGTGGTAAAATAGAAGACAAACAATGCAAAGACTAACTCCAAAGCATAACCAACTAGGAATGAAAACTGCTTTGAGTTTGAAGAAGAATCGGCATCACCATCGGTACCTTCTGAAAGTATATTGTCTTCCGCGAATTTCTCAGCCGCCGAAGATTCAGCGTCTGGATTCTGAGTCTCATCATTATCAAGACGCACAATCATAACAGATGTAGCTGCAACCACACTTAGCACGACAAGAGCCACTCCAGAGTAAACTCCAAAGTTTTGACATAGTTTATTTGTCTACAATATCAAATTTATGAGAATGAGTATATGAAATACAAAACATAGAGTAATATTGCAACAACACAAAGCTCACCTTGAAATGTCCACCAGGTCTAAAACAAAAACACGCCATCATATACCAAATAAGCATATCAAAAGTTGAGTGGATGAAAGATCCTACTGTAACTAAGAATACCATTGATTGTTCCAGTTCTATGTTTGTATATTTCTGTTGATAGTCAGCTACTGCTCCAGTTATCTCATAAACGTAGTTGACGGCATCGCCTGCCTCTTCTTTTCCGAGAAAACCAAGATAGACACAGTTTGTTAGAGCAAATCCGAAAGCAATACTACCGACTAATATGATGATACGTTGTGGAAGTCGAACTGGGTGTAGTGGGTGATGTAAACATATCCCAAAGACTGGATGTGTATTCTTTTGATACTGTTTCCAGTCATCAAACCAAGTATTGTCTTTATCTAAATGATAGGCTCGCTTGGCCAGCTTTGGTACTATCCTACTTCTTATAGCAAGATCCTCTTCTTCCTGTCTTGTTGTTCTTTTGGTATAACTCTCTACGAAATCTTTAGCTGATATATCAGGATTATTAGGTTCTCGTGTGGTTGATCTGACCTTATTAGATGAACGAGTAGGAGAACTAGCTTGACTTTTAGCCATTGTTACTCTTCTCAGTTATTTATTGTATTGTGGATTGTAGTACTGGTATAATATTTTTCATGCGTATTCTTTACCCCTGTAGTATTGTGCACTTTGGAGTTAGTCCTCTTCTCAGTATACCTTTTTGGTGGTTGTTAGGTATATATTATACTGCAATACACTATGAGTACCTACTATCACAATTTTTATTGCGTATCCTTTAACCTTTATCCTCTTTAATTTGTGCTTATGCTACCCACTCAAACCCATTGCTGAGGCATGCCATATCATTCTAGATCCTCCCTACACTACTGGGCTTCTACCAGTATATCATTATGATGATTTACATGCGTATCAATCGTTCATACTTATCACATTTCGCAACTTCATTTTGTCAAAATTGTTTGTCGGTATCCTTTATTTTGCTACATAGTATGTATTGATTGATGACATAAACCACCATAGAGGCGTGTTATATATTATTGCAAATAATGATAAGATTGATAGACACTGCAGTCTTCTTATTGGTAGTATTGACAGTGTATGCAATACGTCCGCATCAGTCCACTACAGTTAACATTAAAAGAGATCGAGAATTATGGGTGAACAACAATTCTGATAAGAACAATACTCTGCATGATCAGTACTTTCCAAATAGTCAATTAGTACTTGATATGGCCACGATATCACATGCAGTTTATAGATTTAAATGGAACAAGTTCAAATCATGCCATGATATCAATTCTGAATCTCTTCATAATGAGACATATCCAATTCGGTTACCAAACCATACAGAATGCCTGTATTATACACATGATGAATCACTCGGTACGCAAGTATTGGTGCTTCGATCGTCAGTTTACAATTATGTTTCTGTGGCATATGCAGGCACTGATGATTGGAAGACTGCACTTGCAGACGGAGATATATTAATGAGTGACTTTGGCCCATCAACTCTCAATAATAGTACAAATAACATGACTGTTGAGGAGAAACAAAAAGAAGATGATATCAGATCATTATTCAACAATATACCCACTGATGTGAGAGTACATAGAGGATTTAACAATAATGTATTTGCAAACTCCTCTGAGTTTGTTAAACTTCTCAACTGTATAGAGTCTGCTAGGTTGGGTGGAGATTGTGAGAATATAAATCATGATAATATTAGAAACAACAGCAATTCTGACCAATTGTCAATTCCTTATGAGCTGATAACGACAGGGCATTCGCTGGGAGCTGCTAGTAGTGTATTACCGGGTGCTGCCTTGCACCTATTATATCCAACTGAAACAATAAGGACGATTAACTTGGTTGTCCTAAAATTGGCAATAACGAATGGGGTTCATATATTGACTCAAGACAGCCAAATCAACAAAAAGGTAGTGGTTCATTAGAAATATTTAGATTTGTGAACAAGATTGATTTAGTACCACGTCTTCCAGAACTACCGCTACTGGTTCATGTTGGGCATACTTTGCAAATGTCTGTAGGTGGAGTGATACGAGTGAGTGTTTGTACGCTTTATGAATTGTATATACTGAATTCACTTGATTGTATGCTGACATACAATTTCTTCTTACTATCTAGGCATATTATGATCACTTGGGGTCCTCGGCCCTCGGACTTGCATCAGTACCATTTGGTTGGGATGCGTCTTCATTTGCGTTCTTACCTGGGGCCATAGACTCTCACCCATGCACTCACTACATCAGCTACCTTGACTTTTATGAGCCAAACTCAACAAATACGACGACTAATCTTAGCATGGTTTACTATGTGAATACATTTGAACTCGTGGAGAAGTTCGATGAGAAGGAGGAAGAAGATATGGTCTCCTCTATTGCTTAAGAATGAGCTGCCTACACCGTGTACATAACCTACACCACCCTGTATATAATTGCACATTATGTATCAAACATAAATCTTGCCTACTAATTAAATAACTATCCTAAGTTTTGTCATCGTCATGAATCAAGACAAAGACATATACATATCAAGAATTGCACTATCATCCAAATCACACTCTGGGGAACTGTTGCGAGTAGGAATCCGGGAGGAGTTCATAGAAGATACTTGAGAAGATACAGTTGGATTTGACATCAATGCTGCAACCGTCGGGTTTGACTGAATATCAAATGGTAACACAAACCGTTCATCGTGCATGAAGGGATATGGATTAGCTTGCGGTGAAGAGACTGCTGTTGATGATGACGCCGCCGCCGTACTCTTGGCAGCAGCATCTCTCTTCTTCTTTGATGTACAGGTATTATGTTTGGTGGATGCCTTCTTGATAAGCTTCTTAGCTGTCTCGGAGCTACTACTAGCATCACTCTTGCGCCTTTGTATAATCTTCTTGTAACTTTGGTTGCCTATATCTGCCAATTGAGCACAGAATAATTTTGTCTCATTATCGATATTCCTCCACGCAGTACTGACGCTCTTGCTAAGGTCAGAGAAACTAATCTTTCCATGGGATGCTCGATGTTGTCTCTTCCTCCTCCTTGTCTTTCCGGGGATGTACCAATCATTGGGTAGAATGATACCATCATATCGTGGTGGCAGTTCAGGTCTACCACTACCAACATAACCGGGGTCTAATGTTGAGAAGACATCCTCGTCCTTTAGATCTGGTACGACTCCTAGATTTTGAAGGATGTACTCTATATGAAGGGGGTAAGAGTAGGATGTGAATATGTATGAGATGTGCACAAGCTGATAGATAAATTACACTACAATGGAGAAGACGATTAGAAAAGGTACTTACCACGTTCAATTTGGAAAAAGATGTTGTATTCCGTGTACGGTCGAGGTGGAGGTAGCTCTTGATCGGTATCGGACATGGTGACTCTACACATATGTAACCTTGATTAGTATGATGTGTTATGTTGATATATTGCCGCCGTATCAATGTATTAATGATGAATGACAAAAGTAGTTGTTTGTATTGTTGTGTCTGTGTTTGCAATTGCAATATGCAATGGTAGTAATATTATGACTTGTAATCAAAATTGAAGAGCTCTCGTTTTAATCGTAATGAAATGTTGCAAATAAAGCACAGAGATCGTTAACATCTGAAGGGATAGTTAAGATCGTTAGTAGTTGTAGGCTTAGAAGATGCATCATTGACGACAGCAACGCGGCGAGGTAGTTGATTTTGATTGCCTCCCATGCATTGTTAGTGAGTGAATGGACTTAAAAAACTGCAAGCTTGAAGGGAACACACTGCTCAGACGGTCTAACTGTACAAGTCATCCTCACAAAGACACGCCCAAATCGCCTTACATACTTTCTACTAAAGAGCCTTATAGTATCCTTTTGGAACTATCCTTTGAAAACCTTACATATAGATACAGTAGATACACGGATGATGTATCTCTTTTAAAACTCTCTGCATTTGTGTGTTCATATCTATCACTATCACAAACATAGAGGTAGATCTTAGATTAATACTATCAATAGAGACCCAACTTGACCTTTCCCGTCCTCTTTTCCAATTGTGGAATAACACCCATACGTAATACCTCCATTAAATCACTCGATGTATCCTTCAATGTACAGACATTCCACCCTTTCGAGTCTGTATGACAATCAATAATTATTAGTTCTGTATGATTCAATCGTAATGCAGGACCGCCACCACCCTCTCCTTCTGTGTGTTGCAATAGTTTTAAGAGTCGATTTGGTGTACCAACTGCTAGACTGTAATACTTGGCCTTTTTCTTGTTATTACCCCCTCCATTACTCTGATTGTTGTTCTTATTACCACCAACACCATTACAAAGTAACTCAGCCTGTTCCTCAACCTTCATATGTTTAGCAAACAATTTACATATGGGTAACTTAATCTCACTACTCAGTTGCTTCATTAATTCAACTGCTCGTCTGGCTGAGATTGTTATTATCAATACCATTGGTGAATGTGAATGTTTCCAATTCTTAAGACGTTTGTTTGATGGTAAGGCTCCTGATTTTAGGTAGGCTGCTATGTTCGAATGATTGTATGTATTCGTCTTTGTATCTACTGAGGCTGGTGCTTGATATAGATGTTGTTGGAAGGAGAATGTGCTTTCAGTTGTATCTTCTTCTTTATCGTCATTCCCCTCTGTATCTTTTGCTGTACTTGTTGTATTACCCTCAGATAACTTTGTAGCATGAGAATATAATGTATTCAAGAACATGGATTGACTTTCAACACTATCTAATGCAATACCCCTACCAGCATGTATCAGTACATTCTTTGAATTAGTTGGTACCACCTTTTCTTTCTTCTTCTTTTTGTTCCTCTTTTTGGATGTTATATCATCGTCTGCATTGATATCATTATTGTTCTTTCGTTTCTTAGATGGAACAGAGGATATTGCAGCCTCTTTCAATGCTGTAATGTCTTCATCTTCATCGTCAGAAGATAAGATTGCTGTACCCCGGTTATCTGATGAATCGATAAGGCCAGCATCAAAAAGATATTCATCATCGGATGCTAAATCGTCACCCATTTTGCTTTGTGTGATATAATAAGTATCAATTGATTAAAGCAGTACTATATAGAGTTCCTTTGTGAGAGATTGTATATAGATATGGTATGCAATATACAACCGTAAGTAGCCGCATGCAAAGGGGAGTAGCAATGAAGAGGAGGAAGAAAAAATTGTTGGTTTTGACTGCTAGGCCTTTGGGATAGTGCGCATGTGCGCACGCGCACGAATTGCTCGATCTCGAGGTATAAAGTAATATAGGGCAGAAATCACGTAAATATGGGCATAAATACACGTATTGTACCCAAATATATGGAAATGTGCGGCGCACGTGCGCCGCGCGCACGTTACCCTCTGAAAATGCGCACTAATCCCAAAGGCCTATGTTGAACTGCCAAATGAAAGGATACCACCTCCATCTCCCCCGCCGCCCGCCGCGCCCATCATTCATGCGCAAGAGTTGTTGATACCATAGAGAGAGCAAAGTATGCAACTGGTATTATTGTACAAAAGCGACCCCTCATATACCCCCTACTACAATTATAGTATTTGGCTTAGTTTATTATTCTCTTCATAGGAGGATACCTCCCCCCTATCAACAACACAAGTTACTGTCATTGAAACAATCTCCCCACACTGTTTTATTAAGATGAAGACAACTAAATGTAGCGTATGCAATACAGACTTTCCATCTCGGAATAAATTATTTCAACATTTGGAATCATCTGGACATGGTAGTAGAGAATCATCAGTAGTCAAAGATACATCTCAGATTGGAGATGATGATATCAATGACTTCAAACAGCCACAACTATCCAAGGGTAATGATTCATATTATGAATACTACCGTCGTCAAAAGATATGCAATGAGGATAACGACGATGAGGTATGGAAAGAAGCATATCACAAACTACGTACACCATTACCAATTACATATCGTATACATGAATCGAATCCGTTAAGTACATTTAGTGTTGATCTATTGTCACTAATGGATAAGAATGAGAGTGATGGGCATGAATCTCAACTTAATGAATGGTCATTTACAAAGTCTAACAATGAAGATGATAAATCAATTCCCAAGTTACGAATGACAATAACATCAAATGTACATCGTAGTAACAAACGAAATAAAGATGATGTTGATAAAGATACATTTTCATCGGTATTACATGCACTGCAAGAATTAGGTTCAATACATCGTCAGGAATTGGTTAGTGCTATACCTCCATTTGTACTTTGGTCTGCGGGCTCAACTAGTGCAGATAGTGGACCAATCGTAGCAGATATGTGTGCAGCGTAAGTATAGTTTGCATTATGAGAATCATATCTTTTTTATATGCACACATCTCATGTTCATTTACTCTTGATCATTAGCCCCGGAAGCAAGAGTTTGCAACTTCTAGACATGCTTTATACCTCAAACAACAGTAGCAGTATACCATCAGGCTTGTTAGTAGTCAATGATTCTGATCGAAGCCGTATTGTTACACTCTGCCAACGAACTAGACATGTACCACGAGCTCCTATGCTGGCCATTAACATGGATGCGAGATACTTTCCGGGTATGAGACGATCACATATTATCAAACAAAAGGCTGGGTATAAACAGAAATATGATAAGGTACTCTGTGATGCGCCCTGTAGTGGTGACGGTACAACAAGGAAAAGCAAACCAGTATGGAATACATGGAGTATGGGACATGCGATGTCATTACACAGACTGCAGAGAAGAATACTACGACGTGGGTTGGAACTGTTGAGACCCGGAGGTATCATTGTGTATAGTACATGCAGTCTTAATCCTTTGGAAGATGAGGCTGTGGTTGCATCAGTTATTGACAATGTAGGTGGCGTAAAAGCAGTGGAGATTGTACCTTTACCAGATTGGCTCGTCAAAAAGTGCAAGCCTTTGAAGGGACTGTCGACATGGGAGGTAGCACAACCAAAGTTTGGAAAGAATGGAGTAAATGACATGTATCAAACATTCGAAGACGTACCGTCAGAGCACCAAGCTAGTGGTATGAAAGAAAAGAGCAAGAAGAAGAAGGGCGGTCAAATTAGTAGAACTATGTTTCCACCGTTAGATAAAGAATTGACAAAGCAGCTCGGCCACTGCGGTAGATTTATTCCCAACGATTCTCTCGATTCAGGAGGCTTCTTTGTTGCATGTCTCAAACGAATAAAAGTAGGAGAGCTTGGAGATGAAGTGAAGAGTGAAACAAGAGATAAATCGCCTGCAGAGTCGACAGAGAATAAAGAACAACAAGATATTAAAGATACAATATCACCAGCTACAGAGACTCAAGACACAGAGCCGACGCCCTCTGATGGAGTCGAAGTTAGAGAAGGAGACTGGTATTGTGGAAGATGCGAGAAGCTCAACTTTGCCAGTCGTAAGAGTTGTTTTTCATGCAAAGTTAGAAAGCCCAGGGCAAAGACTGATAAGAAGGATGACACAATCCAGCAACCACTACTGCGTAAGCCAGTTGATGAAGATGCATCAGTGTTGAATACATTGTATAATGAGTTTGGTATTGCTCCTACATCACTACCAATTGATAACATCCGAATCATTCATCGCAAAAGTGAGAAAGTGATAGTATTAGTGTCTACCGCTCTATCCAAGTTGGCAATAAGTGATAGTTGGGGGGCAGTGTGAGTACTAAATGTGATGTTTACTTATTCTATATGGTAGTACTTCACTAAACATATTCGTCTATCTGATTTCACAGAAGAGAGCTGGGGATTAGTCTCGCGTCTTTGCCTAATGAAGACGGTCCTCTTAGATTGGTTGATGAAGGTCTGCATATTGTTACTCAACACGCCACTAGGCGTCACTTCAAGCTACCCCTTGCTACATTTCTCAATGCACTCGCTCAATCAGTAAAGCAGCTCTTGTTATCTTCATCTAAAGCAGAGATCGAGCGTGTGAAGAATACACTTGATCGTTCGTTTGATGTGGATAGTCTCTGCAAAGAAGAGATGTGGTATGACTCTCTCAATGATGATTCATTAAAGTCAATATGGAAGCTTCAGCTATGTAAAGAGTCTCCTGGGTACTTCATTGTCTCTTGTGAGTTGAATGAAGGCGTCTTTTCTTTTTCTGGAAGCATCGACTCAAAGGGGATAGTGACAGTTCAATCATCATTGAGAGTGATAGCTGCAATGCTAGTTGTCGTGCACAAGTATTCAGAGCTGATATCCTCAGATTCGTCGAGCAAAAGGCCTAGGCTTGGCAATGATAGAGGATAACACACTCACATACAAAGATATAGAGGATACCACTTCTGAATAATAGATAGTAAGCTTTGTTGATACTGAGACTGAGGATATGCCAAAGTTATACCAAAGAGGGGATTTACGGCTACTGGCTTCTTTGCTAATGGTATCCTTTCTCGACTCTCATAACTTATAACTCATAGACTCGATACCTATGGTATAATAATGGTATCTAGTAAAATTGATAATTTGTAATTTGACAATGTCATAAATCATAAAAAAATATGTAATAATATACGATACTGAGCCAACGCCATAAACATTATTTACCATCATATTTAGCGGGTACTATGGACGAAGATGATAATTTTCCGAGTTATAGTAGCCAAGAGATGTTGGATATGGTAGAAAAGAATGATGATACTTTCAAATTGTTATCAATTGGAAATAGCCATCTCGATACTGGATATTCATCCACTAAAATCAGTGACTACTCTAGGCTAGGTATAGCTATTGCAAACAATTTCCATCTAAATACATTACATGTTAATATTCACAACGAGGAACTGCTAGTAGTGGAAGATAGCACATTTTATGATGGCCTCAAAAGAAACTCTTCTATTCAAAGGCTCATTCTTCACAGTGATAGACATGATAATGATATGAATGAAGTAGGTCGTCAGATACTGAAAGCATATCAGGGGAATGATCTTACCAATCTAGATATGCGTTCGTTTGGTATCCAACTAGAAGATATTACCGCCATCACGACCACTTTTAAATGGTGTTCAAATCTCTATTATATACATTTAACAAATTGCAGTATAACAGATGAAATATTATTACCAATGGTGGAAGCGTTAGTAGGCCATCCTGTGGTAGAAATAATTCAATTGGATGATAATCGAATTGGTAATAAAGGATGCGAGTTACTTTCTAAATTACTTCAAGATCCAAGCTCAACTCTGACTAATATTAGTCTGAGATCAAATAATGTTGGCAATCAGGGTGCAATTGCTTTTGCGAGTAGTTTAGCTAACTCCAAGTTGGAAAGTCTGAGCTTGTTCAACAATCCAGTTGATATAAGTGTGGATTCTGCCTTCTCAAAAGCTTTATGCGACATGTCAAGCATTCTCAATACATATCAATCTAATCATACATTTACACAGTTATACTTTGAAGATGACAGGTTAGAAGATGATTACCCTGGAGAATCATTTGGAGAGCATCTTCTATCCTTACTAATAATGAACGAGGGTAAAAACAAGAAGCATGTTGCAATAAGAAAGATATTGCGCTATCATACTAACATGGATATGAGACCATTCTTTCAATTAGGTTCAGATGATGAAGAGGAGAAAGAAGGTAATCAGAAGGCACTTCCATATCTAATTGCTTGGTTTGATAGGGCAAGAGAAGCTGTGACTAAAAGTGACGAAGAAGAAGGAGGATATACTGTTGAGGAAAGGAAGCTATCATCCATCTATCAGTATGTGCGTGCTATGCCGTTACGGTTCGTACATAATGAGATTATTGTCAAGTTAGACGCTCATAAGGCTCTGTCCACTCTCGTTCAGAAATTGATGGATGTTTTCACAAGTGATGGTGATAGATTTGCAATTATACAAGAAGTTATGGGTGTTTATTCTGATGCTTTCGTGTGTTGCAGTAAAGGGTTTGGTGTGAGTTTGGCATATTACTATTTGCTCTGTCTCTGTATATTATTATACTTTAATTTACTCACAGTATACTCCCCATTAGAATATGTTGCTTGCACGGCGTTTCAGGATGAGAAGAGATGGTTTACAAACCCAACTTGAAAAGTGTATCCGTATCAGCGCGAAGATTGATGAGATTATTGATGATGAAAAAGCTTTTCCAGATGGAAAATTGGTTAAGAAATTCGCTAAGACAATCTCGAAGATTGCAAATCTCATCGCATCGGGTACTGAGGATTATATGAATGCCAAGGAAGTTATATCGAAGAGGGGCGATATAGGGGTATCAACTTCTTGTAAGAGGCGCAGGCTAGATCAGATATAGTATGATAAGTAACTTTCTAATCGTGACTGACTAAATCAATTAGTAACCTAGAAACATTTACATTGACACTCCACTCCAATATACTCAATCCCAAACTGCAAACAAAGTAGACCATCCTCATCCATGTAAGCAACACTGATGCATCATCATAATTAACTCTCTTTATTCTCGTCGGGAGCCGGACTATATGCCTGTGTGAGAAGAAGAGAACATTGTTGTTAGCAGACAATCAAACAAAATAACAATGAGAAATATCAAACAAGGCGACGAACCGGACTAGTTGGTGAATATGCAGGGCTAAAGAAAAGAGAGAGGTGAAGTAGTGTTTCTGTTAGTATATGAGGTTTGCAAGGGGGATCAATAACATCAACGTCAGACTTACCTAGTGGGTGAGTATGCCGGACTAAGGATGAAGAGAGATGACGGCAGTTTAGTTAGTACATGTGATTTGTATTGAACAATCAAATAACATTAACGCGGTACCTTGTGGGTGAATATGCCGGACTAAGGATGAAGAGTGATGTGTAACATCTGTTAGTACAAACGGCTTGCAAAAACAATCAAATCAAGCACTCAAATCACTGAGACTTCGCATTGAAAACAATACAAACACGGACTTACCTTGTAGGACTATATGCTGGTGATGTTGGTGCTAGAGAGAGGAGCAAAGGAAGAGAGGTTCATCAGTTATTAATGAGAGACAAGGCAACAAGGGATAATTTTTTTGGAAATCGGTATCCTAGGATACCAATTATCCAATTAATGATCTTCCCGGCGACTCATGAATGATTGATATGGATATAAAGACAACAAATACTCACAGTAAGCTGGGCTGGTAGGGGCTATAAAGGGAGATGAAAGAGACAATAGACAATGCAGAAGGCTTGGTTAGGGTTTATTCAAGTGGCAAGCAAAGGTGTGTGTTTAAGAAGGGCGTATTCTTACAATATGCAGGGCTAAGGATGAAGAGTGACAGAGTAGTAACTTTTATTAGTCATGTGGTTTGTATAAAGCAATCAAATAACACTAACGCAGACTTACCTCGTTGGACTATAAGCCGGGCTAAGGATAAAGAGTGAGAGAAGTAGAGAGAGAAGGAGAGAGAGAGATCATAACTTCGTTAGTACATGTGGTGTGCAATGGAAATCAAGTGTACACATATTAGCGCAGACTTACCTAGTAGGTGAGTATGCCGGTGAGGTCGGTGCTAGAATAAGAGAGAATGGGTTGTTGAATGGTTAGTATATTATGAAAAGATGAAATTTTGAGCGAGACATATTCTTCGAATCGTAAGTGTATACTCTCCCTCTCACTCGACGACGACGATGACAATAACAGCAATAGATAACTCACAGTAAGCTGGACTTGTAGGGGCTATGAAAGGAGATAGAAAAGATATAGATAAAGAGAAGGAACAAGGTTTGAATGGTTAGTTATGAAGAGTTGAAAGTCACTCATTTTCGGATCCTTAAATGTACTTTCTCTACTTCTCAAACGACGACAACGACGACACGACAACTGCATTAACAACAGATTATTACTCACAGTAAGCTGGGCTAGTAGGTGAGTAGGCAGGGCTTAAGATGAAGAGAGAGATGCACAACTCTGTTAGTACAAACGGCTTGCAAAGGACAATCAAATGATACAAACTCAAATCACTGAGACTTCATCTTGATCACTATACAAACTCAGACCTACCTCGTAGGACTATATGCTGGTGATGTTGGTGCTAAAGAGAGAGCAAAGGAAGAGGTTCATTAGTACATTTAGCTGATAGAATAGACAGGCAATCATTGGGAGAGATGTAATTTTTGGAAATCGGTATCCTAGGATACCGATTGAGTCTCGAGCTCTCGCTCCCCCTTGCTCCTCTCGCATTGTATATGGACACAAAGACAATCGATTACTCACAGTAAGCTGGGCTGGTAGGGGCTATAAAGGGAGATAAAAGGGATGATGGACATTACAGAAGGTTTGTTTAGGGTTTATTCAAGTGACAATCAAATGAGTGTGCTCAAAAAGTGTATATTCTTACAGTACGCCGGGCTAAAGATGAAGAGAAGACAGAGAACTTTTATCAGTCATGTGGTTTGTATAAAGCAATCAAATAACACTAATGCAGACTTACCTTGTAGGTGAGTACGCAGGGCTAAGGATAAAGAGTGAAAGAAGTAGAGAGAGAAAGAGAGACATAACTTCTTTAGTACCATGTGACTTGCGACGACAACAAACTATGCACTCAAATCACTGAGACTTCGTATTGATCACATGCAAACGAGGACTTACCTAGTAGGTGAGTATGCCGGTGATGTTGGTGCTAAAGAGAGAGCAAAACAAGAGGTTCGTTAGTAATTAGTGAGACAAGGAAATCATTTGGTGTCCTAAGACACCGATCTGTCTCTCTCCCCTTCACATGAATGCTATATTATAAAGACAATCAAACACTCACAGTATGCTGGGCTGGTAGGGGCTATAATAAGAGATAAAAGGGATAACAGACAATACAGAATGATTGGTTAGGGTTGATTCGAGTGACAAACAAAGACATGAAAGATGAAGTGAAAAAAATGATGATTTCGGTATCCTTCAATCTCTACTTCTCAAACGACGACGACGAGATGACTACTACTATTTCAGCAACATATAACTCACAGTAGGCTGGGCTAGTAGGTGAGTAGGCAGGGCTTAAGATAAGGAGAGAGAGAGAGAGAGAGATGTAGTAACTTCTGTTAGTGACGGCTTGCAAAGGACAATCAAATGATACAAACTCAAATCACTGAGACTTCATCTTGATCACTATACAAACTCAGACCTACCTTGTAGGACTATATGCTGGTGATGTTGGTGCTAAAGAGAGAGCAAAGGAAGAGGTTCATTAGTACATTTAGCTGATAGAATAGACAAGACAGGCAATCATTGGGAGAGATGTAATTTTTGGAAATCGGTATCCTAGGATACCGATTGAGTCTCGAGCTCTCGCTCCTCTCGCATTGTGTATGGACACAAAGACAATCGATTACTCACAGTAAGCTGGGCTGGTAGGGGCTATAAAGGGAGATGAAAGAGACAATAGACATTGCAGAAGGCTTGGTTAGGGTTTATTCAAGTGGCAAGCAAAGGTGTGTGCTCAAAAAGTGTATATTCTTACAGTACGCCGGGCTAAGGATGAAGAGTGACAGAGTAGTAACTTTTATTAGTCATGTGGTTTGTATAAAGCAATCAAATAACACTAACGCAGACTTACCTCGTTGGACTGTATGCTGGTGAAGTCGGGGAATAGGCCTGTGGTAAGGAGGAAAGACAATATACTAGACGGTTAGAAAGGAGTTTCATCATCAAGCTGTATCATTGGCTTCATCAATACAACAATACCGAGACACTCACGGGAGATGTCGGGCTGTACTGCTGTAGAAGCGAAAAGGGGAGAAAAGTGATTATATTAGAGAGAGGTGATAAGAATAGAACATCAATCTTCCCCTCATCAACTTCTTACCGGACTGGCACTTCCAAACTGATCTCCTGTACCGTAGCTTCCACTTGCTCCACTGTAGCTGCCGCTTGCGGGTGAGTATGATGGCGAGAAGCCACCAACTGCTGGACTGAAGCCTCCAGCTGCATCAGCAAAGGGAGACATTTCAACAGATGCGTTGTTCATACTTGGACTGGATGCAAATGGAGTAGAGGCATAAGGTGTCGGCATGCCAATACCCCCAGCTAATCCAAGTTCCTTGTCACCTTCAAATCCATCAACAACGACCTCTACGGCATCACGGATAACCTTGTGCTCATCAAGCAACAAGTCCATGTCACCAGTTCCAACTTTAGCAAGCTGTCCCATCATAATGTTCTCGGTGACTCCACGAAGTACTTCTTCCTCGGCATAGACAGCTGCATCATTGAGCATGTCAACCGTTTCTTCAAACGAACACCTCAACAATGGGCCAGATTCAACACGGTTGATTCCATGACGATCAACTGCCATCAAGTGACCATGCATTGTCATAACGTCGACTAGAGAAAAGAAGTAAAGTAGAAAATATGTAAGTGAACCAACACATATTAGTTGAAAGAAAGGCACATCAAAACTTACCAAGACACGCAAGATGGCGGTAGTTCACATAAGAACCATCAAACGAAATAACATTTCGAAGTTCACTTAAGATGGCGGTACGGACACCTTCAATACCAAGTACCATAAAGACTTCGACAATATCATTTGATATAGTTCTAGAGGCATCAACATAATCGATACCAAGCACGGACATGAGACTTGTTCCATCTGTCTCGAGGACCCACTCTACAACACGGTCAAATCCCTTCTCATCGTCCCAGATGGTCTTCTTTTCTTCACGCATGAAGACCTTCTTCACATCTTCTACACCACGCAGCCGAAGT
>Ga0214480_100031_pt1 | contig 47498 bp, 46 predicted proteins | sample M1_20Mar14CPVII9_3_FD_165042 | JGI IMG/M metagenome (GOLD analysis project Ga0214480, IMG submission 165042) | Marine eukaryotic communities from Monterey Bay, California, United States - M1_20Mar14CPVII9sort6BwellE17 | ecosystem: Environmental > Aquatic > Marine > Unclassified | place: USA... | reverse complement strand
ACGTCACTCTACGGTATTGGTGACCTAACAGCATTAGCTGGTGATACTCACAAGTTTGAAAGTCGTTATCTTGACGGATTAGTTGGGGCATATCCCGAAGAAGAAGAGTTGTACAAAAAACGCTCACCAATCGAATCTGTTGATACACTATCATGTCCAATCCTACTTTTGCAAGGTGTTGAGGACAAGGTAGTTCCACCAAACCAGGCTGAGATGATGCACGAGGCATTATTAAAGAAGGGCATCCCCACCTGTTTGAAAATGTATGAGGGAGAGCAACACGGTTTCCGAAAAGCCGAGAATATTGAGGATGCATTGGACTCGGAACTAGCCTTCTACTCGAGAGTATTCGGTATCGAGGGAGTTCCAGGAATGGTTGATATCAAGATTGACAATCTATAAACGTGTGTGGATTTACATGTTGCAACGGAATAGTATTGGGCATTTATTACAGTCTAGGTAATAAAACAAGATAGTAATTCAATAGATTAATGCAACAGCGTCTATCGGCGTACGTTGGATACATGGTGAATTAGAATAGTATCGTGTTACAGTTAAGTACTTAACAAGGTAGCCGTTTTCAATGGAGTACAGAATAGTAGCAGTAGTTCGTGTATCATTATATAGATCGGCGGTAGTATTTCTTTAGTGCTTATTGATCTTTGAGGGCGAGGTTGATTTTTTGCTTTTGCTCTAAAAAAATTCAACATTTAAGAACTATTGATCTTTGACAGACACTGAACACTATCAACAATGGCAGCCAAGAAAAAGAAAGCAAAGGGGAAAGGCAAGGCCAAGGAGAAACAACTCGATGTACCAGCAGAATGGATTGGAAAGAGTCTAGAAGAACTTCGTTCTTTGGTTAGTCAATTAGAATGTGATTTAGATGACGAAAGAAATTCTCGTTCAAGGTAAGTTTTGCGATGATGTTGCCTATATTACGCCGCACATACACTCTCCTACTACCATCGTATATTGTCTATTCTAATCTAATACATCATCTTTACCATACAGAGCCCAGGCCGAACATTCATCTATCCAATCATACTATGATATTACAAAGGAACAGAGTCGTGAATTGGATATGCGAATCGAGAAGAAGGATTTGGAGATCGAGAATGCTCAAGATGATAATGACACAGAGCTTCGTGTATACAAGCAAAAGACCAACTTTATAAAGTATTGCCACAACAACAAATTAAAGGATGCTGTTACAAAGAATGAAAGTAAGATGGACACTGCTAGTACAAACCATACCCAAAAAGTACAAGGCTTGGAAGAGACAAAGACGGAGAAAGGGAACGAGCTGTCAACAACCTCCGTTCAACACACTACCGATATAACAAATCTACAACAAGATACAAAAGTAGATGTAGCACATATCAAGGAACGACTCGATGCTGATGTGAAACTTTTTGAACAACGATGTGACGAGTACCACGACGAACTCAAGAAAGAGTTGGAGTCTAGACGCGAGGCCGAGCTCAAGCTTATTGTTGCCAGAAAAGATAAACACTTGAATGATATATCCGAGTCACATCAGCATAGATGTGAGGATATGAAGGTATACTTTGATGGTGTAGAACGACAACAAGAGATGGATATTGAAGATTTGGATGCTGAGATTCGTAGGCTAAAGAAGAAGGCTATCGAGAATGAATCCAAGAGTAACGATTTGAGACAAAGCAATGAAACAAAAGGAGAAGAACTCAGGATTTGTTCAGAAAAGGTTGTCTTGTTGACGAGTAAGACAAAAGACAAGGACAAGGATTCTATGTCGCTTCGGAATACAAATGCACGTCTATCAGTTGCTCGGAAAGCAATCGCCGAGGCTAGGATACATTTCAAGGAATTACAAGACAAATATGTTGAAGTGGAAGAGGAGAGAAACAACTTGCAATCGGGCATTGAGGATGCCAAGTCCGCAGTAGTGGTGCAAGATTTGCAAACAAAAGCCGTATTACAACAGAAGCTAGAGAATCAGCAAGATAGGAATGCAACCGTCGAGGCTCATTTGATGCATATTTCAGCTTCGGCTGGATTGAAGGATGACAAGACGCAGATACTGAAAGACAATATGGAGGATACTTTGATTCAAACGAATCAAGACATTGATAAACTTCGGATTCGTATTGCAAATGCAACGCAGAAGTACAATGATGCCCGACACGAGTTGCAAAAGCGTGGCATCTCAGTTGATGAACTTGATTCATTGAATGTACGAAGAGAAGTGGTTGATAAAGAGAATATAGCCGTACATTGATAATGTGTAGCTTGAGATTATCCGTTCTACTTTTATCATTCTATGCCATATTCATCCAACGCATACTCTCTTTTGTCTAAGTATCACCAACAACGGTCAACACCAGCGGTGATCCTCTAATACTCGATCCATCAATGGTGATATCCAGAAAGTAAGCTCCTGAGACTTGGGGTGTATATTTCACAGAGTACGTGCCATTGTTATTGTCAGTGATTGATATAGTAAAACCACCTCCTTCATTCTGATAACTAGATACGAGCACCTCTACATTTGATCCTCCTTTCATGAGCAGATTTCCATGACCATCTCTAGTTTCCACTAGGAATTCATACTCTTCTCCGGTTATGACCGTCTCCTCAAACCCAAAAGATGTCGATTGAGAGGCATCCAATGCACCAGGAGACACTACTGGATGATATATGGAAGGATTGCCCACGGTTGTGAAGTACCAAAGATTATTGGAAGGGATAATCTCTTCCGACACGGTAGGACTGCTCCACTTCAATACAGTAAAGGCATTATCTTGATCATCTTCTAATGACTTGTATCGAAGAGTGAATGAAATTGACTCGTTTGACTTCATAGTGATACTCATTGACATTTTGGGATAGCAAGATTGCCATGATACATGTTGATTGTCAATCTCTAAACTAGCATAACCTCCATCATTGCATTCCATAATGATTTCATACTCCTCATTGTGATCAGCGGAGAGCTTACCCTCGTATACTGCACCAAAGTGCGTTCGTGTGTCAATTGAATCATCATCTTCCCAATACTTGTTGATAGTACTTGTAACTTCTGTTTTCACTAGGTAATCCGGCAACAAGTCGGGTGTCGAGTAATATGAAGCTGCCAATCCTCCAGGAGAGAATGTACTAAGACTCATCTCGTATTCACCAGAGATGGTCGGTTTGTAATCAAGTATGAACAGTCCATCTCCAGATTCTCTTGCTACTTGAGACATTGTATAGTTCCCAACTAGACCAAACTCAGATAGTTCCCAATCACTTTGATGTCGAGAGGTTAAACTCATGCTCATTTCTATTTTTTCGGTTGCACAATGAATGGGGTTGTTGTATCGGTCTCGACCTTGTACTCTCACTTGAATTGTTTCACCGACGACTCCACCGACTAGGCCTTGCCCCTCAACAATACTATGAGGACCGCTTATGACATTTGGAGAAACTACCACACTAAAGGGCGAGCCATGCATATTCTCTCCAGTCTCATCAACAACCAAAGCGTATTGGCCACTAACATAGGCAGTGTATGAAACTAGATACTGTCCATTACCGATAAAGGATGTAGTACCAATCACTTCAACCAAATCATCACTATCAACTAGAATTAGGCTGACATCGAAGTGAGCCTCATCGTTCACCTTGTTGTTACCACCCTCATCCTTTGCTTGAATTATAAACTGTGCTTCTTCTCCGGCAGTTGCTCTAGAAAGACCCACACCACTGGCAGAAGAGACTAATGACGAGAATGTGCCAGGCAGGGCCGTAATGTTGAACGGGGAGTGATAAATATGCAAGTCATTCAACTTGATTGATAGGCTAATCTGGCCTGTTCTTATTGGGAATATTGCGACCAAATACTGCCCACCACCGATGTAGGATGTTTTAGTCTTGTCAGTATCAATATCATCACTTGCAACAGAGATAGACGTCTTATATGGCTCAGCATTTGAGTATATCGCCATATTGCCCCACTCATCAGCGGCTTGAATCAAGATTGTGTTATCAGTCATTGCAATCATCCTCATTTCATCCTCCTCATACAAAACATATGACGAAGAACCGACAACTTGTCCATGAACAACATTCATTTGGAAGGGCGAGCCCTTGAGAGGAGACTTATTTAAAGTAATGTGCAGATCATTGATGCCTGATATTAAAGGTGTAACGGAAGCCGAGTATGTTCCATTACCATGATCAATATCCACTTCACCGAGATTGTAATCCGTTGCAGAATGAGACGATGAGCTTTTCACTACTATTGACCAATCATCCCCTCCAATATCTCGTCTGTTGCGATATATATCAAATGCCTCAATTGTAAAAGAAGATGATTCTCCTGCCATTCCACTATACAAACCAGAGCCGGATGCTACTGATTCGGATGCAAAAGTAGTCGCCGGAGAGGTGTCCACAAAGAAGGGCGACCCGTAGATGTGTAAACCGTTCAAGGTGACGTTCAGTTGATAAACTCCTGACCTGGTAGGAGTATATAATGCATCGAGGGTCTTGTGATCATTGTATGAAATGAGGACGGGGATGAATGAGTTGCCATATCCAGTGCCTTCTTCATCATTGATGAGATGAGCTGTTGCTTGTAAGTCATCTAAATGTCCCGAGACATCGGCTCGATTGGAAAACTGATCCTTTGGATCAATCGTAAACGAATGCTTTCGACCAGCAGTGCCTTTATATAGACCTTGACCAAACGCTTTAGTTTGTATTGCAGATGGTTGGGAAGGCTTGACTTGGAAGCTGAAGGGGCTGTTCTTAATTGGTTCCTAAAGATTGAATTGTTACAAGTGATGATATGAGAGACGGACAAAACGAAGAAGATACAACGAAGCATCACTAAGACAAACCTTGTAATATAATGAAGAAGATGGTATTGCTGTGAGTGGATTACTCGCTGACGACCAAAGCAATCTAGCCGTGGCATTTCCAGATATCTCACGATACTCCATAATCACCTCATGAGCATGCAGTGCCATGAGGTCATGCTCAGCATGAAGCAGATTTGAGACTGACGATGCCGAAGAGAAAGCCCAAGAGTCAATCAATAGAGTACCGTCAACCCACAGCCGAACATGGTCATCAATGTCCAGCCAAAACGTGTATGTCTCCGAGAAGGAAGGCATGACATATCCCTCCCAACGAACCGAAACAAAGTCACGCCCAAAGGTGGTGACTGCTCCCATAGCCCAAGTATGGTTGACTACCGAATCAACTCTAACAATATCTAATCGTTCATCACTGAGATAATTGTCAGTATAGTAATACCCCTTGAGACCACCGGGTATAAGCTGATGCACATCAAGCTCGTAGTTTCCACTAGATGTTGCATTGACTTGATATTCATATGTTCCATTGTCTAAATCATCACAACTACCAATCGTTACTGAGGTATCAAATCCGAGTGGCACATTGTTTGCCTCAATACGATGAGCTTCTAATCTAAATGTATCTCCACCAATTGTCTGATCTTCATCACCACAAGTCTTTGCCGATAGACTAAACTGGAGATGAGTCCCAGCCTCGACAGAGCCTAAATGATTGTTATTGTTGTGTCCTAATATCGTAGTCTTGTTTGAGCAAGTTCTATCTTCGTCATCATCAATAATTGTAACAATAGTTCGGCTCTGCGTCCCCAATCGAGCTCCACCTGTTGGAGTTGACAAGTGTACCGAGAACGTTTCGTCGTCTTCTTTCATACGATCATCATTGATTGTTACGAGAAAGGATGCACGAATCTGTCCATGTCGAAACACTACTGTTTGGTTACCAGTATAAAACGCCGTAGAGGTGACATCCTCATAACTAGCAGTAATGGGGTAGATTGAATACGAGACAGACACTTCTCCTACACCTCCACCGGTACGTCGAAGTGTTAATCGAATATGCTGTTCATCTTCTCGAATTGCATACTCTGGAGAATCAAAAGTGATTGTTCCATGATTACCACACATGATGTGGGATGTCAAATTGTAGGGTAAACAAGTAACTGAATCATCAAAGTTTAATCCCTGGTTGCATTCCACTGCACTCTCATTCAATGGCATTAACGATGGATCGACTAATTGATAATGCTCCGCGTCGTAAAAGGCATCGGCCTGTTGACTTCCGAAGGGAAATGTTACACTAAGCTCTCTTGTTCGTTCATCAATAGGCAAAGGAGGATCCTGAGGCCTTCTACCCGATCGATGAATTGAAAGTAACAGCAAATCGACACACGAAGTACATTCGTTAACGTTGCAATCTCGACAGCGCGGGTCGAATCTCCAACAAGGCTCACATTGAGCACCATCCTCAGAGTTCGTATTTACACTCCACCCATCAGTACATTCTAGACAAACCTCGTCCGTACAGGTTGTACATAACTGATGAAACCGTGTACATTTTGATACTGAACAATCATCTCCCATTCGATGATCACTACAGTCACATACCCCGGTCAAGTAGTTACACTCTCCAGCAAACGAACAATCATTTGGGCATAGTCGTTTAGGGTAGCAAAGGCCTCCTACTTCAATGTGAGTGGGAGCACAGTCTTGGCATGCTTCACCTGCATATCCTTCGTTGCAAAAGCAAGTGCCACTCCTTCGATCACAGTAGCCATGATCCGGAGACGAGCAAAAGTACTGCTCATCAACGGGACCAACCATTGAAGGGCAAGAGAAGAGTCTGTTACTTCCGACCTGTTCTCCGAGTAGCATTGACGAGGTGTAACCATGATTAACTCGCGTTTTATTTTGGGTGGAGGCCGGGTCTTGTGTGTTCTGTGTAAATCCCTTTTCATAAGGAACAAATGGTTTGTGTTCGTCTACACTTCCTTTGATGCGGTAGGCCAATGTTGTACGTAATGATGTTGATATTACTAGGAGTAATAATGTGGACAACATTCCCTTCATTTTATAACTAGTAGGTATAGGCTGGTGTACAATGACGAAGGGCAGGGAAGAGATCAATACCACTGCTGAACCACCAATAATGTGCGTATTTGTGGGCGGCGGTGATTATTTGGTACTGCTGGAACTTCGAGTGTTGTACGGGCGGCGGGATGTTGAATAATGTGATTATAATTTGATGTTCCTGTGATGCGACCGCCGTGTTAATTGTACTGAAACTTTGGAGGTGTCTAATAAATGTTGTAAGGGCGGCGGTGGTGTTGAATAATGTGCGTGTTTGATGTGATGTTCATGTGGGTGAAATAATGTATGTACGTACTTAGGTACTTCTTTCATCATAAATTAAATTAGCCACTCCAACCTTCCTCATACTTCTATCGATTAACAATGGTGAGTGAATGATCTCTGCTTGTCATTCCGTCACGATGATTACTAACTAATTCATTTCTCTTGTCTTAATACAATCCACACCCCAGAGTGCTGTTGAAGAAGCATTGGAACGAATTCAAGAACAGCAAGGCGTGGAGGGTTACGTCATTTGCAACTATGACGGGGTTGTACTTCGTCGATCAGCTACCATTCTCAAGACCAATGCCGAACATATTGCACAGAATATGACCAAGCTAGCACAAAGTGCCAAGAATGTTTCAAGGAAAGTTAGTACTGTTTTGTTGTGTGTTGCAGTGAGTTCAAAATAACTAACAGAAGTTTCAACCGCCTCTCTTCATTATCCTAATTCTCGACTTTCTTCCAGAGATTTAAATCCTAATGATAACCTACGTAACTTGCGGGTTAAGACAGCTAAGAAAGAGCTAGTCCTATCCGCAGACAAGGACTTTCTCATCGTTGTCATTCAAGAGTGGACTCCAGGAAAGTTCGCGTTAATATTGTTTTATCTTGTGATTGTTTGTGTTCAATACGAAGTCTTGGTCATTTAGCTCCTTCATTTGACCTCGGCTTGCCTTTCTTTGAATATCTATGCAAGTCATATGTACTAACATAAGTTACTCTCGTCTCTCTTAATCTTCATAAAACGTGAAACGCGGGCATCTGCCAGCAGAGGATCCTTCCCAACTTCATTAACAATATCGGTAATGGGTGATTGGTATTGCATTTCTCTCTTGTTTGTGTCTAGAGCGGTGATTTATTCTGGGAGTTTGAGTTGTACTAGCTGCTGATAACTTAGAAGACATCTCTTTGGTATTGATGTGCCTGGCACTCCCTTTACACATCTTCTTATCCTCAAATACTACCACCTCTACTACTTTATCCAACAGCCATCATATTACCAGCAACACATGAACCAAAGACAATCCATCCAACCATGTTATTACTACGAAATCTCTCCGCTAAATTCTTGGTATTATTCAAATCAGCCGTATAAATCTGCCATAACAAATGTGATGCGGCAGTACTAACACCTACATAATAATACAGTGCATCCAATATCTCACCATAACCATTATTATAACCCGCCAACATCCAACTACCCCATGTTAATGCTGTCAAGCCGGTTAATATTGGTTTAGTACCCTCCTCTCCAAATGTTAATGCCGTACTCTTCAATCCCAACTTCTTATCATCACTCTTATCTTGATGTGCATATAATGTATCATAAATTAATGTCCATAATACGCCACTGGCATATAATGGACCAACTACATTCCAATCTATATTTGATGTACCATGTACAGCAACCCATCCCATGATAGCACCCCAATTGAATGTCAATCCTAATACCAATTGTGGATAATTTGTATATCGTTTCATTAATGGATATGTCGCCACCAATGGTAATGATGCTACACCCCATACTACACAATCTTGTACATTTGGTAATGATACTAAAACACCCAATCCAGCTGATAATTGTAATGTTAGAAACATCCATGCTTGATTATAACTTAATAAACCACTAGCCAATGGTCTACTTTTGGTTCGTTCAACATCCTTATCATATTGGGAATCCCACATGTCATTAATTGTGCATCCTGCTCCACGCATTACAAATGATCCAATACTGAATAAGGTGCATAGTTTAATATCTGGTAGAGTGCCTATTGGTGCTGCTAGTGCAGTTGACCATAGACAGGGGTGTAATAGTAGGAATGTGCCGATTGGTTTATCTAATCGGGCTAAGTGGGCGTATGGTTGAAGTGATTTTGGTATGTAGGATATGTTATGTATGGATGGTTCAGATTTTGATGTAGTTTGATCTTCTTTTGTTGATATTGATGAGACTTTCTGTGTATCATCTTGCAGTGAGTGTTGATTTGAGTTTGAAGAATTGGATTCTACGTTGGCTCCAACTTTGATATTGCTTTCATCCTTCCTCTCGTTACTATACCGAGGATATGATTGTGTATAAAAGAATCTGGTAGATGATAAAGTTATAGAGCTACGTCTTCCAAGGCATATCAAACTATTAGCAGCCAACATACTCATAGTTGTTCTTTGATCATTAATATTAAAATTTGATGTTTGATATGGATGTTTTGCAATAGATGGCTCTGATGATACCTCCGTGTTAGTTAAGCTACCAATACTGTAAATATATCTTCCACTTGATCTAATGATATGTATACCAGAAGCACTGCTACTCAATCTAGAGTAAACCAACTTGGCTGATGATGGTGCACTGAGTGAAGACAATATTGATGTGCTGATATTATGTTTACCCCTCGATGCTACGCTATGCCGACGAGCGAGTAATGACCGTGATATTCTACATGTTAAGCTCATGATTTATGGGTTCTAATTACAATTGCAATACATAGAGAGAATACGAAGGAGCGCCGGCCACAGATAATACATAAAGAGGATGAGATTAAGCAATGAAATTTAATCGGATTTTATAACAGGTAGAAGTTTCATTTGTACACTACCACAACCATCAAAATGATGTACCTACCATAGTTGCAACTCAATTGAGTAGAGTATTATTAATGCAGTAGTACTAATATCTAGATCTTTGAGTGAAACAACATGTGGTATATGCGGCAGTGAGACGGCGCCGAGTAAGAAACAGTGCACATCTCGTGATCACAAAAGAAATGAAAGAAAGTGCATCACAAACTATCAATACTACCTCTACAATCAATACAGTTTCCGATAGTATTAATAATAATATGAATATATCGAACAATAATAAAGCAACTAACAATGATAATAATACACTTGAGGTGACTGAACAATTACAAACCATGAGAGTGGCCGATAATAATGTATCAATATGTGCCAATTGTGGTAAGGAGGGTGCCAACAATATATGCAATAAATGTCAACAAGTGAAGTATTGTAATGCTGTATGTAAAAAGGTGCATAAAAAGAAGCATAAGAAAGATTGTGGGGAACATCAAAGACTAGCAGCTGAGCGTGCTGCTGAATTACATGATATAGAACTATTCAAACCACCACCGCCTAAGGAAGATTGTCCAATTTGTTTCCTTCGTATGCCATACCTTGGTTCGGGGAGCAAATACAAGTCATGCTGTGGAAAAGTTATTTGCAGTGGATGCATATATGCGCCTGTCTATGACAGCCAAGGGAATCAAGTTGATAATCAAAAGTGTGCTTTTTGTAGAACCCCAAATCCTAAATCAGACGAAGAATCAAAGAAAAGAATATTCAAAAGAGTGGAATTAAATGATCCGTTAGCAATGTACAATTTAGGATGCTGCTATCGAGATGGACTAAATGGATTGACACAAGATTATGTCAAGGCATTAGAACTCTGGCAACAGGCAGCAGAACTTGGTTTTACGGGAGCTTATTCCCACATTGGTTATGCCTATGAGAATGGTATAGGCGTTGGAGTTGATGAGAAAAAGGCCACACATTATTATGAGCTGGCAGCAATTGAAGGGAATATAGCAGCAAGAAACAAACTAGGTGGTAGTGAGATTGATGCAGGCAATGTAGGTAGAGCGTTGATGCATTTCATGATTGCAGTGAGGGGCGGTAATGATAAATCATTGCAGGCTATCAAAGAGATATACACATATGGACTTGCAACAAAAGAAGATTACACCAAAGCATTACAATCATATCAGACGTACTTGGGCGAGATTAAGAGTGATCAGAGGGACAAAGCTGCCGCAGCTCATGATTGTTATCGTTACTATTAAAATTCTTGATACTAAAAGTTAGAAGTTTCGTTACTACTGTTCACGTTACTATTAGTATCTGGGAGCAATAGCTGCCCGTTTAGTAATGAGAATCATAAGTATTAGAATTGAATTGGTTTAATCTTGTTATGAAAAGCTAGAACTCTCTCTATGTTGTTGTATTGGCATTCGTTCCCTCACTGATTCAAGTTTGTCAAGATCAATATCAGCTATTATAATACTGGGCACATGCACTGGTGACTGCTCATTGCTTTCAGACAAATGGGCATTGATTCTTGTATCTGACAGTCCTTCTCCGTCATAACCCCCAGCATCTGCTAGTACTTCACCCCACGGATCATAAGCTAATTCAATAGTTTATACAGTATGAGATACATATAGAATAAGAACATGTGAAAGAGGATAAAGCATACTCTTACCAACTGAATGGCCATAACTCTGTCTCTTCTCATTATGCTGACCAACTTGTGCAGCTGCCAAGACATAACATTGACTTTCAATTGCACGAGCTGTCATAAAGAAGAAGGATAGGCATGAATTGAGAAATATGATATACTTTTCAGTGTATACAACACCTTCCCTACTCACCTTTCAACAGTGCATGCCAATGAGCCTTCCCCGTAGGTACCGTAAATGCCGATGGCATCAACAGTATCTCAGCTCCCATGTCATGAACTAACTTAACATACATCTCTGGAAATCTGAGATCATAACATATTGACAAACCCAACTTTCCTATAGGTGAATCACAAACTACCAACTTGTTACCTGGCGATGTTGTTTTACTTTCTTGTAGATTAACTTTTTTAGGTATTGATACATCAAAGAGATGTATCTTATGATAATATGATTTGATTTGTCCTTTGTCATTGATTATAACATGTGTGTTGTATATCTTTCGTTCTGGTATTGTATGATCTGATGATGTTACATCTGTTGATTGGGGAACTTGAACTGATGTATGTATTCCTCCGCCGCTTATCCAAAGCTTTGATTCGTTTGCAATGAAGCATAACTCTGATATTATTGATTTGATTGCAGTCGGTTCTTCTTTGTTACTATCTACTTGGCTATCGGTATTAGTGGCAGCAGATGACGATATTGTATCAGCAATTGCCTTTCGAAATTTAGCATCATAAGAAGAAGTACTACTAAAGCAGTCTCCATCGTGTTGCTGCATATCCAACAACTCATCAATTGACGGATCAGCATTATCTAATGTATGTTGTGCATTATCACCCATGAAACCTAAACATTCGGGTAGGAATAACATCTGTGCACCTTGTTGTTTGGCCAATGCTGCACACTTTGCAACATTCATTAAATTTGATTGTTTATTGTTAGTTGCACATAATTGTGCTATTGCTGCCTTGGCTATACGACGAGATGTGCTTCCCATTTTCATTTGACTATTGAGGACTCAATGAAGAAACGCCATGTAGCGTGTGGTTAAATTATGCATAATATACTTTGGTTGCCAGTTGCCAGAGGTTGCCACACTTATAAAATAATAATAAGAAACTTCATTTGACTGTAGCCAGTAGTAAGTAGTAGCACTCTGTAGCACTCTATTTATTTGAGACTACATAGAGAAGAAGAACAATACATAGTATGATGAGAAGGAGTACACAGTCGAAGGTATGTGGCAGTAGGATCACAAAGTGAAAGCACAAAAAATGAGCACATCATGTGAACAAAAAATTATGAAAGATGGTGTATGTGAAAATTGTATTACCAACACTACCTCTGCATTCGATACAGGCCCCAACGATATTAATAATATGAACATATCTAATAATAATACCGGTGCCGACAGCGCAGCCGATAATAATGATAATGACAATACTTCTGATAGTTGTAAAGACGGTGCATCAAAATCAAATCTTGATCCTCAAGCTGGTGATAGGTCAGTTACAAAACATGAGTACAACCGATAAAGATAGTAATGTATCGATATGTGCCAATTGTGGTAAAGGGGGTGCCAACAACATATGCAATAAATGTAAGTTGGTCAAGTATTGCAATGCAGCATGCAAAAAGAAACATAGATCAAAGCATAAGAAACACTGTGTGTGAAAGACGGGTTGCTGAATTACATGATATAGAACTATTCAAACAACCGCCGCCAGAAGAAGATTGCCCAATTTGTTTTCTAAGAATGCCAATACTTGAAACGGGAAGTATATACATGATCTATTGTGGAAAATTTATTTGCAGTGGATGCATTCATTCACCTCTATATGATGACCAAGGCAATATGATTGTTGAAAAGAAGTGTGCATTTTGTAGAACTTCAACACCTACTAAAGAGGAGATGATTGAAATGGAAATGAAGCGGTTGGAGATGAACGATGCCCATGCAATCGGTAAGCAAGGCTTATGATCGTGGAAGAGGGGTAGAAGTTGATAAGAAGAAGGCGATGCATTATTACGAACTAGCAGCTATTGGAGGAGATTCAATGGCAAGGCACAATCTGGGCCATATGGAGGGGAAGGCAGGCAATATGGATAGAGCATTGAAACATTTTATGATTGCAGTTAAGTGTGGATATACTAAATCTTTAAAGCAAATCAAAGAGTTGTACTCAGAGGGACATACAACAAAAGACGACTACATGACAGCACTACGATTATATCAAGAATACTTGGTTGAGATTAAGAGTAGCCAGAGGGATGAAGCTGCTGCAGCACATGAAAGGTATCGTTATTATTAGAGATGTGGCATTACATTTATATAGTAAAAGTCAAACCATCGAAACAAGCAGCTCATCAAAGAAGGAATGCAAAAAACGAGCTGCTGAGTTACTGCATGATATAGAACTATTTAAACAACCTTCATCGAAGGATGATTGTCCAATATGCTTCATACAGTTACCATCACTTGACACGGGAAGGAGATATCAGACCTGTTGTGGAAAAATTATTTGTAGTGGATGTTCATATGCACCTGTTTATGATGACCAGGGAAATAAGGTTGATGACAATTGTCCTTTCTGTAGGACTCCTCGGCCCAAATCAAATGAGGAAGCAATAGCAAGAGATAAGGCAAGAATGGAGAAAGATGATCCAGGATTATACCAAGGCATTAGAACTATTCCACCGGGCAGCAGGACTTGGACATGCTGGAGCATATAACAGTATTGCTTATTGTTATCATTATGGTTATAGTGTAGAAGTTGATAAAAAGAAGGCCGAACATTACTTTGAGCTAGCAGCCATGTTAGGGAATGAAACAGCAAGACACAATCTAGGGAACAATGAGTATCGGGCAGGCAATATAATAAGAGCATTGAAGCATTATATTAACCTCTGATATGATTGCAGTACGGAGTGGAGAAGCCGAATCATTGAAGGTTATCCAATTGATATACAAGGATGGACATGCAACAAAAGAAGATTACATGAAAGCATTACAATCATATCAGACGTACTTGGGTGAGATTAAAAGTAAACAGAGGGATGAGGCTGCAGCATATGATTATGAGAATTATCGGTATTATAATAGGTTTCTTTAAATGTCTATAGCAGATAATAACTTATCAAGCAATGACAATAGCCAACCATACTAGTATTCATATCTTTTGATTTGCGATATGCTCACCCAAATGATTACTACACTCTAGAACCTCAGTAAGCACTCAATCTCACTCATGGACCATCATTGTACAAAATAAGCTGTACAGATACAACCGTGTAATATACGATCTATGCCACACGACTTGATTGAGCAATGATACCCCTCATTCCATCCTATATTAATTCCTATCAGCATCAATACGAGAAAGCTAGTGGAAGGGTTAGGTAAGTATTGATGCAAAACGTCCGATAAGGACAATTAGTGCTCATTGTTCTTTATGTCATTAACTTTCTTTATGTCACAAATGTGTTTGTTTTTCACTAACAATTGGCTCATAATTTGCCATCACTCTGCATCCTATCATCATTCATCCTTCAAACGATATACCTACAAACCAAACATGAAGCTGCTATCAACTCTAATCCTATCTGTTTTTGTTGCATCGGTACAATCATCCAAGTATGCTGATGTGAAGTATGATATGGTTGCTACATCAAAAAGTTCCAAGAGCCGGTCGATTTCCTCATCGTCATCATCCAAGTCTGGAAAGTCGTCTTACTTCCATGATGAGTTAGCTACCCAGTATATTCGTGTTAGGGCAGGCAAGGTACGTCGTATTTTGTATGCCTATGTCATACCATCGTATCGATTCATTGCATATCGTATCCTTTGTCTGTTTATATATATTATCGTGTGTATACTAATATTACTTGTATACTATTCTGATGTTAATCATACTCATAGGCTGATGGGGGAGGAGGAGGAGGTGGCGGTAAGAAATCTAGTAAGGAGGACAAGCAGAAATCCAGTAAGGAGGACAAGAGTAGCTCAAACTCAAAGAAGAAATCTAGTAAGGAGGACAAGAGTAGTTCAAAGAGCCGTAATGTTAGCTCGAAAAGCAGCAGCAGTAGGAGTAGCAGGTCTTACTCATCCAAGTCAAGCAGCTCCTCTTCTTCAAGGTATGTTTGTTCGTTTTTGGTGATTTTATCTTGTGTATATTTCTCGTGTATTGCAAATACTAATCTAACCACTTCTAAATCTATCACACAAATATCGTATCAGCCGAGACTTCCGTCGGAAGGATGAAGATAAGAACAGGTGCAGTACACACAGCCGTACTAGAAATGCCAATGTTGACTTCTGGTAAGTGGTTGTGTGTGTTGAGATGGGGGTATCTTTTGTTTTGCCGAATGACTCACATCTTATGCACTTTTTTCCAATACGTCCTCCACAAGTGATGATATGTGGTATGACTACTGCAAGCCTTCAGAGTTGGCCAAGCGTAAGAATCGTCGTACCCGTGAGGCAATTGAAGACTATTGTGAGTACCTTAAAATCTACGATGATAGGATGGCTGCCACTGCACAGTATTAGACAAGTACTCCTCCCAAGCTGAACCTGTTATAGACCCGGGACCTTGCAAAGTTGTTTTGAGAGATGTGGTCCATATCTGTCGACCCCCCTGTATTGAACTGTTTAACCTTTAAATTAGAGTCGACTTGTAATAGATGCCCTCTCTCTTTGTACATTGTGACAGTTACTTTAGGTATCACGAAAATGGCAATACACTTGTTGGTTAGGATATGAGAGTCGAGCAATTCCACAGTGACTAGCCGATTGATACCCGGTCACAGCTTGTATACCCCGCTCTTCTAATATATCACTCAACATATGAGCAAGATGATTATGTTCCTCTTGTCCTCCCGAAAAGACCATTGCCTCTGGTTTAGGAAGAAGCCCTTCATCGATTGCCTTGATAACTTGCTGACTGAAGAAGTGTCTGTATATCTCTCGTAAGTCTTCATTCGATATGCTTGGATTGATCCACAGATCACCAGACATTATCATCCAAAATGGTAATGCACCATTGATCACATGTTTGTATCCATCAAGATCTAATGATATATGCTTATCCAATATCCGTTGTGGTATATCAACTAGTATCTCAAATATGTTTGAAACTCCCTTCCTTGATGATAGAATGCTTGCAATCTTTTTACCAGGATATGAACTGCCAGTACCTGATGCTGTTTCATTCACTGCTTCCTCTCTTGTCCAATAGATCGTTTGTCCCGTACCAAATGCCAAACTAACGAATGAAGTATCTGAGGTACTTTGTATCTGTTGTAACTTTGATCTAGCTCCTTCGACATGAGCTCTCCCGTCACTAAACACTCCTCGAAAGGTATCTTCCTTATTGCCAATAGTACTATCAAATGTTGAAAACCCCAGTACTTCATCAGCAGATTTCCACTTGTTACACCAATACTTTAATCCTTTCGATCGTACCCATGATGGAATAGTAGTAGCGATATCGTCACATCCAATACTAAGTTGATTGAATTCAATTCTATTGCAACTCCTCGTAGTTAATTCCAATACTGCATCATATTCAGATTCTGCCCATAGCTTGAATGTATTGTCTCTACCGGCTAAACCAAACTGTGGCCAATCATTTATTGATTTATAATGAGAAAGTTTATCTTTGATTTGATGTTCAATCCATTCTCTTGGATTTATTGTATGACGAGGGATACGGCCGAGGTTTACTTCATTTCCAATGGGTGTTACATGCTTGACTTGTACACCATCTTCATCTTCTTCTTCGGTAATTGATAATGGTAAGAACTTTAATCCACTACCACCTAGATCAAATGATAGAAAGTTGATCATTGATAGTTCATTCTCATCTAACTGTTGTTGCTCGTCGCTACTCATATCATATGTTTCATATCTCTTTCTCTTCTTCATACTGATCTTTTCATCACATTTGGAGAGTATCTTATCAATGTCTTCATTATAATTCATCATAATATCAAAAGGAGTAGTATCGATAGTGAAAGGTGGTGTAGCATTCATCAAATGTATAAGCATCGATATTGATATCATACATGATGTGATTATCGTAGCATAGATTATTGTTCGTCGTATCGTTTGAGTTGTAGCAGATAGATGTTGTTGCTTCCTAATCTTGTGATTAACATCGTCTATTGATATATCATCTTCTTGAGATGAACAGTATATCGATGAGACCTCCTCAGCATGGCATGCTCTAATACGAAGACTGTCGTTCATATTCATATTCATATTATTCATTTCAGATCTATTACTATTGCAATTAATAGCTTTATGTGTTCAATTTCCTGATATTATATACTTTAGTATCTCCTATAGACTACTCATAACATCATGATACATATGAGTGGTATGGAGAGAGCTCAAATGTTGAGGCTGAGGATGGCTATTTGCAAAAGAATAAGATCAACTACTGCCTTTATTAAACGTCTCAAATTCTTTCCCAAGATACCGTCCTACCGTGCTAAAGGCTTGCTTAATTACGCAAACTAGTAAGGAGAGATACGTCTTTTGGCAATAATATGAACTGCCCACAAATTCACAGAGAAGGGCATATGGTTGCAGTTTAGAGGGGAATCACTACAATCAAACAAAGATGATTGATGATTCAACTGGCAGAGGATGGCTGTATGATATCAGGAGGTGTCAAGAGGAGGCAAATGATGGCAGCTTTATGATATTCATGATCTGAATCTGATTGTGATTGTATTTGTATGTGCTTTGGCTTCATTTAGACTTAGACAGATGATGGCAGCTGAAATGATATCTATCTGAATCTGATTATGATTGTTGTATTTGTATGTGCTTTGCAATTGCAAGTATAGATGATGGCTGACCTTAATTTTGATATGAATATGAACTTACTAGCACAGTGTCAGCATATGCATGCTCATACTACTCTTTTCACAGAGTTCGATAATGAAATCTACACTAAGAACGACGAATAGCCACGAGCAAAAGGAAGAGAACGATACAAAACATGATGATAGTATTAGTATACAAGGACAGGCCCTTAAGATCAACCGCCGGCCTACATTAGCTAAATATGTTGATCCAAATGCAATCTGTCGAAGAGCAAGTTGTGATGCTGCCATACTGCTTGTCTTCCAGCTGTTCATTTGATCAAGGGCAAGTCGTATCTCCGATCAAACTTGATAGTTCTCGTCATTATCATATGGACAATCAACTTTCTTACAATTGCAACAATCATTAGTGAACGGGGTATTACAAATAGTATTAATGATAGAGATGTACAATTTCATAGGCCATCTTTCAAAGGAGCTGTAGTTGATTGGGTAGAGAAGAAGAAAAGGAATTTAAGAGGAGCAAAAGAACAGATACCTCGTCAGTATATCGATGAAGAGAAACTACATCAGAAACTAAATAGGAAGGAGGCGGAGCAACGTGACATGGTTGATGAGAAGGATGAGTGGTTCCTATCAACGATGAGTCATAATATAAGATATGTGGTCACCGAATGGATGATGCCGAGAAGGCTAGAAGATATCTTTGATTCTTTGTACTGATACTTGTGTAATTTATGTAGTAAAGAAGATGTTTTTGAGATCATGTGCTCTACTTTTATCTAATTTCAACCGCTCTGGATATCTAAATAAAAGTAAGTTGCCATGATGGAAGTTAATAATACCGATACTTTTCATCTGCCGCAGCAGCTTTATGCCTCTGGCAACTCTATTGAATGTAAATCATTACTGTCATTTGTCAGAGTTGCTAAACTAATTCAATTTTAAAGTAAAGATTCTCATCACTAAATGGCTATTCCCAACTACCCGAACGCTAATAATAACGATAATCATCTCGTGCAGCGGCAGCTTTATCCCTTTGATCGCTCTTAATCTCGCTCAAGTATGCTTGATATGATCGTAGTGCTTTTGTATAATCTTCTTTTGTTGCAAAACCTTCTGAATATAATCCTTTGATAGCATCTAAAGAATCAGCATATCCACCTGCTGTTGCAATCATGTAGTAATTCAAAGCTCTATCCATGTTGCCTACATCTTTCTCAATCAGGCCAAGATTGTGCCTTGCTATTGCATTCCCTCCCATTGCTGATAGCTCAAAGTAATGTATAGCCTTCTTCTTATCAACTTCTACTCCTTTCCCTTTTGTATAAGCTAAACCAATACCACAATAAGCATCAGCATAACCAAGTTCTGCTGCCCGATGCCAAAGTTCTAATGCCTTGTCCAAATCCTGTTTAAATCCATACTCCCCATCTCGATAGTGACATCCTAAATTGCATATTGCAATAGGATTATCAGCCTCAATTCTTCCCCTTAACCTTTTAACAATCTCCTCATCTGTAGTAGGATCTGGAGCTCTGCAAAATGGACACTTTTCATTATCAACTTCATTGCCTTTGTCATCTATAAGGGCGCATGTATACATCCAGCGCATATAACTTTTCCACAACATGAATTATATTTAGAACCCGAGCTTAATGTCGGTAAACGAACGAAACAAATCGGACAATCTTCTTTTTGTGGAGGCTGTTTAAATAACTCTATATCATGCAACTCGGCAGCACGCTTCTTACAAGCCTTTTTATGTTTTGATCGATGAGCAATTTGACATTCTCGATTGCAATATTTCACTATCTTACATGCCGTACATGCTTTGAGATTTTGATTTTCTTCCTCACCCTTGCCACAGTTGGCACATACTGATAATATATCGTTATTATGACTACTCATTGATGGTATACTTATTTGTGTTATATTGTTGTTAGGTCTCGGTACTGGAGATAGATTATGTTACACTGATAATGCGGGGTATGTCTACTACTCTTTTACTCGATTATTAATACAATTATCTTATATCAAACACTCCGGCTCCTCAATAAGCGACATAGCAACTAAGTTAACAGATAACAGATAATAGACATGTATGTGGTCTGACAACAAAAACGGTATCCTTTCACGAGTTTGGCATTTTCTATGAAACCGCACACGTGCATGAACTCTTGCACACCATGCAAAAAAACTTGCACTGTGCAATTGCATTCAGTGCAGAGTCCAAATCGCTAAAAAATAGAGGGCATGGTATATGCCCGCTTTCATAGTGTACTCTTGTGCAGATAGAAACACGTTGGTCACTAGTACACATGCTATAAAACTGATTGCAATTGATTGCACAGCGCTCGCTTTTTGCATGATGTGCTCGAGTTCATGCTACTTGAGAGGTTTCACTTAACGAGCACTGTCACGTGCAATGCATTCGAGCTCTAGTTGTGCATGAAATATGCACGTGTGAAAGCCCGCTGCCCAACACTCGCTATCGCTCGTGCAGTGCAGCGAGCTTTCAGCGAGTGCAAATTTCATGCACGCTGAGCTCTCCTGCATTGCACGCATGACAGTGCACGTCATTACAGAGATGGTGTTCAGAATCAAATCCAAGGCGGCGGCGCCAATATGCAATGTATCATGGTGTATATCCCTCCTATTACTTGCTCTTATTCCACAGTCTACGGTTGCAGCAGCTGCAGTAAAACAGCGGAGCACTGCAAAGAGACGTAAGAGAAAGGTTGGTGTTCAACCAACGACTTTATCTGCAACCAAATTAACAACCATAGACAATCATAAATCACATGATGATACATTGAGAGAACGATGGGTTGATATATTATCATTAGATAAGCAGTATAATAATAACTGTGATGGTTATACAAACTCCATTCGGATAGAAAATCAAAATGAACAAGAGTACATATATAATGCAGAGATATTAGCTGACAAACTACTTGGCCTTGATAACAATATCAGCTCAACACTCATTAGAAATAATCGCAATACATCATTACTATCAAATGAATTATCAATAATATGGAAATCTATAGCCATTGGTTCATCAGGTATACTCATTGGTATTCCACTTTTAGCGTTATTCAGTTCAATACTCTCATCCAATGTAATGCAATCTCTGTTATCAACAATAACTTCCGGGCTAACACCATATTTAATACCCACTAAACAGTTGATATCAAGTACATTGACTAGTTACAAATTGCAACTACAAGCCTATTATCACTCACTACCCTACCTCCTAAAACACCTTAATCACATTAAAATTCATCCTGGTCCATTCCTCTACAAACTATTAAGAAAGTGTATCATACTCGAAGCATGGAGACATATATGGATACGTGTATATAAAACTACACGATACTTATGGCGGGGTACATTACATAAGGCCAAGGTTGGTTATACAAAGTTTATGCCGGCGTTTATTCGAAGAGGAATTAAGAGTATGTTCCAGAGTATGGTACAGGCTCAAGTTCATGGTGTGGTCGGTGGAGTGTTGGGTAGTGTATTAAGTGGGGTTAGTTTTGAGAATGGTATATTTGGTGGATCATCTGGTACTTCTAGTAGTGATTTTGGTGGAGATGATATTGTTGGTGGTAGTGAAAGTTTGTTGGACTCAACAAGTACTACGGACATATCTGATGCATTATCAGATTCGGCAGCACAGGGATTGGAAAGTACAGTACAAGATCTATCTGATAGTGTTCATTCGGTAGTAGAGAATACAGTGTTGGACTCTGTGGTTGGAGATTCATTAGATGCTGTAGCTGATAGTGTAGGCGAGGCAGTAGTCGAGAGTGCTGGGGATGCCATAGCTGATAGTGTATCGGATGTGGTTGACTCACTTGCATCAGATGCAGTCGATACACTTAGTGAAAGTTTAGAGTCATCAATTGAAGATGCTGTTGAGTCATTTGTAGATGATTGTTTGACAGAGGGCTGTCTTGATGAGGTTGTTGATAGTATCATGGAGTAAAAGGATATAAAAGAGTGAAGTTACACTTTTACATTTGTCATACTACCGAAGTCTAATAGTAACGATACTCCTCATCCGCCGCAGCAGCTTCATCCCTTTGACGACTCTTAATTTCCCCTAAATATGTTTGATATAACTGTAAAGCTCTGGTGTAATCTTCCTTTGTTGCATATCCTTTTGAGTATAGATCTTTGACCCTCTCCAAAGAACTAGGATGCCCTCCTCGAACTGCAATCATATCATGTTTCAATGCTCTATCCATATTTCCCGCACGCCACTCATTATAGCCTAGATTTTGTCTCGCTACTGCATCGCCCCCAATAGCCGCTAGCTCATAGCAATGCTTGGCCTTCTTCTTGTCAACTTTTACACCTTCTCCATGATTATATGCATAACCAATGTTTGTGCATGCTTGAGCATAACCAAGATCAGTTGCCCGATGCCACAGTTCCAATGCCTTTGTATAATCTTGTGGGTATCCGTCTGTCCCATCTCGATAGTTACATCCTAGATCGTAAATTGCTATGGGATCTCCAGCCTCCACTCTTTCCTTCATCCTCTCAAGTTCCTCTTCATTTGAAGTAGGTGGTAGTGTTCTACAGAAGGGACACTTTTCATTATCAACTTCATTACCTTGGTTATCATAAACAGGAGCATGAGCACATCCACAGCAAATAACTTTACCACAACATGACATATATCTCCAACCCGTGTCTAATATTGGCATACGTAAAAAACAAATTGGACAATCTCCATACAATTGGGGTGGTTGTTTGAATAACTTTTCGTCATGTAACTTGGCCGCACGACGATCAGCGAGCTTGACATGTTCTTCGCAATCTTTTTTGTGCTTTGATCTGTGTTTCTTTTTGCATGCCGCGTTGCAATACTTGACCATCTTACATTTATTGCATGTATTGTTCACGTCACCCTCCTTGCCACAATTGGCACATACCGGTATACTGTCAGCGGTACCGGTTGTTGTTATATGATTATTATTGGATATGTTCATATTATTGATATCGTTGGAAATGTATCGATTGCAGAGGAAGTGTTGGTAATACAAGTTACAAGAAACCGTAGATAATTTATTTTGATCACAAGATGTGCACTTTTTCTTCTTACTTGCCGCCCCACTGTCCATATACCGCATACACTCGATGACCACTCAACTAATGAACTCTGCTACTGCATTAATGCTACTCAAAATGTTGCATCATCTTTTTATTGGTTATTGGTTGGTTAGGTACTAGAAAATGAAAAACTTCTTCTACAACTGAAAGTTTATGAAAAGTTCTGATTAAATTTCATACTTATTGTTATCTCTCTCCTACTAATTGAAGAAAACATATCTATTCTTCCATCATGCCATTCGATGAAATGCGCCGTAGGCAACAACAAATAGCTCGACGACGGAAAAAGAAGAAGTTTAGTCTAGTGTTACCTCAAATTACTATATCAAGTCCACATTACAATAATGATGTTGATTTACGATATAATAATAAGATGATGAGGTATATTGTATATTCTGTTGGTAGGTTTTATGTAGCTTGTTTGGTTTGTGTTGTTTCGTATTGAAATATCTCGTCGATGCTTTTTGTATTGCAATGTCTCACAAAACAAGATACGCATATCATATGCTCAATCTTAACAGCACCAATACTAATAGTACTCTACCTCATCGTCGGTCGCTCATCAAATAAACAACCAACTATACTATTCGAGAATGAATCAACTGCAGTAACTGGTCGAAATCAATATTGGCGTGGACAAGATGTGAAAATGAATCAAGATGCTGATGAATCTAAAGAAGTTGATTCTACATCAGCCTCTATACACCATAAGACAAGTGAAAAGAAAGAAGATACAAAGAGTTCATCACCAAGTGGAGCAAAGTTGACATTAGCTGAAATTGCAAATAGTACACTCTCAGCAAGTTCCAGACCATTCAATTATATTGGTGATATCAATCCAACTAAACCATTACCATGGCCCAGCTCTGAAAAGGATTGGCATAAGTTACACGAAACATTAGTCCAACGAGTGAAAGAATCGGATGAATTACCAACGAGAGAATTTGACATTAACAATTCAAGATTACCACAATTAATATTCTATGGTGATTCAATAACCGAAGGATGGGGAGGAACATCCTTCGGTAACTTACCTTCCAAAGGACGAATGTGGAATGAACATGAAGATTTAGAGATACGAAAGATATTTGATACTAACTTTGGTAAATCGTCTACATGGGGTGAACGAGCATTAAAACCATCATTGATATTGGGTATTAGTGGTTCAAGAACGTATGATTTCATATGGAGGATAATGAATGGTGAATTTCCAAGTAGTTCATTGTTAGATCATAATGTGAAAGGAGATGATGATTATGACACGTTTGATTTGGGAAAGTTGGAACGAATATATATTGTATTAATGGGTACAAACAACTTGGGCGGTGGTATGTTACCCGCGCCTACTTTGGAGGGCATGGATGCCGTTGGACGTAGTATATTGCAATTACATCAAGATAACTTTCCAGGAGTACCAGCTGCCATGCTCTTTAGTGAATTATTACCACGAAGAGATGACTTTCGAGCTGAGAAGATGTGTCCACCAAGATGTGCTAATGTGACGTCCAAGACACCGTACAAGTCCTTTATGCCTGCTATTAACAAGGTGAATAAGGAACTACCAAGAATAATGGAAGGCTGGAGAGATGACTTTGTGAATAGTAGAATAGTTCTCTTATCTGGTAGTACCAATAGCACTAGCACAGACGAGGAGGAGGAGGAAGAAGAAGAAGATGGCGAGGATTCGCCTACCAAGATAACAATCGATACTGCCATTAGTCGATACAAGCATAACAACTACACCCAAACTGTACATTGCGGTAGAGAAATGTTCACTAATATGGATGATATTGAGGAGTATGACACATACATGCCAGATAGATTACACCCGAATGCCAAGGGGTATGAATTATGGTCACATTGTATAAAGAAGGGATTGGAAGTTGTTATGGATCATCAGATTAGTTTAGAAGAAGAAGTAGTAGAAGAAGAAGAGAGTAGATGATAGATAACTATAATCCTCCCTTTCTTCTCTATCTATGGAATCAAACCCGCACTAATAATACCGGCAGCCCTCATAAGTTGCCGCGGCTTTATCCCTCTGATTACTCTTAATCTCACCCAAATATATTTGATAGGATTGTAATGCTTTCATGAAATCATCTTTTGACGCTTGTCCAATTGTGTATAACTTTTTTATATCCGCCAAAGCTTCCTGACGTCCACTCCTCACAGCAATCATGTAATGCTTCATTGCTCTATCCATGTTGCCTTCATTATTCTCCTCCATACTGCGTACGTAGGCAGTTCCTCCCAAGATTGTGCCTTGAAATCGTACTACCCATCACTGCTGCATGCTCGAAATAACACTTGGCCTTCTCCTTATCAACTTCTACGCCTCTACCAGTATTATAAGAATAACCAATATTCACATAAGCTTCAGCATACCCAAGCTCACCTGCTCGATGCCAGAGTTCTAATGCCTTGTTATAATCTTGTGGAAACCCGTTCCTCCCATCCCGATAATAACTTCCTTGATTGTAGATTGCTTCAGCGTCACCAGCCTCCATTCTTTTCTTCATCCTTTCAACTGCCTCCTCACTTGAAGCAGGATGTGGAGTTCTGCAAAATGAACACTTTTGATTATCAACTTCATTGCCTTGGTTATCATAGACAGGAGCATAAAAGCATCCACAGCATATAAGCTTTCCACAACACGATTGATACCTAATTCCACCATTGAGTACTGGTAACAGAAGGAAACAGATCGGACAATCCTCATATTGTGATGGTGGTTGTTTGAATAGTTCTTCATCATTTATCTTCTTATCAAAAATCTCTAAATACATAGCATCTAATTTACTGATGATCTCGTTGGTGTTTTGATCGTTGTTATACTTGTCCTGTTGAGGCGGAGGTTGCACCTCTCGATTGTTTGCAATACATACCTTGCACCTCCGCTGACATTCATCTAACTTCCATTGCTTCTTGCTGTAACTATCTTTGGGTAAATCTTTATGACATGCAGCACAAGTCTTCATGATGCTTTGATGATATTATATTAATGTATTAGAGAAACCGCTGCTCGTATACCTTCTATAATTTGTGTTTATAAACTGTTTATATCTGGTGCACTACTTTACTATGCCGTTTGATGTTACTGACTTACAGTATGCAAATTTAATTTATATAATGATCAATCAACTATAATACCTAACCAATGAATGTGCCAATCCAATTGCGGTAAGGTGAAGGGTAATGATTAGTACATACCTATGTAATCAGTAGGTAATATATATATATCTAAGTGAATTATTTTTGTGTGATGTGTGGTTGTTTGTGTTACTCCTTTTTTATTTATGAATATAAGACGATCTCGCCTCTGCAAATCTGCAGGTAATGTACTATCTAACCTTGCCGTTGATTACCGCCGGCGATATAAATACACTGCCTCTCTCTAGAGACCTTCATCACTGAGTAATGCCAGTGCTAGCCAGTGCTCTAGAGTGCTCCATATTATTGACCTCCCAACTACACTAAAAGACTCCCAATTAAATACTAATTTAATTTTTACTCACATCAAAGCCGTATTACGTATTCCAGAATGCAAATGAATGTATGAAATAAGAACAATGCAATGAGTTCTATAATCGATGATATCATATTCGGAAGGACGGCGGCTAATAAGTGTGCAAACTGCGGTAAAGAAGGAGAAGGCAGTACCAAACTACCAATAAAATGTTGTCAAGATGGAATATGTGCTGTTAAATATTGCAGTACTGATTGTAAGATTGCTCATTGTCCAAAGCATGAAAAGAATTGTTGGAAACGTATTGTAGAGATTAATGATGAAAGGACTATACAGAAATATGGCGGAGCTACTGATGCCTTCGAATGAAAAGATTAGATCTACTAATTAGATACACAAACAAACATTATATACGAGAGCAGACAGAGAGACAGAGATTCAATATACAAAACAAATACGAGCAGCACAGAGATAAAAACCGTAATTAATATATAATATAATACCAAGCCATCATGAAGTTTTGTGCAGCATGCCATAAAGATTTACCCAAAGAAAGTTATAGCAAGAAACATTGGAAATTAGATCAGCGGAGGTGCAAAGTATGTATTACTAACAATCGAGGGGTACAACCAATATCCTCAAAACAGGATAATAACGATGGCGAAAACACTAACGAAATTATCCAATCACTAGATTCGATGTGCTTGGAGAATGTTGAGAAGATTAGTGATGAAGAGCTATTCAAACAGCCACCGCTAGCAGAAGATTGTCCAATTTGCTTCCTTCTCTTACCATTGATGGGCTGGATATACATGCCATGTTGTGGGAAAGTTATATGTGGTGGATGCTGTCATGCCCCTCTCTATGATGACCAAGGGAATGAAGTTGATAATGAAAAGTGCCCATTTTGCAGAACCCCGCATGCTACAGATGCGGAGAATATAAAAAGAGAGAAGAAACGAATGGAGTTAAATGATCCTATAGCAATTCACAATCTAGGAATCTACTATAATAAAGGGATGCGCGGACTGCCACAAAATCATACAAAGGCATTAGAATTATATCATCGGGCAGGGGAACTTGGTCTTTCTAAGGCCTATGGTAGTCTTGGCGTAATTTATTATCATGGTAGAGGAGTGGAAGTTGATAAGAAGAAGGCCCAGCATTATTACGAACTAGCAGCCATAGGTGGAGATACAAATGCAAGATTCATCCTAGCACTTGACGAGGGGGATGCAGGTAACTTTGATAAAGTATTGAAGCACCACATGATTGCGGTGAGAAGCGGTCATGATGGTTCTTTGGAGAAGATCCGGCAACTATACGGTTATGGATTTGCAACAAAAGATGACTACACAAAAGCATTACAAGCATATCAATCGTATTTGGTTGAGATTAAGAGTAGTCAAAGGGATGAGGCTGCTGCATATGATGATCATTATATTTACTACTGACACCGAAAGACAATCTACCGGCGTTAGAGTGGTGACGCGAAACTTATGGTTATAATTACTTTAACTTACATCTCATATGAATAGAAGAATTCCCTGATTTTACAATCTAGATATACCTACAACCTTGAGTTAAGCTAGAATCAGCATTCATATCTATAAGATCGTTGACATCTTCCACCAGTACCAAAGGTATACTGCCCAGTTTCTAAATGAACAGGATGGATTAATTCCTGTGATGTAGCTGCACAGGTATACATTTCTTCCTCGAGACATACATTACGCCAATTATAATCTTCTGATGCATATTCTAGTATATTCCGTTCTGTATCGTTTGTTGGTGTTCATGAAAGGGGAGAAGGAAGGGGAGTGAGCTAATTCTATGCCGATGCATAAGATATGAACATATCATAAGCACAAAAGAGTATCGAACTTACCAAGTGCCTCTATCGTCTGAAATTTATCACCCCATATCTTAACCTTTATTCTGTCAGAGTATTCATTCCTCATTGGTATACTACATTGAAACGGAAAAGAGGAGATGTGTATGGTGTTAGATGACATATGATATTGAGCAAAGTATATAGATGAGCATAAGATATGATCAATAACTTACGGTACAACTGTAACAGTCTCCTGAAACCCAACACTTCTTCTCTTCTTCTTCTTACTATCTTCGTCTCCTATCATTGCGGGGAAGCTACTAACACACTTGGGTGATGACTGCCTTCGATGTGTCGGAGGAGGATGTTGTTGCCGCTCATCGTCGTCTAGAAGTAAGGTACTAATTTCATTCCGTAACTTTTCTAGATCATCATCGGATAGTATCACTCTTTGTGGTGATGATGATATCGACGTGGATGAACGGTATTGAGTAGTTGAACTTCTTCTTGTTGAACTAGTGGTAGGCTCACGTTCCTCTTCTTCTCTGTCTTCTAGTGATAGTCGACGGCAGCGATGATCATGTGTATATTTCAAGGGTTGTTTATATCTTGGTACATTGCGTAGATACTCTCTTGATGATGATGTTCTCATTGAACTATATTGATGGGTAGTAGACTTTGGTGTTATACCAAGTTTATGTAATAGTTTGCATCGTAATGCTTTGGATGACGATGATAATACTCGACGATTTTGTTTCGATGATGTCGACGATGCGAGTTGTCGAGAGAGATGAGATGCATCTCGTGACGAGGGAAAAGTAGATGACGCCATGGTTCTTAGTTGATTGGTAGTAGACTATGGAATAGTAGTTGGCAGCTGTAAAGAATGATATGTGGTGGTTGATGAGTTGCAATTGCAAATGCTACGTCGATGGTTTGGAGAAGTCGTCGTCAGCCAAAAGATATGGAAGTCGATTATATGTCCGCCTAAAGCAGATTGAATCAGGAGGATTGTAAAGTAGACAACTAGTACAGATGATGACGCGTCGATTGATTAATCTAATCTGTTTATATTGATTGTATGTGCATTGCAATTCCATCGTTGGGTGCATACAATCAACATCAAATTTTCATGACTTTGAAAGCGTTGACCTTGTATTTGTCTGTTGTAGCACTGTAGCACCCCAACTCCACAATAGCAGGTGTTTCTCCGTATCTCTCCCTACCGAGGCCATACAGATTACAGAATACCTAAGTAGTTTGATCGCTAATAAGTATTTTAATCGGTCATTGAAATAAAAGTCATGAGAGTTGAGTTAGTAGCCCTACCTGACGATTGATAACACCCTATCCAATCCCTACACCCCCCCTCCTGCTGTATACGATGAGTCAAACACGCTACAGTAGTTCAACAACAAAGTCATCCGATTCTGAAACAATATCAACATCTGATCTCTTAAACTTAATCGAATCAGATACTAAATATTCAGATGGAAAAAGTTATGATAATAACAGTGAAGACGGGGAAGAAAAGGAGTTGAGACGGAGTGCTGGTAGTGATACTGAAGTTAGAAATAATAGAAATACCAATAATAGTGGCAGTAGTGGGAATAGTAGAGGAAGTATCAGAGGGAGTACTGGAAGAGATAAGATAAGAGAAATTCGATCAAAGAGTGAATCAGCCTCCTCCTCTAACCAACACCACAATAACACTACCCAACAACACAAACCAGCACACCATTCCTCACAAAGGTACAATAACCACTCTTTAAACAATAGAAGAAGACCTTCCGATGAAAGAAGAAGATCAAGTACCGCGGGAGGAGGAGGAGCACCATCAAGGTTAACACATGATAATTCTATATTTAGTGTACGATTAACATCACAGAATAATAATAGAAGACGTAATAGAATATCTGCTGATGATGAGTGAGTATTATTCATTGTTTTATGTTTCATGTTTTAGTTGTTGAGAGGGCTGTTTGGTTAGTATGGCAGGGGGTTGGTTAGCGGTTTGACAGTTATGGGCTATGCAATAATGAAAGGGGAAATCGGATGTGTCACATTTTGTGTGCACATCTTATGCACATTTCTCGTGAGCCTTTTGTCTATCGTACAAGCATATGCCAGCTATTGGGGACGTAGTGCCTGTATTGGGGTGTTGGGAAGTATTGACAATGGTATTGGGTGTGTTGGGATGTATTGCAATGGTTTTTAATATTTTGTGCATATCTTATATCATTATTTGTAGGGTGTCAATTAGTATATCCTAATATCTAACCTTATATCCCTTTCTCCCCATCCTTATATATACAACAAACCAGCTCACCTCTCTTTGGAAGTGACGATGATAATAATAGTGAAGATGATGATTCAGTGGGTGACATGTCTGGATTTGATTCGTATCGAAAGTACAGTAGTAAAGGAGGAGGAGAAGTCAAGCATAGAAACAGCAGCAGCAGCAGCAGTAATAACAGTACAGGGAGATCCAACAATTCATCTAGCAAAAAGACCACATTTGCATCAGTAAAGCGTCAACGTATGCCATTGGGCGGCGGGTATGGTGGAATGTTTACTAATAAAACGTCTGATAATGATTCCTCTGTTGATCATACTAGTTATGGAGGAGGAGGAGATGGCAGTATGGTGGAAAGTCAACTAACAGGAACCACCGGTATGAGTAGTGGAATTAGTGAAACTTCCTCCAAATCATCATTATCATCGGTATTTTCATTAGCATCGAAATTATTTTCAAATAAGCGATATTCAAGACGCAATCCCTACAACTCTACCGGTCAATCTACAATATCGGGTAATAGTCGTAACTCTCGATCAACATGGCAAAGTTCTGAAACATTATTTCACAACTCATTCCTAATGAAGGCATCACGATTCTATATCAACTTACCATTTCGTATAAGATACTTTATACAATTGTTATCAATAGTCGGTGTATTCTGCCTGGCATCATTGAATTACTTTATCGCAATGGAATCCAATCCAACTGTAATGAGGTCTATACAGTTGGGTACGAGTGGACAAGATGGCAATGGTGGGTCATTATTCGTACAAGATAATATATGGATGGAAGGTGGTGGTAGTCGGACACATCATATACCAAAGTTGAGAGTGCGGCCTGTTGATCCAATTAAGTTTTTACATGAGGACTTACATCATTCATCGAATGAACTACTAGAACGTGCAAAGGAAAAGTTTCGAAGTAGTTCAAGATTTGGACATCAATTTGGTGATCCTGACTTGATTGATGCTGATTCTGAAGATATGGATAATGAGAATTCAGATGGCAATAATGGAATAGAGGGAATGAACCTTGACAATGGCGGCGGACCATTCAAATATGGATGGAAATCAATGCCACGTCAAATCTATAACGACTTCTCAACAGGTATAAGTGATGATACGAAGACAATTGAAAATCCAAATAACAAGGCCTACTTTCAGAACAAAGCACAGCACAAAGGTTTCAATCCCGAGGCATTAAATGTGGATGAGTTGGATAATATAAAGAATAGACCACCACCAAAGGGTACAGTTGCATATGTCCTACCAATAACAACATGTTATGCGCATGATCCGAAGGATAAAGAATCAATGAATTATCATCCCTATTCACCAAATCATCCAAAGACTGAGGCATCATTTCGTGACTTTGCAATGATGTTACGTGCTATGATACATGCCTACTCGTATCAAAATCCTGCATCGAAGTCTGTATATGATTATAAGATGCATGCTGTTATACATCCCCGGGCAAAGAAATGTCGTAGTGTTACCGAAGACTTGTTCCATGTCCGGGATGGTAGTGAAGGTGGTTTATCGAATGGATTGGAAGATGACGCTATGAATAAGGGTATGGTAGACAGATCGGTGGTGTTGCAACAGCTTGGATATCACACGTCGATAAAATATCCTCCATTGAATAAGGATGATATACAGGGTAGTGATATGGTCCAGAATGTTGATCTTAAAGACTTGATACGGCTATATGCCTATGAATTGGAAGAGTATGATGCCGTTGTTATGGTAGATTATGATACCCTCATGGTTGGGAATGTAGACAAGGCTATTGATTTGATTGTGGATAGTACCGTCGATGCTGATGATGACTCAGTCCTTGAACAGAGTAATAGTATCGATGCGGTATTCTCATGGGAACACGTCCCATCGATTGCATGGGATGCTCGAGCCTCAGTGATAAACATGTCCTTCTTTTTAATCCGACCGTCCAAGGCAACGTTTCAAAAGTTGTTATTGAGGTATCAAAATGCACAGTTTAATGAACCTCGAGGATGGGGTAACATTGGCCGAGGATCCTTCCCAGGATGGATGACGACACTTGGCTTCTTGACGTACTACTATGACGAAGTTGCCAATGCCGCCAAGATGGAGATTAATCGATGTGCATATGGCAATACGGGAGAGAAATTTACACCCGAGAACTCGGTATTGATTACGAATGGAGGCAAGGTCGATTGTAGAGATGAAGGCCAAGCTGATGATAGCCAGTGTAAAGAGTGCAGTGATACAAGAGGAAGGTATGTAATGGTTGCTGACTTGTCGTACTGCCGGGCTCCGTGGATATGTAGTGATGAAGATGATGAGGATACGGACAATAAGGCAGATACGTCCGACAAGTTATTATCCTCCAAGCTGTGCCGTAACTTTCACAAGACGTGGTTCAGAGGACGATTGCAAATGGAGGATGTCCACCCACAACTCGAAAAGGGGAACGGGAAACTCTGTGTTAATGGAGAGTATCAACCGATGAATCTGCTTCAACCGAAGATCAATTATAGGCCAAAGTTCATAAATTAGATATCAAAAGCAAACTAGCTATTCTACTTGCCATCTTTTAGTTTAATACAATTCGTATAAATAAACCTATCTCACTGCAGTCATGCCCGATCTACATACCTGCACTCCCCGAGGAAAAGGAGAAACGATAGGTTAGTAGTATCGATTCCTCTCATCGGCCGAAGCAGCTCTGTCCCTCTGATTACTCTTGATATCACCCAAATATACTTGATATGCCTGTAATGCTTTTGTGTAATCATCTTTTGTTGCATATCCATTAGAGTATAATAATTTGATAGCTTCCAAAGATTCGTTTTGCCCACACCTCACTGCAACCATATAATGCTTGACTGCTCTGTCAAAATTGCCTGCCATTCCCTCCTTATAGCCAAGATAATGCCTTGCTGATTCATCTCCTCTCATAGCTGCTTGCTCATAGTAATGTAAAGCCTTCTTCTTGTCAACTTCCACACCATGACCATTTTCATAAGCATAACCAATACTGCAATAAGCTCCAGCACAACCAAGTTTTGCTGCCCTATGCCACAATTCTAATGCCTTTGTATGATTCTGTGCAAATCCATTCATCCCATCTCTGTAATAATTTCCGTGATTGCAGATTGCAATAGGATCATCTGACTTCAATCTTTTCTTTAATCTTTCAACTGCCTCATTCGAAGTTGGCGTTGGAGTTCTGCAAAAAGGACACTTATCCTCAACTACATTGCCTTGATTATCGTAGACAGGTGCATGAATGCATCCACTACAAATCATTTTTCCACAACACGTCATATATTTACTCCCCGTTTGCATTGTTGGTATATGTACGAAGCAAATGGGACAATCTTCTGGTGGTGGAGGTTGTTTGAATAGTTCTATATCATGTAGCTCAGCTGCAATTCTAAGTTCTTCGTTATGTTTCTCAGTTGCAAGTCTGATATGTTCCTCGCAATCTTTCTTGTGCTTTGATCGGTGCTTCTTTTTACAAGCTGCATTGCAATACCTAACTTGCTTACATTTGTTGCATATATTGTTGATATCATCACCCTCTTTACCACAATTGGCACATACTGAAACGGCCACATCGACATCACCCGTGTTCAGATTCTGTAACATATCTTTAACCTCACATACATCATCATAATCTAATTTTGATTCACCTAGTTCTTTGCAACTATCGGATGTGTCACTCATATGTATTTCAGCAGACACTCTACCAACAAACAATATACGAAGATGATAAAATTGTACTATATATTATGTATTTAGGTATTGGAGGCTGTTTGCTGTAGTTGTTATGATGTGAGTTTATATGAAGAATAAGTATTACCAGCTAATGCACTAAACTACAGACAACGCAATATTCATAAACAGATTATCTGCTACGCTACACATCAGCTGCTATTGGGCAGTATTGGGCGCCTACTAATATTGAATAAGTCTCGGTATCCTTATTTTGACATTTTGGCCATACGATACTGAATGAAGTGATATTTGAATCAGCGTTTTTTTGTAAGGTTTTGTAGCAACAATAGAGTAGATTATCATTTAAACCATATATAGAGGATTACATCAGCGTAAATTGTATATATAGTCATGTCTAAGTTACCGTCAGGATGGGGCAATCGGTGTAATCAAAAGTTAGATAATGAGAAAGATACTACATCAAAATCAAAAGATGATGTGTCTACTCAAACATCAACATTGCCATCAGGATGGGGTAATAGGAACAATCAAATGTCAGAAAAGGATATAAAACTCGGTGGTGTGGCAGCTACAAAGTTTGGTGGTACTGCAAAGAATGCATATGAGAATTCCACTGAAGGAGGAGGAGATATTACATACAAAACAAGTGATGAAGTGAGAGAGTATTATCTAAGTGAAATTCAAAGAACTGGGGGAGGAGATAATCCACAAGAGAAAGGCAAGAGTAATGTACCAAGTTTTTGGGAGGATAGACAAAAGGAAAAGATGATACAGGCTAAGCAAATGGGTGTATTCTCTAAAAATACAACATCAAATGATACGACTATTAGAGTTGACGAATCAAAAGTAGATACTACAATACAAAAGAAGAGAAGTATAGAAAGTGATGGATCGAATAACGACACGACAACAATGCAATCAGCTGAAGTTGCACTGATACAAATAGCAACACATACATTAGAGAAAGTGGCACAATCATTAGAGGGGAAGGACGTTAAGATCCCAATAGAGGAAAGAGCTGCATTTGCTCAAGCGATGAAAAAGGCTATGAACGCACTTGCTAAACAGACATAGCAGGCTAGCTCAATAATCCACAACTAGAGAAGGGGAACGGGAAGCTCTGTATTAATGGAGAGTACCAGCCAATGAATCTGTTGCAACCGAAGATCAATTATAGACCAAAGTTCATAACATAAGCATCGCGTTTTGCACGTGCCTGCTGCTTAGTAAAAGGAGAAAATCTATTGACTAGGTTAATAGTATCGATTCCTCTCATCGACGGCAGCAGCTTTATCCCTTTGGTCACTCTTTACCTCACTGAGGTACTCTTGATGCAATCGTAGTGCTTTTGTGTAATCATCTTTTGTTGCATGTCCATCGGAGTATAAATCTCGTATATTGCTCAAAGAGCTAGTATACCCACCTCTTACTGCTATCATATAATGTTTTACTGCTCTGTCCACATTGCCAGCAATTTCTTCCATAATGCCTAGATTGTTTCTTGCTTGTGCATCTCCTCCAATAGCAGCCAACTCATAATAATGATTAGCCTTCTTCGGATCAACTTCTACTCCTTTACTATGCTCATATGCATAGCCAATATTGATATAAGCTTTAGCATAGCCAATTTCTCCTGCACGATGGAACAGTTCTAACGCCTTAATATAATCCTGTTTAAATCCATACTCCCCATCTCGATAGTGAATTCCGATATTATATATTGCAATTGGATCGTCTAAATCTACTCTTTTCTTTAACCTTTGAACTTCTTTCTCTTCTGTATAAGACCACGGAGCTCTGCAATAAGGACACTTTTTATTATCAACTTCATTCCCTTGGTTATCATATAGAGGCGCCTGACAACATCCATCGCATATAACTTTTCCGCAGCATGTATAGTATATATGCCCCGTTTCAAGTGTGGGCATTCGAAGAAAACAAATTGGACAATCCTCATGTAGTAGCGGAGGTTCTTTGAATAGCCCTTTATCATGTAACTCAGCTACTCGTCTTTGATGTTCCTCACAATCTTTCTTATGCTTCTTTTTGTGTACCTTTTTACATATAGCATTGCAGTATTTCACCTTCTTACATTTGTTGCATGTATTGTAGGCACCCTGCTTTCCGCAATTAGCACATACCGATACATCATTATCAGCCGCTGTGCTCATATTCTGAACATATCGTTAACCACACACTCAATCGAACAAACAGAATAGATAGGAGAGAGGATAACAGAGGAATAATGGTTTTGATATGTAGGAGTAATGATACCGTATCATTTGTCTATATTACAACCCAGTTATGTTGATAATTGTTGTTTATTATCCTCTTTAATTCCCTTATTATCCTTTTCTTTTTTACTACCAATCTCTCCTTTTCATACGTCGTGTCATCTTCTACTTCCAATCACGACAAAAGGAAAATACCCACTACGAGATTCACGAGTCTTTGGCATCGGAAACCAAGTTTTTAAATTCATAAATTGTACGCACACTCTCATAAACTAAAGCAGAAGAGGTTGTTTGAATAGTTTTTCATCGTGTAACTCAGCAGCACGCTCAGCTGCAAGTCTGACATATTCTTCACATTGTTTCTTGTGCTTCTTTCTGTGTACCTTCTTACATACGGCATTACAGTACTTTACTTGTTTGCATTTGTTGCATATATTCATATTATCACTACTGTTTTCTTTACCACAATTGGCGCATACCGATACGGCCATATTCATATTCTGTAACATATCGTTCATCTCACATACACCATCATCACTTGATTTTGATGCACCTTCTTTGCAATTATCGGATCCGCTCATATATACTCTTTTCTTCACTTTATAAAACGTTTAAACTATGTATTTATCATCTTTGTTTTACACTTTAATGAAATCGAAAGGTAGGATACGATGGCTAGTACAGTCTCTTTGATGCATTTATGTTAACATTAGTAAGTACATATCGTAGACATAAGAGAGATCTTGACCAGGAAATAAAGCATGGGAAATGGGAGTCTTTTGGATTCTCATTGAGACTGTGATGCCTAAGACCAGGGTTCGGTTCCCTCTCTTCTTTCTCCCCTTTTTTAGTCCTCCGCTCTATCTTCTCTGTCAGTTATGATCATATTATGACAGGGCTCTATTACATCAGTTCTACAACTATATCACTCATCAAAACAAAAGGAAAATTGGTCGAGATTCGAACTCGTATCTTTTGGCAACGGAAACCAATGCGCTACCACTGCGCCAACGGGACGATCGAGCGGCGGTATCCTGTGGGTATTTAAATAGTTTGCATGTTCATGGGTACACCTTTCGAAATCGAGAACCGCACACTCTCATAAACAACTCAGTATCATCATATCACATCTTTACAATCTGTATCATAATCCTGATAGAAGATCGGCACAACATATCAATCAAATAGATAAGAAATCAATAAAACAACAAACACAACAAATAATATGATTATCCGACAAGCAATCGTTACCACATTGATTGCAATGGCATCATCTCCAAAACACAAAATTGTAGATGCCTTTGTACCCACATCAATATTGACACCTCGAGTTCTCTCTACTACTACTACTACTAATCATGCTATTCAGAGTATCTCACCTATATCATCTAATATGAACAATCGTCTTTCCATACCCACTGCTGCGAAAAAACGACGCAGCACTACTAAAAGCTCATTACAAATGTCATCATCACAAGATTTTGATCAACAACAATACACAGATGCATCCTGGTCGGCAATATCAACCTTACCCCAATGTGCAGACTATTACTCTGCAACATCAGTCGATGCTCCCATGCTACTCGCCATACTACTAAACCCAACGAAATATCAAGCATCCGAAAATGCATCAACAGCTAAACAAGTCGTAACTAAATTATTAAATGATGCTAATGTAAATGTTGACAAGTTAAAAGATGATGTTGAGGAATATTTAAGTAAACAACCAACTGTTAGTGGTGATACTAGTACACAGAAGAGTATGGGACGGACACTTGGTGAAGTATTGGAGGCTGGAAGGGGTGTTAGAGATGGGTTAAAGGTAAGTTTTTTAGTTTTATATAAAGTGTGCATATCTTATGCTCATTTTTATATGTTTGATTATATATACACTCACACATCTCATATACATTAACATAACATACAATACTACAGGACTCGTATATTTCAACAGAAGCACTCCTACTAGGACTATGTGCCAAAGATACATTATTCACAATCAACGCCCTAAACGAACAATCGGTATCATTAGAAGATATTAAGAATGCCGTACAAACTATGCGTGAGAAGGCACCAGGTAGTGGAGGTGGTCCCGATGGATCTGCGGCACGTGTAACATCTCGAACAGCCGAGGGAAATTATGACGCGTTATTAAAGTATGGTATTGATTTTACTGCACAGGCTGAGGAGGGGAAGTTGGATCCTGTAATTGGTAGGGATGATGAGATACGACGGGCTATACAGATATTGAGTCGAAGGACTAAGAATAATCCAGGTAAGTGCTGTGTTTGTGTGTGTGGTTTAAGAAGTGTATGAGATGAGATTGTATAGTTTGGTACACATGTGTGTGCACTTTTTCAATAAATGGCAAATGATGAGCATATTATTCTGAGGGACTTAGACAATCTATATTGTCGTTGACGAGTCAATTAATATCGAGCTTTTTAACCCTGATGCCTTTTGAAAGTACTATACAACTATTTGGATGTATTTATTATATTTGATTAGTACATCTCAAATTTCTTCCATCCTTTTTTTTACTTTTTGCAATAGTCTTGATTGGAGATCCAGGTGTCGGTAAGTCTTTGTTGTGTGTGATTTGCATGAGATATTAGATTGTACTTTTGTTGCTAATGCTGTCTATATTTTCCCCATGCTCTGTTCTAGGTAAAACTGCCATTGCCGAGGGTATAGCACAACGAATGGTTGCAGGTGACGTACCGGATACACTCAAACCACCATGTAAATTAATTGGATTAGATATGGGTGCATTAGTAGCCGGGTCAACAATGCGTGGTGAATTTGAGGAACGATTGAAATCTGTTATTGATGAGGTACAAAAGGCTGAAGGTGAAATTGTACTGTTTATTGATGAGATGCATACCGTTGTTGGTGCCGGTGCCACATCTGGTAGTATGGATGCTAGTAATTTACTCAAACCTGCGTTAGCACGAGGTCAATTACGTTGTATCGGTGCTACAACCATCAATGAATATCGAAAGTATATTGAAGAAGACAAAGCATTAGAACGTCGATTCCAACAAGTATATGTCGGCGAACCGGATCCAGAGGCTACCGTATCCATATTGAGAGGATTAAAGCCACGGTATGAATTACATCATGGAGTTCGTATTCGTGATGAGGCACTCTTGGCAGCTGCCAAACTAAGTAGTCGATACTTGCCTGATAGATTCTTACCAGATAAGGTACGTGTGTGTTGCTTGAGTGAATTGTGCATATCTTGTGCACATATTTGTATTGCAATGTCTGACACATCATATGTTCATTTAACCCCTCTCATAGGCAATTGATCTGATTGATGAGGCATGTGCCAAACTTAAGAATGAAATGACATCCAAGCCTACCGTTCTAGATGAGGTAGATCGTCGTATCATCCAACTTGAGATGGAAAGATTGAGTATCAAATCAGATGCCGAGAAGAATGAGAATGCTGCTGATATGCAACGTTTACAGCACTTGGAATCAAAGTTGTTAAAACTTTATGATAAGCAGGCCGACTTAAATGCTAGATGGCAGGCCGAGCGTAAGGCAGTGTTGGGAGTGAATGACTTACAAGAGAAGATTGCCGAGGTACAGTTAGAGATTGAGAAGGCAGAGAGGGAGTATGATTTGAACACGGCTGCTGAATTAAAGTATGGCACCCTACCACAGTTGAAGGAACAGCTTGAACAAGCCAAGTCAAAGGAGGAAGATGCCGAAAGCAGTGCAGAGGAGGTTGGTGAGCCCATGTTACGTGATGAAGTAGTGCCCGATGATATTGCCAATGTTATTAGTGTATGGACAGGCATACCATCTGCCAAATTGTTGGAAGGTGAGCGAGAACGTGTCCTTACAATGGCAGATAAGTTAAGAGAACGTGTAGTGGGTCAGGATGAGGCTATTGAGGTTGTTTCCGATGCAATCCAAAGGTCTCGGGCAGGGATGAATGATCCAACGAAGCCCATTGCATCCTTGATCTTTTTGGGTCCAACGTAAGTGCATTTCATGTGAACTGTTTGTTCTTTCTATCATACTGGCCAACTAATACTTTGTTTCATTGAACACATATTTACAGTGGAGTTGGAAAGACTGAGCTTGCCAAGGCCTTGTCCGAGTTCATGTTTGATACCGAGGAGGCCATGATTCGATTGGATATGAGTGAATATATGGAAAAGCATACTGTATCACGCTTGGTGGGTGCGCCGCCGGGATATGTAGGCTATGATGAAGGTGGACAACTAACCGATGCCGTGCGTCGTCGTCCATATTCTGTGCTATTGTTTGATGAGATGGAAAAGGCACATCCAGATGTGTTCAACATTATGTTACAGCTACTTGATGATGGTCAAGTTACCGATAGTAAGGGAAACAAGGTCGACTTTAAGAATACTATTGTCATCTTTACATCAAACATTGGCTCGAAGGATATCATCGAGTTAGGCGGAGCTGATGGGGATCAAGAACTCATGAGGGAGAAGGTTGCCACTGCCATGAGAGATAACTTCCGTCCTGAGTTCCTTAACAGAATTGACGAGAATGTTATCTTTAATGGTTTATCACAAGATAATCTTCGAGGTATTGTCGTCCTCGAGGCAGCACGTCTTGAGAGTAGACTTGCCGATAAAGAAATGAAGATGATTGTATCCGATGAGGCATATGATTGGTTAGCAAGTGTGGGTTATGACGCCGTCTATGGGGCTAGGCCTCTAAAGAGGACTATACAAAAGGAACTTGAGAACAGTATGGCTTTGGGTATACTCAGTGGAGAGTATGCCGAGGGTGATACAATTGTGGTAGGCGTAGAGAATGATCGTATTAACATTCGAAAGGCGGAACCTTGGGAAGTGGCTGTCGAAACACCTGTTGCTGAAGAAGCGGAGTCATTTGCTTAGATTGGAAGTAGGTATATGTGTTGCACTACACCTAAGGGGATAAATGACATAGTAGCAGTTAAGTAGTAAAGAGGAAGAACTTTGCTTCTCTTAGAGTTCATCCTACCTCTATTATCACTCTCCTCGATCATCATATTGGGTATCTTGATTCTTTCTTCCCATTCTATCCGGCGTGTGTCGAGCTTAGATCAGCTTATGCCACCACATGCACCACTTATTGAATAGAGATAGTCATCATTTACAACTCAATACGTCAGCACAACAATGATCATAATTTGCCTACAACAACTAACAATATCAACATCATGAAGCTCTACATCGCTCTTCTCGCTACGGCGTCTACCGCCTCTGCCTTTGTTTCCCCGAAGCCTCGACTACCTTCAACTCATCAATCTACATCTACTTCCCTTGATGCATCTGCAATTTACTACTCGACCCAGACTGGGAATACTCAAACATGTGCTGAGTACATCGCTGCCGCTGCCGGGCTTGATAGTTTGGAAGACGTTGGAGACGTTGCCGACTCCGATGTATTAAAACAGGATAGTATCATTGTTGGTGCCCCAACATGGCATACTGACAGCGAGTCGGAGAGGAGTGGCACCAGCTGGGACGACTGGCTGTACAACAACCTTCCCAACATCGATATGAGTGGAAAGAAGGTTGCCGTGTTCGGTTGTGGTGATCAACAGTCGTATAAGTACGTCTTCTTAGTATGGTATCCTCTCTCGTATCGTAACTTCTCATAACTAACTCCAATCTTCTCCTCTTTTCTATCAACTTATATTCAGTGAATACTACTGTGATGCCGCTGGTGAACTGTATGATCTCTTCTCCAAGGCCGGAGCTACCATGTGTGGATTCACTTCTACCGAGGGCTACGATCATAGTGCTTCTAAGGCTGAAAGGGATGGTCAGTTCATTGGGTGTATGTTTGATGAGGATAACCAGTATGATATGAGTGAAGATCGTGCCAAGGCTTGGGTAGAGCAGTTAAAGGGTGAAGGCTTTTTCTAATCTTATTGTTCCAATGGCTGTAATTGTTCAGTTGATCGATGACTAGACAGATATAATATGATGATTGATTGGGTAAATAGTAACCCCTAATCCAATTCTAATAATCGCTACCCACTATATCTGTATCGCCGTCCGTTTAAGTAATCGTACTAATAGTAACGAAACTGCTCACTATCAAATGCAGCAGCCTCATCCCTCTGACTACTCTTAATCTCACTCAAGTAGGTCTGATAAGTTTGTAAAGCTTTCATGTAATCATCTTTTGTTGCGTATCCATCCCTATATAATTTTCTCATCATATTTAAAGACTGGGGCCTACAACCTTGAATTGCAATCATAAAATGTTTGATGGCACTATCCATATTACCAATGCATGCCTCGCATATCCCTAGATTGTTCCTCGCCATTGAATCTCCTTCTATTGCTGCTAGTTGATAATAATACTTTGCCTTCTTCTTATCAATTTCTACTACTCGGCCATTATGATACGCGTTGCCAATATGGTTATAAGCGTTAGCATAACCGAGCTCTCCAGCTCTATGGTATAGTTTTAATGCCTTGGTATAATCTTGAGGAAAACCGTGCGATCCTCTTGAATAGAAGCAACCTAAATTGTATATTGCTGCAGGATCATTTATCTCAACTCGTTTCCTTATCCTTTCAACTACCTCCTCATCTGAAGTAGGCTGTGGAGTTCTACAAAATGGACACTTTTCATTATCAACTACATTGCCTTGGTTATCATACAGAGGCGCATGTATGCATCCACTGCAAATAACTTTTCCACAACATGTCTGGTATTTACATCCAGAATTAAATGTTGGCAGAAGTAGAAAGCAAATCGGACAATCTTCACCGGGCGGAGGTTGTTTGAATAGCTCTTCATCACTAGTCTTCTTCTCAGTACCCTCTAAATACATAGAATCTAATGATTTGATAAGTTCATTATCATTGCCATTGTCTTGTTTTGTGGATATTGGTTGAGTCTCTTGCTTGTTGGTAGTACATACTTTACACCTCCGCTGATCTAATTTCCATTGTTTCTTGCTATAACTTTCCTTGGGTAGATTTGCATGACATGCTGCACAGATTTTCATGATGGCTTGATATTGTTTACGGTTTCTATCACCCTGTGCTCTCGTATTTGCTTTGGTTAGGAGGTATTATCGAATCTGCTGTTAGCTGTTGCTCGTATTGTTATGTTGTATTTGATCTAGTTATTATTCAATGGTGTCAGTAGCTCCGCCATATTTCTGTATAGTCCTCTCATCATTAATCTCTACGATACGTTTCCAACAATTCTTTTCATGCTGTGGACGATGGGCAATCTTACAATCAGTACTGCAATATTTAACATGGCATATACCATCTTGACAACATTTTATTGTTAGTTTGGTATCGTCTCCTTTGCCGCAATTTGGACACTCCTTAGCCGTCGTCTTACCAAATATGATATCATCGATGATAGAACTCATTGCATTGTTCTTATTATTATTTCATATATTTAATTGCATTCAGGCATTTAAACATACTTTTACATAGCCGGTATAAACTGAGATAAAAATTAAGACGCATTTAATTGGGAGTCTTTTAGTGTAGTTGGGAGGTCAACTGATGAAGGGTTTCTTTGTCTTTACATTGTCGGCGGTTTTGAATCATCGGCAAGGTATATCTAAAGCAATACATTATCTGCAGAGGCTAGATTGTCTTACAATCATATAATAAATAAAAAGGAGCAACACGCAAACAACCACACAAAAAATTCACTTAGACAGAAACTAATCATTACCACCCTTTTTACTTGGCACATTCATTGGTTAGTATTATTGTAGTTGATCATTATATGAAATTTGCATACTTTAAGTCAGTAACATCAAACGGCATAGTAAAGTAGTGCACCAGATATAAACAGTTTATAAACACAAATTATAGAAGGTATACGAGCAGCGGTAAGTTTTATCCAGGGTGTTATCCCTTTCATAGTCTTGAAGCATCATGAAGATTTGTGCCGCATGTCATACAGATCTACCCAAGGATAGTTATAGTAAGAAGCAATGGAAGTTAGATAAATGTCAGCGGCGGTGCAAAGTATGTACTGCTGATAATCGAGAGATACAACCAAGCCCAAGAGAGGATAATAACGATATAAACACGGATAGAGTGGTTAAGATATTAGATTCTTTGTGTTTGGAGGACGTTAAGAGGATTAGTGACGAGGATCTATTCAAACAACCACCAGCAGAAGATTGTCCAATTTGCTTCTTACGAATGCCATATCATACGAAGGGTCGTAGGTATCAGACATGTTGCGGAAAGATGATATGCAGTGGATGTGTTCATGCTGTGGTCATGACAACGAAAACTACACCGCCGTGTCCATTTTGCAGAACTCCAAATCCTGAAACAGATAAGGAGATGTTCAAAAGAGAAAGGAAGAGAGATAATGAGAACGATGATGCACAAGCAACGTACAATTTAGGGATGTACTATTCAGAAGGTTTACACGGATATCCACAAGATTATAGTAAAGCATTAGAATTTTGGCATCGGGCAGCGAAGTTTGGACATGCTGCATCTTACAATAGTATTGGTACTTCTTACATCTATGGTGAAGGAGTAGAAGTTGATAAGAAGAAGGCTGGGCATTACTACGAGTTGGCAGCCATGGGAGGGAGTGTAACAGCAAGGCTAAATCTAGGTAATAATGAAGCATCTGCAGGAAATATGGATAGAGCAGTGAAACATTATATGATTGCAGCAAGAGGTGGATATGCCAACTCTCTGAATAATATCAAAGTATTGTACTCAGCTGGACATGCAACAAAAGAAAATTACACGCAAGCTTTACGAGCTTATCAAGAATACTTGGATGAGATCAAAAGTCCCCAGAGGAACGAAGCAGCTGCATTTGATGCTCATAATCGTTACTATTAGGATAGTGTCAAGTATTGAAATGCTTGGATAAGATACACCATAGTTTATAAAAATAAAACAATCAACTCGTATATATAACTCGATCTTACTTAAGTTTGTTCTTATGTCATTACTTTTACATCTATGTAGCAATGGAAGTACCCAATGAATCATCAGAATCGACAACATACAATCCAACATGATCTTCATCACAATGATGTCCTGCATTGGCAGCCATTTTCAATGCCTCTTTTAAGCTACTTATAGGGATGGTTGCACCACAGAGAAATCGTTCACTTAGTGTTTGTGTCGGTATATCTAGTTCATCTGCAGCTGATGTTTTCTTGTGGCTGGATCTTTTCTTTGATGAGAGTTCATTGTTGTTTTGATACCGATTCAAGGCTGACTCCGTACCAGATTCAGGTTCAATCTCTATCGTTATGACTTTGCCTACCATTGAATTATGATTTGTCTTTCCTTTTTCTCATTTCGTGGACTTGTCAAAGTTGATGTAGCTCTTCGAAATAAACTTAGCAATCCACCATTATTGTCACCTCCTAACTCTTTATCAGTCTTTGCTTTGTTGTTATTATATGAATCATTGTGTATTATTGAATCTGGTGCCGAACAATCTCTTCTCCATTTACTTTCAATGTAGTGATATTGTTCTCTTTGTCGTGATTGATGATTGGTTATACTTCTTCTCTCTACTCGTACTGATAAGCTGGCATTAGTTGATAGTTGTAGTATACCGTTAGTTGATTCTGCATCGGCAATATAGGAAGATGTCGGTGCTCTTCTCATTATCGGTAGACTAATAACTTCCTTATATCGCCTTCTAGTAGCAGACGAAGAAGATGTTCTAGTACCGACTGCTTCTTCTGGGGGTGTCAGCGTTAGATAGGCAATTCCATAACTCATCTGCGGCTGAGTATCATGTCTGTAATGTTCACAATCTACTGAATCATCATCGTAATCCATGCATACTTTATTCTCATCAGATGTGCACATAACACATACATGCAATTCTATCGCATCATCTGGTAATTTAGACGATTGATGACCATTCTTTATTGATGATGAAGGTAATTCCAATTCTAAATGTGGTACTATCTCCTCGCCCATAGATTGAGAGTGTATTGTATCGTTTTGTTGCTCGATAGCATCATGAGTTGGTGCATCTCTATTAATTTTTTGTTTGTTATTCCAATGCAGCTCAACATTCGTACTTCTATCACATGGTACGACCAACTCATCTGAATAAACTGCAAGAATATTATCATAACTACTATCATTATCAAATAGAGTAGTATATTGGGAGGATGATGCTACACCAAAACTGAGTGATAAAGTGGTTGTTCGAAAACCAACACATGCTGAGATATTAACTTTTTGTTGTGCTGCCGCCGCTTCCGACACGCCGTTGTCGCTGGTACTACATTGAACACCATCTAATGATAATATAGACACTCTTAATACCTCTGTACTGCTATTGTTTGCCATCTTCTTCATACATTGTACATATCATACCAACAACAACAAAACTCTCATGGTGGAACTTGTTCGTGAAAAGTTTCCTCAATTATAAGTTTCACATGGAAGACTACATATTGCGAGTTACCGCAGATTTGGGTGTAAATTACTAGTTCCTACGCGCACCCGGTATCCATTTGGGTGTCATCTCAACACCTTTTCCTAAAATATTCTAAAATAGGAG